>Ga0181588_10001119_pt1 | contig 23873 bp, 21 predicted proteins | sample 071ome_26_FD_148607 | JGI IMG/M metagenome (GOLD analysis project Ga0181588, IMG submission 148607) | Coastal salt marsh microbial communities from the Groves Creek Marsh, Skidaway Island, Georgia - 071409BT metaG (spades assembly) | ecosystem: Environmental > Aquatic > Marine > Intertidal zone...
CTCCCCGAAGGTCGACTCTGGAATGTTCGGCTGCTGCCCTTCTACTACCTGTCGGTCAACCTCATGGCGGCGGTCGCCGTTGCCGAACTCGGACGACTCGGCGCCTCGGTCGTCAGCGCGGTCGGTACGGCGCGGCCCCGATTTGGGCTGCTGATCGCGCCCGGCGTGCTTGCGAGTGCGACGGTCTTCGTGGCCTTTGGTCTCACCCTGCAGTCGTTGCCGGGCGGTGGGATCGATGAGGAAGGGCGTTACTCGTGGCTGGGCATCTTCCAGTCGACGGAACGTCACTATGGCCCCCTCTGGGCCGCCCACAACTTCGCTGGCTACGAAGGCACCCCCGGCAACCCGAAGTCGGCGTACGGGGAGTACTCCCTCATGATCGCAACCATGGACGAGGTCGGCGCAACCCATGGCTGTGGCCGTGCTCTCTGGGAGTACCAGTCGGAGCGTCTCGGCTCGTATGGAACACCGATGGCGCCAATGCTGCTGCCCCATTGGACCGATGGATGCATCGGGTCGATGGAAGGGCTCTACTTCGAAGCCTCGGCCACCACGCCCTACCACTTCCTGCTCCAGTCCGAACTGTCGACGTCGCCGTCACGGGCGCAGCGTGATCTGCCGTACTCGTCGCTTGACGTCGCCACAGGAGTCGGCCACCTCCAGGATCTTGGGGTGCGCTACTACATGGCGTTCACCGACGAGGCGGTCGCGCAGGCCCAGTCCGAGCCTCGTCTGACCGAGTTGGCGACCGCAGGTCCGTGGGTGGTCTTTCTCGTTGAGGACACCGACCTCGTGGTGGGGCTCGACCACCTCCCGGTCGTCGTGGATGGGGTTCAGGGCGGTGGGGAAAACTGGCTCGTGCCCACCGTTGCATGGTGGGAGGCGAACGACGTGCCGCTCATCGCTGAGTCCGGACCTGACGTCTGGCCCCGGACCTCGATTGCCGAGATCGAAGCGGCCAGCCCTGAGCTGCAGACATCGCTCGACATCGAACTCGACCGCGTGGCCGAAATGCGGGCGATGGCAACGGCGCTGCCGGTCGCCTTGCCTGACGATCCGGTTAATCCGGTGCAGGTGTCGGGCGTCCGCAGCGATGAGTCCAGCATTTCCTTCGAGGTCGATCGAACCGGACAACCGGTTCTGGTTCGAGCCAGCTATTTCCCGAACTGGTCCGTGACTGGAGCAGACGGTCCGTACCGGGTTGCGCCGAACCTCATGGTTGTGGTGCCGACCGACACAACGGTGGAACTCGTCTACGGCCGATCGGGCGTGGAACTCGTCGGCCTCGGGTTGACCCTGCTCGGGATCATCGCCCTTGCGGGTCTGGCGCGCCTGTCTGTCCCCGAGGGCGGCCGACTCTGGGACTTCGGCGCATCGCCGTTGGCGAAGCTGCCGGCGCGAGACCTGGTGTTGGGTCAGGTTCGAGCGGGTCGGGCCCGGGCCGATTCACTCGACCGACTCGTTGCGGAGACCGCTGCCCTTGTTCGAGCGGCGGGACTGCGTCTTCTCGTTGCAACCGGACTCATGGCGCTCACGATCATTGTTCACCTCGCCGTTCGCCCATCGGCCGATGAGCCGTTTACGGCCCTCCTTGTCTGGCTGCCTGGGGTGGTCGGGCTGGTGGCGATGCTGTTCTCCGCCGTCCCTGACCTCGTTGAGCTGACGCGGTATCGGCTGGCGGTGGTTGGCCCGGCGACCGCCGTGTCCGGGGCCGATTCGGTTGTCGTTCCTCAGCCGGAATCAGACGCCGACGCCCCGACGTCTCCCGACCCGTTCGACGGCGTCGAGTGACCGACCCGAGCCGCCGGTTGGCTGCGGGGGAGCGTCCCGACCCACGCCGCTTCGTCCTCACTGGGTTCGTTGCGACCGGTGCCGACATTGGCGTGGTGCTGGTGCTGGTCGCTGCTGGTCTCGGCCGAGCGGCAGCCGACCTTGTCGCACTTGCGCTGGCCGCGACGGTGGCTCGCACCCTGCACCACCGGTACACGCTGCGAGGTGACGGACTCGACCGGTGGATCCGCCAGTGGCCCGTCTTCCTCGCCGTGGCGGTCATCGCCGGCTCTGTCGATCTTCTCGTCTTCACGGCGATCGACGGGCCGGTCCTGCTCGCCAAGCTCGTGGCGTTGGGTCTCGCGGCGGTCGTGCGACTCGCCTCGTACCGTCTGGTCCTGTTCCGGGTCGTGCGGCGAGAGCAATCGGTCCCGATTCTTCGCCCCACTGCCCCTGGCACCGCCCGGCTCTCGGTCGTGGTACCCGCCTACCGGGAGGTCGCTCGGATTGGCGAGACGGTCGCGGAGATCCGGCGCCAGCTTGCCGTTGTTGACGAAGCTGGTGATCTCGAAGTGGTGGTGGTCGACGACGGCTCGGCCGATGGCACGGCCGAAGCAGCCGAGGCGGCGGGAGCCGATCAGGTCATCGTCCTGGACCGCAATCGAGGCAAGGGCGCGGCTGTACGCGCTGGGGTGCTGGCATCGACCGGTCGCACGGTGGCATTCACCGACGCTGATCTGGCCTACGCCCCCGCTCAGCTTCTCGGGTTTCTTGAGGCGATCGAGCAGGGCTTCGACGTCGCCATCGGTAACCGTCACCATCAGAACACGGAGACGCTCCGGGGGACCTCGGCGCTTCGCTCGTTTGGAAGCCGCGTCGTCAACATGGCGACCGAACTCCTTCTGCTCGGGAACTATCGAGATACGCAGAGCGGCTGTAAGGCGTTCCGTTCGGATGTCGCCCGTCTCGTGATCGGCCCAGGCACCATCGATGGTTTTGCGTTCGACATCGAGATCTTGCACCTGGTCGAGCGCTACGAACTGACCATGACCGAACTCCCCGTCGAGGTCGTCAACTCCGACACCTCGACCGTGCGAGCCATCCGTGACGGGATCGGGGTTGTGGTCGATATTCTTCGGATCCGTCGCACCGCCCGTCGCGGGGGCTACCTCGCCGTTGGTGTCGATGCGCTCCCGACTGGTCCCTCGTTATCGGCGCCGGGATTGTCCACCGAACCTGGGTTCGATGACCTTGAGAACGAGGCTCATCAGCCAGAAAGAGACCAATGACCGATTTCGACGCCATCTTCAAGGCCTACGACGTGCGGGGCACGGTGCCTGACCAGTTCACGGTCGATGGTGCACGCGCGATCGGCGGTGCCTTCGCCCGTTTCGTCGCTGCGTCCGGTGCCTCGGCGATCGTCGTCGGTCACGACATGCGTCCCGAGGGTGAGGAATTCTCCGCTGCGTTCGGCGACGGGGCGATGGCTCACGGGGTCGACGTGATCGATGTCGGTCTTTGTGCAACCGACATGTTGTATTACGCCTCCGGTGTGCTCGATCTGCCTGGGGCAGTCTTTACCGCCTCGCACAACCCCGCCGGCTACAACGGCATCAAGATGTGTTTGGCGAAAGCCGCGCCGATCGGCAAAGACACCGGGCTCGACGCGATCAAGCAGATGGCCCTTGCCGGTCCCGACCCGACCGGCGTGACCGGCGCGAGGACCGGGCAGGACATGCTGCCTGGGTACGTCGAGCACGTGCATTCCTTCGTCGATATTTCGGCGCTGAAGCCGCTGAAGGTCGTCGCCGATACTGCCAACGGCATGGGCGGGCTTGTTGTGCCGGCGGTGTTTGCCGGGCTGCCGTTCGAACTTGATCACCTGTATCCCGAACTCGACGGCACGTTCCCGAACCATCCGGCCGACCCGATTCAGCCCGAGAATCAGCGGGACCTCATGGCCCGGGTGCTGGAGACCGGGGCCGACATCGGTCTTGCGTTCGATGGCGACGCGGACCGGGTGTTCCTCGTCGATGAGACGGCGCGAGCCATTTCCGGCTCCTTGACCACCGCCATGGTCGCCCGGTCGATCTTGGCCAAACATCCCGGTGCGACGATCCTGCACAACTTGATCTGTTCCAAGACCGTGCCCGAGGTCGTCGCCGAGAACGGAGGGACCGCAGTCCGCACCCGCGTCGGTCACTCGTTTATCAAGCAGGTGATGGCCGAAACCGGTGCGTTGTTCGGCGGTGAGCACTCCGGCCACTACTACTTCGCTGACAACTATCGGGCCGACAGCGGTCTCATCGCTGCGCTGGTCATCCTGGAGGCCCTGAGTGCCCACAACGGTGGCTTGTCCGACCTGGTGTCGTCGCTGGACCGCTACGCCGCCTCGGGCGAGATCAACACCAAGGTGGACGACACTGCGGCTGTGATCGAACGGGTCGCAGCGGCCTACCCCGACGCCGCGCAGGATCGTCTCGACGGGCTCACGGTTGACTTCGGTGACTGGTGGTTCAACCTCCGGGCCAGCAACACCGAACCTCTGTTGCGACTCAACCTCGAGACCGCAGCGGCCGACGATGTCGAGCGCCGAGTGGACGAAGTTCGCGCACACTTCGTGGCCTGATCCGGCCGTCTTTCCCATCGAGCCGGTTTACTGGAGGGCATGAGTCTCGATTCTCGCCTCCTGGAGATCCTCGCCTGCCCCGTCGACAAGCAGGGCTTGCTGTACTTCTCCGACGAGGAAACCCTCTACAACCCTCGGCTCAAGAAGGCGTACCGGGTCCACGAGGGGATCCCCGTGATGCTTCCTGACGAGGCGAGCGATGTTGACGATGCTGAACACACGCGGCTGGTGGCCAAGGCCGAGGCCGACGGAGTGTCCTTGACGTTTGGCGGCTGAGCCAATGGCGACCGTCGACCTTCGCGAATCGGTCCGGCACCTTCCGGACCAACTGCGCGACATCGCCGTCACCGCGGCCGATCTCAACGATCTCCCGGCGACGGAGGGCATCACCTCGGTTGTCATTCTCGGCACTGGAGGTTCGCGCGTTGCGGGCGACGTCATTGAGGCGATCTGCGAGCTGCGTGCGGCTGTGCCGATCGTGGCCACGGGGGCTCGCTGCCCGGCCTGGGTGAACAAGACCACGCTCGCCTTGGTGGTGTCACCGTCGGGCGATGACGCTGGTGTCGTTGCCGCGGCCGAAGAGGCGAGAAGCGCGGGTGCGACGACGATCGTGGTCACCTCGGGTGGCGCACTCGGCAGCGCAGCTGCGTCGTGGCAGATCCCGGTGGTCGCCATCGATCCTGAAGCCGGTCCGGCGGCGGGGCTTGGCGTCGCCATCGTGCCGGTCCTTGTCCTGTTGGAGCGGCTTGGTTTCGTTTCGGGGATGACCCGAACCGTCACGGACGCCGCCACTACCCTCGCCGACCGCATCGAGACCCTGTTCGATGCTCCCGAGATCGCTCGGCTTGCCGGTCTTCTTCCCGGACGGCTCGCCCTCGTTACTGCAGCCGGAGCCATCGGTAAACATGCGGCTCGTCGATGGGTGCAAGAACTCGACCAGGTCGGCGGGATCGCCGCAGTGCGTCGGCGTCTCCCCACGGGTGCCCTTGACGTTGACGCCGGGGTGCGGCTTGCCGAGGCGAGTGCGAACGGTGCTGTCCTTGTGCTCCTGCGCCACGCCGCTGAGCCCGGCGGGCTTGATGGCGGGGTCGCGCTCGCTCGAGAACGATTCGAGCATGTCGTGGAGGTTCGTGCCGAGGGCGATGGTCCGCTTGCCCAACTGCTCGATCTGGTGCTGGTTGCGGATGCGGTCGCGGCGGCGCTGGCCGAAGCCGCCGCGGACGGCACCTGATCTGCGCCATGGTGCTGGTACTCGACGGCGTTGTTCGTCATTACGACTGGGGGTCGACCTCGAGCCTGCCGTCGCTCCTCGGTCGGCCTGAGGACGGCCGCCCGTGGGCCGAGTTGTGGTTCGGCGCTCATCCCTCGGCGCCGTCTCTGGCGGGTCCGGATCGGATGCCGCTTGACCAGGTCATCGGTGGTGATCCCGTCGGTGCGCTCGGGGCGGCGGTGCACGACCAGTTTGGCGGCCTGCCGTTCCTGCTGAAGGTTCTTGCGGCCGGGCATCCGTTGTCGCTCCAGGCCCACCCATCGAGTGCGCAGGCCAAGGCTGGCTTCGCTCGGGAGGATGCGGCCGGCATTCCGGTCGACGCCCCTCATCGGAGTTTCCGCGATCGCAACCACAAGCCGGAACTCATCTGTGCACTGACACCATTCGACGCGCTCTGTGGTTTCCGGGAGCCCGACGCGACGCTTGAGGTTCTGGCAACGATTGACACGCCTGCGCTTGATGATCTTCGGAGCCGCCTCCGCTCAATCGATGGGGACGGCTTGCATGCACTTCTTCGCGAGTTGCTCACGCTCGAGTCCAGCTCGGCCGCAGCGTTGGTCGGCGCCGTTGTTGAGGCGTGCCAGGATCCCGGCCCTGACGAGCATGCCGACGTCCGGGCGATGGTTGTCGCGCTTGGCGAGCGCTACCCGGGCGACGCAGGAATCCTGACGGCCACACTCCTCAACCTGGTCCACTTGCTGCCGGGCGAGGCGCTTTTCCTCGGAGCAGGCAACCTGCACGCCTACCTGTCCGGGACTGGCGTCGAGATCATGGCCAATTCCGACAATGTGCTGCGCGGTGGTCTGACCTCGAAGCACATCGATGTGCCCACCCTGCTCGACACCGTCGATGCGAGACCGCTCGTGGTTGATGTCCAACGGCCGGAGTCGGTGGGTGGGGTTGCGGTCTACGACACGCCGGTTCCGGAGTTTTCGCTCAAGCGACTCGAACTCGCCGGTCCCGCTGACGTGTCCGGGCCGGCGATTCTGCTGTGCACCGACGGGGTCATTGAGGTGGCCGGGTGTGCGCTTGATCGCGGCGCGGCGGCGTGGATCTCCGCCGCAGATGGTCCGGTCGGTGTCGACGGTCAGGGCACGCTGTTCGTCGCCGCAGTCGGGGACGAGCACTGAGCCTGCGGCTCTGCGCCAGCCTGTCGCTCCGATCTGGCGGGTGCCGCTCTACACTTCAGTGAGCGGGCTGCTCCGAGGTGGCGTCAGATGACCCCGGCCCGCACATCCCTCACTTTCCAAGACTCCCGGTCGAAGCTGCGGGGAGTCGTACTGAATGGAGCAATTGTGGTGCTGACCACTGCCGACTACAAGGTCGCGGACATCGAACTCGCTGGGTTCGGCCGCAAAGAGATCTCGCTCGCCGAACACGAAATGCCCGGGCTGATGGCGCTTCGCGGCAAGTACATCGACGAACAACCACTCGCAGGCGCCCGCATCGCCGGATCGTTGCACATGACCGTGCAGACCGCCGTGCTCATCGAGACACTCGTGGCTCTTGGGGCCGATGTGCGCTGGGTGAGCTGCAACATCTTCTCCACGCAGGACCATGCGGCTGCGGCCGTTGCGGTTGGTCCCGAGGGGACGATCGACGCTCCCCGCGGTACCCCCGTGTTTGCGTGGAAGGGCGAGACGCTCGAGGAGTACTGGTGGGCCACTGAGCAGCTGTTCCGCTGGCCTGACGGCGGCGGCCCCAACCTGATTCTTGACGACGGCGGCGATGCCACGATGCTCGTCCACAAGGGTCTTGAGTTCGAGAAGGCCGGGTCGGTGCCCGAAGCCACGGAGGACGACTCCGAAGAGTGGGGCGTCTTCTTGGATCGCGTCCGCACGATCCTCGCCGACGACGGCGAGTTCTTCTCCAAGATCGCACCGGGTATCCGCGGCGTGTCCGAAGAGACCACCACCGGGGTGCATCGCCTCTACCAGATGATGGAATCCGGCGAACTGTTGTTCCCGGCAATCAATGTCAACGACTCGGTCACCAAGTCGAAGTTCGACAACCTGTACGGCTGCCGCCACAGCCTCATCGACGGCATCAACCGGGCCACCGACGTCATGATCGGCGGCAAGGTCGCCGTCGTGTGTGGTTACGGCGATGTGGGCAAGGGCTGTGCGGAGTCACTCCGCGGGCAAGGCGCTCGAGTGATCGTCACCGAAGTCGATCCGATCTGTGCGCTCCAGGCTGCGATGTCGGGGTACGAGGTCAACACCCTTGAGGCGGTGCTGCCGATTGCCGACATCTTCATCACCACCACCGGCAACAAGGACATCATCCTCGCTGGCCACATGGAGTTGATGAAGCATCAGGCGATCGTCGGCAACATCGGCCATTTCGACAACGAGATCGACATGGCCGGTCTGGCCAAGATGTCGGACGTTCAGCGGATCAACATCAAGCCGCAGGTCGATGAGTTCGTCTTCCCTGACGGGCACTCGGTCATCGTCCTCAGCGAGGGGCGACTGTTGAACCTCGGCAACGCGACTGGCCATCCGAGCTTCGTCATGAGCTGCTCGTTCGCCAATCAGGTGCTCGCCCAGATGAAGCTCCACGCCGAGGCTGGCGACATGGAACTCGGTGTCGAGGTGCTTTCCAAGGAGCTCGACGAAGAAGTTGCCCGCCTGCATCTCGATGCGCTCGGCGTCAAGCTCACGCCGCTCTCGCAGGACCAAGCTGACTACATCGGCGTGCCGGTCAACGGGCCCTACAAGCCCGACCACTACCGCTACTGAGTGCAGGCGGCGGCCTGGTGCCGCCGCTCCATTTCTCGAGCCGGCCAACCCGTTCGCACGACGAGCTCGTCGCTGCGGATGAGTTGGCCGGTGTCGCGATCCGTGCCAGAGGTGTGTTGCACCTGCGGGTTCTTGGCGTCATCGATCGAACCACTACCGTGTGAAGTCATGACGACACGTGGGGTTTGGTTTTCGCCGGAAGGCCTGTCTGGCGCCGATGTTGTTGCCTTCGGGCAGCGGGTCGAAGCGCTCGGCTATGAGCGACTGTGGGTCGGGGAGACCTTTGGCCGTGACCCGTTCGCACAGTTGGCGTTGATTGGCGCAACAACGTCGACCCTTGGCCTTGCGTCGGGCATCGCCAATATCTACAACCGTGCCCCGGGGGTGATGCTCCAAGGCGCGAACACCGTCGCCGAAGCAACCGGTGGCCGGATGATGTTGGGCATCGGGGTGTCGAGCCCCGCCATCGTGAGCAAGGTCCGTGGGATCGAATACGGCAAGCCCTACTCCTTTATGAAGACCTATCTCGAGGCGATGGAAGCGTCGCTTTTCACGGCGGTGGCACCAGCCGAACCCGTCCCGGTCGTCCTCGCTGCGCTTGGGCCCAAGATGCTCGAGTTGGCGGCGGAGAAGACCGCCGGCGCCCACCCGTACAACACGACCCCGGAGCACACCGCCATGGCCCGCGAAGTCATGGGTCCTGACGCCGGGCTGTACGTCGAGCAGAAGGTGCTGCTCACCACCGACCCCGAGCAGGCCCGGGCGACTGGTGCCTCCGTGCTTAAGTTCTACAGCCGCGCCCCCGGCTACGTGAGCGCGTGGAAGCGTATGGGCTTCACCGACGACGACATCTCGACGCAGAGCGAGCGTCTCGTCGATGCCCTCGTTGCCTGGGGCACAGTCGATCAGATTGAGGCGCGGCTGCAGGAGCACGCTGACGCCGGCGCTACCCACATCTGTATTCATCCTCTCGACCCCGCACTGGGTCAGGGAAAGCCCGACGACGCTGCGCTTGAGGCGTTCGCACCGAAGGAGGGGGCCGATGTCTGAGGATCGTGTGACGGTCGAGATCGTCGACGGCGTCGCTGACGTCCGTCTCAACCGGGGCGACAAGATGAACGCAATGGACGGTGCGATGTTCACCGCCCTGGTCGAGACGGCTGACTCGCTCGCGAAGACCAAGGGGCTTCGGGCCGTTGTGCTCTCCGGGAACGGCCCGGCCTGGTGTGCCGGTCTCGACTTCTCCGGCTTTCAGGCGATGGCGGGGGACAGTGGAGGCTCGAACAGTACCGCTGACATCGGGTCGATTGAGGAGCAGCGCATCACGCACAAAGCCCAGCAGGCCGTTTGGGGCTGGCGGGAATTGCCGGTTCCCGTAATCGGCGCCGTGCACGGCGTTGCGTTCGGAGCCGGGATTCAGCTTGCCGCCGGTTGCGATATCCGGTTCGTCACCCCCGATGTGCGCATGTCGATCCTCGAAATCCGGTGGGGCATCAGCCCGGACATGACGATCACGCATCTCCTGCCGAGTCTCATCGGCGCAGATGTCGCCAAGGAACTGATCTGGACGGGCAGAGAGGTCAACGGCGAAGAGGCCGTTCGCATCGGTCTCGCAACACACGTCAGCGAGGATCCGCTCGCTGACGCGATGGAACTCGCAACGACGATTGCGGCGAAGAGCCCACACGCAATCCGGGCCGGTAAGCGTCTCGTTGAAGCGGCGTACGCCGAGGACTTCGCCGCTGGGTTTGCGATGGAGCGCGAGGAAATCTTCAACCTGATCGGGACACCGAACCAGGTCGAGTCGGTCACCGCCTACTTCGAGAAGCGGGCACCGAACTATGCCGAGGTTGAGGCCGACTGACCATGCGGGTGCTGGTCACCGGGGCGTCGGGCTTCCTCGGCAGCCACACCGTCCGAGCGCTGCGGCGCGACGGGCATGAGGTTCGGGTTCTCGCCCGCACACCAGCGAAAGCGGAGCAGCTTTTCGCAACGATGGGGATCGAAGGGTGCGAGATCGTCGCCGGTGACATCACCGATCGTTCGTCGGTAGAGACTGCCGTCGCCGGTTGTGACGCTGTCGTTCATGCGGCGGCGGTCGTTGCGATCGAACCGACCCGCCAGGCCGAGATGGAGGCCACTAACCTGGCCGGTGCTCAAAATGTGTTGGGTTCCGCAGTGGAGGCGGGCTGCGATCCGGTGATCCACGTGTCGACGGTGGCGGCGCTTTTCCCGTTCCAGACGGATCCGGTCACGGCGGATCATCCCGTCGTCGGTGCCGAGAATGGCTACGGCCAGACCAAGGCGGCCTGCGAGCGCTATGCCCGCTCGCTTCAGGATGCGGGACACCCGGTCGTGACGGTGTACCCATCGGGCATCGTCGGCCCCGAGGATCACACCGAGTCGATCAACCTCAACTCCGTCAAGCTCTGGATCGAGAAAGGGTTCCCGATCGCGAAGGGGTATAGCGGGAGCTATGTCGATGTTCGCGACGTGGCCGACGTGATCGCCGCGTCGATGCGGCCGGGGGAGGGGAGTGCACGTCTGTTGTGCATGGGCACGTATCAGACGGCCGCCGAGCAGGTTGCGTTCATGAGCGAGGCGATTGGTGCGTCGTTCAAGTCGGTGCCGTTACCGAAGCCGATCTGGTGGGTGTGGTCTCGTCTGGGTGATTTCGCTGCCCGGTTCAACGTTGATCTGGTGCTCACGTCCGATGGGTACGACTACATCTTCGATTCGAAGCCGGGTGACGATTCGGCGACGATCGAACGAACCGGGGTTGCGTTCCGTCCGATGGTGGAGACCTGGCGAGACATGTTCCGCTGGATGTACGCCGAGGGCATGGTGTCCGCCAAACGCATCGGCGTCCTCGCCGACGAGTAAGGGGCGTCCTCGCCGACGAGGAAGGGTGTGTCGCAGGGCCTACCTAGCGTCAGCGCCATGTCTATCGATTCGGTCACCACGGCGTGGGCCCACGAGGGGTCGGCTGCCGATCTGGTTCGGGGGATCAAGTATGGGCGTCGCACCGGTGGCGTGACGGTGATTGCGGCTCGGCTTGCGCCGTTGGTGCCTGAGGTCGATGTTGTCACGTGGGCTCCAGCGGGGCGAGTGACCCAGCGGCGCCGCGGCTTTGATCAGGCCGAGCTCCTTGCTCGGGCGGTTGCGGCGCGGCGGGGGTTGCCGTGCCGCCGGCTGATGACTCGTGGTCGTGGGCCGGCGCAGACACAGCGGGATGGGGCAGGCCGCCGGTTGGGTCCGGTGCTCAACGCTCGCCGGGTTCCTCCGGGGGTGCGCGTGCTGGTGGTCGATGATGTCGTCACGACGGGGGCGACACTCGATGCCGCTGCAGAGGTTTTGCGGGCGGCCGGTGCGGTCGAGGTGCATGGTGCGGCCGCAACCCGAGCACAACGGGGGGCGACCGGCGCAGCCCGTGTTCGCCGTGTACCGTCGGGTGGTACACCCGACTACGGAGGTACTTCATGGACGTCTCCATCAGCGCACGGCACGTGAACATCACGCCGCGACTGGAGGAGGTGATCCATGAGAAAATCGGCACGCTCGATCGCTTCCTCGAAGGGCTCGACCATGCCGAGGTCCACTTCGACGAGGCCCGAAATCCGCGGATCGAGGACAAGGAGTTCTGCGAGGTCACGGTGGAGGGCCACGGCCATCACCTGCGATGCAAGGTGCACGCTCGGGATCCGTTCTCGGCGGTTGATGTGGCGACGCTCAAGCTGGAGCGGCAGATTCGCAAGCTCCGCACCAAGCTGCAGAAGCGTCATCACGGCGACGGGGCATCGCTTCGTGGCCTCGATGCTCCGGCGTTGCTCGCTGATCTCGACTCGGCCGGTGGAGCGGTTGCGGTCGATGAGGTCGTCGATGACGAAGAAGATCACATTCCGTCGATCGTCAAGACCAAACGGTTCTATTTGGCACCGATGGACCTCGATGACGCCGTGTTGAAGATGGAGCTGCTCGGGCATGGGTTCTTCTTCTTCATCAACAAAGAAACGAACCGGTCTGCGGTGATCTACAAGCGAGACGACGGCGACATCGGCCTGATCGACGAAGCCGGGTAGCGCCCGTCACCCTGCTGAGGGTCGACGGTATGGGTCGGTAGACTCGGGAGAACAATGAGCATTTTCTCCCGTGTGCTGCGCAGTGGCGAGGGCCGCAAACTCAAGGCCCTGCAGGCGCTCGTACCCGACATCAACGCACTCGAACCCGAGATCGCCGCGCTCTCTGACGACGCGCTTCGGGCCAAGACCGGCGAGTTCCGGAACCGGCTGGAGCAGGGGGAGTCGCCCGACGACCTCCTGATCGAGTCGTTCGCCGTGGTCCGGGAAGCTGCGTCGCGTGTGCTGGGTCAACGCCACTACGACGTCCAGCTGGTCGGTGGATCGGCGCTGCATCTCGGCTGGGTGGCCGAGATGAAGACGGGTGAGGGCAAGACGCTGACGTCGACGTTGCCGATTTACCTCAACGGCCTGACGGGCAAGGGTGTCCATGTCGTCACGGTCAACGATTATCTGGCCAGCCGTGACGCCGAGTGGATGGGGCAGGTGCATCGCTGGATGGGGCTCGACGTTGGCCTGATCTTGCCGGGGAATCGAGATGCTGCGTACAAGCGCACCCAGTACGCAGCCGACATCACCTACGGCACGAACAACGAATTCGGCTTCGACTACCTGCGAGACAACATGGCGATGTCGCGCGAAAAGCAGGTGCAGCGCGGCCATCACTTCTGCATCGTCGATGAGATCGACTCGATCCTCATCGATGAGGCTCGAACGCCGCTGATCATCTCCGGCAAGGTCGCCGATGCAGCTCAGCTGTACGTGAAGTTCGCATCGATTGCGCGTGGGCTCCAGCGAGACGTCCACTACGAAGTCGATGAGGAGAAGCGCACGGTTGCCCCCCTCGAAGAGGGCATCCATGCCGTTGAGCGAGCGCTTGGGGTCGACAACCTCTACGACCAGGTCTCGAACAACCTGGTCCATCAACTCCAGGCGGCGCTGCGCGCCAAGGAGCTGTATAAGCGCGATCGCGATTATCTGATCGACGGCAATGGTGCGGTCAAGATCATCGACGAGTTCACCGGTCGCACGATGGAGGGTCGCCGTTGGTCCGACGGCCTTCACCAGGCGGTTGAAGCGAAGGAAGGGGTGGCGATCAAGGAGGAGAACCAGACCCTTGCAACGATCACGCTCCAGAACTACTACCGCCTCTATGACCGTCTCGCCGGGATGACTGGTACGGCGGAGACCGAAGCGTCGGAGTTTGTCTCGACCTATGGCTTGCACGTCGTGCCGATTCCGACCAACAAGCCGCTGGCACGAGCCGACCAGGGCGACCTCATCTACAAGACGGAAGACGCCAAGTTTCAGGCCTGCATCGACGACATTGTCGAGCGGAATGCCACCGGTCAGCCGGTGCTGGTCGGCACGGTGTCCGTCGAGAAGTCCGAGAAGCTGAGCCGCATGATGGAGCAGCAGGGGGTTCGCCACGAGGTGCTGAACGCCAAGCAGCACCATCGCGAGGCGGAGATCGTCACCCAGGCTGGTCGTCTCGGTGCCGTCACCGTGGCTACCAACATGGCGGGTCGAGGCGTCGACATCCTGCTCGGTGGCAACCCGGAGGGACTTGCGGATCGTGACTGCCGGGCCGAAGGTCTCGACCCTGACTCCGATGAGGGCCGTTCTCGGTACGAGGAGCTCCTCGCCAAGCACACGGCCAATACGAACACCGAGCGAGAAACCGTGCTGGAGCTTGGTGGCTTGTACGTGCTCGGTACCGAACGCCACGAGAGCCGCCGTATCGACAATCAGCTGCGCGGCCGGTCGGGCCGTCAGGGCGATCCCGGCGAGAGTCGCTTCTACCTTTCCCTCGACGATGAGCTGATGCGGCTGTTCGCGACCGGCGCCATGAACTATGTGATGGAGCGGGCCCTACCCGACGATGTGCCGATCGAAGCCAAGATGGTCACTCGGGCGATCGAGCGGGCGCAGAACACTGTCGAGGGTCGCAACGCCGAGACACGCAAAAACGTCCTCAAGTACGACGAGGTGATGAACGAGCAGCGAAAGGTCATCTACCGGCGCCGCTCTCAGATTCTCGACGGCGTGGACCTGCGAGACGAGGCGCTTGAGTACCTCGACGATGCCATTCGCGATGCCGTCGGTGCGTTCTGCGTAAGCGACATTTTCGAAGAGTGGGATCTCGACGGCCTGGTGACGGAGATCCGGACTCTCTGGCCGAGCGAAACCACCATTGATGACCTCGATGAGCTTCGTTCGCTTGAGGAACTCACCGATCGGCTCTATGGCGAGGCGGTCAGCCACTACGAGGAGCGAGAAGCCGAGTTGGGCGAACCGGTTCTTCGCCAGGTTGAGCGTCAGGTCATGCTTCGGATCATCGACCAGCGCTGGCGCCAGCATCTCCGTGAAATGGATCTTCTGCGTGAGGGCATTCATCTGCGGGCGATGGGACAAAAGGACCCCGCCACCGAGTGGCAGCGTGAAGGGTTCGACATGTTCGGCATGATGATGACCGGTATCGCCAACGACTTCGTCAAGTACGTCATGCATGTCCAGGTCACGACCCAGCCTGCCCAGCAAGCCGAGGAGCCCCTGGTCGAAGGGATGACGGCAACGAAGAGCGAGGCGAGCGCCGGCACCTCCGCGGCAGCCATCACCGAGGCCAATGCTCCCAAGCAGGTGAAGGCCAATGCGACGAAGAACCGCACGCCTGTCGTGAAGTCGGACCTCGAGAAGGTTGGACGCAATGACCCGTGCCCGTGCGGAAGTGGGAAGAAGTACAAGCAGTGTCACGGCCGGGCCGGGGCTTCGGAGTAGGTTCACGCGCGCCGGGCGAACGTCGCCGGGCCGGTTGAGGGTCATGCAGGATTTCACCGATCAGATCGCAGCGATTCGGTCCCGTCTCGGCGAGGCGGCCGGGTATCTCCGCATCGACGAACTCAAGATGCGGCAGCCGCAGCTCGAAGCTGAGGCATCGCGCCCCGACCTCTGGGACGATCAGGACAAGGCCCGCAAGGTCACCTCGGAACTGGCTGCGGTCAACGAAGACATCGAGCTCTATGAGCGACTCGACGGCGAGGTCGACGACCTCGAAACGCTTCACGAGATGGCTCGCGAAGAGAATGACGAGTCGCTCGAACCTGAGATCGGTGAGCAAGCAGCCGCGCTCGAAGGCACGCTCGACGAACTGGAGATGCGCTCACTGTTCACGGGCGAGTTCGATGAGGGTGACGCGGTCTGTCAGATCAAGTCCGGTGAGGGTGGTACTGACGCTCAGGACTGGGCCGAGATGCTGATGCGGATGTACAACCGCTGGGCGGACAAGCGAGGCTTCGCCGTTGAGATCACGGCGGTCTCGGAGGGAACCGAAGCGGGCCTCAGCAATGTTGAGTTCATTCTCAAGGGCCGTCACGCCTATGGGTTGATGCAATCCGAGCATGGTGTGCACCGACTGGTGCGCATTTCGCCGTTCAACAATGAGGGCAAGCGTCAGACGGCGTTCACTGCGGTGCAGGTTGCTCCCTTCTTCGAAGAGGTATCTGACGAGATCGAGATCGATGAGAAAGATCTTCGAATCGACACGTACCGGTCGTCGGGCGCAGGTGGGCAGCACGTCAACGTGACCGATTCTGCGGTGCGGATCACGCATATCCCGACGGGCCTCGTGACCGCCTGCCAGAACGAGCGCAGCCAGCATCAGAACAAGGACCGCGCCATGCAGATGATGGCTGCGAAGTTGCTTGACCTTGAGCGGAAGAAGCGAGAAGAAGAGATCGCCGGGATCACGGGTGAGCAGCAGAACGTCGGCTTCGGGAGCCAGATCCGCAGCTATGTGATGCAGCCGTACCAGATGGTCAAGGATCTGCGGTCCGAGCACGAGACGGCTCAGGTCGATTCGGTTCTGGGCGGTGACATCGAGCCGTTCATGGAAGCGTGGTTGCGGTGGACTCGCGCCAAGGCCCAGGAGGACTAAGCCATGAGTGAAACCGAGCTCGAGATCGTGACAGTGCTGGAGGAAGCTCGTATCGCGGCCACCGTTGAGCAAGACCTTGAGACGCTCGATCGATTGCTCTCGGATGATCTTTGCTACGTGCATTCGAGTGGCATGGTCGAAACCAAGCGCACCTTCATCGACAACGCGCGGAACGGGCCGCTTCGTTACGTCTCGCTCGAACGCCGCAATGTTGAGGCTCGCCTGGCGGGAGATGGCACGGCGCTTTTCACTGGTGAGGCATCGATCGGGGTCGAGTTCGGTGGTGACCCGATTGATCTTGAGGTGCGCTTTCTTTCCGTTTGGGTGCAGCACGACGGCGCGTGGCAGTTCGAGGCATGGCATTCGGCTCGGCTTTGAGCGGGGCATGACGCTCATTCGGCGGGGTGCACTGGTAGCGTCTCGCCGACCGGGCGGACCGGTGTCCACAGGTATCTCATGATCAAACTCGAGAACGTCACCAAGGTGTACAAGGGCGATCACGTCGCGTTGCGCGACGCCACCCTCGACATCGGCAAGGGAGAGTTCGTCTTCCTCGTCGGCGCATCTGGTTCGGGGAAATCCACCTTCATCCGGCTGCTCAACCGCGAAGAGGTACCCGAGCACGGCACCATCTATGTCGCCGGCAAGGACATCGGCACGCTAGGTAGCTGGAAGGTGCCGTACCTGCGCCGCAACATCGGCTACATCTTCCAAGACTTCAAGCTTCTCCCGAATAAGACGGTGGCGGAGAACGTGGCGTTCGCCCTTGAGGTCATTGGCAAGCCCCGTCACGTGATCAAGAAGCAGGTGCCAGCGATCCTCGAGTTGGTCGGTCTTTCCCAGAAGATGACCAATTTCCCGTCGGAGCTCTCGGGTGGCGAGCAGCAGCGGGTCTCGATCGCTCGTGCGTTCGTCAACCGGCCGCTGATCCTGTTGGCCGACGAGCCGACCGGCAACCTTGACCCCCAGACCTCGGTCGGCATCATGCGGCTTCTTGACCGAATCAATCGCACCGGCACAACCGTCGTCATGGCTACCCATGACCGAGGCATCGTCGACACGATGCGGCGTCGGGTTATCGAACTCGATCGAGGGGTGATCGTTCGCGATCAGGCCCGCGGCGTCTACGAGTAGGGAGGCGACGATGGCGATTTCTCCGATCTACGCCCTTCGAGAAACCGGCCAGAACCTCTGGCGCAATTTCCTGCTGTCGCTGGCGACCGTCATCACGATCGGTGTGTCGTTGTGGCTGTTCGGCGGGTTTTTCCTGTTCAACTACGCCGTCGATAACGCAACCCAGCGCTGGGAGGGCGGTATCGAGTTCGTTGTGTGGATGAACCCCGAGGCCACCGCCGAACAGAACGCCAACATCCTTGACGCCATCACCACCAGTCCCGAGATCCGCGATTTCACCTTCGTCGATCAGGCTGCGGCCTACGAGGAGTTCAAAGACATCTTCGCTGACACTCCGGAGTTGGTGGAGGTTGTCACGCCCGAGGTCATGCCGCCTTCGTACCGGGTGGTCCCGGTCGATCCTGATGCTGATGTGGTCGAAGAACTCGCCAGTCAGTTTGAGGGACGGCCTGGGGTGAAGACCGTGGTGTCGGCGAACGACACGATCCGTGACATCCAGGACCTTGCGGACGACGTCGGACGGGTCTTCCTGTTCGGTTCGATCATCTTGCTCGCTGCGGCGACGCTTCTCATCCTCACGAACATCGTGAGCGCGATCCGCAACCGTGGCCAAGAGATTGAGATCATGAAGGTGGTAGGTGCGACCAACTGGTTCATCCGCATTCCCTTCATGCTGGAAGGCATCGTGCAGGCCCTGATTGGTGCGGTGCTGGCCTGGGGCGGACTGTTCCTGATCGATCGTCAGGTGATCCAGCAGTTCAGCCAGCCGGACAGTCTTGAGTTGATGGCCGGATTCCGAGTCGAGAGCGATGAGTTCATCTTTACGAGCGGCATGGTGCTCGGGATCGCCATTCTCGTCTCCGTGATCGGTTCGTCGATCGCCGTCACCCGCTACCTCGACGCCTGAGCCTTTGCCGATGAAGTTGTCGATGTCGCTGCCGACGATGGCGGGCGGACTCGACCGAGGGTGTCTCCGGGAGTGGTGCGAGGCTGTCGAAGCGGGGCCGTTCCACGCCATCGCCGTCGGCGAGCGCATCGGGTACGACAACCTGGAGATGCACACGACGCTCACCTACGCAGCGGCGGTGACCGAGCGGGTACGGATCGCGTCAACGCTCACAATCCTCCCGATGTACGCCACCGCCTGGGCTGCGAAATCGCTTGCGACGCTCGATGTGGTGAGCGGTGGTCGGCTCGATCTTGTGGTCGGCGTCGGCGGTCGCAAGCACGACTTCGAGCGGGCCGAACGATCGTTCTCGGGGCGCCACCAACGACTCGATGACCAGGTGGCCGAGCTTCGCCGTATCTGGTCGGGTGGGCTGGTCGATGGGGAACCGGTGGGGCCTCGGCCCGTGCAAACCGACGGGCCACCGGTGTACGCCAGCGCCATGGGCCCGAAATCGACTGCCCGAGCGGCGCAGTGGGCTGACGGCAACATGGGCTTTTCGCTGGCGCCGAACACGGACGATCACGCCGCCACGGTTGCCACCTTCGTTGATGCGTGGGCGGAGGCGGGCCGAACTGAGCGGCCGTATCTGTCGACCAGCTTCTGGTACTCGCTGGGCTCTGACGCGGAGGATGAACTGCGGCGGTATGCCGAGCGGTATCTCGGGATCTTTGGCGAGGATGCTGCGGGCATGATGGCCTCGCTGTGCACGGCGGCCGGGGTGGATGCGGTGCTCGAGGCGATTGCGCGCTGTGAGGCGGCAGGCCTCGATGAGCTGTATCTGGTCCCAACCTCGGCCGACCCGGCCGATTTGGTGCCGCTTCTCGATGGGTTGCGCTCAGCCTGACTACGGTTCGCCCATGAGCGAGTGCACCGTGGTCCACACCGGAATCGACTTCGGGGAGGGCCCTCGGTGGCGTGACGGGCGGTTGTGGTTCAGCGATTTCTACCGGCGGGGGGTCTTCTCGTGGGCGGCTGATGGTGAGCGCCTCGAGGTTGCGATCGACGACCAGCCATCTGGTTTGGGCTGGATGCCAGATGGCACCCTGCTGGTGGTGGCGATGTTGAGCCGACGAGTGCTGGCCGTCTCGCCGGACGGCGCCGTGCGCGAACACGCGGATCTGTCTGGGGTTGCGACAGAGCGGTGCAACGACATGGTCGTTTCTGCCACCGGGCACGCGTATGTGGGCAACTTCGGTTTTGATCTTGAAGCACGCAAGTCCTTTGCGCCTGCGTTCCTGGCCCACATCACCCCCGAAGGCGAGGTCCACAAGGTGGATCATCCGCTGGCGTTTCCAAACGGGTCGGTGATCACCCCGGATGGCTCGACCCTGCTAGTCGGCGAGACCTTCGGGGGTCGCTACACGGCGTTCGATCTCGATGAGAACGGATCGCCCACCAACCCGCGGGTGTGGGCGGAGTTCGAGCGCCTGAGTCCCGACGGGTGCTGTCTTGACGCTGACGGGGCGATCTGGGTGTCGGACTTTGTTGGCAAACGGTTTGTGCGGGTTCATGAGGACGGTTCGATCAGTCGGGAGATCCCAACGGAGATGCATGCTGTCGCCTGCATGCTCGGGGGTGACGAGGGCACGACTCTGTACGGGTTCGTGTCACCGGGTTCGCATCCGGACGAGGTGGCGGGCAAGGGGCTCACGTCGATTGTTGCGGTTGAGGTTGACGTGCCGCGCGCTGGTCTCCCGTGAGCTTCCTTCCGTCTCGCTCGGGGGACTAGCGTCAGCGCGTCCGCTTGACCGGGAGCATCTATGGCTATCGACTTCACCCTCACCCCCGAACTGGAGGAGATCCGGGATCGGGTCCGCACGTTCATCGCCGAGGTGGTGAAGCCGGCTGAGGACGAGATCGAGGGCCACGGTGATCACGAAGCGCTCACTGGTCGTGACCGCATCGACAAGCTGATCGAACTTCGCAAACTGGCTTTCAAGGCCGGCCTGTGGCTGCCGCACATGCCCGAGGAGTGGGGCGGCATGGGGCTCGGCCATGTCGAACTCGCCATGGTGCAGGCCGAGGCAGCGAAGAGCTACTACGGCCCGTGGGTGCTCAACTGCCAGGCTCCTGATGAGGGCAACATGCACACATTGCTGCATTGGGGCACCGACGAGCAGAAGGAGAAGTACCTTCGGCCGCTTCTCGAGGGCACGACCTGGTCGTGCTTTGCGATGACGGAGCCCGAGGTCGCTGGCTCGGACCCGACCCTGATCCGCACCAACGGGTATCAGGACGGGGAGGAGTGGGTCCTCAACGGGCACAAGTGGTTCATTTCCAACGCCCATCGGGCCAACTTCGCGATTCTCATTGCCCGCACCGAGGACGATCCTGATCTGCCTCAGGCGGCGAATACGGCGTTCCTGATCGATCTGCCGCAGGACGGCTGGACCGAGGTACGCCAGATCGAGACGATGCATGGCGGCACCGGCCATAGCGAGATCTTGATCGAGGATCTTCGGGTGCATGAGAGCCAGATGCTGGGTGGGCGAGGGCAGGGCCATCTGCTCGGCCAGTACCGGCTCGGGCCTGCCCGGCTCGCCCATTGCATGCGCTGGATCTCGCAGGCCGAGACCGCGCTCGACATGATGGTCGAGCGCTCGCTCGAGCGGTACAGCCACGGCTCGATCCTTGCGGAGAAGCAGGGTGTGCAGTGGATGATTGCCGACTCGGCCATGGAGCTCTATCAGTGCAAGCTGATGGTGCTTCACGCAGCCAGCAAGATCGACGCGGCGCACCGCGGCGAGAACGTCGACTTCAAGTCGGAGGTCTCGATGGCGAAGCACTTTGTCGCGAACAGTCTGAACCGCATCATTGACCGAGCGATCCAGACCCATGGCGCCCTCGGCTACTCGACCGATACGCCACTGGCCCACATGTATCAGCACGCCCGGTGGGCCCGCTTCGCTGACGGCGCCGATGAGATCCATCAGATGCGGATCGCGCAACGCACGATTGCGGCATTCAAGGACCACGGGACCACCCGAGCGGCAACTGGCGACCTGCCGGTCTGATGGCCGACCGGTTCGACCTCAGTGGGAAGCGTGCGCTGATTACGGGCGGGGGGCGCGGCCTGGGTCGTGAGATGGCGCAGGCGTTCGCCGAGCACGGCGCAGATGTCGTCATCGCCAGCCGCAAGCTTGACGTGCTCGAGCAGACAGCGGCAGAGATCTCCGCCGCGACCGGACGCTCGATTACCCCAAAGCAGTGCCATGTCGGCGACTGGGACGCGCTCGGCGTGCTTGCCGACGAGGTGTACGACGAATTCGGCCGGATTGATGTGCTCGTCAACAACGCCGGCATGAGCCCGCTGTACGAGTCTCCGAGCGCCGTCACCGAAGAGCTGTGGCGGAAAGTGATCGACGTCAATCTGACGGGCCCGTGGCGCCTCTCAGCATTGGTTGGTGAGCGGATGAAGGCGGCGGGTGGCGGTTCGATCATCAATGTGTCGAGCACGGCGTCCTTGACGCCCGGGCCGATGGAACTCCCGTACGGCGCCGCAAAGGCGGGTATCAACAACCTCACCGCTGGCTTGGCCCAGACGTTCGCTCCGGAAGTCCGCGTGAACTGCCTTCTGCCGGGCCCGTTTGCCACCGACATCTCGAAGGCGTGGCCTGAGGGCACCTTTGAGCACTTCAAGCGCACTATCCCGTTGCAGCGAGCCGGCGAACCCGACGAGGTGATCGGCGCTGCGCTGCTGCTCGCCAGCGACGCCGGTGCGTACATCACCGGATCGATCATCCGTCTTGATGGCGGCATGTCGGGGATCGCTGGGAATGGCTGACGGGCAGCCGGTCGATCCTGCGATCGTCGACCTCAGTGTTCTTCTCGAGTGGATGGATGCCCGTGGGCTGGGGGAGGGCCCGCTCGATGCGGTCGAACCGCTTGCGGGCGGCACCCAGAACCTGCTGCTGAAGTTTGATCGCGCTGGCCGCACCTATGTGCTGCGGCGGCCACCTGAGCACAAGCGGAAGAACTCTGATGAGACGATGCGTCGCGAGGCTCGGGTTCTGGGTGCGCTCGCTGACACGGACGTTCCGCACCCGCGCCTGATCGCGGCGGAGAGCGACGTGGGGGTGCTTGGGGCTGCGTTCTACCTGATGGAGCCGATCGATGGCTTCCAGGCGACCTCGGGGCTGCCCGAGTTTCATGCGTCAGACGCCGCGGTTCGTCGCTCGATGGGTCTGTCGTTCATCGATGCGCTGCTGTCGTTGCATGCCGTCGACCCGGCAACCAAGGATCTCGATGGCTTCGGGAAGCCCGAGGGGTATCTCGAGCGTCAGGTACCCCGCTGGCAGGCGCAGCTTGAGAGCTACAGCGAACTCGATGGGTACCCCGGCCCTGACCTTCCCCACCTCGTCGAGATCCAGGCCTATCTCGAAACGAACCGACCCGAGCCGTCACCCACGGGAATCATTCACGGCGACTATCACCTGGCGAACGTGATGTTCCGACCTGATGCCGGAGAGATCGCAGCCATTGTCGATTGGGAGCTCGCCACTCAGGGCGACCCGCTGATCGACCTCGGCCTCGTCGTGGCCTTCTGGCCCGAGGCAGATGGCGCCGCAGGAATGATGTCGGTGCAGCCCTGGGACGGGTTCCCGACCATCGAGGAGATGGTGGCCCATTACAACGAGCGTTCCCCTCGCGACATCTCGGCGCTTGATTGGTACGCCGTGCTTGCCTGTTACAAGACCGGCATCATTCTCGAGGGAACCCATGCCCGTGCATTCGCCGGCAAAGCTCCGAAGGAGTTCGGCGATCTGCTTCACGCCACGACGGTCGGCCTGTTCGAGAAGGCCGGGCGAATTATGCAGGCGAACTGAGCGACCAGACCTCGACGGGGTTGTCGAACCCTCGCAACATCCGCCGTCCAGCGGCCGTAGCCGAGCCGGCGAGGAGGTCGGCGACTGGTGCGGTCACGAGCACTTCTCCGGGAACGGCGGCGTCGACGAGCCGGGCGGCCAGGTTGACGATCGGTCCGAAGTAGTCGCCATGCAGAGTGATCAACGAGCCGGCTGCAACACCGCCTCGGGGAATCACCCGGTCATTCTGGAAGGTTGCGATGAGGTCGGTTGCGAACCCTGCTGCCTCGGCCGACTCTTCAGCAACGAACATCACTTCGTCACCGATCATTTTGGAAATTCTGACCTGGTGGGCTCGGGCGGTCTCACGGGCGGTGCCCTCGAAGTCTTTGACGAACTCAACGAGTTCGAGCGAGGTCATCGCGTGAGACAGTGAGGTGAAACCGACCAAGTCCACGAAGCCCACGGTCAGTTCGACGAGTTCTCGGTGCTCGGTGTTCTGGGTTCGGCGTTGTCGGTGGGCCGCCTGACGAAGATGGTGCCGAAAGACTGTCGGCAGTATGTC
>Ga0181588_10001121_pt1 | contig 23865 bp, 19 predicted proteins | sample 071ome_26_FD_148607 | JGI IMG/M metagenome (GOLD analysis project Ga0181588, IMG submission 148607) | Coastal salt marsh microbial communities from the Groves Creek Marsh, Skidaway Island, Georgia - 071409BT metaG (spades assembly) | ecosystem: Environmental > Aquatic > Marine > Intertidal zone...
GGATCAGTTGGGCGGTGAAATAACGCAGCGAAAGTGTCTCACCGCCGGGAAGTTTCGGATTGGCCAGGGCCCAGGCCACGGCCGGCCGGAGTGAGGCGGCCTGACCCGCGGGCACCACGAAGCCGCCGCCCACTTCGAGGCCCAACGCATGGGAGGACACTCCATCGTCGGGAGCCGCGAGCCCCTGTGTTTCTGCTCGCGCCGAGATCAGTGCAGCGCCGAGCCAGGGGGCGGCGGACGCGCCTGGAAGGAGAGAGGCGCGCATCCCTACGTTCAGACCTGTGACCACATACTCGTCGGGAGTTCCGCACCCGGCGTCTGAGCACCCGAAGCGGTGCTGCGTGAACCCAAGACGTAACGCCAAACGCTCCGATCGCGGGCTGACGAACGAGATGCCGAGGCTTGAGCCGGCTGACACGCTCTCACCGGTTCCCGTGCCGGACGAGAGAGAGCCTGTGGGAACCGCGAGCCCACCGGCCACCTCGACAGCGAGGCCCGCCTCCTGAGACGCTGCGAGGGCGGGTGTGGCGAGGAGAGCAACGGTGAGTAATGGCAGGGCTCGGATCACGTCGACCGGACGTCCTGAAGGGGGAGAAAACGACTACGTTCGGGGCTGCACCGCGAATCCTACCGTGCGCCGCAGCGTGCGCCAACGGGGGGAGCGCTCGTCCGACCCGTTGCCAGCCACCCCGGATCTCGGCATGATCTCGCGCCCTTCGGTCCTCGACGACTGCGATACCCCCCGTGACGACTACCGGCCTCCACCGAACCGCACGCCGCACCCATTCCTTCACCGAGTCGGTCATCCGAGAAATGACGCGGGTGGCGCGCGAACACGACGCGGTCAACCTCGCGCAGGGCTTCCCGGATTTTCCGGCCCCCGACCTCCTGAAGGAAGCGGCCGCCGCGGCGATCCACGCCGACGTGAATCAGTACGCGATCACGTGGGGGGCTCCGAACCTCCGGCATGCGCTCGCTCGGAAGTACCGGGAGCACTACGGGATGGAGGTCGACACGGAGACGGAGATCACGATCACCTGTGGTGGCACCGAGGCGATGGCTTCGGTCATGCTGGCCGTGGTCGACCCGGGCGACGAAGTGATCGTCATGGAGCCCTTCTACGAGAACTACGGTCCTGACGCGATTCTCTGCGAAGCGAAGCCGGTATTCATCACCCTCGAGGCGCCAGAGTACCGCCTGGAACGGGCCATGCTCGAAGAGGCGGTATCCGACAAGACGCGTGCCATCGTCATCAACACGCCGAACAATCCGACCGGCCGTGTCTTCGATCCCGAGGAGATGCAGGCGATCGCGGACATCTGCCTCGAGCATGACATCCTGGCCATCACCGACGAGATCTACGAGCACATTTACTACGAGGGCGATCACGTCCCGCTGGCGACGTTCGAGGGGATGCGTGACCGGACGATCACGATTTCCGGACTGTCCAAGACCTTCAGCGTGACGGGTTGGCGCATCGGGACGATCATCGCGCCACCTCAGCTCAGCGGGGCCATACGGAAGATTCACGACTTCCTCACCGTCGGGGCCCCCGCTCCACTCCAGGAAGCCTGCGCCGTAGGCTTGAACGAGCTGGGCCCCGAGTACTACTCCGACATGGTGGCCGGATACAAGGCCCGCGGTCAGGTGCTCGTGCAGGGGCTGCAGGATGCAGGCTTCAAATGCCGCCATCCGCAGGGCGCGTACTACGTACTCGCCGACTTCAGCGATTTGAGTGACGAGGACTCGATGACCTTCGGGCGCCGGCTGGCCGCGGAGGGGGGTGTCGCCCCGGTACCCGGCGGAAGCTTCTTCTCGGATCCTTCCCGCGGGCACTCACTGGCACGCTTCGTATTCTGCAAGCAGATCGAAACCCTCCACGAAGCGAGTGAGCGCCTCAAGGCCTTCGCGGCCCGGGGCTGAGTCGTTTGACCACAGCGCCCGGATCTCCATTCTCGGCGACCGCGCAGGCTACGCTGTTCGGCTTCGATTCGACGGTGTCCGAGGTCACGATCCGACCGCGCAGTCGTGGATGGCGCGTCGGGGGAGCCGTCACGACCTTCCTCGTGGTCGTGGCCGTCGCCTCTCCGCTGGTCGTCTTCCCGCCCCACGCCGTCTGGCTCCTTGGTGGCCTTGGCACCGGCGCCTTCCTCGCGCATCGGCGCTACATCGAGCGCTTCACGCTGCTCTCGGCCACGGGACAGTGTCCGAAGTGCGGTCACGGATTCTCGCTCAAGACGACGCGGCTGCGGACACCGCACCCACTCCCATGCGAGGGATGCCACCACGAGGGCACTCTTCGTCTCCCGGACGGGGTGCTCGAGGAGCACGCCCTCGACTGAGGACTACTCCGGGGTTCCCCGCAGCACCGGCAACGGTGGGCGCCTGAGCAGATCTCTCGAACTCACCAGGCCCGTGAGCACCGTGAGGAGCACAACGACGCCCCAGATCGCGAGGATGGGCCACGGCCGCACCGAGTAATCGATCTCGAACACGTTCGGGACGAGCAGCCAGGACGCCACGACGGCCAGCATCAGGCCACTCGCCGTGGCGATCGAGCCGAGGGCGAGATACTCCGCGAAGAGCACGGTCATGACCTGCCGCCTTCGCGCTCCGAGGGTTCGCAGAAGGGCTCCTTCTCGAAGGCGCTGCATGCGAGATGTCGCAAGCGCTCCCACGAGGACGATGACGCCGGCAAGCGCGCTGAATCCGCCCAGAAACGCGACGGCCTGACGGACCCGCCTGAGGACGGAATCGATCGCCTCCTGCACACGGGAAAAGTCGAGGGCAGACACGTTGGGGAACGCCCCCACGAGGCCCCTTTGAACCCGCGCCCGATCGTCTGGATCATCGATGCGGGCCACCATCACGATATTCTGTGGCGCATCGTCGAGCACCCCGGGCTCGAGAATCGCGAAGAAGTTCGGCTCCAGTTGGCCCCAGTCTACGCGCCTCAGACTCGAGACCACAGATGGGACGCGGATCCCGCTCACGTCCCAGGTGATCGTATCACCCAGCCCCACCCGAAGACTCTCCGCGATGTCGAGTTCCAGTGAGACGCGAGGGAGTCCTCCGGGGTCCACGGACGTCCCGTCCTCCGACCCCGGACTTCCGTCCCACCATCGGCCGGACACAAGCTCTTCGGCACGTCCCAGTTCGGGACGGTAGGTGTTCCGATACTCTCTGCGCAGTGCCCACGCTTCGGGGCGCGCATCGCGATCCGGATTCCTGCGCAGGCTGTCGGGTTCGATCCCGTTGATGGCCGCGATACGAGAGGTCACGATCGGCGAGGCCTGCGCCTGGTCCCGAATCTCGGCGGGCAGCACGTCACGGATTCCTGCCAGCTGGTCCGTCTGGATGTCGAAGAGGAGGAGATTCGGCCGCCCCGATCCAAAGGACACGGTCAGATCGTCCCGAAGTGCACCCTCGACCTGCACGATCGTACCGATGATGAACGCTCCGAAGCCGAGTGCCAGCGTAACGGAGATCGTCTGGTTCTGAGGCCGGAAGAGGTTGGACACCCCCTGGCGTACCGGGTACGAAGCACGCGTCGGGAAGTACCGGCGTGTCACCGCCATCAGGCCGGCCCCGACCGAAGCGATGGCCGCCCCGGCTATCGCGAGCGACACCGCAAACCCGAGCCCCAGCTCGACGTCGGGGGCCTCGTAGGCGCACAAAGCCAGCACGCTCCCTCCGAGCAGGACCCACGCGCCCCCCCGCAGCGGGTCGAAGCGCCTCCGTGTTGGCTCGAAGTCCTGCCTGAGGGCTGCGAGCGGTGGTATGTCGCGCACCTGCAGCAGTGGGATCAGAGCGAAGACGACTGCCACCCACATCCCGATGGCGAGGCCTGCGGCGACCGACGTCGGGGAGAGGCGTGTCGTCACATCCACGGGCAACACCCCCCGCAGTACTGCCGGCATGACGGCCTGAAGTCCGATTCCAAATACGACGCCGGCCGTCGCTCCCATGAGCCCCAGCAGCGCGGCCTGGATCAAATACGCGAGAAAGGCCGTCCCCTGGCCCACACCCAGACAGCGAAGCACGGCGATACTCGCTCGCTTCTCCCGGATATAGACGTGGATCGCGCTGGCTACACCGACACCTCCGAGCAGGAGCGCACCCAACCCGACCAGAGCCAGGAATCGACCGAGGAAGCGCACACCGTTCGAGAGACTTCGCGCCTGTTCCTCCGCCGTCCGGTAATTGACGTCTACCTCGCGGAAGAGCTCACGGTACCGATCGCGCAGCGCGAGCCTGTCGACCTCGACAGGCATCCGGAGGAAGATCTCGAAGCGTGCGAGGCTGCCGAAGCCGATCAACTCGGCCGCCTCGAGCGTCTCCTGCGACATGTGTACCCGGGGACCGATCGCCGTCTGAAAGGCGACGTCGGTCGGCAGGTCGTCCACGGTACCGGCGATCCGAACCGAGAGCGTCCCGACCATGAGTGTGTCGCCGATCTCGACCCCGAGCTGGGTCAGGACCGCCGGGTCGACCAAAACCTGGCCGGCCGTGAGGTGCTGACCCCACGCGCCCTCGGGTTCCGTCGCGACCTCGCCGTAGAACGGATAGCCCGGATCGATTCCACGGACCTGGAGGAGCCGGACCGCCTGGGTCGATGGTGCCAGGATCATGGACGAGGCCGTCGTGACCCTCGCCACATCGACGCCCGAAGTACGGAGAGAGTCCAGGACCTGCTCGATCTCCGGTCCCGGTGCCGCGTCGGCCGACAGGCGGGCATTCGCACCCATCAACACGTCGGCTTCATCCTGAACGGACCTGGCGAAATCGTCCCGGAAGGAGTGAATCGACACAAGCGCTCCCACGCCGAGCGTGATCGATGCCATGTAGACACCGATTCGCCGCAGGCTGTGGCGACTCTCCCTCATGGCCAGGCGGAGGGCGAACCCGGGCCTCAGGGGGGCTCCTCCGCGGGGCTTCGGGCGCCCGGCGAGGCTGTCTGTCACCCGTGCCCCCGGCCAGCGCGATCCTCAGCCACACACCCGCTCCCGAGCGTGAGCACCCGGTCCGCCCGGTCGGCGAGCGACAGATCGTGTGTCACGAGGACCAGGGTCGTCTTCGCCTCGCGGTTCAGCTCTTCCAGCATCTGCACGATCGCCGCCCCGGTCTCCTGATCCAGATTACCCGTCGGCTCGTCCGCAAAGAGGATCCGTGGGCGGTTTGAGAACGCGCGCGCCAAGGCCACCCTCTGCTGCTCACCGCCGGAAAGCTGAGCCGGGAAATGGTCGAGTCTGTCCGCGAGACCGACACGCTCCAGGAGCTCCCCCGCTACGTTTCGTGCGCCCTTCGACTCTCGACGGAGCTCCAGCGGCACGAGGACGTTCTCCAGTGCCGTCAATGTGGGCAGCAGGTGAAACGTCTGGAACACGAACCCCACCCGCTCGGCGCGAAACGCTGCGCGCCCGTCCTCCGAGAGGCTGAAGATGTCTTCACCGTCCAGCAGCACCCGCCCGGCCGTCGGCTCGTCGAGTCCGGCGAGAAGGCCGAGGAGCGTCGTCTTCCCACTCCCGGATGGCCCCACGATGGACACGAACGACTCGGCCTCGACCGCCAGGTCGAGTGCGCGAAGTACGGGTAGAGGTCTGCCCCCGCTCGTGTAGCTTTTCTCGAGACCCTCGGCCACGATCATCATGATGTTTCGCGCCCTTTCCATCTTGGCTGCCGCCGTCGCCGCCGCGTGCTCGCAGGCGGACGAGCCTGCACGCGTCGATCCCACCGAGGCGTCGGATTCTCCCATGGTGGTCGGCTTCGAGTCCGAGGTTCCCTCGGATGACCGACCCGTGGTCGTGTTTCTCGGGACCAGTCTGACCGCCGGGATGGGGCTCGAGCGTGACGAGGACACCTACGTGGCGAGGCTGGAATCGATAGGCGCGGCGGAAGGGCTCACGTTTCGTGCCGTGAACGCCGGTGTCTCCGGAGAGACGAGCGCAGGCGGTCTACGCCGCGTCGACTGGATCCTGCGCGAAGCGATGGACGTGCTCGTCGTTGAGCTGGGTGCGAACGATGGGCTTCGCGGCCAGGATCCGGAGGCGCTGCGTGACAACCTCGTCGAGGTGATTCAGCGGGCCCGAGCGCGGTACCCCGACGTCCGAGTGCTCCTCGCAGCTATGGAGGCCCCGCCCAACATGGGTGCGGCGTACACGGCCTCCTTCCGCTCCGTCTTCCCCGAGGTCGCGGCGTCCGAGCAGGTCACCCTGATCCCCTTCATTCTGGATGGTGTCGCCGGCGTGTACGAACTCAATCAGCCCGACCGGATTCATCCCTCTCCCGCGGGTCATCAGCGGGTCGCCGAGAATGTTTGGCCGTGGCTCCGTGACGTGTTGAAGGAGACCCGCTCATGAGTCGGAGTCTGTTCGGCCCCGGCACGATCGTGCTCGGCGGGGGTGCGGTGCTGCTCATCATCGTCCTCATCATCGGCTTCCTGATGCCGACCGAGTGGTCCGCATCTGCAGAGCTGCGTATCGAGGCATCGGCCGAGGACTTGATACCCTACCTTGATTCCCCGGAGGGGTGGTCGGTATGGACAGCGTGGCCGGACTCAGGGTTAACCCGTTCGGGGCCCGACCGGGGCCCGGGCGCCTCGATCTCCTGGGAGGACCAGGAACTCGGCGCGGGCTCCTTCACGATTGAGGAGGTCTCCCGCGATGCGGTCCGCTATGCCGTCGTCGTGGATGGGGCCGCGAGCACCTTGATGACCACCACCGGCGCCATCGAACTCGAGTCGCTCGGGTCAGCCACGATCGTGCACTGGATCGAATCCGGTGATCTGGGCCGAAACCCCCTCATGGGTTTCTGGGCCCTGACCATGGAGCGGGCCCAGGCCCGAGAGCTTCAGAAGAGTCTCGACCAGCTGTCCGACGTGGTCAGCTCCGGTTCCGAACCCAGTCGATGAGGTCGCGATTCGAGCTCGTCTTCCGCATCGCACCCAGCAACTCGAGCATCCCGTCGGTTGGGCCCACGCCATGCAGCTGACGGCGCATCGCATGTGACACTCGAAGCTCGTCGTCCCCGAGAAGGAGTTCTTCCTTCCGGGTCGCCGAGGCCGTGAGATCGATCGCCGGATAGATCCGCTTGTCGGCCAGCTCGCGGGACAGTACGAGCTCGCTGTTACCCGTGCCCTTGAATTCCTCGAAAATCACCTGATCCATGCGGGATCCTGTGTCCACGAGTGCCGTCCCGATGATCGTGAGGGACCCACCCCCCTGATCCGGGGCGATCTTCCGGGCGCTCCCGAGGAAACGCTTCGGCTTCTCGAGCGCATTCGTGTCCAGACCACCGCTCATCGTGCGGCCGCTGCCACCCTTGAGCGAGTTGTACGCACGCGCGAGTCGGGTGATCGAGTCGAGGATGATCACCACATCCTCACCCTGTTCGACACGACGACGGGCACGCTCGAGCGTCATCTCCGCGACCTGGACATGACGTTCGGGTGGACGATCGAACGTTGAGGCGATCACCTCTCCGAAGCCGCATTGCTCCATCTCCGTCACCTCTTCCGGCCGTTCGTCGACCAGGAGGATCATGAGATGGCACTCGGGGTGGTTCTTCACGATGCCCTCGGCGATGGCCTGCATCACCGTCGTCTTCCCGGCCTTGGCCGGGGCCACGATCATGGCCCGCTGACCCTTCCCCATCGGGCAGAAGATATCGATCACCCGGTTCGTCAATTCAGGCTCGCCGCGCCACTCCCGCCCGCACTCGAGCACGAGCTGCTGGTCGGGGTGCATGGCACTGAGCTTGTTGAACTCCGGACGACGCTGAGCATCCTCGGGCGGATGGTCGTTCACCCGAGCCAGATAGGCGAGCGGGGGGCTTTTTCCGGCCCGGGCGTCCTCCGCCACGATGCCCATGAGCTCGTCGCCGGTGCGCAGGCCGTACTTCTGGATGACCCGAGACGGCACATAGATGTCGTCGTCGCCGGGGGCGTATCCGGACTCACGCCGGCGGACGAAGCCGGAGCCACTCGAGAGCGCCTCCAGGAGTCCGAGCGGCCTCGACATCGCGAGGAGTTCCTCGGGGTCCTCCGGGAGCTCGGCCATGAGCTCTTCTTCGCTGGGAACGTTGCGCTCCCCCTGCGGCCCACGCCCACGCCGTCGGCGCCCGCGGCGGCGGCGGCGGTTCCGTCCGCGGCCGCGATTTCCGCCGCCCTGGCCCTTGTTGTGGTCACGCTCCCCGGATTGGCCGCCGGAGCTGCCGCCAGCGCTGGAGGAGTCGGAAGAGGATGCGTCGGAGGTCTGCGCTTCGGCCTTCGGCGCCGGAGTCTGTTCTGCTTCTGGTGATTCGGGCACGTTCTTTACCCAGGTTGACGGCCGTTGCAGGGGAGCAACGATGGCTCACCTGCAACCGTCGGGAGGTGAATCCAGGAACCGGCTCACGCCGTTCTTGGGGAGCGTCCTCTCAGCGGGCCGAAGGGCCACGCCGGCGGCGACGCAACGCTGCGTCAGTCGGGACACAACAAATGTTGGTCGAAACCACTGGCGGATCAAGGTTCCCGTTGCCCAAGCCTCCTGCGAGGCCCTCACCGCGCCGCGTTCCCTGCGCCCTCCTTGCACGCGGAGCTCCGCCCCCGATTCCGAGGGTGCCGGCCCACATGCGGACGGACACTGGGAGTGTCCCCGGTGTTCGCCCGGGAGCTCAACCCCCCGGGCAGTGTCCACTCGGTCGAGCGGCCTGTCACCGGGACGGGACAGGCCGACACTTCACAATGAGTCTCGTCCGCCGATCGTTTGTCATTGCACCCCAACGCTTTGCGTAAGATTACAGAGACCGGCATGAGTTGTGCTCAAAGAAGGGTCAGATCCACACGAAGGAGGACACCGTGCGCAGTCCAGCACGTTCGGCACTGATTCTCGCGACCCTGCTCTCTCTCGGCGCTTCAGCGGCCCAGGCGCAGGCCTCGGTCTCCGTCTCGCTGGCGGCGGGTCCGCTCTTCACGGGCGTTTCGTTCGGCGTCGGTGGTCCGATCCACGATCATGCTTCGGTCTACTACGGGGCGTCGTTCGGGTACGCGAATCCGCACTACTCGGGTTTCGGTACGTACTCCGGCTACGGCGTCTATGCGTCACCGACTCACTACGCCGCGAGTTGCTACGACGCCCACTGGTACGCGTACGATCACTGTGTGGTGACGGCCTCCTACTACCCGATCTACTCGTGGGACTACGGGTCCTGGGGACCGCGCTGGCGCCATAATCGGTGGCACCGCACCCGATACGCTTATGTAGCCGACCCGTACTATGACCCGTGGGGCCCATACTGGGCCTACGATCCCTGGGGCTCGTACTGGGACGGCTACTGGGACGGGTATGTGAGTGGATCCTACTGGAACAGCTATTGGGGGCACGGCTACTACCCAACCGGACATCGGGCCGCCCGCGGCTACTACGCGACGCGTCGGGTCTCGAGGCCTCTCGCGGGCACGTATTACGCCGGAAACGCCCGGTACAAGGAAAATCCTGCTCGGCGGAGCACTGTCGCCAGCGGACGGCGTGCTCAGCCTCGCTCTGGTGTTCAGCCGGCGGTCACCGCACCGCGGGCGTCGGTCGCAAGCGCCACGGCCCGTCGCGGAGCGGACGACGCCCGTCGACGCGGGGTCGCCTCCGTCAACAGGAGGGCGCCGCGCGTCGGTGCCGCAGACAGCGGGCCGTCCACCCGAAGCGCCCGCCCGAATCGCGCAGCACGCGGAGCGGGTACGCGTGCTGCCGCACCGGAACGCTCGTCGACCGGGCGTGCCGGGCGTGTCCCCACCGTCGGTCGTCGTCCCGTGGCGGCGGCGCGTACCACGCGCGGCAGTCCGATCAGCCGCCCTGGCGCCCGTTCGACCCGCAGTTCACGCGGATCGAGTGCCGCGACCGGCTCACGTCGCTCGAGTGACGGACGCGTGACGGATGCCCGCCGGGCCCGGCCCAACGCCGGCGCCGCCCGGGGGGTTGCCCCGACGCGCTCGAAACCGTCTGGTGCCCGCACAGTCCCGAGCCGGGAACGAGACCGCGCGTCAGCACCGAGCCGTCCGTCTGCGCGTACGACCCCCCAACGCGGGTCGGCCCGATCGGCCCCCACCGCACGTTCGAATGGACGCGCCGAGGCCAACGGACGGACCCCATCCCTCAACCGCAGGCCCTCAGCAACGCGCGCGACACCCAGAGCGTCCACCCGCGCGCCGAGGGCGCGCGCCACGGGCCCGCGGGCGACGCCAAGCCGCGGATCGGCAGCACGCACGCCCACTCGAAGCACCCCCGCTGCCCGATCGAACCCGCGACGTGGGTCGTCGGCCCGTCCGGCTCCGAGCCGGACCCCGACAGCCCGCTCTGCTCCCGTAAGGACTCCGCAGGCGCGGTCCGCTCCCGCTCGGGCGCCCCAGACCCGCTCAGCCCCCGCAAGGACTCCGCAGGCGCGGTCCGCTCCGGCTCGGGCGCCCCAGACCCGCTCAGCCCCCGTAAGGACTCCGCAGGCGCGGTCCGCTCCCGCTCGGGCGCCCCAGACCCGCTCAGCCCCCGCAAGGACTCCGCAGGCGCGGTCCGCTCCCGCTCGCCCTGGGCGGTCCGCTCCGTCGCGCGGGCGCGGGACGACTCGTCCAAGGAACTGACCGCCGCTGAGCATTTGCGCCCGGGGCACCGATCGGAGCACCCCGCCCCGGCGGCCGTCTGACCGTCTACCGCAGGCTGCGCCCCGCGGAGAAGACGGCCCGCGCGGGTGACCCACCCATCCAATAGCTGAGCTCCGCCGGGTCCTCGATCCTCCAACATGCGAGGTCGGCCCGCAGGCCTGCATCGATGGTCCCGCGATCCGAGTATCCGAGGACAGGAGCCGCCAGCCGAGTCATGCCCGCCAGGGCCTCCGCCGGGGTCAGCCCGAAGAGCACGCACGCCTGATTGAGCGCGACGCGTGCGTGCGTTGTCGGTGACGATCCGGGATTGGCATCTGTCGCCACCACCAGGGGCACCCCATGCGTTCGAAAGGCATCCACCGGAGGCATGCGGGTTTCGCCGAGGAAGTAGAAGGCCCCGGGCAGCAACACCGCGGCGCATCCCGCCTCCCCCATCGCCCTGGCTCCCGATTCGCTCGTGTACTCCAGATGGTCCGCGGATCGAGCGCCCGACTCGGAGGCCAGCGCCGCACCACCCAGATCCGAGAGCTGGTCGGCGTGGAGCCGTCCGGCGAGCCCGTGCGAGGAACCCGCGCGCAGCACTCGCTCGCACTCTTCCGGCGTAAACCCGATCCCTTCGCAGAACGCGTCGACCGCGTCCGCCAGACCCCGCTCCGCGACCTGCGGGATCATCTCGTTGCAGACGAGGTCCACGTATCCAGTTCGATCGCTCACGAACTCAGGGGGCAGAGCGTGTGCTCCGAGAAGCGTGGTCGACACCGTCACGCCCGTGTCGGAGAGCGCACGGGCCGCCTCGAGCATTCGGATCTCCGTCGGGACATCGAGGCCGTATCCCGACTTGATTTCGACCGTGGTTGTGCCGAAATCGATCATCTGCTCGAGGCGAGGACGGGCGCCCTCGACGAGATCGTCGCGTGACGCTGACCGTGTCGCCCGGACGGTGGACAGGATGCCTCCGCCGGCGCGTGCGATGTCCTCGTAGGAGGCGCCCCCGAGGCGCTGTTCCCATTCCGCTGCGCGGGTCCCGCCAAAGACCAGGTGCGTGTGACAGTCGATGAGTCCGGGCGTCACCCAGCCCCCCTCCAGATCCACCACCTCGGAGGCCGACGCGACAGCCCCCTCCGGAGCCGCCGAGGCTTCCCCGACCCAGTCGATCAGACCGTCCCGCACGAGTACGACGACGTCGTGCACGGTCCCATACGGGCCCTCTCGGGATTCGGACATCGTCGCCGCATGTCCGTTGTGCAGCGCCAGGTCCACTGCGCTCAGAGAGCCTCCTCGTTTGACGTTGGATTCACCAGCAATCTACACTCGACACCCATGTCCGACCTGTTCTTCGATTCCGCGCTCCTTCCCACCGGCTGGGCCCACGATGTTCGCATCGGCGTCGACCCGGGCGGATGGATCTCGTCCGTCGAGCCCGAGACCACTCCGCGTGGAGCCCGGCACGTGTCGGGCATCGCCGTGCCGGGTGTGCCGAACGTCCACTCTCACGCGTTCCAGCGGGCCATGGCGGGACTCACCGAGCACGGGTCTCCGATGGGGGATTCGTTCTGGTCGTGGCGGCAGCGGATGTACGGTTTTCTCCGCACGCTCGATCCCCCTGCCGTGGAAGCGATCGCGGCGCAACTCTTCGTCGAGCTTCTGCGCCGTGGCTTCACATCGGTCGCCGAGTTTCACTACCTGAGGAACGATCGGGACGGGGCACCCTACGCGGACCCCGTCGCCATGGCGCGCAGAATCCTCCACGCGGCCGAAGACACGGGCATGGGCCTGACCATTCTGCCCACTCTCTATGCGGCATCCGACTTCGGAGGGGAGCCTCCGGAACACGAGCAGCGGCGCTTCGTAACGTCGGTGGAGGCGCTGATCGGGGATATCGCCGTCCTGGGCGCCGGCGCGTCCGCCGGCACCGTCCGGGTCGGCCTGGCGCTCCACTCTCTCCGAGCTGTGCCCCCGGATGCCCTCGCCATCGCCGTCGAAGCAGCCCGGGGCATGGATCCTTCTCTCCCGATCCACATCCATGTGGCGGAGCAGGAGCGCGAGGTCCAGCGCTGCCTGGAGTGGAGTGGGGCACGGCCAACCGCCTGGCTTCTGGACCATGCGCCGGTGGACGGGCACTGGTGCCTTATCCATGCCACGCACGTGGATCTAGACGAGGTGCACCGCGTGGCTGCGTCCGGAGCCGTGGTCGGACTCTGCCCCACGACCGAGGCCAACCTCGGCGATGGAATCTTCCCCTTTCAGGCTTACCTCGAGCACCGCGGCCGCTGGGCCGTGGGGACCGATTCCCACGTCGGCCGCGGCCCTGCCGGAGAGCTGAGGATGCTTGAGTACGGGCAGCGGCTGCAGACACGCACCCGCAACGTCGCCGCGGGTTCGCACCACCGGTCGAGCGCGCGCACCCTGCTGGATGCTGCATGGAGTGGCGGAGCCGCGGCGTGTGGACGGCGGATCGGAGCACTCGTGTCCGGGGCCCGCGCAGATATCGTCGTCCTGGACCCGGACCACGACGCTCTTCTGGGGCGTTCCGATGATGACGTCCTCGACTCGTGGCTCTTCTCCGGAGACGACACGCCGGTCCGAGACGTCTTCACCGGCGGGCACCAGGTCGTGCACGACGGCCGGCATCCCTCTCAGGACCGGATCCGCGAGCGATATGGGGCGATCATCCGTGAACTTGCCGAGGAAACGCCTCAGCTCGCGATCGATTTCGAGTAGAGCCCCACCTAGGGCATCGGAATGTGCAGCCCTTCCCGTTTCGCGGTCTCACTGGCGATCTCGTATCCTGCGTCGGCGTGGCGGGCCACCCCGATCCCCGGATCATTCGTCAGAACGCGTTCCAGCCGAACGGCCATCTCGGGCGTTCCATCGGCCACGATGACCTGCCCGGCGTGAAGGGAGTTTCCGATCCCGACTCCCCCGCCGTGATGGAAGGACACCCAGCTCGAACCAGACGCGGTGTTGAGCAGCGCATTCAGGATGGGCCAGTCCGCAACCGCGTCAGTCCCGTCCCGCATCGCCTCGGTTTCCCGGTTGGGAGAGGCCACGGACCCGGTGTCGAGGTGGTCTCGGCCGATCACGATCGGAGCACTCACCTCGCCCGAAGCGACCAGTTCGTTCAGTGCGAGCCCGAAACGCGCCCGTGCACCCTGCCCGAGCCAGCAGATCCGGGAGGGGAGGCCCTGGAACGCGACCTTCTCATTCGCCATCCGGATCCAACGGCACAGGTGCTCATCCTCGGGGAACATGTCGAGCACCAGCTGGTCCGTGCGGTGGATGTCCGCGGGATCGCCGGAGAGGGCAGCCCAGCGGAACGGACCTTTCCCTTCACAGAACAGGTCCCGGATGTATGCCGGGACGAAGCCCGGATAGGCAAACGCCTCCGAAAACCCTGCGTCTTCCGCGTAGCCGCGCAGGTTGTTGCCGTAATCCACGGCGATCGATCCGGCCTTCTGCAGCGCGACGATCGCCTCGCAGTGCACCCGCATCGACTCCATGGAGCGTCGGACGTATTCGTCGGGATCGTCCATCCGGAGCGCTGCAGCCGCGTCGAGATCCAGTCCCGCGGGTACGTACCCCTGCAACGGATCGTGCGCTGACGTCTGGTCGGTCACGATGTCCGGCACCACTCCCCGGCGCACCAGTTCAGGCAGGACGTCGGCGCAGTTCCCGACGAGACCGACCGAGATCGCGGACCCCGTCGCGGTCGCCTCGTCGATCATCTGAAGCGCCTCATCCAGGTCGTACGTCATGCGGTCACAGTAGCGCGTGTCGAGGCGTCGCTGGATCCTCGTCGGGTCGACCTCGACGCAAAGCATCGAGCCCTCGTTCATCGTGGCCGCGAGGGGCTGAGCGCCGCCCATTCCCCCCATCCCGCCGGTCAGCACCCATCGGCCCTTGAGCGACCCACCGAAATGCCTGGCCGCCATCGCGCCGAACGTCTCGTACGTGCCCTGCAGGATTCCCTGCGTTCCGATATAGATCCACGAGCCTGCGGTCATCTGCCCATACATCATCAGACCCTTCCGCTCGAGGTCGCGGAAATGCTCCCACGTCGCCCACCGACCTACGAGGTTCGAGTTGGCGATAAGCACCCGGGGCGAATGCTCGTGCGTCCGGAAGACGCCGACCGGCTTACCGGACTGCACCAGCAGCGTCTCGTCATTCTCGAGGGACCGCAGACAGGACACGATGGCGTCGAACGCCTCCCAATTGCGCGCTGCCCGCCCGGTGCCGCCGTAGACAACGAGACGGTCGGGGTGCTCCGCGACCTCGGGATCGAGGTTGTTCATGAGCATTCGCAGGGCGGCCTCCTGCGTCCACCCCTTGCAGGTCAGCTCGGAGCCCCGCGGGGCACGCACTTCGCGAGCTCCCGGCATCGCGTCCACTTGGGTCTCTGTCATCGCCATGAGGTCCCTCTTATCCCTGATCTTGGGTTGGTTGGTATCGGGCCACGATGTGGGCTACGACACCGGAGGACACGAGTTTCGTCAGCGTGTCCAGGTCCGGACCCAGCATCCGGTCACCGGTGAGGCGTGGCACCCGGGATCGGACCGACTCCCAGATGTCCTCGACACCACGCCCAGCCCTCAGCGGCCGGCGGTACTCGATGCCCTCGGCCGCGCACATGAGCTCGGTAGCCAATACGCGTTCGAGGCAGGCGACCGAGCGCGCCGCCTTGCGGGCCCCCGCGAGCCCCATCGACACATGATCTTCCTGATTCGCGCTGGTCGTCACGGAGTCGATCGAGACCGGCCCCGCCAGGAGTCGCAGCTCCGCCAGCAGGTCGACCGCCGTGACCTGCGCGATCATGAAGCCGCTTTCCAACCCCGGTCTCGCGGTCAGGAATGCGGGTAGACCCATGGACAGGTCCGGATTCAGAAGGCGCTCGATTCGCCGCTCGGAGATGGCGGCCAGATCAGCCAGGGCGATCGCGAGCAGGTCGAGCGCCTGAGAGACGATCTGCGCGTGAAAGTTTCCACCGCTGACCACCATCCCGGCGTCCGGAAAGACGAGCGGGTTGTCCGTCGCGCTGTTCGCCTCCGTCTCCAGGATGCCGCGGACGTATGCCAACGCGTGGCGCGCCGCTCCGTGGACCTGAGGGATACAGCGGAGTGAATAAGCATCCTGCACACGTGGATCATCTTCACGGTGCGACTCCCTGATTTCCGAATCGCTCAACAACGCGCGCAGGAGTCGCGCGGAGTGAATCTGGCCGGCGTGCGGTCTCGCTGCGTGGATCTCGTCCCGGTACGCCACGGGCGTCCCCAGCAGGGCCTCGTGGGACATCGCCGCAGCCGCCTCCGCGGTTTCCAGGGCCCGTTCCGCCCGTCCCAGCGCGAGGATACCCACCCCGGTCGTCGCCTGTGTACCATTGATGAGCGCCAGCCCCTCCTTGGAATCGAGCGTGAGGGGCGCCAGCCCCGCCGGTCCCAGAAAGTCTGCCACGGGGCCCACACGCCCCCCGTACTCGGCATCACCTTCCCCCAGCAAGCCAAGGGCGACGTGGGCCAGCGGTGCCAGGTCCCCACTCGCGCCCACGGATCCGAACTCCGGCACGCGAGGGTGAATACCGGCATTCAGGAGGCCGAGCAGGGCATGGACGACCTCCTCGCGACAACCTGAGACGCCGCGAGCCAACGCGTTGGCTCGCAACAGGATAATCGACCGAACCACCTCACTCGGAAACGGATCTCCCATGCCCGAGGCGTGGGAACGGACGAGGTTGTGCTGCAGGGCCGTGCGCTGCTCGGGCGCGATGGCCACATCGGCGAGCCGCCCGAAACCCGTCGTTACCCCGTAGACGCGTTCGCCCGACCGGACCTTGGACTCGATGAAGTCCCTTGATGCCGAAACCCGCTCGGCCGCCTCATCGGACATTTCGACGCGGATGGAACGGTCATGTGCGACGGCCTCGATCTCCTCCAGGCTCAGGGAGCGACCGTCGATCGTCACGACGCGCGTCATACGCGCCCCACTTCGAATTCTTCTCGAGAGATGATCATCTCCTCTGCCGTCCAGAAGTCCTCCAACTCGACGCCGAGTCCGTCGGCGAGCCGGTTCACGTAGTTGTAGTACGACACTACCTGACAGATATCCAGAACGGCGCGGTCGTCGAAGCCACGGGTTTTCAATCGATCCACGTCCTCCGGCCCGATCGACGCCGGGCTCGTGGTGAGCAGTCGTGCATACCTCAGCATCTCGACATCGTGCGGGGCCAGATCTCCCGGATTCGTCCGTCGTGCCAGGGAATACGCCGGTTCGTCCTCACCGGTCAACGTACGGAGGCCCGCCCCGTGGTGGACGATTCAGTAGAAGCAGTCGTTCTCCGCGGACACGGCCACGGCGATCATCTCGCGCTGGATCCGGGTCAGTGGTGACGGGCCCCGCATGAGGTGACTGTACAACTCCATGTGATCCTGCATCGACCTGGGATTCAGGGAATGAATCCGCAGGATGTGGTCGAGTTCACCGTTGGCGTCCGAATACGCGTCGTACAGCTTCGCGAGCGGGCCGGTGGCGTCTTCGAAGGGGATGTACGGGATCCAGGCCATCGTCGTGACTCCGGCGAGATTAAGTCGCCAAAGTGGCCCCGGAAACAAAGGCGCGGCAAGGCTTTGCGCGCTTGCGTCGGTCCCGTTACGCGGGCAACATTCCCTGCGATTCCGCCCAGCCGCACCCACATCCCGTCCCGGTCGAGCCTTGGACTACTACGAGCCGTCAGCGCATCAGTGGGAGAGCGACATGCTCGACCTGCAGCGGCGCATGCTCGGGGCCCTCGCGTTCATCCTGCTCGTCACGCTCGTCGGCATCGTCGGCTTCTCGATCATCGATCCCGACGCCGGGTTCATTCGGGCGTTCTTCATGACGGCGATCACGCTCACCACGGTCGGCTACGGAGAAGAGATCGCGGTGGATACGGACGGCGCCCGAGTATTCACGGCCATCCTGATCCTCGTCGGCATGGGGGCCACCCTGTACTTCGTCTCGACGGGGACGGCCTTCCTCCTCGAGGGCGAGCTCGGCAACGTGTTTCGGAGAAAAAAGATGGAGCGTCAGCTCGCAAGCCTCGAAGGTCACCTGATCGTGTGTGGCGCCGGACCGACCGCCGTGTACGCCACGACTGAACTGTATGAGGTGAAGCGGCCGGTGGTGCTGGTCTGTCCAACCAGGGAAGAGGCGGAGGCAGCCACCATTCGAATGCCGGACGTTCCCATCATCCTGGGAGATCCCACGGACGACGACATCCTGAAGGCGGCGGGGATCGAGCGTGCCTTTGGATTGATCGCCTGCTCCGACAACGACAATGAGAACGTCGTCATCACACTGTCAGGTCGTCAGCTGAATCCGCGGATCCGGATCGTTTCCCGCCTCTCGGATGTCGACACGGAGTCGAAGATCCGGAAGGTCGGAGCAGACGCTGTGGTGTCACCCCAGCACATTGGTGGACTCCGGCTGGCGTCGGAGCTGATTCGACCCACGGTCGTCACCTTCCTGGACAAGATGCTCCTCGACAAGGATCGGAGCCTGCGCATCGACGAGGTGACGATCTCCGAGGGCTCCGCAAGCGTCGGCAAAGCGATCCGTGACCTCGGTCTCGAGCACGTACCGGGCATGTTGCTGTTGGCCGTCCGCGGCACGGACGGTGACTGGGAGTACAATCCCCGGCGAAGCACCACAGTGGAAGTCGGAACGGCCCTGATCTTCCTCGGGTCCCCGGACGACTCCAAGTCCCTGCGTGAGCGCCTCGGAGCCGACCCGCACGGTCCGCGCGCGGTATGACGCCATGACACTGTTCGCACTCGCTGCGATCGTGCAGGGCCAGACGCACGCGCAGGGGGGCAGCGCTTAGCATTCCAGTCTGGTGATCACCCTCGTGGGCGCCTTCGTGGGCCTCATGGTCATTGCGGCGATCGTGGACCGCATCGCTGCCCGCGTAGAGGTCCCCTTCTCTGTCGCCCTGGTCGTAGCCGGTGCGGCGCTCGGTGCCCTCGCCGAGCGGTGGGCGATCCTCGAGCCCATCGGATCACTCGAGGTCACGCCGGAAGCCGTCTTCTTCGTGTTTCTGCCGACGTTGATCTTCCAGTCCGCGTTCCATCTGGATGCGCGTGCACTCCGGGCCAACCTTATCCCCACTCTCCTGCTCGCCGTCCCGGGCCTCCTGATCTCGACCGGACTGATCGGGACCATCATGTACACGGTCGGGGGAAGCGTCGGACTGACACTGAGCTTCCCTGAAGCGCTCCTCCTGGGCTCCATCCTCTCCGCTACGGACCGGGTGGCCGTCATCGCCCTTTTCAGCAAGCTGGGTGCGCCGAAGCGCCTGACGGTGCTGGTCGAGGGCGAGAGTCTCTTCAACGACGCGACCGCCATCGTGCTCTCGGGCATCATTCTGGGAGTGATCGCGGCGGGCGCCTTCACGACCAACACCCTCGTGGATGGGGTGCTGGAATTCGGAGCCGTCTTCTTCGGTGGTCTACTCGTGGGGGCCGCGCTCGCGTTCGTTGCCGACCTGGTGATCGGCCGCGCCCGAAACGACGCATTCCTGGAGATCACGGCGACCACCATTCTCGCCTATCTCTCGTTCTACCTGGCAGAGCACAGCCTCCATCTGAGCGGTGTCATGGCCGTGGTCGCCGCCGGCGTGCTGATCGGCGGGTGGGGCAAGACGAAGATTTCCCCGTCGATCGCAGGCTACCTCGAACATTTCTGGGACTACGTCGCAGGCGTGGCCAACGCCCTGATCTTCCTCCTGGTAGGCCTGACAGTCGAGATCGGGGCTCTCGTCGATGCGCTCCCGATCCTCGTATGGGTCATTGGAGCGATGCTCCTGTCCCGAGCGCTCTGCATCTTCACACTCGTGCCGCTCTCCAGCCGCATCTCGGGCACGCGCCCGATCAGTCGGGGCTACCAGACCGTGATGTATTGGGGAGGCCTGCGGGGCGGGATCGCACTGGCGATCGCCCTGTCGCTGCCGGACACCCTCAGCGGCAAGGACGACTTCGTGACCATCGCGACCGGAGCGGTCCTGTTCACACTCATTGTGCAGGGCCTCACGATCGAGCGTGTTGTCCGCTACTTCGGTCTCCACGTTCCACCCATGTCGGACCAGCTCGCGCGATTCGAGGGCCGCATCGCAGGAAAGCTGAGAGCGCTGGACGCCATACCCCTTCTCCAGGCGGGGGGGCTGTTTCCGCCTCGCGTCGCGCAGTCCATGGAGGCCCGGACAACGGAAGAGCTGTCCGCGCTTCGAAAGGAACTCGGAGTCCTTCGGGCGCGTGAACTCGACGAAGAACTCGACCGTCGGATTCTGTATCTCCGATCGTTCGGATCCGAAAAGGCGCGGTACTACGACATGTTCAGTCGCGGCCACCTCACGGAGGGGGCGTACCGCGACCTGATTCATTCCCTGGATGTCCAGGGTGACGCGGTCCGTTACGACGGCGAGTTACCCCGCTTCACGCTGTATCCTCCGCGTGGAGAGCGAATCTCGATGTCGATCCTGCGGTTCGTGGCCCGAATTCCGGGCTTCGGACATTTCGTCGAAGGGGCCCGTGAGGCCGCTGCGGAGCGCGACTACGAGGTCGCGTGGGCCAGATACCATGGCGATGCGACCGCCATCGAGGAGTTGGAACGGATGGAGGACACGGCGGCACACCGTGAGAGCGCCATAGACGAGGTCCTCGCATCCTATCGATCCTGGCGAGAGGGGGCGCGAGCGAGACTCGACGAGACGGCTGAGCTCTTCCCCGAATTCGTCATGGCTACCCAAGACCGACTCGCCGGTCGTCTCCGACTCCAGGCCGAGTACGACGCGATTCGGCACCGTGCGCAGAGTGGTGCGATCGGACACGGCCTGGCGCACACCATGCTGCACGAACTCGAGGAGGAGATGGATGCCCTGCGGGCGGTGGGCGCGGAGGATCTCTCTGTCGACCCCGAGGAGCTCCTCCGTAAGGTGCCCTTCTTCGAGGGCCTCCCCGTCGAGGAGTTCGCACGGGTCGCTGAGCGGTTGCGGCGACGCACCGCCCCGATCGGAGACCCCATCGTGCGACAGGGTGAGCGCGGGTCCTCCCTCTTCCTCGTCGCACGTGGGGTCGTGCGCGTTACGCGCCTGGATCACGGCCAGGTGCGCACCATCGCGACCCTCATGGCAGGAGATTTCTTCGGAGAGATGGGGCTCCTCCATGGAGGGGTGCGGACAGCCACCTGTAGCGCTGTCACGCCGTGTGTTCTGTATGAGCTGCAGCGGCGCGACATCGACGCGGTGGTGCAGAGCTGCCCGGCCATGCAGGAGGCCCTGGAAGAAGCGGATCGAGAGCGGCGTGCCGAGCTCGAGGCCGGGGGCGCCGAGCTGGACTGAGCACCATCGGACGCTCGTATCCGACGGCCAGACATATGGTTGCCGGAACGATGCACTGGACGGGGCCCCGGCTCGTCAACACATTGGAGAGGCTGTCGCTAGACCCTCCCCCCCAGAGAGGTGCACCGTTGATCGTAGAGCGAGCCATGACACGCCGAAGTGGAGACGACCGTCGTTCCAGGCCCGAGCGCCGGGAAGATTCTCGTTGCGAAGGCCAACGTCGTGACGATGGTGGTGGCGGGCTCACCGAAGATCGGCGCGGCGGCGACCGCCGGGGCGGAAACGATCAGCGCGGAGGAAGTGACCGCCGTGTCGGCGATCGTCGCGTGACGCCTGACCGCCGCATGATGATGGCGTTCGCCTTCTAGAAGAAGGCCCGGAAGAGCCGCATCACGATCTCCGAGACCGCCCACACGACGACCGAACCAAGCGCTGTCGCTGCCGCGATCATCGTCACGGGCTGAGACTCGAAGACCTTCCGCACCAAAGCGGGATCATCCGAGATCAGTTTGCGGAAGTGATCGATGACGAAGTACCCCACAAACGGTGCGGGCAGCAGAATCCAGAGTATCGACACGATGATCAGGTGGTCTAGGGGCAGGACCGCACGCGCGTCAGACACTCTGACGACGCGTGGGGTCCAGAAGAAATGCACATGAGGACGGGGGCGAGGACCTCGTGGCCCACGCCCCCGCTTCTCTCATGCGGGGTGCGCTGAGCGACCCCGCCCATCACGTGCTCGAGTTACTGACAGGTCAGACAGTTGTTGCTGTTCGCGGACCCGAGTGACTCGAGTAGCGCCACGGTCTCGGGGATCGGTGACACGCGAGACACCGGACCGTTGGCCATATCGGCAGTGGTCTGGCCGCGGCGACTGACCGCCGTCACGTCCCCACCCTGCTCGACGAGGTATAGAATCAGATCGTTGTCCCCACGCGCCGCTGCGTGGTGAATGGCCGTGTAGCCGTTGTGATCCCGCATGTTCACATCCATACCCACCTCCTCGATGAGGAAGCGGACGGATGGGAGCCACCCGTTCTCCGCATGGCGGTGCGCATTTCCGGCAAACCCCTCGCCGTACCCGACGCCCGATGCGGCATGAAGCGCAAATACGGCCGGCCCACCCTCAGGGATCGGGGGCAAACCGGACGGGTCCGGCTTCTCGGCATTCACGGAATCCTGGCGCATCGCGTGCTCGAGAACGACCTGCCGGAAGTCGGCGGGCGCGCCGCGGATATCGTCTTCAGGGAGATCCACCTTCACCGAATCCGGGAGGTCGTCCCAGATCGTAACCACAGCGGTGGCCTGCGCGGAATCGCTCAGCTCCTCGAATTCTTCCACGTTGTCGAGTGCTTCCACCTGGAATTGGCGGATGCGTTCCTGCGTCGTCTGGCGATTCCGCCTCGCGGGTGCCCTCGTGGCAACAAAGGCATCCGCGCCCCAGGCGGTAAGCAAACGCATCGCCTCGACGTCCGTGGCGTAGGCGGCGCGCAGGAATGTCGTCGCGCCCTTCATGTCGATCAGGCCGCACTGGGAGTTGCCGCAGCCTGTGTACTCCATGTACCAGGGGTGCAACGTCATGCGAGCGTCCGGATCCGCACCGGCGGCCAGGAGTGCCTCCATCACGTCGAGATAACTGTACTGCTGGCCCTCCCGCTCCTGCGGCTGGGGATACCGGGTCCTGGGCTGCCACTCGGAGTTTACGGTCGCGTAAAGCGGCGTGGCTCCGTTCAAGGTGGATGCCAGGTTGGGGTCGGCACCCCGCTCAAGCAGCAGCATCACCGCATCGAACTGCCCATTGATGCTGGCCATGAGCAGCGGGGAGGTACCATCACCGCCCCCGATTCGATCGATGTCCGCCCCGTGGTCCAGCAGGGCGAGGATCGTCTCAGCGTGGCCCTGACGCGCGGCGTGCAAGAGCGGCGTCAGGCCGCCCTTCGCCTTGATACGCACCTCTCGCTGGAATCGGCCGGACTCTCGGCGTTCCGAGACCTCCGCACCAGCCTCGTAGGCCCCGCGACCGGCCAATACCGCCGCCTGTACCTGACCGGAGGTTGGAGCCCACTCACCATCGTTCGTGAACGCCTTTAGTACGTCCTGCTGCCGACGCTGCGCTTCCGCTTCCAGTCGCCCCATCTGAACCAGATCCATCGACTCCGACGCGAGATCGGGATCGGCTCCCTCCTCGAGGAGGGCGACGACTGCATCGACCCTGTTCCACGAAGCGGCAAAGATCAGAGGTGTCTGCTGCCACTCGGACTCCCGGGCATCGACTTCTGCACCCGCCGCGACGAGGGACCGGATCACCGGCCCACTGCCCGACAGTGCCGCCAGGTGTAACGGCGTGGAGCCACTGGGGTCCGTAGCGGCACCCACATCCGCTCCAGCCGCGATCAGGCGATCGACGGCCTCGAGATTCCCATTGCGCGCGGCATTGTGGAGAGGTCGATAGTGGCCGATCCGCGTTGCGGCCTCAAGCTCTGCCCCGGCATACAGCAGGACGTCGAGCATCTGCACGTCGCCACGCTCAGCCGCCCAGTGCAGAGCACTCATTCCGTCGCCCTGAGCTGCGTTGACGTCGGCCCCTTCACGCAGGAGCGAGCGAACTGCCTCGATATCTCCAACGCGCGCGGCGTCAGCAACCGGTGATTCCGCCGGGCCGGCCGCGATCAGAACGATCGCGAAGAGCGCGCCGACTCCGGCCCAGTGCCCTCGCTTCATAATGCTACCGGACCTCCTGAGCGGTCGTGCGGCCCGCCGAGCGCAGCATCAAGCCTCCGGTGCTGTCGCCGAAGTTCTCCATGTTCGTGTGCCCCAGCTCCTGCATCATTGTGAGCATCGCGTTGGCCATCGGCGTTCCGTCCGCGGCCTTCAG
>Ga0181588_10001123_pt1 | contig 23850 bp, 19 predicted proteins | sample 071ome_26_FD_148607 | JGI IMG/M metagenome (GOLD analysis project Ga0181588, IMG submission 148607) | Coastal salt marsh microbial communities from the Groves Creek Marsh, Skidaway Island, Georgia - 071409BT metaG (spades assembly) | ecosystem: Environmental > Aquatic > Marine > Intertidal zone...
GCTGTACCTGGCGTGATGGATTCTCTATCTCTCTATCTCTCTATCTCTCTATCTCTCTATCTCTCTATCTCTCTATCTCTCTATCTCTCTATCTCTCTATCTCTCTATCTCTTTCTCTCTATTTGTCTCGAGTTGAGTGCAATGACCCGGGCTTGAATCAGGCGTGCTTTGGTTTGGGCAATTAACCCAAGGGAGGGGTCCTCGCCGGCGGCTTACGCCCCAAACCCTCGTGACTTTGCACGGCGCGCTGTGGAGTTTCATATGATTTTAAGGGGTTTAGCTTTATCTACACAATGGTGGCTGGTGCCGAAGGGCGTAAGGGTCCGCGAGCAGAGCGGCATCGACCCGGTTTACAATGAGCTGGAGCCGAAGCGAAGGTGCGAAATGACTTCTTTAAATTCGTTAATCGAACCGTTTGCACAGACCATGGGCGGGCCTATTCGTGCGCTGCGAGCAGTGATGGCCGAACGGGGTTGGATCGATGAAGAGGCTATCGTTGAAGTCGCGGAGATATTCAACCTCAGCCGAGCCGAAGTGAGGGGCATCGTCAGTTTCTACTCAGACTTCAGAACATCACCCCCTCCAGCCAGAACGTTGAAACTGTGTCGGGCAGAAGCATGCCAAGCTCGAGGGGCTCGCGCAGTCTGTCAGGCGCTTGAGTCCGAGACCGGGCAGCGGATCGGTGAGGCGCACGAGGGCGCTGAACTTGAAATCGAGGCCGTTCACTGCTTGGGGCTTTGCGCGCATGGCCCAGTAGCCTGGGAAGGAGATCATTTTTTTGTCGGTCTCCGCGCTAGCGATGCGAAGGATCTCGCTTCTGGCGCCCTATCTGGGCTCGCTTGGGCCGCTGCGACATCGCTTGATGATGCGTCTCCCGAGTGGCTCGAAGGTCAAACCCGTTTAATCTTCGAAAGGGCTGAGATGAACGATCCCTTAGACCTCGATGCTTATCTGAGCGACGGTGGCTTCTCCACACTTGCTCGTGACGGCAACGAGTTGCTCCTTGAGATCGAAGCGTCAGGGCTCAGGGGGCGCGGCGGTGCGGGCTTCCCTGCTGCGATCAAGTGGCGCACGGTGGCCAGTCAAGCCACTGATACCAAATATGTTGTGTGTAACGCTGATGAAGGCGACTCAGGGACTTTTGCGGACCGCTTGATCATGGAGCGTGCGCCCTACCTGTTACTTGAGGGCATGGCGCTGGCCGCTAAAGCCGTTGGCGCGAGACAAGGGTTTATCTATCTCCGCAGTGAGTACCCGAAAGCCGCGCTGGTTTTGGAAGAAGCATTGGTGCGGCTTGAGCGATCAGGATTATTGAAAGACCAATTGCAAGTCGAGCTCTTTATTGGAGCGGGTGCTTATATCTGCGGAGAAGAGACGTCGCTGTTAGAAAGTCTCGAAGGTCGGCGGGGTCTTATTCGAGCGAAACCCCCGTTGCCTGCCATTTCAGGTCTCAAGGGCCAGCCCACGCTGGTACACAATGTGGTGACCTTGAGTGCCGTGCCATGGATCGTTAGGTATGGTGGTGAGAGGTACCGCGCACTAGGGGTTGGGGCGTCAACTGGCACAATGCCCTTTCAATTAAGTGGCAACGTGAAGAAAGGGGGCATCGTGGAAGTGCCGTTTGGCATGACGGTGCGAACGCTCGTTGAAACCTTTGGCGGCGGAACCCAGAGTGGTCGGCCGATAGGCGCTATCCAAGTGGGTGGCCCGTTGGGCGCCTATCTCTTGCCAGAACAGTTCGACACGCCATTGACCTATGAAGCGATGAGCAGCATCGGCGCAGGGATCGGTCATGGCGGCATCGTTGTGTTTGATGATCAAGTGGATCTTATTGAACAAGCCAGGTATGCCTTTGCGTTTTGTGAATTAGAGTCGTGCGGCAAATGCACGCCATGTCGTTTGGGTGCGACACGAGGCAAGGAATTGATCGAGGATATTCAAAGAGAGGGGCCCTCGCAGGAAAAGATTCGGCTTCTCGACGATTTGTGCGAAGTCATGACTCATGCGAGTCTCTGCCAATTAGGCGGGATGACGCCTATCCCAGTGCGATCAGCGCTTGGGCCAATGATCGATGCTGTCCGACAAGAGGATCCCTCATGAGACTCGCTGATCCAGATTTCGGTACGCCTGATCGAGGCGGGGAGACCGTCCGACTGCGCATTAACGGGCAGTCAGTTGAGGCTAAGTCCGGCGATTCGATTATGCGTGCGGCCCTCACTGCCGGGATCCCTATCCCCAAGCTTTGCGCCACGGACTCACTCGATGCCTTTGGTTCATGTCGGTTGTGTTTGGTGGAGGTCTCTGGGCGAAAAGGCTTCGCATCGTCCTGTACCGAGCCAGTGTCAGAAGGGCTGTGCGTGACGACCCAAAATGATGCGCTCGCGAAGCTCAGGCGCGGCGTGATGGAACTTTACATCTCTGATCACCCGCTGGATTGCCTGACTTGTGCCGATAATGGCGATTGCGAACTGCAAGATGTGGCAGGGCAGGTAGGCTTGCGAGAGGTGCGTTATGCAGGCGGCGCGTCTCACATAATGGAACCTGCAGACACGTCGAACCCCTATTTCACCTACGACCCCAGCAAATGCATCGTGTGCTCTCGCTGCGTAAGGGCTTGTGAAGAGGTTCAGGGGACCTTTGCACTTACAATCACCGGTCGTGGTTTTGAGTCTCGAGTGAAGACCGGCGCCGAAAATTTCTTCGACAGCGACTGTGTCTCGTGCGGTGCGTGCGTTCAGGCCTGCCCAACGGCGACGCTGATGGAAAATACAGTGATCCAGAATGGCGTGCCGGATCGAAGCGTGCTCACCACCTGTGCTTATTGCGGCGTAGGCTGCTCCTTTAAAGCAGAAATCAAGGGGGATCAGGTGGTTCGCATGATTCCCTTTAAAGGCGGCAAGGCCAACGAAGGACATTCCTGTGTGAAGGGTCGATTCGCTTGGGGCTATGCCCAGCATCAAGACCGCATCACCGACCCAATGATTCGAGCATCCACGTCACATCCTTGGCGAAAAGTTACTTGGGAGGAGGCGATCGGCTTTGCAGCAGAGCGGTTAAAAGCCATTCAAACCAGTCACGGTCGGTTCGCGATTGGTGGTATCACTTCCAGCCGTTGCACGAATGAAGAAGTTTGGGTTGTTCAAAAGATGATTCGGGCGGCCTTCCAAAACAACAACGTGGATACATGCGCCAGGGTCTGCCATTCGCCCACGGGCTATGGGCTCAAGCAAACCTTCGGAACTTCTGCGGGTACCCAACATTTTGAATCGGTGATCAAGGCAGACGTCATCCTTCTGATTGGCGCCAACCCGACGGATGCACATCCAGTGTTCGCTTCAAGAATGAAACGACGCCTGCGAGCGGGTGCACAATTGATTGTGATCGACCCCCGTAAGATTGATCTTGTTCGCTCACCCCACATTGAAGCGGCGCATCATTTGCCACTCAAGCCAGGCACCAACGTGGCGATGATGAATGCGTTCGCCCATGTTGTGGTCACTGAAGGGCTGCTCGACCAGTCGTTCATCGACGCGCGGTGCGATCAAGGCTCCTTCCGCGATTGGCTTGAATTTATTCGGCGGGAAGAGAATGCGCCGGAGGCGCTCGCTCTCGAAATCGGTGTTTCCGCTGAGGGTATTCGGGCTGCCGCTCGGCTCTATGCGAAGGCAGAGCATGGAGCTATCTACTATGGCCTGGGCGTCACTGAGCATTCTCAGGGGTCAACCATGGTCATGGCCATGGCGAACCTGGCCATGGCGACAGGAAATATTGGTCGTCTTGGTGTGGGTGTGAATCCACTGCGAGGGCAGAACAATGTTCAGGGGTCCTGTGATATGGGCTCATTTCCCCATGAACTGCCAGGGTATCGTGCCATTACGGATGATGCCGTTCGCGCAGAATTCGATGCCCACTGGGGCACTGAATTGCACAACGAGCCAGGGTTCAGAATACCGAACATGCTGGATGCAGCCTGTGAAGGGCGCTTCAAAGGGATCTACATTCAGGGTGAGGACATCGCTCAATCAGATCCCAACACTCAACATGTCGAAGCCGCGCTTAGCCAGATGGACTGTGTGATTGTTCAAGACCTGTTCCTGAACGAAACCGCGAAGTTCGCGCATGTGTTTCTGCCGGGAACGTCATTCCTTGAAAAGGATGGGACTTTCACCAATGCCGAACGTCGTATCAATCGCGTTCGCCCCGTGATGGCACCAAAGACAGGGATGGCTGAATGGGAAGTGACGCAGGCACTTGCACAAGCGATGGGCTACCCAATGCATTACGAATCAGCTGCGCACATCATGTCTGAGATCGCTGCGTTGACCCCCACATTTTCCGGGGTCTCGTTTGAGCTGCTTGATCGAGTGGGCAGTGTTCAGTGGCCATGCAACGAGGCGGCGCCGATGGGCACACCCGTCATGCATGAGGATCGGTTTGTTCGCGGTCAAGGGATGTTTGTTCTAACCGAATATCAACCCACGGAGGAAAAGGCGAATAGAAAGTACCCCTTGCTGCTCACGACTGGACGAATTTTGAGCCAATACAATGTGGGTGCGCAGACTCGGCGGACGGAGAACGTTCGCTGGCTTGCAGAAGATATTTTGGAATTGCACGCAGTGGATGCGGAAACGCGAGGTATACGAACGGGTGATTGGGTCTCGATTCGCAGTCGTATCGGCGAGATCACTCTAAGAGCTGAGGTGTCAACAAAGGTCGCGCCTGGCGTGGTCTACACCACATTTCATCATCCAATGACGGGTACCAATGTTATCACCACGGAGCTCAGCGATTGGGCTACGAATTGTCCGGAATACAAAGTCACGGCAGTGGAAGTCACGCCGGCGAATCATCGATCGACATGGCAAGAGGCCTTCACTGCGCGTCATGCTACGCAAGTCGAGTTGCTTCCAGGTGACTGAACAAGACGCCAATCCCTTCGCCAGTGGTTTTATCGCAAGGGCGAGTCAGCACGCGACAGAGCAGGTAGATATCCAACGCTTTCGTGACTCGCAAGCGTTTGAGGCAGCCGATCTCGTAGCGGTTGAGGCGCCGCTCGAACTGCGATTGGTTGCGCCGAGCATGCCCGAACGAACCCTGACCATCACAATGCGAACGCCCGGTGCCGACGATGAACTGGCCCTGGGCTATTTGCGAGCCGAGGGCGTGATTGATGACTTGGAAGATGTGGCTGAGGTCGCCCACTGCAGTCCGCCCACAGGAGTCGATCATCTGCATAACGTTATCCGCGTAACCCTGAATCGCCCACCCAGGATTCAAATCGAATCCATTGATCGCGCGGCCCTGAGTCATGCGAGTTGCGGCATCTGTGGAAAGACTCACATCGATGGGGTGCTCACTCGATGCACGCCTGTTGACTCTCAGGCGTTGCGGATGTCTCTGGCCGACATCTTGCTGCTATCCGAAACATTACGGGCACAGCAACGGCAATTTGCGGAAACCGGCGGGGTCCACGCGGCGGCTCTGTTCAATGAGGCAGGCGATCTGCTTTGTGTTCGTGAGGATATCGGACGTCACAATGCGCTGGACAAAGTCATCGGTCAGCAGGTGTTGAGTCGGACACTGGGCGCACCTGGACGTGGGCTTTTGCTCTCTGGGCGCGCAAGTTTCGAATTGATCCAAAAGGCTGCGGCCCTTCGTGCTGAAATGGTGGTGTCAGTAGGGCCACCTTCATCGTTGGCGGTTGAGATGGCCGAACGAAGCGGGATGACGTTGATCGGGTTCGTGAGTCTGAGTGGGTGTAATGGATATACCCACCTCGCGCGCATTCAAGGTTAGTTGAACGGATGTCGGGATTCGATGATGACTTTACCCCTCAGCCCGAGAGGTTGCGGCACGCCCTGGAATGCCTTCTGAATGAGCCATCAGGGTTACCGCTGACTCAGCCTTGGCCGCATGATTTTCCTGAGGATGGACGTTCAGGCGATGCGATTATTGATCTGCTGGCGCCGAAGGTCCTTGGTCAGGCCGTAAAGCTTGGTTCGCCCATGGCGATGGCGCATATGGATCCGCCAACGCCCTGGTTGGCATGGGCGATGACGCAATGGAATGCGCGTCTGAATCAAAATGTGCTCCACCAAGCAACCTCACCCGTTGCCCGAGAGATTGAATCGAAAGTCATCAGCTGGCTTGCACCCTCCTTTGGGATGACCGGCGGATTCATGACCGGGGGTGCCACCCTGTCAAATTTGAACGCACTATGGGCGGCAAGAGAGGCGGGAGGCGTAAAGCGAATTATTGCGTCAAGCGCAGCCCACGTCTCGATTGCAAAGGCAGCCAATATTCTTGGTTTACCTGTAGTAGAAGTGCCTGTTCAGCGAACGGGTGCGATGGACAAAAGCGCGCTGCCGCGAGACTTGAGCGATGCCGCCCTTGTTTTAACCGCGGGAACCACTGGCACCGGCGCGATTGACCCGTTAATGGTCGATACCCAGGCAGCTTGGATACACGTGGACGCTGCTTGGGCAGGGCCGCTGATTTTTACGCAATATGCAGAGCGACTGGAGGGAATTAAACAAGCGGATTCGGTGGCAGTCTCGGCGCATAAGCTTTTGTTCCAGCCTAAGGATGCTGCCCTGGTCTTTTTTCGTAATCCCGAACGGTCATTGGCAGCTATCAGTGCAGGTGGGGCTTATCTTGCCGATGCAAACGTCGGCGTTCAGGGCTCAAGAGGCGCAGTGGCGATACCACTTTTTGCGACGCTGCTGGCTTGGGGGCAGCGTGGATTAAAGGCAAGGATCGAGCATTGTATGGCCGCCTCAGAATCACTTGCGTCTTGGATTGACAGGCAAAATGAGCTCGAACTCTTGACTGATCCTGTTTCGGGTGTCGTGGTGTGGCGTATCAAAAAGGATGATCGATCACCAGAGCAGCCGTCCTTTGCATTGCCGGAAACAATGGCTTCCCAAGTCGATATCGATGGCGAGACATGGATTCGACAGGTCGCCGCGAACCCATTGGTCGACGTTAATCAAGTGATTGCTGCGATCGAATCTGAATTAAAGAGGTGACGTTGCATTGGGTCTTTATCGACCATCTGTTAATTGCAAACGGCACCTGCGCTCGTAGGTGAGCGCCTTCCAGATCTATGAAGTCAGATGGCTTGCGCCATTGACACTGAGCCTCCTAGGCCGCGGCCTCGCTTCGCGCCAACACCTGACATCGCTTCATCAATCGCCTTGAGGTTTGTGGAAAATCGTCTCGCCGATGTAACACGCGGCGATTGTCCCAGATGATGACATCTCCAGGTTGCCAAGTTTGACGCCAAACGTAGGGCGTCTTGGCGGCATAGCGCCAAATTTCATCGAGCAGTGCTTCGCTCTCGTCAAGCGTTAATGTTGGAATATAGGCCCATTCACGTCGGCCCAAATAAAGTGCCGGCCGACCCGTTTCCTCGTGCACTCGAATGATCGGATGGACTGCCCCTGGGGCTTCTCGAGGGTCAGTAAACGCCTCAAATCCTGGTCGTAAGCTGCCTACGCTCGTATGCGCTGCGTCATGCTTAATCGTTAAGGTTTGAAGGCGCTCACGGAGCGGCTGAGGCAAGGCATTGAATGCCGCCGTCTGGTCAGCAAAATAGGTATCGCCGCCCTGCGCGGGGATTTCAACGCCAAGGAGAATACTGGCCGGTGGGGGTGTTTCTACATAGGTCATATCGGAGTGCCATGCGGCCTCCGAATTTCCCAATCCGCCTATCGGCTTACCATTCTCGATTATATTTGACAGCTGCGTCACGAAGCGATTTTTGATGTTCTTTCGCTGTGCCTCGGGCATTCGGCCCATGGGGATTTCCTCAAGAGGGCCGAATCGAGCACTGAATCGCTGCAGACCGTCCTCGTCGAGTTTTTGATTCCGTATCCGCACCACGCCATAGGTGAGCCAGGTTTGATAGAGAACTTCGAAATCTGCATCATTCAGGCGTGCCACCTGAATCTCTTTGATGTCTGCGACAAATGTATCGCTAATGGGAATGACACGCATCGTAAGTTGGGCTCCTAGGGGCGCGTTTCTAGTTCATAGTATCGTCTATGCTGCTTTGCGCGTCTCGAGGCAGCAGAATTCGCGCGAAGCCGGCGCGTTGGGGATGATCCATAAACATGGCATGAAACAAGCCGAGCGCTCGGCCTAATTCGGTTTCATGCCAGAGTTTCCGGTAAAGCTGCCTCGCATTGTGCCGGCCGGGCTCAGCGCTGAGTGCTTCCAAATAGTAAGTTTTTGCATCCTCGATGGATGCTTTAAACCATTTGAGATCCGCCGGTATCCGGTGAGCATCGAGGTCCTCGCCGAATCGCTGCAGGATCTCGTGAATATGAGAAGTCGAGGCCCCCACAAGCGTTCTCCCAGCGCGCTTATCGAGTCCGATCTCATACCAAGGCGAAGTGAGGGAAAGCTCACTGGCCAATCGATCCTGCCAGGATCCTGACTGGCGCTGAAAGTTGACGGGACACGCCGGCGCAGACTCAATGGCGACTTCCGGCGCGTCGATGGGGTAGTCACGGAGAACGGGCCCACTTGCCTCTTCAAAGAGTTCAAGCGCCGCCTTGATGACCGCATGTTGGAATTCTGCATCATTGGGAATTCCGAGCGGGCGACCCAGTGGAAAACTGACCCAAAGTGATCGGGGTGGTCGCAATTGGGCCGTGTGTTCGCGAACCAAGCTGATGCCCGTGGTGGCAATGCCCGCACGTTCCAAGTAATAGCCCAGCGCGCTCACGGCGCGTGTGCAATTAGGTCAGACGGGCGTGAGGAGGACCGCGTCTACCTGATCTTGCTTTAGAAGACCCGCCACTTGGGCCGCCCCCTTCTCGAACGCCTGAGGTTCCAGGCCCGCACCCATAAAGCTGTAGTGAAAATCAGCAAGCGATCCGAGCATGCCTTGGTCGAGCAATTCTCGGAACCGATCAATAGGAAAGACGAGGTTGATGTCCTCACTGAAGCCTGTGCGATCAAAATTCACCGAGCTGTGCGACATGATGATGTCCCTGGGCGCGGTGTGATTGGGGATTGGCCGGTAAGTCCCGTCGGCGAATTCGAAGAGGGGATCGCCCCGAAGGTGGAGCCCAGCGGTCGTGATCAGCGCGAGGCGCATGTTTTTCAGGGGCTCGATCGGTGTAGTCCAGACGGGAGGCCCGAGCGGCGGCAGCGCTTTGCCGGTCAGATGCGCCTGCTCGTCGCTGGGTAAATCACTGAGTCTGACCATACGGCACAAAGAGTAAGCATTGGGCGTAAGTCGATATTAATGGATGCCATTAACCTATGAAACCTCCAGTTGCTCATGATGGCGCATTGAGTGGGGCTGTTGAGGGGCGAGCGGACTATCGGCGCGTTTGGAGGGGAAGAGATGAAGGCATAGTTAGGACGGGCGAACCTTCGCTTGCGACATAGGAGTGACATCAAGTGATGAAGGCCTTGGCAACCGCATGTCGCAGAAGAGGAGGGATGAGCGAAGCCACTCGGGCAGATTCTTGCCAGGCTTCCCGGTATGCTGGTGACTCAATCAATGGACTAATTTGAGAGTAACAATGGCAACCACTATCTATGGTGTATCGGCATCACGCGCGATTCGTTCTCTGTGGGCGATAGAAGAAACGGGCATTGCCTATGAGCACGTGCCAACGCACTACTTTAATGATTCGAAAACAGCAGACTACCAAGCCGTGAACCCCAACGGCCGAATTCCGGCCCTGGTCGATGGGGATTGTGTGCTGTTCGAGTCCATGGCGATCAATCTTTATCTCGCCAAGCAATATGCGCCTTCGCTCTACCCTCAAGAGCCCGTTATAGAAGCGCAGGCTATTCAATGGTCTGTCTGGGCCATCAGTGAGATCGAACCACTGCAAATGCAAATTGTGGTGCAGAAGTTTTTTACGGGTGGTAATCCTGACTCGGCAGTGATCGATGCGGCAAGCGAAAGCCTCCAGCGCCCCTTAAAGGTCCTGGAAAGCCATTTAGAAGGTCGCGATTTCCTATTGGGTGAGGGATTTACGGTTGCGGACCTTAACCTTGCTGGCGTGATGTTGCTCATGCGATCGATTCGCTTCGACTTCGGTGACTTCCCGAAAGTCAGTGACTGGTTAGCGCGATGCTGGTCCCGAGAGGCGCTCGCGCGAGCGGAGGCTTTGGATTGATCTAGCTACGGTAAACGTGCGGGTTTGATTTTGCTTGCCGACAGGGTTGGCTCCACACTGTGTAGAATCTTCAACTCAAGTTGATAAAAGGTTTGCCAATCCCGCCAGGCGGTTGGTCAACTCGACTAGGCGGGCGGAGCGTTAGGTCGTCAACCGATGCAGCTGCGCCTCATCGATCTCCTGTTTACGTACGCGGATGAACTGACTTAAGACGGCAGCGCCGAGAAACGTTACAAAAGTGCCCAAAACAAAATAGGTCTGGAGCCATTGATTCGTTTCTGCTGATTGTTGTTCAAGCGTGCCATCAAAGCCGGTCAATGAGAGACAAATCATCGCCAGAGCAGGTGCGAACATATAGCCCGTTTTGAAAGCAGAGTTGTAGACACCAACGAATGCGCCTTCACGCCTTCGACCACTTTTAATCTCGTCGAGATCACAGATGTCGGCAACGATGGACAGGGGTAATACCTCGATGATGGTATTGCCGATCGGTAATGCCAGCGCATGAAGCAAGTAGTACCAAGCCGGCTCCTGGGGCTGGAACGCAACCAAGGCTGTGAGGGGGACGGTGAGGCTTGCCAGCAGTCCAATCTTCAGGAGCATGACTTTTTCATAGCGACTGCTGAGGCGCCTGATGAGCAAGTTGAGCCCCATGCTGACGACGACACCCGCCGCCGTGGCATACATTAGGAGTTGCGTGGTCTGAGATTTATCGCCTTCGAAAATAATGTAGTTGATCAAATAGACACCGAAGGCGACTGCAAAGTATTGGCCGATGCCATAGAAGAACACGGTGCCCACCAGAAACATAAAGGGCCGATTGGTCAGAGTAATTTTGAGTGCATCCTTTAAAGGGAGTTCAGTCGTGGGTTCAGCGGTGACCCGTTCTTTGGTGCCCAGCGCTGCCCAAACGCCGGTGGCGATAATGATGGCACCCACACCGCACATGACCACGGCCACCCCAGTGATTTCACTGTCAAAAAGATCAGGGTCATAAGCGATTACGAAAGGCACGGTGGCGAGCACTGTCATGGGCACGCCAATAAAATGGCGCCAAGCAACGATGCGCGTGCGCTCTTGGTAGTCGCTTGAGAGCTCCGCCCCAAGGGCATAGTACGGAACCACGGCCATGGTATGGGTGAGGTAATAGAGCACCTTAAAGATCATGAAATAGATAAAAATCGACAGAAGCGTCGGCGCCGGATCCCAGAACATGACGATGGTGGGCATCCAGCTCAATGGGAAGACGATTCCTAGGGTGATCGAGCCGATCAGGATCCAAGGTCGGCGCTTGCCCATCTTGCTTTTGGTGCGGTCTGACCACTCGCCGACGAGGGGGTCGGTCACCACATCCAGTATTTTCATAAAGGGCTGCCAAAAGGCGAGCCAAAGCGGATTCAAGGCAAAGGTCGTGGTGTAGAAGAAGAACATGTACTTACCGATCACGTTCTTGATGAGATAGTCCGCGCCATTGAAGGTGCTGTAGGCTAATCGCTCGCGCAAGCGCATCGTTGGGGCGGTTTCGGGCGCGGTCAAAACAAGATCCTTAGTTGATTGGCCATCATCGCGCGCTGAGCGGCGATGATCAATCGATCGCACCTTGCAAGCTAGCACGTGCCCAAAATCAGCACGAGCGCGTGGACTCTGATTTCCTCAAGAGCGAGCGCCGCGGCCAAAAGCGCCGCGGCCAAAAAACACGGATGACCCAGGCAATCAAGAGTTTAGAATGCATCAGGCTCAACTGAATTTCGGCGCAGTGCCCGGTCGCTATGCAGAGCAACTAGCCTCCTAATGGCTGATTCATTTGGCCCCAAGGTGCTTTTCCCTCTCTTTAGTCCTTTGTTTGGGAAGGGTGCGACACCTGCTTTGAGTGCTCATCACCAGCTGCGCTCGAGAAAATCGCACATGACATCGAGCACTGCAATGACCATGGCGTCGCCATCAGCGGTCTTGCAGCCCGCCATTCGAGCGGCGCGTATGAACGCCGTTTCGCCATGGCCCGCCACCACATCACCGACGAACATGGTGTCGCTCAAAAGACGTGGATCGAGAGGCAGAGGGTCTGTCTCGTTCATACCCATGGGGGTGGCATTGCAGACCAGGTCAAACCCGGTCGGATCACTTGCTCCCGTCTGCAATCGCCCTTGGGCTTTGGGTTCGAGCAGAGTTGCGAGGGCGTTCATTCGGGTGGTGTCTTGGTCGTAGATCACGACCTCTTTCGCACCTTGATCCAGCATAGAGATGGCAATAGCGCTGCCGGCCCCACCGACCCCGAGGATTAAGACGCGAGCGCCTTGGATCACCGCGCCATGATCGATTTGAGCCTTCACGAAGGCATCGCCATCAGTGGTGTGTCCATGCCACGAGCCATCTGCATTCCGTCGGGCTGCGCTCACGACGCCTAGCAGTTCGGAGGTCTCGCTGTGGGTGGCGCAGTAGCTAAACCCGGTCTGCTTGTGGGGCATGGTTAAGCTGAAGCCATCAACATTGTTGATCGCGGTCAGGCCCTTAATCACTTGACCGAGTTTTCCTTCTGGTACTTCAAGGGGCAGTGAAATCATATTCATGCCTCGTTCGTCCATGCGTTGGCTAAGCCAGTCTGGAGATCGGGCGTAGATGATCGGATCACCTAACAAGGGGTAAAGCCGGGTTCTGCCATTTAAGTTGATGTGCATGAGGGCGAGCGATTAAGGGTTAAAAAGGATCTGAGGCCTGATTGAATCATGACAACGAAGCCGCGTCACTTAAGGCGTGGTGGCGGGCAATTCTGCCTCGCGGAAGGCAGCCGATAAGGCCTCAGTTGCGAGCAAATCCTTAGGCGGGAGCCGGTGATGCCCTTAAATAATGGGAAGGGGATCGGTAGGGCGGCAGGATGTTCGACTCGATCCAATCGTCTGAGTCATCCCGGGGCAGTGTCAGCGCAGGTTCGCCCTTGCAACTGATTCGATACAATAAACGGGCGTCTTCGGGTCGATTGATGATGCGTTTAGCTGGCGGTGCATTGTGCAACGTCGAGAAATTACTCCAAATGGTCACGTCCCCGGGCGCATGAGCATGATCGTAGCGATACTTAGGGTGGAGCACATGGCGTTCGAGATCATCGAGAAACTCGCGTGACGCACGGTCTGAAAGGCCGTCGACTTCAACGGGTGCGATATTCTTCCCCCGCGAGGCCCAGACCGGGCTGTGCAGAGACAACCGGCCAGTTCGAGGGTTGGTATAAACCAGTGGAATCAACCAGCCTGGGTCGCCAATGCGCAGGCGCCGTCTGACCATCACCTGTCTGAGTTCCGCTTGCTGCTCTGTTGGAAGATCAGCAAATGCCGCTGCAGTATCCGCATAGGCTGTTTCGCCATTAAGGGGCAGATTTAGCCTGCGTTGGGTGAGTTCGTCACCTGATTCAGGGTGGTAAAAGCCTTCAGTTGGGTGAACATCGGGAACCCAGGACCCATTTTCCGCGTCCCGCGTCGTGGGGACGCCTTGAACATAAAACATGCTGGTTGAGAGGGGCTCTGGCTCGAACTCGATATCCGTGTGCCAATGTAGGCCACTCGCCAACATTTCCGTCTTGTCCCGCCCGCTGCCGGGCAGATTGGTCACCACATAAACGGCCGGGCTATCTGCATCTTCAGTGCAGGTAATGGCGTCAGGAAATGCGTTGTTGCACAGCGTCGTCGTCTGCTTCGCGACAGGGAGGCGTCGTAAAGGTTCTCCGTCACGTTGGTAGGTCGCATAGTTTTCATAATTTTTCGGATGTGGAATGGGCGCGCCGTAATGATTGGCCAATCGCTCAAGATCCCGAACTCGAAAGGTGTGTTGGTCCTGCCGAGGAAAAGAAATGATGTTGAAAGCATCGAGCAGCGCGATCAGTAACCGTGCTTGCGGTGCCGACAGGGGCTGCGTGAGATCAATGCCCGTGATGCGTCGTCCCATCCGGTCGATAGATGACAGGGGGGATATCACCACGTGGGGTCCAAAGAGTTCTGCGCACTGGCTGGCGAGCTCGTCGTCGCTAAAAGGGCTTAATGGATGGGTTGTCATGGTTTGACTTAACACGTGCGTTCGACATCGATTCTAAGCAAAAGTCACTTTGGGGCGCCAATCTCAGTCGGCTGATCGCGGTTAAAAGGGATATCACCATCGCTCAGTGAGATGACTCGATCGGCATTCCGGGGTTCTCTCCAGCGTGAAGTTGATCGATTCAGATGCTGAATGGCCGGCGACGATAAGGCGCCAGGCGCGTGACCATCGTCAGAAACGGCTCAGGCCGGGTTGGCAGCGCCCCGCGGCAGCTTTTTATCGAGGCTTAGCCTATTATCCGTCGTTGGATTTGGGGCAGGCTGAAACCTGGCCATGAGCATTCGCTTGCCTTGATCGCAAGCATTAGATGTAAGAGGAAACGATGAATCAAACAGCAGTCAACTTTGATCAATTAGTACGCGCTCGCCGCTCCGTGCGCGGGTTCAGCCAAACCCCGGTGGCAAAGGAAACGCTAACCGCCATTTTTGAAACGGCCCGATGGGCGCCGTCGGGGACGAATATTCAGCCCTGGAAAGTTTTCGTAGCCTCGGGCTCGGCTTGCGATCAGATTCGCGCCGAATTTCTGCGTCGATTTGACGCGGGTGAATCTGCAAATACTGATCATCGAGGAGATGGCAAAATCGGCGAGGTGTTCAAGGATCGTCGGCGTGCGTGTGCCAAGGTGCTTTACGATGCCATGTCCATTGAATGGGAGGATCGAGAGGGACGGGGTAGAGCCGCGCGTCGGAACTTCGAATTCTTTGACGCACCCCATGTTGCCTTCATCGGAATGGATGAAGCTTTTGGTATGCAGAGTGCGTCTGACGTGGGCATGTTTGCGCAAACATTGATGTTGGCGATGACCGCCCATGGCGTGGCCTCCTGCGCCCAAGGCACATTGCGCAACTACCCAGACTTCGTTCGGGAATTCTTTAGCATTCCGGAAGAGACGAAGATTCTCTTCGGCATCAGTTTTGGTTACGAGGCAGAGGGCATCCCCGCAAATGAAGCTCGGACGGAGCGTGCTGAGGTTGATGAATTTGTCCAGTTTGTTTCTTGAGTCGCGTCGCGCTGCACATGAGTAGAGGCAGACGGACCGCGCTGAGCGTGATTCGGCTCACACCTAAGTCAGTCCCACTCTTGGCCGCGTCGCCGAGTGACAGAATGCATCGTCCCCCCCCACACATACACGAACTTATGGATCGATCGGCATGATAATCGAGCTCTTATCGGAAGAAGAACGTGCGGCATAGGAACCAGCGCACATCGGGTGTGCACGGCTCGGTTCTCAGAGCAGAGTCACCCAAGCCCTTATCCAGGGTCATTAGCGACCGTGGAAGGATAACGCTCGACTAGAGTGATAGGAGAATCAAGTGACAAACATTGTTGGTCAGGGTTCGATTTTGTGGGTCTCGGATTTTGCTCTGATGTGTGATTTCTACGAAAACACACTCGGTCTCCTGCCCGCCCAGGGCGACCCAGTGGATGGGTGGATGCCGTTTCAAGTGGGCAGTGGCATATTTGCGCTGCATGCGATCCCCGCTGCATACCAAGACAATGCAGAGCCGGAGGGTTCGAGCATTCGTTGGGATTCACCAGCGAAACACGTCTTCTACGTGAGCGATTTATCGGCCGCGATGACCCATCTGAATGAACGCGGGGCCACCCGAGCGCCAGGCGAGCAATCGGGTGAGGGCTATGCCGATTTTGTGGATCCCGAGGGTAATGTCTTTCAGATTGCTGCGATCTAGAGGATTAGCGACCGAATCATGAGGGTCCGATGCCCTTAGAGGCCTTCACCGGTTTCAGAATAAATCACCCATATTTTTCGATAACCAGAGGTCTCCCAGATACCGGTAAATTCCTTGGGTAGGGTGACGGCGTCGCCCGCATTGATCTCGGTCACGGTGCCATCGCTGGAGGTCAGGGTGACGCCACCTTCAAGGAAATACATAAACTCATCAACACCATAGGGTTCGGTGATCTCGAATCGTTGCGGACCTGCTTGGTACATGCCGGAGGCAAACTTACCGTCGCTCGATTTCAGCGAGGTGAGATCGAGCACTGGCCCGCCGTCGGTCTCCGTGATTAATGTGTCCGGATGATTAAACCCGCTCCCCGTGAGGTCTGCGGCAGAGAGCTTCGCTGGATGCGCGACCTCTGCTGCGGTTGCGCCAGACGATAAACACATGGCGATGATGAGGCCGAGTCTTCGAAGAACGCGAGATGGCTTTGATGACATGCTGGGTTCCCTTTCGTTGGATTTCAAGGTTGAGCCTCCTCCGTGGGTCATGCGCTCTGAGCTAAGTTGCCTCGCACGATTTGAGACGTCCCCCTCAAGAAGAGAGCGCGAGCTGTTCGTTGACCGCTCGATCAGCCGCGTCAATAGCGCCATCGACATAAGCGTGGGCTTCTGAATCAGAATTCGCGATTGAGATACGGCCAATTTGCGCTCGACCGGCAATGTGTGGGCCATTGTATCGACCATAATCTGGGTTGATGCCGACGCCCTCAAACTCATAGGCATAGCCATGAGGCCAGCGGTTCAGGGTGATTGCTGAGAGATCTCGCTCAATATCCAGTCCGTGCGGGCCCAGCATGCCATCTAAGTGCTTGGTGATGTCTTGTTCGAAATCGTTATAAGACATTTGCAGGAGCTTTGCGCGACCGGCTCGGTACTGGTCCTTCGCGGGTAAGCCTGGCGCGGTGGGAGAGTACCAGGCTGTGACAACAATCGGTTGGTCCGTTTCCTGAGCGTACCGGTAATCGCCGATGCTCACAGGGTAGTCCAAGTGCAAGTATTTAAAGTAAACGTCCCCTGGTGAATAAAACGTGTAGTAGCCAGCGTCTTTAAACGCCGCCCAATTTTTGAGCGCGAAGGTGCCTAGGACAAAGGGAATTTTGGTTGCCTGGTTAATCGCCTCACGTTGCGCCAAGGGTACTTCGGGGCAAAGATGCGGGATGATCTGGTTGTAACAGGCCATCACCACATGCCGAGCTCGAGCCCGGTGGAGTTCTCCCTGGCGAACATAGGCGACATCTGCAAACTGACCATCGCTCGTATTCAATGCTCGAACGGCGGTGCTGTTCAATCGAATCTTCACTGCGTTAGTTTCTTGATCGAGAAGGCTGTAATTCGCTCGAGCCGTCACGAGGTCCTCCATCGTGCTGCCTGGTATGGCATTGGGAATGAGATCGCGAACGAGTGCCCGCGCCACGCTCGCGTTTCCGTCGGGGAACTTGTAGATGTAGGGTTCATCGATGCCTGGATCGGGTCTGACTTTGACCTCGTCCGTCCCCGGAAACCAGTACAGGCAGGCTTCCCAGGCTGAGATGGCTTCCCAGCCCGCACCCTCCATGGGCAGCCAGGAATCTCTCAGGATGCGAAGCACCGAATCGGGCTGACCCGCGTAGTCGGATAGAAAGTCCAAATAGGCGGTATTTCGCAAAATCGATTCGCGCTCGGCGTCTGATCTGCCTGCAAGGTAATCGATGCCTCCTTTAAGGAGCATGAAAAACCGGTCTTGGTCGGGTTCCGGCAAAGGAGAAGCCTCGGCGATCGCCTGGAGTTCCTCTCTGGATCGATCCCACCAATCCATAATGGGATTATCGATAAGCGCTCGGCGACCAAAGGTCGCTTCATCAAAGTAGAGGCCACGGCCCATGTTGCGATCTGGAAAAAAGTCCTGATCGAAATACTGATTAAAGCGCTCAACGAAGATCCCGAGGTCGCGAAGCAACTGACTGGCAACCTTGGAGTACCCCGATGGGGTATCAATCGCTTGGCTACCGCCATAGCCGACGAGCGTTTTGCCGCCCACATTGAACTCATTGCGCCGTGCATGCCCCCCGAAGTCGTCGTGATTGTCCAGGATCAAGATTCTGCTATCGGCGCCGTGTCGATCACGGAAAAATTTAGCTGTTGAAAGCCCTGAAATGCCGCCACCGACGACAATTAAGTCATACGTCGGTTCTGATTGTGAGCTGGGCATCGTGAATGCTCGACCCTCTCGCGCCAGGGCGTGGGCGACTTCGTAGGTGCCATCGATGCTGCCGCGCATACCGGTTAACGCAGGGGGGTAATAGTCCACTCCGAGCGCGGAGGTCGGCAGGAGGCCCTGCGCCGCCGCATCTAACGGCGATAAATGCAGCCCTGCCGCGCCCAGTGCGACCCCATTGATGAAGTCGCGCCGCGTGATGTTGAATGTCATAACCCACCTTCAAGTCGTAAGGGAAATTCGATAACGTCCACAGACCGGGCGCGGTGATGAGATCGCAGACCGTCCGAGCCAAGGTGACGCATCGCCGCAAATCAGTTTAGGAGAAAACCATGCCAGCGAACACGGGTCAGATTGGTCCAGACAATGCTTGGCTCGCGACTCTGGCTGAAGACATACTAGAACCCGACCTGCCCGTTATTGACCCTCACCACCACCTCTGGATAAGAAACGGCTACACCTATTTGCTGCCGGAACTTGCCGAAGATTTGAATAGCGGGCACCGAATAGTGGCCACGGTGTACGCCGAGTGCCATTCCATGTACCGCGCTCATGGTGAAGAGCGCGAACGATCGCTTGGCGAGACAGAGTTCGTGCGTGGCCAAGCGGCGATGAGTGCCAGTGGTGAGTTCGGACCGGCACGAGCCTGTGATGTCCTCTTTGGCAACGTGGATCTAACACTCGGAGGCCAGGTCAGACCCTTGCTCGAAAGCCACTTGGAAATTTCCGGCGGTCGGTTCCGAGGCGTGAGGATTTCATCGGGTTGGCATGCACATGACGGCATTCATAACGTTGCTGAACGGGATGGGTTGCTACTCGAGTCGGCAGTCAGCGAAGCGGTGTCGGTATTGGGTGATATGGACTTGTCCTTGGATGTCTGGCTGTACCACACCCAACTTGAAGAGTTCGCACAATTGGTCGACGCTCACTCAGGTGTCACGTTTGTTTTGAATCACGTGGGTTCGCCGATCCTAGGTGGGCCCTATCGAGGTCAAGTCGCTGAAGTCATGAGAGAATGGAAGCGGAGCATGGCGGCGGTGGCTCGTCGACCGAATGTCTACATCAAATTAGGCGCAATGCCGATCCGCATGCCGGATTATGCAGGTGATCGAACCTTACCCCCGAGCTCTGAGGAGGTTGCGGTCGCCTGGCGACCCTGGATCGAGCCCTGTATCGAACTGTTCGGTGCTGAGCGCTCAATGTTTGAATCAAATTTTCCAGTCCAAAAGCGCTGGTGCAGTTATCAGATCTGCTGGAACGCGTTTAAGCGGATAGCCGGCGGTGCCACGGTCTCTGAAAAACGAGCCTTATTTTCAGGCTCCGCAGCGGCAGCCTACCGTATCGAAGGTGCGTTCTAGTGCATATCAGCGTGTTCATTGTGCGATTCCCGTCAAACCGGCCCTAGATCATCTCGGAGTCAGAACGAAAAATTTCGAAGATGCCGCCGTGATCATCCCAGGTGGCGCAAAAGGGATTGGATTCGCCCTGGGATAAGCGTGTGGCGCTGGTAGCGCGATTGCGTCGTTGATGGACTTCGTCGCAATCGTTGATGGCGAAGTTAATTGATACTCAGCGTATCGAGCCGAATGAGGCCGCTTTCTTAAATGTCGTTGCCAGGTTGCCCAGGGTCGAGGCGCACCTCAGCCTTCCGCTTGTAAATACCAAAAGAGACTAGGGTTCGGACTTGCCGGCAGGCGGCGCCGTCATAGCGGTCAACCACGTGGCCAGTATATTGCTCACCCGCTCGTCCAGTTCCTTGGGCGGGATACCCACCCGCTTGGCGTAGGGCAGTCGAAAAATTCGGTACCCTCGCCCAAACGCCGATAAGGCGATCTGCAAGGCTTCGAGATCATGACGAGAATGGATATCCCCTCGAGCGACATCGTCTTTTAATTGCTTGAGCCCCGTCTCATACAAGGGAATAGGGTCGACACTCGTATCACCGTCGAGAACGAGCAGGGCCCTCAGTTGGCTGTCGTTGGTTTGATCTTGATTATGTTTCAGAAAATTTTTGACTCGGCGATGGACGAACCGCGCAGTCTTTCCCTGCTCGCGAATCGATTCGACCAGCGCTTTGAATTGTCGATTGATGGCGGCACGCAACAGTTCCTGTCTCGAACCAAAGTAATGATAGATGTTGCCTCGATTGACACCCGCCCCCGCAGCGACTTCTCGCAAATTGAGACCGGCCAGGATGCCCTGGCTTCGAATGAGGTCGAGCGCGACGTCGATAAGTCGTTGCTCAGTCTGCGCCCGGCCTCGACGCACGTAGGGTTCACGATTGTCGGTGCTCTGAGTGGCTAAACGTTTGTTCACGTGAGGTCCTGTCTTTTTGATTGCACACTACGAAACTTAGAGCTTATCATTTGGTCAATTAATTTAGCACAATGCTAAAAATAGGCGTTACAAAAGTACTGGGCAAGTTGAGGTTGCATGGTGAGTCTTGACTGTGAGGGGGCTCGCGAGCCTCTCCGAGCTCACTTCGGTAGCGATACGAAGGAACATGATTATGAAACCGCATCTCTTTATGGCACTTGTCTTGGCCTCTGGGGTAGTTGCTTGCTCGGACGCAGGGCAGCAGGCGCCAAAAAATCCTTCGGCAGCGCGCCTCGACTCAGCCGAGCAAGTGGAACCGGCAGCACGCCCGCCCAAAAATCCTGAGAGAAACGCCTACTTTGGTGATCTGCACGTGCATACGGCCAACTCCTTTGATGCTTATACCTTTGGCACCATCAGCAGTCCCGCTGACGCATACCGGTACGCACAGGGCGAGGCGATCCAGCATCCGAGTGGTTACGAAATTCAACTGAGCCGGCCGCTGGATTTCTATGCCGTGACGGATCACGCCATGTTTCTTGGGTTACTCAAAGAAGCAGCGGACACCAGCTCCGAATTTTCAAAATATGAATTGGCTGAGCCGATGCATAATCTGAATGAATCTGTGAGTGGAAGTATTCTCTCGATCATCAAGCGATCGGGTTTGTTTAGACCCTTTGCCAGAGCAGCGAATGAGGGGCTTCAGAACGGAACCATTGATCAAACGCTGGTCGATACGATTGGCATGACCGTCTGGCAGGAAACGATTCAAGCGGCAGAGGACGCTTACCAACCGGGCTCGTTCACCACCTTCGCGGGCTATGAATACACCTCCAGTGTGGAACTTTACGACCGGTATTTGCATCGGAATGTGATCTTTCGGGGAATTGAAAACCTGCCTTCACGCCTCTTCTCTAGGCTCGATAGCCAAGATCCTGAAAAGTTGTGGGACTGGATGGATCAATTGCGAAGCGAAGGTGTCGAAAGCTTGGCGATTCCACACAATTCGAATATCTCAGGTGGCGACGCCTTTGCCCTGAGCGATTATGAAGGAGACCCGATCGACCAAGACTACGCCAAAAAGCGCGCGCAGAACGAGCCTATGGTTGAGATCACCCAAGTGAAGGGCACATCAGAGACTCACCCCCTGCTGTCAGCGAATGATGAATGGGCCGACTTTGAGGTGCGCACCGCGCATCCAGGTGAGGAGGATGAAAGCAACATCCCGGGGAGTTACGTAAGGAACGCTTACCTACGAGGGTTGACGCTTTCGGAGACAGGATTAACCAACCCTTACCAATATGGCGTGATCGGGTCGAGCGATAGTCATGTTGGCGGCGGTTCAGATCGGGAGGAGGCGTTTTTCTCCAAGATCGGGGTCTTGGATGGCACGCCCGAACTTCGGGGGTCGGTTCCCTTTAATCGGTTTTATGGTGCGATTGCCAAGTTCGCTCGACCTGAAGCTCTGATAGAAGTGGACGGAGAGGACTATCTCGCAGTGGCTCCGCGCCTCATCCGATTCTCTGCCTCTGGATTGGCTGGCGTTTGGGCAGAAGAGAATACGCGTGAATCGATTTACGATGGGTTTAGACGCAAAGAAACGTTTGCGACCAGCGGGCCGCGGATGAAAATCCGATTCTTTGCAGGGCATGCACTTGAAGGCGCGGACTTGGAAGATCAAGGTCTTGTTGCAAAGGCTTATGCCACGAGCACCGCCATGGGCGGCACAATGAAAAAATCCGGCGCCACAAGCCCCACGTTTTTGGTTTGGGCTCTGGCTGATCCCATGGGGGCACCCCTTCAACGACTACAGATCATCAAAGGCTGGCTTGAAGAAGGCGAGCATCGTGAACAGGTTTATGACGTGGCCTGTTCAGACGGCCTGAGCGTCGATCCCTTAACGCACCGCTGTCCGAATAATGGCGCGAGCGTTGACTTGAGCGACTGCTCGACCTCAGCTCATGAATCCGCGCGAGAACTGAAAGTGCTCTGGCAAGACCCAGATTTTGAGTCGGGCGTTAAGAGCTTCTATTACGCTCGGGCACTCGAGAACCCGGTTTGTCGCTGGTCGACTTGGGACGCGGTGAATGCGGGCGAGGCGCCACGATCAGATATCCCTGCGACGATTCAAGAGAGAGCCTGGTCGTCGCCTGTTTGGCTTGAATAGCGGTCCCAACGTGTATCTGCTGTCACCGAGTTCAAAAGTTGACAATCATCTTGCCCGTATTAGCACCAGTAAATAGCCCGATGAAGGCTTCTGGTGCTCGCTCGATACCGTCGTAGATGGTTTCTTTGGTCTTTACGGCACCGCTCGTCACCCAATTCTCCATGTCTGCTCTGAATTGAGGCGCGAGGTGCATAAAATTACTCACGATGAATCCTCGAAGCGTAAGCCCCAGTCCGATGGCCATAGATAAATTGTTTGGTCCTGGGCGCGCCTCCGTATCGTTGTAAGTTGCGATCGCACCACACAGAGGGATGCGCCCATTTGGCCGCATGCACATAATGGCCGCTTCCAAGTGCTCGGCACCAACGTTATCAAAGTAAACATCGATGCCCTGAGGCGCAGCTTCTCGAAGCTGGTCAACGATTCGGCCATTCTTGTAATTGAACCCGCAGTCAAATCCAAGCTCGTTTTGGAGCATGGCGGCTTTGTCGTTCGAGCCAGCACTGCCGACGACTCGACAGCCTTTGAGTTTGGCAATTTGGCCAACTATGCTGCCAACGGCGCCAGCAGCACCAGAGACAAACACGGTTTCTCCTTCTTCGAGTGCGCCCACTTCAAGTAGTCCGACGTAGGCCGTCATCCCCGGCATGCCGATCGCGCCAATGTATTCAGAAGGTGCAGCGGCGATATCACCCAAACGCTCTATGCCTTGGGCGGAGGCGGTGAAGGCTTCGCGCCAACCCCAGCTGCTCGACACATAATCGCCTTCATTGAAATCAGGGTGAGCGGATGCCGTAACTTGCCCAATGCAGCCGCCTGTGAGGACCTCGCCAATCTGAAAAGGTGGCACGTAAGACTTTCGGTCGTACATTCTGCCTCTCATATACGGGTCGACAGACATGCAGATATTTTTAACCTGAATTTCTCCATCTTCCGGACTTGAGACATCGATATTGATGAGTTCGAAGTCATCAGGTCTTGGCATGCCCACGGGACGTGTTTTCAGAGCAATGGCTCGAGCTTTAATCATAACGGCGTCTCTCTCGTTTCGGTTTTAGGTTGGTTTTAGAGTATTTGCTCCAGGTTGCAAAGGCCGAGAGCTCTGTCAGCAATAGATGAGGGCTCTCTTGGTCGATGTCTAACGCAGGTTAAGAGCGGTCACTAGGTGTCAACGGCCTTGGATAGGCTTGCCGTTAAAAACTCA
>Ga0181588_10001125_pt1 | contig 23838 bp, 27 predicted proteins | sample 071ome_26_FD_148607 | JGI IMG/M metagenome (GOLD analysis project Ga0181588, IMG submission 148607) | Coastal salt marsh microbial communities from the Groves Creek Marsh, Skidaway Island, Georgia - 071409BT metaG (spades assembly) | ecosystem: Environmental > Aquatic > Marine > Intertidal zone...
GGCGGTAAGCGCAACGAGGAGTCGCTTGGCTTCGACATGATCATTCCCTTCGCCTCGCCGAGGTAAGCGGACGTTACGGCAAAGGCCGAGGGCGAAGGCGTCGAGGAATCCGGAAAACCATGCATTCTCGTCGTCCTCGTGCAAGCGGGGACCTCTGAAAACCGGAAATGGCGGAGCCCAAGCCAACCGCCGGGAGGTCCCCGCTTGCGCGAGGACGACGAGAAATCATTTTTTCTCAACGCCTTGAACGTTCTCCCGAAAGACAGAGCGGTTTGGTGGGAACAGGCCAGCGGGATGACGGGATAAGGTTCCCGTTCCCCGCCGCCTCGCGCGTGATCATCTTCGCGCGATGACGGCCCGCCAACGGGTCTTGGGGCGCCAACACCGCTTGTGGGTTGGGCCGGCTTCTGATACCGCTCCTCCTCCCGGATCGCGCGGGGCGAGTGACGGAGCCGCCGCGCCCAACCTAGGAAGGACGATCCCATGTTTTCGCATTTCCGCAGCCCCAAGTGGGCTTGCGTCGCGATCGCCGCCATTGCTGCGGGCTTGATCTTCGCCGGCCCGGCCTCGGCCCAGACTGGTGGTCAGACCAGCGGCCAACCCGCCGCCAACCCCGCCCAGTTGCCCGACCCGACCAAGACCGTGGTCGCCAGGATCGCCGGCGAGGAGATTTTTCTGGTCGAGATCCTGCGGATGGCGGAACGTTTGCCGGATCAGTACAAGCAACTTCCGCTTCCGGCCGTCTATCCGTCGCTGCTTCAGCGGGCGATCGACGCGCGGTTGGTCGCGGCCGCGGGCAGGGCCGCGGGCTATGCCGACAATGAAGAGGTCAAGCGTCGGGTAAGCGCCGCTGAAAATCAGATCATTTCCGAGGTCTATCTGATCTCCCGGGTCTCCGAGAAGGTGACCGAGGACGCGTTGCGCGCGGAATATGACAAGCGCAAGGACGCCATGGCCGGTGGCGAGCAGGTGCGGGCTCGGCATATCCTTTTGGAAACCGAGGAGGCCGCGCGCGAGGTGATCAAGGAACTCGGCGCGGGAGGTGATTTCGCGGAGCTCGCCGCCGACAGGTCGACGGGTCCCTCGGCGGCATCCGGCGGCGACCTCGGCTGGTTCGGCGAGGGTCAGATGGTGCCGGAGTTCTCCGACGCCGCCTTCGTGCTCGATCCGGGCGCCTACACCAAGGAGCCGGTGAAGACCCAGTTTGGCTGGCATGTCATTCTGGTCGAGGACCGCAAGGCCGGCGAGGCGCCGCCCTTCGAGCAAGCGCGTCAACAGCTTTCCTCGGATCTGTCGGGGCAGGTCATGCAGGAACTTCTGACCGATCTTCGCGCCAAGACCGAGGTCGAGCGCTTTAACTTCGACGGTGGTCCGATGCCGGAAGCGGCGCCGGCGGCACCCAAGAATTAGTCCCAAGTCGTTGATATCAGGGCGGGGTCTGAACCATGGATCTTGAAGTCTCTCCTCTCGCGCCGGAGCGGTTTCCGGATATGCCGGCGGTTGCCGGGGTGCGTGTCGCGGTTGCCGAGTCCGGGCTGAAATACAAGGGTCGGCCCGACCTTCTGCTGGCCGAGTTCGCGCCGGGAACGGCGGTGGCCGCCGTGTTGACCCAGTCGACGGCGCCCGGCGCGCCGGTTCAATGGTGCCGCGAGCATCTCGGCGCCGGGACCGCACGGGGGCTGGTGGTCAATGCCGGCAACGCCAATGTCTTTACCGGCGCCAAGGGCCGCGTCGCGGTCGAGGCCATGACAGGCGCCCCCGCCATGGCGCTCGGCTGCAAGCCCGCGGAGGTGATGATCGCCTCCACCGGGGTAATCGGCGAGCCGTTGCCGCATGAGAAGATCACGCTGGAAATCGGTAGGCTTCCCGCGCGTTTCGGCCTGAATGACTGGGAGCGGGCGGCCAAGGCGATCAGCACCACCGACACTTTCACCAAGGGTGCTCACATAACCGCGGAGATCGGCGGCGTGACGGTGAACATTGTCGGGATCGCCAAGGGATCGGGCATGATCGCGCCGGACATGGCGACCATGCTGGCCTTCGTCTTCACCGATGCCAAGTTCGACGCGGCGGTGCTCCAGCCGATGCTGAAGCGCAACGCCGACACCACCTTCAACTCGATCACCGTCGACGGCGATACCTCGACCAGCGACACGTTGATGCTGTTCGCCACCGGACAGGCGGGCGCGCACCCGGCTCCGCGCGACCATCGCGACCCGCTGCTGCGTGGATTCGAGAAGGCTTTGCATAGCGTTCTCAAGGACTTGGCGATCCAGGTCGCGCGTGATGGCGAGGGCGCGCAAAAGCTGATCCAGGTCGATGTTCGAGGCGCGGCCTCAAAGCGGGCGGCGCGTCGGATCGGCCTCGCGATCGCCAACTCGCCGCTGGTCAAAACCGCCGTCGCCGGCGAGGATGCGAACTGGGGCCGCGTGGTCATGGCCGTCGGCAAGTCCGGCGAAAAGGCCGACCGAGACCGAATGTCCGTGGCTTTCGGCGGCATCGAGATCGCCCGCGACGGGGCCCGTGTCGAGGGCTACGACGAAGCGCCGGTGACCGCGCATATGCAGGGGCGAGAGGTTCTGATCGAGACCGATGTCGGCGTCGGCCGGGGCAAGGCGACGGTCTGGACCTGCGACCTAACCCACGGATATATCAACATTAATGCCGATTATAGAAGTTAGGTCATGTCGCGATTGAGCAGGCCATGACCGCGACCGACAACAAGCTCCCCATCATCCTCGTCGTCGCCGTTGCGTTGATTGATGTCGACGGGCGGGTGCTGATCGCCCAGCGGCCCGAGGGTAAGAAGATGGCCGGGCTATGGGAGTTCCCCGGTGGCAAGGTCGATCCCGGCGAGACCCCGGAGGCGGCGCTGATTCGTGAGGTAAAAGAAGAGCTTGGCATCGATACCAAGGAGTCTTGCCTGGCTCCGTTTACCTTCGCGAGCCACTGTTACGACGACTTCCATCTGCTGATGCCGCTCTATCTCTGTCGTCGCTGGTGGGGAAGTATTGTCCCCCAGGAGGGCCAGGCGGTGAAATGGGTGCGTCCGGTCCGGCTCGGCGACTATCCGATGCCGCCGGCGGACAAGCCGCTGGTCGCGATGCTCAGGGATTTTCTTTGAGGCTTCAAACCGACCGGACAGTTATGCATTATAATGCATCTTTTTTCGGCTATTTTTCCTCGATAATCGCCACCGCCCGGGTAAACCCCGCCGAAGCGCCCTTAATTTTCCACGGAAAGCACGCGATCGTGTAGCCACTGTCCGGCAACAGTTCCAGGTTCGAGAGTTTCTCGATATGGCAGTAGCCGATCTCGATGCTCGCCCGGTGCCCCTCCCAGATGATGCTGGCGTCGCCCTCGGCGGCATAGCGCTTGGCGGTGTGCACGAAGGGGGCGTCCCAGCTCCACGCGTCGGTGCCCGTGACCCTGACCCCGCGCTCGAGAAGATAGAGCGTCGCCTCGCGTCCCATGCCGCAGCCGCTGGCGAGATAATCGTCCTGGCCGTAGCGTGCCCCGGCGGAGGTATTGACCACCACGATATCGAGGGGCTGGAGCTCGTGGCCGATGCGTTTCAGCTCGGCTTCCACATCCCTCGCCGTCGCGACATAGCCGTCCTCCATGTGCCGGAAGTCGAGCCTGATCCCCGGATTGAAGCACCAGTCCAGCGGTACCTCGTCGATGGTCAGGGCCCGCTCGCCGTTATTCATGGTCGAGTGGAAGTGATACGGCGCGTCGAGATGGGTGCCGTTATGGGTCGAGATGGTCAAGGTCTCAACCGCCCAGCCCTCGCCGCCGGGGAGCTGGTCTTGGGTGAGGCCCGGAAAGTAGGCCGCCATCTTGTCGGCGGTATTGGCGTGATCGTGATAGTCGATTTTCGGGAGCATCTGCGGCGGGTCCGAGGCGATCCCCGCCTCCAGGGCCACGGAAAGGTCGATGATGCGTCGCTTGGCCATGATCGTGATGCTCCCATGTTTCCTCGGCGCCGGGCTTTCCGCCCGCCCGGCCAGAGGGTAGCATCGGGCCTGAAATCTTGTCTCCGTTTAGCCCCGAGGAAATCATCCCCATGTCCGATACCGTGTTGCTCGACATCAAGGACGGCGTTGCCACCGTCACCCTGAATCAGCCCGATGTGCGCAACGCGCTCACCCCCGAGCTTCGGGTGGCGTTCCGCGAGATCATCGGCAGCCTTGAATTCAATGACGAGGCGCGCTGCGTGGTGATCACCGGGGCCGGCGATCACTTCATGGCCGGCGGCGATATCCGCAACATGGTCGAGCGGCTCAAGATGGAGGATGGCGATCGGCGCAAGATGATCCTCGAGGGCATCCATATGTTGCACCTCCCGCTCTTCGCGATCCGCCGCATGGGCAAGCCCGTCGTTGCCAGCATCAAGGGCGCCGCGGCCGGCTTCGGCGTTGGCCTGGTGGCCGCTTGCGATCTCGCCATCGCCGCCGATGACAGCTTCTACACCCTCGCCTATTGCCATATCGGCGCCAGCCCCGATGGTGGCTCCTCGTATTTCGTCGGCCGTACCCTGGGCATGAAGCATCAGATGGAGCTTGCCCTGCTGGGTGACCGTTTCGGGGTCGAGCGGGCCAAGGAGCTGGGGCTGATCAACTGGCATGTGCCGAAGGCCGATCTCGAGGCCGAGACCACCAAGCTCGCCACCCGCCTCGCCAACGGCCCGACCGTGGCCTATGCCAACGCCAAGGCCCTGTTCAACTCGGTCCATCACCTTTCGATGGAAAGCCAGCTCCAGATGGAGGCCGAGCGCATGGCCGACAGCATGCTGACCGAGGACCACGCCGAGGGCATCACCGCCTTCATGGAAAAGCGCAAGCCGGTGTTCAAGGGAAGGTGAAGGGGGCCTGACGCGGATGGGTGTTGGCGGCCTCCAGCACCTTTCGTCATCCCGGACTTGATCCGGGATCCACGCCGCCGGCATGTCCATCGCCTCTCGGGCTGATCGCTTGCTCGATTGAAAGAACGCGCGGCGGATAGGGTCGCGGAATGGGTCCCGCGTCAAGCGCGGGATGACGGGTGATGTTGTTGGCACGACGGGGCGCACGCGCCGCTGTTTCCCTTGAACTTGATCGAAATACGCTTAACTGTGCCGAGATCGAGTCGCGTTTCCCGAGATCGGTGCAAAGGCACCGGATCGCGCGGTCGCTTGGGGTAGCCGAGACCATGACGACGGCCACGAAGGTTCCCGGATATACCGATGGTCGCGAGATGCGCGAGACCCCGCTGGTCGACGCGCCGTTTCTGGAGGAACTGCTGGCGCTATGGAACGCACGGCGGGGCGAGAGGTCGCTGCCGGCGCGGCGCGATTTCGACGCGGTGGAACTCATGCGATTTGGCGGTCGTATCGCCTTGATCGATGTCGAGCATGAACCGAAACGCTATCGCTTTCGGTTGATCGGCTCGAGGATGACGGAGGTTCTCGGGCGCGACTCGACCGGGCGCTATGTCGATGAGCTCTACGATGACGATTTTTACCAAACGGCGGTCGGGCCGTATGAGCGGGTGCTGCGGGACCGCCGGCCGGTGACCTCGCACGGCAATATGAAACGCATGGGCAAGGAGTTCCTGCGCTTCCATTCCCTTGACTTGCCACTCTCCAGTGACGGCGAGCGGGTCGACATGATCATGAAAGGGACCGAGTTCGGGGCGTTGGAAGACCGCCCGATCAAGGCCTAAAACCAAGACTCGCGAAAGCTTTGCCACCAGATCTCCGCCTCGCGGATCTGGTCTTGGACAAACGCGTGGGCCGGTGGGCCGGCGGGCAGGTTTTCGACGCTCCAAGGGTGCCCTTTCCACGCCAGGCCCGGTTGATCGGGATAGCCCAGGGCGACGGGGTTGATGGTGTGCTTCATCAAAATGAAGTTGCGGCGACCGGCATAGTAGACCCGGGCGATGCCGAAGTTGAACGGATGCAGGTTTCGAGAACGGCTCCAGTCGATAATATCCCGCCGGTTCTCCTCGAGGGCACCCTTGAAGGCGGCGCTCCAAACCGAATGGGCGACGCCCCAACAAAGGCCTTCGCCGATGCCGCCCGCGTAACTTTCAACCTCGATATGGTGCCAGTTTGAACTTTGGCAGATTCTGCTGATTTGCCACCCATGGGCGGCTGTATTCTCGCTTGTCCTGATGTTGAGGAGCTCGGTCACGTGCCGCCCGTTGTGCTGGGCGAAAATCGTGGAATGGACCTGATCGTTGTTACTGGCCCGCCAATTGCGCCAGGAGATCAATTCCCAGTTACCCGGTGGAAGGGGGGCGGCGATCGCTCCGATTCTCAGCACGTTGGAGTAGACACGGCCGATTTTGGCCTCATTCGCCGCCGAGGGGCGGAAGTCATGCTTTCTGGCCGGGGATGTGCCATCAAGGGTTTTACAGGACGACAGGGTGACGAGAACGAGCAACCCGAGGAAAAATCTTTTCATGGACCCGACCCCGCGATCGCGCGTTCTTCCGAGAAGGTGGATGACGAGAATAACCTTCTAACCGCGATCCTACCCATCTTCAATCGGCTCGACCCTGATCGCCCATTTCACGCCGTAATAGTCCCGCGCCAGCGCCTCGGCGCGGCTGCGGATCTGGGCCTCGGTGCGGGGCACGAGGCGGGTCGAGGCGCGGCCGATAGGGGCATGGGAGCTGACCGCGATGATCGCCGAGCGGGTTTCCGGACCGGCGGATATCTTGAAGCGCCGCAGTGTTGGCTCCGGAATTGATGGCGGCGGCAGGGGGGCTTGGGTGTCGATCACCGCAGGGTTCCGCTTTACAGGTCCAGCGCCAGGATATCGGTGAATGCCTCCAAGCGGAATGTCGCCGGCAGACTCTCCAGCGGCGCGCGGGCATAGCCATAGGGGACCAGCGCGAAACGGACCCCGGCGGCCCGGGCGGTTTCCGCGTCGTGTTCGTTATCGCCGGTCATCATCGCGGCGTCCGGCGCGACCGACATCTCGCCGAGCACGCCGAGCAGATGGCCCGGATCGGGCTTGCGGGTCGGGTATCGGTCACCGGCGCCGACCACCTCGAAGAGCTCGGCGAGTCCCAGATCCCCGAGCAGATTGTCACTGGCGCGCTGGGGCTTGTTGGTGCAGACGGCCAGCCGGTGGCCACGGTCCCGCAACGCGCTCAAGGTATCGGCCACGCCGGGAAACGGGCGGGTCAAGGTCGAGGCGTTGTCCTGATAGTCGTTCAGAAAATCGGTGGTGATCTCCTCCAGCCCCGCGGTGTCCAAGGCCGGACCGGATGCCGCCACCGCGCGCTCCACGAATTTGGGGACCCCGTCGCCGATGAAGCTTCGGGTCTGAGTCAGGGTGATTTCGCTCCGTCCCGCGCGGGCCAGGGTCCGGTTCGCGGCGGCGTGCATGTCCGGCGCGCTATCGACGAGGGTGCCGTCGAGATCGAAGACGAGGGTGGTTGGGGCGGTCATGAGGAGCCTCGGCGATTGGGAGGAGCACTCTGCCAGATCCCGGCGCGGGCGTCATCCGGGCTGTTGGCCGAAGAGCCCAGGTGGTGGCCGGTTTTCGGGGCCGCGCCCATCGCGGCATAAGCCCTGGCCTCCGCCAGGGCAACGGGGGAGGCGGTTGGCCGAAACAATCCAGCGCGGGTTCGCCCGATCTGCCGACGCTTGTCACCTTCATCATCGTCGCCCTGGCGACGGGGCGGGAGGGCGCTTCCCGTCGCTGTCGCCTCAAGAGCGCCGCCCGCCGGCTGTCATCTTTAGTAGCAATTGTTTATTTTAAGGATTCGCGGGGGCGTGGCATGTTCCCGGCGCTTTGCCCGATACCTCAACCAGCCAACGCGGAACTCCTATGTCTCGACCCGTCGCCATTATCGTGCTCGCCGCCGGCAAGGGAACGCGCATGAAATCGGACATGCCGAAGGTGCTGCACAAGATCGCCGGACGATCGATGATCGGCCATGTCCTGGCGGCGCTTGAGCCACTGGCGCCGGAGCGTATGGTGGTGGTGATCTCGCCCGGTCAGGACGATGTCGCCGCCGAGGTCACCGGAGGAGCGGTGGCGGTGGAAACAGCGATCCAGCACCAGGCGCTGGGAACCGGTGACGCGGTGCGCGCGGCGCTTGGGGCCTTGGAGGGCTTCAGCGGCACGGTGCTGGTGGCGTTCGGTGGGGATCCGATGTTCACGACGGAGACCTTGGCCAGGCTTGCCGCCGCTCGCGACGTGGATAACCCGCCAGACGTGGTGGTGCTTGGTTTCCGGACGGACAATCCGGATCGCTATGGCCGGCTTGTTCAGGACGGTGAAGACCGCCTTGAGCGTATCGTCGAGGTTTCGGAAGCCCATACGATCGACCGTCCCGTGCATCTCTACAACGCCGGGATCATGGCGATCGACGGGGCCAAGCTGAAGGGCCTGCTGGCCGGGCTTGGCACAGACAATGCCAAGGGTGAGTACTATCTAACCGATATCGTCGCCTTGGCGCGCGAGGGCGGCGGTTATGTCACCGTTGTCGAGGCGCCCGAGGAAGAGACCCTGGGAGTCGATTCCCGCGCCGATCTCGCGCGCGCCGAGGCGTTGATGCAGGGCCGGCTGCGCGCGGCGGCGCTGGAAGCGGGGGTGACGCTGGTGGCGCCGGAGACCGTGTTTTTCTCTCATGACACCGAGATTGGCCGCGACACGATCGTGCATCCCAATGTCACCTTCGGGCCCGGCGTGAATATCGGCGCGGGCGTGGAGATCAAGAGCTTCTGCCACCTGGAGGCGGCGAGCGTGGCGGATGGCGCGATCATCGGGCCCTACGCCCGGCTCAGGCCCGGGGCTGAAATCGGGCTCGGCGCGCATATCGGTAATTTCGTCGAGGTCAAGGCGGCCACAATCGGCGCCGGGGCCAAGGCCAACCATCTCTCCTATATCGGCGATGCCTCGGTCGGGGCTGGGGCGAATATCGGGGCCGGGACGATCACCTGTAACTATGACGGGTTCTCGAAGTACCGCACCGAGATCGGCGCCGGGGCCTTTATCGGTTCGAACACCGCCCTGGTGGCGCCGGTCACTATCGGTGACGGCGCGATCATCGGCGCCGGCGGCACGGTGACGAAATCGGTCGAGGCCGACGCGCTGGCGGTGGTGCGCGGCGAGGCCAGGGTGGTGCCCGGCGGCGCGGCGCGGTTCCGCTCCAAGCGACAAAAAACCAAGAACCGGGAAAAGGGCTAGCCCATGTGCGGCATCGTCGGGATCATCGGCAAGAGTGATGTGGCGCGGACCATGGTCGACGCGCTGAAACGACTGGAATATCGCGGCTATGACTCCGCCGGCGTCGCCACCATCTCCGGCGAGACCCTGGCCCGCCGGCGCGCCAAGGGCAAGCTGTTCAACCTGGAGAAGGATCTGGACGACAACCCGCTCGCCGGCGCCACGGGGATCGGCCATACCCGCTGGGCGACCCATGGCCCGCCGACCGTCGGCAACGCGCATCCCCATACCGCCGGACGCGTCGCGGTGGTGCATAACGGGATTATCGAGAACCATCAGGAGATCCGCGACGAACTTGTCGCCGGCGGCGTGGTGATCGAAAGCGACACCGATACCGAGGTGGTCGCGCATCTGATGGAACGGCATCTCGGGGACGGGCTGGACCCGGTCGCCGCCATGCGCGCCGTGGTCGCCAGGGTGACAGGCGCCTTCGCCTTCGTGGTGATGGTCGCGGGCTATCCGGACATGCTGCTGGCGGCGCGCCGGGCCTCGCCGCTGGCGATCGGTCATGGCGAGGGCGAGATGTTCCTCGGCTCCGACGCCCTGGCGCTGGCCCCGATGACCCGGCGGATCACTTATCTCAAGGACGGCGACTGGGCGGTGGTGCGCCGCGACGGGGCCGAGATCTTCGACGCCGAGGGCAACAAGGTCGATCGTGGTGTCGCGCTGACCGAGGTGTCGGGCGCGCTGATCGGCAAGGGCAACCGGCGGCATTTCATGGAGAAGGAGATCCACGAGCAGCCCGAGGTCGTCGGCTATACCCTGTTCCGTTACTACGATCCTGTAAGCGGCACCCTGGCCTTTCCCGAAATGCCGTTCGATCCGGCGAGCCTGCCCAAGCTGACCATCGTCGCCGCCGGCACCAGCTACTACGCCGCGATGGTGGCGAAATACTGGTTCGAGGGATTGGCGCGTCTCTCGGTCGAGGTCGATATCGCGTCCGAGTTTCGTTACCGCAACACCGTGCTGCCGGAGGGCGGCGCGGCGCTGTTCATCTCGCAATCGGGCGAGAGCCTGGACACGCTGATGGCGCTGCACCACGCCCGCGAGGAAGGCCAGCACATTCTCGGCCTGGTGAATGTCCCGGAGAGTACCATCGAGCGCGAGTCCGACGTGGTGATCCGCACCTTGGCCGGCCCGGAGATCTGCGTCGCCTCGACCAAGGCGTTCACCACGCAACTCGTGGCGCTGGCCTGTCTTGCGGTCGACTGGGGCCGGGCGCGCGGCACCCTGGACGCGGCGCGGGCGGGCGAGATCCTGACCGCGCTCAACCACCTGCCGGCGAGCATGGCCGAGGTGCTGGAGCATGCCGAGCGCTGGATCGCCTGCGCCCAGGAACTGGCCCAGGCCCGCGACGTGATCTATCTCGGCCGCGGCTCCAACTATCCGATCGCGCTGGAGGGCGCGCTGAAGCTGAAGGAGCTAAGCTACATCCACGCCGAGGGCTATGCCGCCGGCGAGATGAAGCACGGCCCGATCGCGCTGCTCGAGGAGGGGGTGCCCGTGGTCATGGTCGCGCCCCATGACGAGTGGTTCGAGAAAACCGCCTCCAACCTGAAGGAGGCGCTGGCTCGGGGTGCTCGGGTGGTGCTGCTCTCCGACCAGGCCGGTATCGCCAAGCTCGGCGCCGACGCGAGTTGGAGCTTCGAGCTCCCCGACATCGACCCGGTCGTGGCCCCGTTGCTCTACTCGCTGCCGGTGCAGCTGCTGGCCTATTACACGGCGGTTGAAAAAGGCACCGATGTCGACCAACCCCGCAACCTGGCGAAAAGCGTCACGGTGGAGTGAGGGGGAAGGTGTTTTAAGGGACGTATCCCTGGCGGACCGTCGTCCTGGCGCAAGGCGGGACCTCCAGCTGTTTGCCTCGCGTGACTGGTCAGCCGTCACGATGACGATCCCGAGCCGAGGCCCTGCCGTTCGCCAGGGCGACGGGGAATGCTTGTCGTCTCTCGAACTCCAATTCCGCCGTCGTCCTGGCGAAAGGAAAATCGTATCCCCGCCGGTTACCGCTCCAACAGCTCCAGCGCCGCCTCGAATAGGGGTTCCGCGTAGTCGCCATAGGTGGCGAAGCGTTCGTCGTCGGTCTGGCCGCGGGCATAGCGGATATAGATCTGCTGGACCACCACCGCCGTCTTCCAGCGCGCGAAGGCCTCGTACCAGTTCATGTCCGCTACGTCGAAACCAGTGCGCTCGCCATAGCGGGCGATCAGCGCGGCGCGGCGCGGATAGGGGCCGTGCACGAAGGGGGGCATCTTGTCCCAACTGAAGCCGCCATCCTCGGAGGGCCAGTAATTCAGGAAGGTGCCGAGATCGATCAGCGGATCGCCCAGGGTCGCCATGTCCCAGTCGAAGACCGCGGTGATCCGGTCGGGAACCCCGTCCTCGACCATGCAATTGTCGAGCTTGAAGTCATTATGCAGCACCGAGACGACGGGGCTGTCCGGCACCCGCCGGGTAAGCTCGGCGTGGACCACGTCGAAGACCGGCAGTTCCTTGTCCTTGGCGGCGTGCCAGCGTTCTCCCCATCCCTTGACCTGACGCGCGGCGAAACCCTTGGGCCGCCCGAGATCGCCGAGCCCCACCGCCTCGGCATCGACCAGATGAAGATCCGCCAGCGCGTCGATCAAGGCATTGGCGATCCGCTCCTCCAGACCGTCCAGCGCTTGGAAATTCGCCGGCCAGTCGCGCCGGAGGACCACGCCCCGACGGCGCTCCATCACCAGGAACGGCGCGCTGATGATCTCGGCATCCTCGCAGAGATGATAGGCCCGGGGCGCCCGGTCATAGGCCTGGTTGAGCCGTGAGAGCACCCGATACTCGCGGCCCATGTCATGGGCGTTCTTCGGCAACGGACCAAGCGGCGGGCGCCGCACCACCCACTCCATCTCCCCGGCGCTCAGCAGATAGGTCAAATTCGCGTGACCCCCGGGGAACTGCCGCACGTCGACGTCGGCGGGCATGGCGTCGAGATGACCGCGCAGATAGTCGACCAGCCGCTTCCAGTCCATCGCCTCGCCGGCGCGGACGTCAATGGTCTCGGCGTCGGTCTCCAGGCCGGTCTTAAGGGGTTTAATCGCCACGGGCCTTCTCGGTCCAAGGGGCAGGGATCGGTCGGGTTTGGTGCCGATATCCGTAAACGCGCGGCCACGAGATCTCAACCGTCTTGTGTCGCGGTTGGATATCAGGTCCCGACGATCGCCGGACGACCCTGATCCAAAAGGCTGATTTGGCTCTCGGGCGCGGCGTCGAAATCTGGCCAGGAAAAAGTCCTAAGAGTAATAATTTATAGTGTTTTAATGGTTTATTTTAAGATTAAACTCTAGATTGATTTTCATATGATCGGAGAAAGGGTCACTAACAATTCAACTATTACAAAGATTGTGTTGGTGGCAACTCTTGTGCTTGGCGTGATCGGCATGTTGCCTGGCGCCGCGGTCGCCGCGGATACGAGCAAATGCGCCCCCGGCGAGCCGAGCCTGACCGTTGGATCCATTGAGTTCTGCGGCATGGTGAGAAGCAATTACAAGGCTTCGAACGGTACAACCCTGGATGTTAATGTCTTCCAGGGAATTCGCTACGCGAGCGCTAAACGCTGGCAGTCTCCCGAGGCTCCGACATTCGCGGAAAAGTCACCGATCAAGGCACAAAAGTTCGGCTCGAAATGCCCGCAAAAGGAAGCCGGAACCGTCGTGGGATCGGAGGATTGTCTGTTCCTGAACATCTGGGCGCCGGCGTTGTTGGGTGACGACGCGGGGGCGGATCTGCCGGTGATGGTCTTCATCCATGGCGGCGCGTTCGTGTTCGGCTCCGGCAATGACGGCATGGGCACGACCAAGGCCAATCCGGTCGAATATTCGTCGATGTATGACGGCAGTGAGTTGGCGGCCCGCGGCGTCATCGTGGTGACCCTGAACTATCGCTTGGGTGCGCTTGGCTTTCTCGCCTACCAGGGCTGCGGCAAGAATATCTACCTTCCGGGAACCGTCGATGGAACCTACGGTATCCAGGATCAGGTCAAGGCCCTGGAGTGGGTGCGCGACAACATCGCCCAGGTCGGTGGCGACAAGGACAAGGTGACGATCTTCGGCGAGAGCGCCGGCGCGATGTCGGTGGGATTGCATCTGTTCAGTTCGCCGGCCGGCAAGAGCCTTTTCCAGGCGGCGATCATGGAGAGCAACCCCATGAACGTCCCCTATCGCACGCCGGAGGAATCCGGACCGATCGGCGGAGCGTTTCTGAAACGCCTCTGCGCGGTCACCAATAACAGGCCGGCCTGTGACCCGCTCAGCCACAAGTCCTGGGCCTATGACCGGAGCGTCGAGGAGATCGTGGACGCGCAGGCGCAGCCGTTAAGTATCGGCATTCTAAGCATGCTGCATGTCGACACGGCGTTGTCCTGGGCACCAACAATTAAGTCGCCGGCGGGGTCACCCTTCCTCGTCGGTCAACCGTTGGATGGCTACGGCCCGGGCATGACTGATTCGCCCAAACCGTATGTCTTCGGCACCAACATGGACGAAGGCGCGCTTTTCGCCGACGCGTTGGGGTCGAAAACGAGGGGTTACCTGCCGAACATCGGCTATGTGATGCTACTCGGTCAGTTTTTCCCGGGATTTGGCGACACCATCAAGAGTTACAAGTCCAACGTAAGCACGAAGGATATGCCCCCGTATCCTTACGATGGTGCTACCTACAAAAGCCAAAACGGGTTGGGCAGGAACTTCCAGGCCTTAGCCAAAGTGTTGACCGATTTCGCGTTCCGTTGCGGCACGGCCAAATCGGCGGACAATGCGTTGGATCACCAGGGTAACGTGCCGAGTTATGGCTACATGATGACCCAGAAGCCGGAGTTCGATGTCGCGCTTGGAAAGGTGGCTCTTCGCGCTTGCGATCCGAACCAGGCGACCCAGGCGGACGGCTTGCAGAATGTCTGTCATATCTACGAGATCCCTTACGTCTTCCATACCATGGTGAATATGAAAGGCGGCTCGGCGGATGACGGGAGCGACGCGGTAACCGGGGCCACCAAGGCTGCCTCGATGATCGATGATTGGGCCTTGTTCGCCAAAACCCACAGTTTCGATGATCGCGCGTCCACGTGGCCGGTTTGGGACGGCTCCGCGAAGGGCGCCACGGTGCTCCTCTACGGCGATCAGCCCGAGGGGTATGTGGGTGGTAGCCTTTATAACAGCGGCAATTGCGGGTTCTGGGAGAACACCGTTTCCGACTTCAAGTAGGCGCCGCGCGACCGCGTTCTGGATCCGACCTGATTGTTTTAATCAGGTCGGATCACGGTCTAGACCGTTTCTGGTCTTTACGGAACCGCCGTGATGGCTTTTGGTGAGTCGATCCGCGAGGAGAAGCGGCGCGGGCGATGTGGTGCATCGGCAAGCCGTTTCGACGTGGCGGGTGGCCACCAAAAGCCACCTTTAGGGCCGGTTATCGTGAACCAGGGAGGGCGTCGCGCACCTTGGCCGTGGCTCCGCCACGCCCCGCGGCACGCTCCTACCCCAGGAAAACGACAACCGGTCACGGTGCTTCCGTAAAGGCCAGAAACGCTCTAACCCTTGTTTCGGGTCGGTTGGACCACAAGGGAGGAGATATTGACTTCCGGCGGTTGTTCCATCGCCCAGACGATGGTGTTCGCCACGGCCTCGGGTTCGAGATTGGCCGGTCTGCTGTCGTAGAATGCCTTGGCCTTGGCGGCGTCGCCCTGAAACCGGTTGAGCGCGAATTCGGTGCGGACCATGCCGGGCAGGATTTCGGTTACCCGAAGGTCGCTGTCCCGATAGTCGATGCACAAGCCGTCGGTGAAGGCGCGCACCGCGAATTTCGAGGCCGCGTAGATAGAGCCGCCCTCATAGGTCTTGTAGCCGGAGACCGAGCCGAGGGTGACGATATGTCCGACGCCGCGTTCCAGCATGCCGTCGATGACGGCGCGGCAGATCCGGATGGTGCCGGTGACATTGGTGTCGATGATGTCGGCCCAGTCATCGGCCCCGGCGGCGTCGAAGCGGGCCCGGCCGCCGATGTCGTGGCCGGCGCAGACCACGAGCCCGTGGATCGATTGCCATTCCCCGGGCAAACGACCGATAACGCCGGCGGTCGAGACCGCGTCCGTCACGTCGAGATCAAGCGCCAAGCCGTTCGAGCCCAACGTGTCCGCCAGGGCTCGCAAGCGGTCCATGGAGCGGCCGCCGGCGATGACGCGGGCGCCGCGCTCCGCGAGGGCCTCGGCGGTGGCCTTGCCGATGCCGGAACTGGCGCCGGCGACGAGGACCACCTTGCCGGAGAGATCGAAACTAGCCGACATCGCGATCAATGCTCCCACATCAGCTGGCCATACCCATGGACCTTGTCCTTGATGCCGAGGGCGCGCAGCGCGTGCCAATAAGTCGTGGTGTTCACCGAGATCACGGGCTTGTGCAGGCGACGCTCGGCCTCGGCGGCGACGCGCTGAAAGGGCAGGTTGGCGCCGAACTGGATAATCGCCTCGACATCGTCGCCGTCCACGGCGCGCAAGGCATCCCAGCTTTCGTCCTCCGTGACATGGGCGATCAGGACCGGGCTTTTGCAGCTCATGTGATGGGTACGGGCGACCTTGAAACCGATATCAGAGGCGAAACGTTGGATATGCGGCTCGGCGACCGGGAAGTACGGGGTCACGACCGAGATCTTGCCCTTCACGCCGAAGGCCTTCAGCGCGGCGGGCAGGGCGTCGGCGGCCTGGCTGACCCCGATACCGCCTAGTAGCGGGCGCATCCGTTCGGTGATTTCCGCCGCCTTGTCGAGGCCGCCGCCCCAGATGCTTTCGCTGGAAATGCCGAGCACGAAATGATCGGGCTCGCAGGTCATGACCCGCTCCACCGCCGCCTCCAGCGCCACGTCGATGCGCCGGATCAGCTCATCGAAATCCGCGTCATTGCCCATCGGGTCGTTGGGGATATGCATCCGGCCGATATGCGTGGTCACGCCGGCCGGGCTGATCGCGTCGTATTCCGGCTGCACGACCGTATTGGTCGAGGGCGTGATCACCCCGAACTTGCCTCTCCATCCCAAGGTATCGACCATCTCGTTTCCTCCGTGAACGCCGTCGGGGCGGAGACTAGCAAATTTCCCCCCTTATCGAAGGATGAAGACGGCTTTCCTAAACGGCGCGGCTGGATTAACACATGGATGTCGTGAATGAGTGGCGGCGAAACGGCTTTCGGGAAACCAGCAGTGACCAAATTGACGCCAGAGGAGATGGATCGGATCGCCCGCGAGGATGTCCCCGGCGTCGCCCAAACCGGCGTGCGTTTCGAGGAGATAGGTGACGGCGTGGTGCGGGCGCGCTTGCCGTTTCGCGCGGACTCGGTGCGCCCCGGCGGCACCGTGAACGGCCCGACCATGATGGGGCTGGCCGATATCGTGATCTTCGCCTGCGTGCTCTCGCGGATCGGGATCGTGAAAATGGCGGTGACGACCAATCTCAACGCCAATTTCCTGCGCATGCCGGGATCGGTGGACCTGATCGCCGAGGGGCGACTGATCAAATGCGGGCGCCGGCTGGCCTATGGCGAGGTCTTCATATTCTCCGAGGACGAACCCGACGATCCGGTTTGCCATGTGACAGCCACCTATTCCCTGCCGGCGCGCTAGGCGATGTCGCGCGCGGTTGATCCCTTCACCTTGGCGAATGGCGACCTTCGGGCCGAGATCGATCCGGGTTTTGGCGGTCGGGTCACGGCGTTCTGGAGCGAGACGCCGTCGGGGCGGCTGGATTGGCTCGTGCCGACACCGCCGTCGCGGCGGGACCCGCGGACCTCCCGGCAATCGGGGATGTTTCCCCTGGTGCCGTTTTCGAACCGGATCGAGAACGCGCGGTTCCCGTTCGAGGGGCGGGAATGGAATATCGAGGCGACCCAGGCCGGCAAGCCGCACGCGATCCATGGTCATGGCCTGCGGGTGGCCTGGGATGTCGAGGCGCGAGAGCCGCGTGGCGCGACCTTGAGCATGACCCATGACGGGAGCGACTGGCCCTGCTCCTATGGCGTTGTGCAGCGCCTTGAACTCACCGACACGGCATTGACGGCGCGCATGGAAGTGACAAATCTTGGTTCCGGCGCGATGCCCGTGGGACTTGGTTGGCATCCCTTCCTGCCGATCCGGGACGGCGTGATGCTAAGGTCGGCGTTCGAAACGGTTTGGCCACCGATCGCGGATAGTATACCAGTGGGGTCGCGGGCCCTGCCGGCTGAACTCGATTTCAGTGGCGGGAGGGCGTTACCCAAAGGACTTGATACCGGTTTCGGTGGTTGGAAGCGGAAGGCGCTTGTCTCATGGCCCTCGATCGGCGTGGGCTTGCGGATCACGGCCGGCGCGGCGTTGGATCACGTAATACTCTTTTCGCCGGCGGGGCGCGATTTCTTCTGTTTCGAGCCGGTATCGCACTCGATCAACGCCTTGAACTCGCTAGCGCCCGACGACGCGAACGCCATGGCGGTGATTGCTCCTGGTGAAACCATCGCGGCCTGGATGACGCTGCGACCGGAAGTCGCGGTGGCGGGTGGCGACTGACGGCATGGCCAGACGCCCTTCTTTTCGGTGGCGAGAGGCCGCCCAAACCTGAAACTCCCCCGGTTTTTGGCGCGACGAAAGATTGCGGTATCATAATACCGCGTTTTTAAAGCAATGATAATGCGGCGCTTTTTTCCACTTGACCCTATCAAAGTGTTCCTGTTTAACCCGTCGCGCGGGCGCGAGCTGGTTCGGGCCCACGGATCAATTCCGACCCAAGAAGGTGGGACACATGGGAACTTACTCGGCGAAACCGAGCGAGATCGAGAAAAAATGGTGGCTGATTGACGCGGACGGTTTGGTCCTCGGTCGCCTTGCCTCGGTCGTCGCGACTTATCTGCGCGGCAAGCACAAGCCGACTTTCACCCCGCACATGGATTGTGGCGACAACATCGTCATCATCAACGCGGAGAAGGTCAAGCTGACAGGCGTCAAGCGCACGGCGAAGACTTATTACTGGCACACCGGCCATCCCGGTGGGATCAAGTCGCGCACGGCGGACAAGATCCTCGACGGCGCGCATCCCGAGCGGGTGATCGAGAAGGCGGTTCAGCGGATGATTACCCGCGGTCCCCTCGGTCGTCAGCAGATGAGGAATCTTCGAGTGTATGGCGGCGGCGAGCACCCGCACGAGGCGCAGCAGCCCGAGGCACTTGATATCGCCGCAATGAATTCGAAGAACGCGAGGTAAGCCATGTCGGTCGAAACTGAAAACACGGCCACCGAGGACACGCCCGAGGCGCCAGCCGGTCTCGAGGCGCTCGGCGCGCTCAAGGACGATCAAGAGGTTCAAGCTCCGGCGGAGCCGAAGATCGATGCCCAGGGCCGCTCCTACGCCACCGGCAAGCGCAAGAACGCCATTGCCCGTGTCTGGATCAAGCCGGGCGTCGGTCGCATCCAGGTCAATGGCCGGGACGTGGAAACCTATTTCGCCCGCCCGGTGCTACGCATGCTGCTCGGACAACCCTTCGAGACGACGAACCGCAAGGATCAGTTCGACGTGGTCTGCACGGTCAAGGGCGGCGGCCTCTCGGGACAAGCCGGCGCGGTGCGCCATGGCATTTCCAAGGCGCTGACCTATTACGAGCCGGGCCTGCGTCCGGCCCTGAAGGAGGGCGGCTTCCTGACCCGCGACCCGCGCGTGGTTGAGCGTAAGAAATACGGCAAGGCCAAGGCGCGCCGGAGCTTCCAGTTCTCCAAGCGCTAAGGTGGCGATGGTCCGATCGGACCGTTACAGGTCGAAAAGGGGGCTGTCTTCGGACGGCCCCCTTTGCTTTGCCTCGCCGGGTGGCACGCCCACGCGAGCGCTGATTTATGTCGGCTCCGTGCGCTCGGACGCCCGCAGGACCACCGTCACGTTGGCGTCGAGGTTTCGTGTTCCCGTCGCGAAGAGCATCGCGATGACGCCGATCAGCAACGATCTCAACCAGCCTCTAAGAGTTTGAAGGGCGCGCTTGAGGGGGCCGCCCGAACGTCCTGGAAAACTGTTGTCGGCCCGCTCTATCTCCAGGCCGGTTTCGCGGGCGAGCTGATCCATGATCGGGATGGACAGAATCAACTTGTGGGTCACGTCGCCGTATTGATGAAAGCGCCCGAACGGGCTCTGACCGTTGGGGAATCGCGCGACGATCCGCGCGTCCGGTCGCATCAGCCCTCGCAGCGCCCGCAAGGCCGTCACGAGGTCGCCGATTTCCAGATGCTCGAACAGATCGAACGCGACGATCAGGTCGAACCCGGTCCCCGGCTCGACCGGCAGTTCCGATAGATCCGCGCCGTATACCTCGAACCCGCTTCCTTGGCGGCGTCGAGTAGGCGCTCATTGATCTCCGTCCCGACCACGCGCGCGCCCTGGTCTCTCAGCCAAGCGAGCAGGCGGCCCTCACCAAAGCCGAGCTCAAGAACCGCCTTTCCCTTGAGATCGGGGTCGTTCAACTCCCGGGAGAAGGAGAGCGCGTCGCCGGCGTCATAGGTGAAGCCGGCGCTCCACCCCTTCCAAGCCTCGTATCCATCGTAGCTGTCGGTTTCAGCTTGAGGCTTGGACATGGGGTTTCCATTGCACCACGTTGGCGTCGCGAGAGGTCGCGAGCCCGGCTTTAGGCGGTCGGGTCCTCGGACACGCGCACCACGAGTTTCCCGAAATTCTTGCCTTTCAACAGGCCCATGAAGGCTTCCGGCGCGTTCTCGATACCGTCGACGAAATCTTCCTTGAACTTGATATCGCCGTTCCGCACCCAGCCACTGACATCGGTGAGGAAGTCGGGGAAGCGCTTGGCCCGGTCGGAGACGATGAAGCCTTGGATCTTCAGCCGGTTGGTGAGGATCGAGCGCATCAGTTTCGGCAGCATGTCCGGGCCGGGAAAATCGCCGACATGGCTATAGCGCGAGATCAGCCCGCAAACCGGAATGCGGGCGAAGGGGTTGAGGATCGGAAAGACCGCGTCAAAGGTCTTGCCGCCGACATTCTCGAAATAGACATCGATGCCGTCCGGACATTGCGCCGCCAGATCGGCGTCGAGACTGTCGCTGTAATGGCTGACACAGGCATCGAAGCCCAACTCGTCGACGACGTAACCGCACTTCTCCTTGGCGCCCGCGACCCCGACGACGCGGCAGCCCTTGATCTTGGCGATCTGTCCGACCACCGCGCCCACGGCGCCGGAGGCGGCGGAGACCACGACCGTCTCGCCCTCCTTGGGCTCGCCGATATCCAGCAGACCGACATAAGCGGTCATGCCCGGCATCCCGAGCACGCCGATCGCGGTCGAGATCGGACCTAGGGACGGGTCGACGACACGCACGCCGACGCCGTCGCTGATCGCATGGGTCTGCCAGCCGAGCCGGCTATTGACGATGTCGCCGACCTTGAATTTCGGGTTCTTGGATTCCAGCACCTCGGCGACGGTTCCGGCCTCCATCACGCCGCCGATCGGCACCGGCGCGGCATAGGATTTGGCGTCGTCCATACGACCCCGCATATACGGGTCGAGGGATTGATAGATCACCCGGCACAGGATCTCGCCGTCGCCGACCGGCGGCAGCTCGACGGTGGCGATCTTGAAGTCGCTGGGCTTGGGATCGCCGACGGGGCGGGCGGCGAGCTGCACCTGGGTGCTGGTGACCGGCATTGGGACTCTCCTGGAGAAGGCTATTGGATCTCAAGAACGCTTTTTCTCGAACAACGGCGGGATCATGGCCCAAATCCGCTCGGCGATCCACATCCCTCCCAGCGCATAGACCAAAAGAACCAGGATCCACAGATCCGAGAGCCAGGTGCCGCGTAGATTAGCGCGAACCTCCGGCCATAGGAAGTACAGCCCGACGCCGACGCCAACGGCATAGGCCAGGCCGATCAGGCGGAGGACCGGGCCCATCTCACAGGACCTTCACGCTGTTTGGATCGATCGAGAATATCAACTGATTGTCACGCTTCATGACTTCACCCTCGAGGGAAACATATAGGGAAATCTGATCAAGCATGCTCTCGGGGACCGGCCCGCCATCCGGCCCCGCCAGCAGCAGCACATCCGGTGGGCCCTCGGCCCGGTAGACCACGAACATCGGTGGAATGCCGCCCATGACGCAGAGCCCGGCGCAGGCCATGTGAACCTTGCCGCGACCCGGACGCATGGCGCCGAGATAGCATTTTGAATCAATGATCTCGCCACGGAGGGTTCGTCGCCCGAGCGAGACATCGGCGGCGGGCTCGAACCCGGCGAGGGTCTCCGGCTTTTTCGTCGGGGCGAGCTTGACCCGGCCGCCGACCTGCAGCATCTCGACGCCGTCGCGGGTGATGAAGACCCCGCCGATATCGACCTTCTGGCCGTCCAGCGCCGCCGCCTTGCGCATCTGGCCGCGCTTGCCCTGACCGGAAAGGGCGATGGTCCGGGCCGGCTTGTCGTTCGTGGCCGGCAGACGCTAGACCGGATAGGGTTTCGCCTGGATCACGCCGGACAGCGATTGATAGCCCCTGTCGAAGGCGAAACGCCCGTTGCCGTGATCCTGCTGGCCGAGCGCGAAGGCGAGACCGGCGCCGATGCCGCGCCCGGCCATGACCACCGTCACCACGGCCAGGAACCAGGCAAGCGGCCGCGGCGTCGCCAGATAACCAACGAAGAAGGCGCTCTTGCTGGTTTCGCGTTCACTCATTTCGCTGCCTCCAGGACAATCGGATCGGTCCAGGTGCCGGGCGACAACGCGCGTGGATCAAGCAAGACCAGATCACCCTCGCGCCGCAGCCGATAGGTCGGGACTTTCTCGGTGAAGGGGGGCGGGGAGCAGCCGTCCTCGGGCCGATACTGATAGCCATGCCAGGGACAGGTCACGCAGCCGTCGATGACCCGGCCTTCCGAGAGCGGACCGTTCTGATGCTTGCAGGCATTGGATAGCGCGGAAATCTTCTCGCCCCGCTCGCCATGGCAGAACACCGCCGCGCGCTCGCCGTCCGGGAGCAGCACGGCGACGCCTCGGTCGACTTCCATCTCGCTGATCCGGGCCGCGAGGATCCAGGGTGTGTCGTCGCCCTCTCGCGGGTTTGCGGCGCCAGACGGATTGGCCCGGTCCCCGCGTCTTTCCTTCACGGCCGCGGCCAGATGCAGGCCGACGACCAGGGCCAGGCCGGCGCCCACCATGAGCGGATAGACCAGCCCGGCCTCGCTATGCAGCGGGCCGAGAACCACATGCATCACCAGCAGGCCATAGGCCACGTAGACCGCCATGTGGATGGCCTTCCAGACCGGCGCGCCGAGGAAATTGAGCCAGAAATCGTGGCTGGTCGCGGCCATGACGAAGAGGATCAACAACGCCGCGATGCCGAGATACTCGAAGGGGAAGCCGATGAAGGAGGCCACGTTCGTGTTGCCGACGAGAACGGCGGCGTACTTGTCGACCGGGCTGAAGGCCTGATACCAGCCCGTCACGTACCAGGCATGGGTCAGCGCGACGAAGAACAGGGCGACGCCGAAATGTCGGCGATTATAGACCATCGGCAGAAACCGCCGGTCGAGCCGGACCAGCGGTCCGATGATCAGGATCAGATGCAGCATGATATAGGCGCAGGACCCGAAGGCCCGCATCCGGAGCTCCGGCCCGCCGATCGGCCGGATATCCAGCCAGCCCGGCGCGAACCGCAGAAACAGAAAGAGATAGGCGGTGATCCCGACCAGGAGCACCGCGTCGTAAACCAACTTGTTGCGGTTCCATTGCACCGGGCGATAGGCGACGGCCATCAGTTGCCCTCTCGCGATAGGGAGCCGGCTTCAATCGGTACGGGTTGCTTGAGCGCCAGTCCCGCGGTGAAGCCGATGCCCAGCAGCACCGCCAGAACGATCCAGATCCTGAAATGCGCGTTTCGATGACGGAGCTTCATGGCGTGTCGCCGCCCGCGCGCCGACCCCGCTCCAGGGCGAGCCAGCGCCACAGAACCAGCGGCCAGAGCCCGATGATGCCCGGCAGGACCAGCAGCCGGAACAGATAGGAGCCTCGCGCTTCCGGCGAGATTCGCCCGACGCCGAACAGCAGAAATCCCATCGCGACCACGGCGCCGACGGTGGCGTAGTGCTGAACATAGAGCAGCAGGGTTTCGGCGGCTTGGATAGCCTCGGCGCGAAGCATGGCTCAACCCTTGCCGGTCACCGGGATCAGCGCGCCGGTCACCGCCCGCGCCGCGTCGGAGGCGAGGAACAGCATGACCTCGGCGATCGCCTCGGGCGCGACCCATCCGGTACGGTCCGCGTCCGGCATGTCGGCGCGGTTTTGCGGTGTGTCGATGATTCCCGGCATGACGCAGTTCACGGTAAGCCCGTCGCGCTTGACCTCCTCGGACAGGCTTTCGGCGAGGCGCATGACGGCGGATTTGGAAGCCGCGTAGGCGGAAAGACCACCCGGCGCCTTGAGGGCCGCGGTCGCGCCGGTCAGCACGATCGCGCCGGCGCCCTGGCGCTTCATGACCGGCAGGACCGCCTGGCTGATTTGAAACGCCGAGCGGACATTCATCGCGATCATCCGCTCCCAGGTCTCGTAGGCGCCGCCGTCCACCGGGGCGAAGGCGAAACCG
>Ga0181588_10001126_pt1 | contig 23828 bp, 11 predicted proteins | sample 071ome_26_FD_148607 | JGI IMG/M metagenome (GOLD analysis project Ga0181588, IMG submission 148607) | Coastal salt marsh microbial communities from the Groves Creek Marsh, Skidaway Island, Georgia - 071409BT metaG (spades assembly) | ecosystem: Environmental > Aquatic > Marine > Intertidal zone...
CAACTGGAACGGAACCACCCACGTACTCTCGAAATTGCTCCGTCAACAATATCGTTTTCAACGATTTCTTGAGCACGTTTCTCGTCGTCGTTATGGACGGTTGTATCGGCGTTTGCTTTCTATCCAAGATCGAAACGATGTTGCCGTCGTAGATGGCCGTTTCGTCCGGCTGCACAAACACCACGTCGATAGCTGGCGTCTCTTCGCAATCCACCACGGGTGCCAAACCTCTCAGCGCCAATTCTTTCGCCGCTAACGTCGACGCCGGCACGTATTTCACGTCGAACACTTTCTCCTCCTCTAAAACGTCCAACAACTTTGAACATATGCTTCCCGTACCGACGGCTATGGTCATCCCGGAGGAAATCTCCGAAGCGGCTTTTTTAGCGACCGTGAGTAAAGTTTGGTCGAACGAAACTTTATCTCCGTTCTCGTCGCTTTCATCGGTCGATGAAGACGACGACGAAGACGACGACGCCGAAAAGACGACGACGACTCTTCCTCTTTTATCTTGATGAAATGTTTTTCTTCTCTGTGTTGTTGTTGTTGTTTGCCTTTTACTTTTGCTCTGTTTCGCGCATCTCCTCTTCGACGGAGAAAACGAAGAAGAGCGAGCGTCGTAAACCCGCCGCGGCGCCGTCGATGAGCACGAGGCAGCCGAAGCCGAGGAAGAAGACGCGGCCAGAGAGAAAAGTCTAGAAGAAGACATCCCTCACCTCTTTCTTTTTTGTTGTTCTTTTTTCTTTCTTTGTGAGGGAAAAAAGCGCGAGACAAAAGACGAAAACCTCTCACTCTCGACTTTTTTTCTTCTTCGCGTACGAGTATAAAAATATAACAAAACTCTTCTTCAAAAAAGTTCTTCTGCACTACTACTACACATACGAGAAAGAAAATGTCCCTCTTCTGCTCCGCCGCCGCCGCCGCCGCCGCCGCCAGCGCCTCGCAAAGCCTGTCGTCTTCGTCGGCGTCTGTTTTCCGAATGTGTTCGTACAACGTCTTGGCGCAGTGTTACGTGAAATCCGAGTGGTTTCACTGGACGACGCCGAAAAGTTTGTTGAAATGGAAGCAACGAAAAGAACAACTCAGAGTGAAGTTAAAAGAGGAAATAAAAGCGGATGTTTTCTGTTTGCAAGAGGTGGATGAGTTTGAAAGCGAGTGGAAAGAGTTCATCGAGAATGAGATGAACATGGGGGTGTTTTATAAGCAGAGGACGCAGAAATCGAACAAGAAAAGAGACGGGAGTTTGGTGTGTTGGAATAAAGAAAAGTTTGAGTTGTTGAGCACGTTGGGCGTGGAGTTCAACGAGTTGGCGTCGACGAAAGAAAACGAAGAGGAAAAGAAAGAGTACGAACGAGACTGCGTCGCGGCGTGCGTGATGTTGCTACACAAAGCGTCGAACGTACCGATAACGTGCGTGTCCACGCACTTGTATTGGGATCCAACTAAAGCGCATGTCAAGTTGAAACAGGCGGAATACCTGCGAGAAGAAGTCAAGCGATGGTCAAAAACTGAAGGTAATGTTTTAATCGGCGGCGATTTTAACAGTATCGCAACTTCAGACGTGTATAAAAGTATGATTGACAACGACTACGTGAGTTTAATGAGAGACGAAGAGACTGGTCGAGAACCGGAATATACGAACGTGACGCCGTCGTTTACGGAAACTATAGATTATATATTCGCTTCGAAAAATTGGATCGAAAAAGTCACGCACAGAGGAGAAATCAAAAGCAGAGATTTGTTGTTCGACGGTTGTCCTTGCGAAGGTGAACCGAGCGATCATTTACCGATTTATTGCGACATCGAGCTCAAAACCGCCAATGCATGATTAGTATGTAAGAATAGAAGTTAGTTTAGCGCGCAACTAGTTTTAATGTTATAAATAATAAGGTAGTTCCCAAATGACGTTGTCCTACCCTTCGCTAAATGATGTCGCCGTAGCCTAGAATATCGTTCGTGAAGTAATTCACTGAGTCCTCGCCATATTTCGCCAGAGACACCTCCGCGGTAGAAATCGGCGTAGGTTCCAAGAACCTTCTCGCGTCGTGAACTTTCTTCAACTGTTCGGGATCATCGTCGATGTTAAAGAGCGATATGAGAATTTTCAACACCGCCTCTTGTTGGGTCCACTCGTCGCACATCAAGAATTTCAAAACGACAGCTTTGATGTATCCGAATTCTTGCTTGTCTAGTCCTCTGCTGCTGCTGGCAACGTTGTTGCCGTCTCCGGATTTCAGCGAGCTGAAACTTGAATTTCGCGAACCAACGACGCCACTAGCACCACCGGTTAATTTTCGCAACTCGTCGCACTCGGCGTCTTTCTCAGTCATAATTTTTCTCGCTTTCTTTCGCCACTCGTCAAATTCAAGTTTCACCGTTTCCAGTTCTTTCTTCAACTCTTTGACCGTATCCAGCGCCGTAGCTTTCGATTCTTTCGCTCGTTTTAAAGCGGTTTCCAACGACGCTACCAACGAGATTTCGTCTTCCTTTTCTTGCGAAGAATGCGATGTTGCATGCAAAGAGGAGACAGCTTTGTTGTGTTTTTGTTCCGAAACTGACGCTTTCATTTGATTCTCGAGCGCTGAATATTCTCTCTTGAATTCGCTCAATTCTTTCTTCGCCTCGTTCAACTCGTTCGTTCTGGCTTGAAGCGATTGTAAGCTCCTCTCTAACTCTCTCTCTTTCTCTTCTAAGCTGCTCAACAAATCTTTGCGCTCAATTTCTAATCGCGCGTTCTCCTTTGTCTTGTCTGACCTTTGCTCTAATCTCTGTTCGAACTCCAACTCCATGTCCAAACGCATCGCTTCCATCTCCGATATTGCCTCGTTCTTTTGCATTTCGAAATCGTCTTTTTGCTCCTTCAAGCTTTTCAGCTGTTGCTCCAACGCCGCGAGTTTCGTTTCACTTTTCGTTTTCGAATCGTTCGCGACTGTTTTTGCGTCCTGTAAGTCCTCTCTGGTCGTTAACAACTCCTGTTCGAGTTCGCGGACGCGAAGAGAATACTCTCGCGAAGTTTCCTTCGATTCGTTTAATTTTTCCTTCATCTCTTCGAGTTGTTTCGTGCTCGTTTCGTTCGCTTCGCTTTCGAGTTGTCTGCCGCAATCCATGGCATCGTTCGCTAACGTCTCAAACTTTTTCGCCGTTTCTTCCGCCTCTTTCACTCTCGACTCGAGCGTTTTGATTTTCGCTTGAAACTGTTTCCTCTCCTCACGCGCTTCCTCGAGCGCTTTTTCGAGTTTCGTCTCGCCTTTGGAAAGATTTTCCGAGGCTGCTTTTTTCCACTGCGACACCGTATCTTCCATCAATTTGATTTTCTTCTCGTGTTTTGCCTGAAGCGTTTGATCTTTTTTAGCGTCTTCTTCGCTCTTTTTCGTCGCGGACGCCTTGGCGTTTTCAGTCATTTTTGCCAGTTGGTCTTTCAGCGAAGCGATGGCGTCTTCTTTCGCTTTCAACTCATCTTCTAATTTTTTCACATCTTTTTCTACCGATTTTGATTGTTGTTGTTGTGGTGGTGGTGATGGTGGTGGTGGTGATGCGGCCATCCTTTTCATCTCTCTTTCCATTTCTACTTTTTCTTCCTCCAGTTTCGCACTGAGCGACGACGCTTTGGCCAACTCTTCCTTCAAATCCTCCACTTCTTGTTTCAACACGTCTCTTTGCGTTTGACACGTCTGGTAGCTCGCCTCTACGTCTTCCAACACGCGTTTACATTTGTTGGTATTTTCTCGAGATACCTCTAAATCCTCCTCTATTTCCTTCACTTCTGTTTCTAGCTCGCTGACTTGCTCTTGGAGTCCAATGACGAGAACTCTGTTCGTCGCCGTCTCGATTTCTGCGCATTTCTTGCTCGCCGCTTCTTCGTCTTCCTTCTCTTCCAAATTTTCGCTCGTCGATAACTGTTTCACTTTTTCTCTCAATAACTCATTCTCCGCTAAAACCTTTGCGATTTGCGCCTTGTGCAACATCTCCAGCTCGTTCACGTCTTGAGTGTCCAAAGCTCTCAGCCGTTTCGCGCTCTCGATCGGTAATCGCACGTAATCGCCTTTGTTTTTCTTTTTTTCTTGTTGTTGTTGTTCGTCTCTCTCTTGTTGCAAAGTTTGTTGCATTTGCGACAAACGTATTTGCTCTTTCAACTTCTCCGCGTTTTCTTTGGCGATGTTTCCGTACTGAGAGAGCGTCTCGCCAAAGTTGGAAAAGAACGCGTTGTTCATCAATCCTACCGTCGTCGCGGAAGAAGGTTGCAGTTGCTGTCTCTGTTCTTCTTCTTCTTCTTCATCCAAGGCAACACCGTCCTCTTCACTCCTCGACGCCATTCTTTTATTTCTCTCTCTCAATATGCGTGTATGTAAGTGTGTGTGTATATTTACTCTCTTTTCGGTATTGAGACGGTGTTTACGAGCAGAGTTGGTAAAAGAGAGAGAACGAAAGAAGGAGACACAGAGTATCTCTCTCTGTGTGTGTAAGTGTGTAAGTGTGTCTTGTGCTGTGTGTAAGTGTGTAAATGTGTTGTGATGAGAACGTTGAAATAAAAGCGCAAAAGCGCAACACGGCAAACAGCACAAAAAAGAAAGAAAGAATTCGAAGAAGAAGAAGAAAAAAAATTCCACAAATCGCTCCCACAAATTCACTTCTCTTTTCTCCTCAAAAACAACTCACTTTTTTTGAACAACACACTTACACAAAACGAAGAGAGAGAAGAGAGAAGAGAGGGGGAGAAAACACGCGCGAGAAAAGAAGAAGGAAAGAGAAGAAGAAGATGAGAACGACTTCCTTTTCTTCATCTTCTTCGTCGTCGAATCTTCTTCTTCGTCGTCGTAATCGTTGTCGTCTTCGATGTAAAAGTGAAAACAACAACAACAACGCGGAATTGAAAATGAAAACGACGACGGCTTTCTTTTTGTTGCCGTTACACCGGCGACGACAAAACGAAGACACGCAAGCGAGAAGAAGAAGAAGAAGAAGCACACTCGCCTCCTCCTCGTCGTCATCGTCGTCGTCGTCCAAGAGGGAAGAAGATGAGACGATGATGCAATCGGACTGGTTGGATTCTTCGCAAGAGCTCGACTTGTTCAACGCCGACGAGGAAAGAAGAAGAAGAGGAAGAGGAAGAACAGCGAAAATGAAAAGCGACGAGTCGTTCTTCCTCACCGCGGAGGAGGAAGAACGGATTGATTTTTTATCCATCACGTCGGAGGAGATACGCAAAGCGAGAGCGTTCGTGGAACCGGAAATGAAGAGAGGGTTCGCGAAGAACATATTCGAGAGCGCGACGGAGATGCGAGAGATGTTAGAAGAGTCAGACGGTGAAAGAGAAGATGTGTTCTCTTCCTCGGCGGGAGGCGTTCGCGCCGCAGCCAACGACGACGACGACAAAAACGAAGAAGAAAACAGACGAAGGAGAAGACAACAGAGAAGAAGACGAGAGGAAGAAGAACGTTCGCTGAGGAGGAGCGATCTTCCGTTTGTGTTAAAACAAGTCTTTAAAGCGTTTTCATACGTCACGAACGCAATAGTGAGCGCGTTAGAGTCAGTGGTACCGTATCAAATACCATTAGCGGCGATTCGATGGAGCGTCTACGGCGTGTGGGTGCTGTTGGCGGTGTCCTCGGCGCAAAGGTTTTTAGTTTTGTTAGCGTGTACTGGAGGAGTGTTGTTACTCTTTGGCGCCTTGAATGCAGGTCTGAATGGTAATTTCAGCGGAGACAGGTACGGAGGAAGGAGCGTTGATGGAGGAAATAGACGGAGGAGGCAAAGATCGGCAGCAAACACGAAAAGAAGAGATTTTGACGCGAACAGAAGAGCGTACACGAGAGGCTCGCAATATCGCACGCGATCCAACCCGAGGTGGGGAAAAGGGGATAACAGAAACGCGTCGTCAACTATGAACGACGAGTTGATGGATTTGGAAATTCCTTTCACAGATTTCGTGAGCGAGAACTTGAATCGAGCGGCGCAGTTTGGTGGCGACGCCTTGCGGGATTTGGGACTTTCGTTTGATGAGGACGAAGAAAATTATTCTCGAGCGCGAAGGTCAAGCTCTGAGAAGTCTGCAACAACATTAACATCAACAAATAGTCGAAAAATAGGAAAAGAGGAGGACGACGGCAGCAGCGGAGACTTTATCGACGTGACGCTCGAGAAACAGACGCAAGACTCATCGAGTTTTACCGTCGGATACCGAGAGTGGTTGGAGGAAAGCGGCACGAAGAACGGTAGCGGTAGTAGTAATAGTGGTAGTAGTAGTAGTAGTAGTAGTAGCACCAAAGATATCAAAGATGAAACTAGTGGGGATGGCATCAAGACCGAGTTTATATTCAACCGCGAGGAAGATAAAGAACGAGAAGAGAAAGTTGCTTACGAAGCTGACACAATAAGTTACGCCGCCGACGACGACGACGTGGAAGGATACGACGACGACGAAATATTCTTCGACTACGCTGACTACGAGGACGAAAGAAACGATTTTAACAGTAGTACTTATGGTGGTAGATTCGATCGAGAAAGTAACGACGACGATGCGTTCGTTGAGGACGATTTCATCGAGCCCGTCGTTCGGCGTCTTCGTCAAACCGCCGGTCAATCGTTCAATTGGTTCAACGAGTTCCTCACCGGTCGCTTTTACGGCGCGTTTCAGGAAGACCGCGTGGAGGCGTACGCGCCGACCCCGGAAGGAGAAGAACAAGAGTTGAACGGCGATGAGAAGCAACAAAGAGACGGTCGTCGCGGAAAGGAAGAAGTGGGAGAAGAGAACGCGTATGAGCGAGGTCGCGGTGGTAGTGCTACTCGATAAGCGTGTCTCGCATTTCTGTACGCGTGCGATAAAGTAAGTAGAGAAAACGTTCATTTTTGAGTGTGTAATAATTTCAAGCTGCTCTTTTTTCCCTTTTTTCCCTTTTTTGGATCTCTCGTCGATAAATCTCAAAAAAAGATCTTTTCCCAGTGGTTGCTTATTATTTTGCGCGAAGAAACTCCTCCACGTCTCGCGCTTTTTTTTTGCCTCACAAAGATATCCAATCCATCGAAATAAAAAGATGTTTGCACTCACCACCCAATTTGCTGGCGTCCAAGTCGTCTCCAAGACCGCGGCGCCGAAGAAATCGGTCAACAAAGTTGTCTCGGTGCGTGTGTTTGATTGTCAATACATATACTTCGATGCGCTTTCTCGCGCTTTGCTCGTTTTCGCTGAAAGGTTTCTTTTTGTGCGCGCGTTTTGGAAAGTGAATTCTCTCTCTCGAGTGTTTGGATCACACTCACACGAGAGCGAAATCCCCACACGCGCGCGCTCAAGTCGACCGATTACTTACTAACCACACGTCTTTCCTCGTCTCATATTATTAATCGATAAACAGAACGGCTACACGATTGACACCGACAGACGCAGACAAGCGTTAGAAGCGAAGAAGAAGGCGAACGCGGCGGCTGGCGAAGCGGCGAAAGCTAAGGCGAAGGCGTTGGCGGAAAAGAACAAGGCTGCCCAAGCCAAGGCTTTGGCCCAAAAGAAAGCGCTCGCGGAACAAGCCAAGGCGAAAGCCGCTGCGGCCAAGGCGGCTTCCTTGAAGTTGAACAAGACCGTCGGCGGTTCTTCCAAGTTCAAGAACTCCTTCACGCCGGCGCCGTCTATCAAGGATCCGTTTGCCGGTAAGAAGTGGGGCGGTATCTCCTTCAACCCGTTCGGCAAGAAGAAGGATTAAGAAGTACGTGCGTGCGTGATAATGCTCGCAACTCTTGAGATTTGTGAATTACTATCATCTTAAATACATTTTTTCTATTAAACATCTATCTATGCTTTATCTATCGCATATCTTGCTAAACTTAGTGAATTTGTTATTGTCGACTTAAAACCTTGGCGAGTTCTAAGGCGACAGAACAGCTTTGTTCGAGGTGCAAGGCGTGACCAGCGTTTGCGATTTCAATCGCCTCGACATCGTTGCCACTTAATCGCACGGCTTTTTCTGCTATATACGCAAATTTTTCGTCCAATTCGCCGTACACGAACGTTACTTCGACATTGTTCTCGTTCGATTTCAGATCGTTCCACACTTGTTTTTGTTTTCCAACGCTCGCGTGTTCGAGAACGTTTGCAATTTCATTTTTCTTTTCTTCACCAACCGACCTCGCGCGTTTCCGTGCAACTTCCTTAATTGACATTCCATCCCTCGAGACGAGGGGTTTCCACATCGGCTGTTCGTACCAAGTCGTGCAGAATGAAATCAACGACTGAGAAGTTCTGAGTTCTTCAGCGAGCGCGGCGTCACGTTTACGTCTAGTCTCCTTACTTGCGTCATCGTCAAGCATACCGCACGTGCCACTGAGCGATATGACGCGAGAAATGCTACTCTTCCTCTTTTCTTTCGACGACGAAAGAGAAAGTGAAAGAGCGACGCGAGCACCTAGACTATAACCAACAATTATGACATCTTCGATTTCCATCTTTTCGAGCAATGAATGCAACGTATCCGATATGCCTTCGATAGAATACACGGTACTCGTGACATCGCCATTTATGATCTTGGTTTTCGTTTCGCCGTGTCCGGGAAGGTCGATAGCGACGCATCTGTGTCCAAGCGTCGCCAGAGATCTCGCAATTGCCCCCCAGTCGCTCTTGTCGCCCATAAATCCATGGAGAAATAGAACCGTTTTCGAGGAGGAAATGTTTTCGGATGGAAAGTAGCCCTGTACGCTTATGTCGTGCGTTGCTCCTTCTTTTTCAACTATCACGTTATATTGCTTTACGTTCACAGCGGTAGCAATGGATGTAGCAGAAGGGGAAAAGTGAGATTGCGCCCACTTTGTCGTAAATTTCTTCTCAAAAGAGTTGGAATCGATGCATACAGACGATGTCTCGCTACTCGTCTTCGATGGATTCAATGTTTCGTCGATGAACCATCGTCCCGTGTCCAAGCCGTGAGAAATTACAGCCCCACTAGAAGATTCTCCTAGTGTTTCCGCGATTTTGGCATTCATCGTCATCGCAACGGGAGATTCAAAAGCCGATGATATTACGGGGATTGCGCTCGTAAGCTCTGAGACGATATCACATATGTCCTTTGTAATCTCAATACCGCCCACTACTGATGGTTTCAGAACAACCGCAGCACATCCCAAACGATTTCTAAGAATGCGTTTGTAAAAACTACTTGCGATATCTCCAGAGGAAGAGGATTTATTGCGAGTCTTTATGAACGCATCGACGGTTTCATCCAAGGCGTAGAAGACGTTTGTATTGAAGAAGAACTCTTCCAGATCCTTTTCCGATTTCGTAGGTTCTTCAATAAATTGCAGGTTGACGTCGCATAGGCGCTCGAGCTCTTTACCAAACAAAATTGCATCTTCCAGAGACCACGCTCTGTTTGCATCTGCTCGTATTTCAACCTCATGACCAAGAATCTCCCGGAAAGCTTTTAATCTCGACGCGTCGCGCAGCACATTCACATCTCGACCAACCTTTACTTTCACGCATTTGTACGGGCTTTCTTCAAATAGTTTTTTCAAATCCTTCGCGTTTTCCTCATCCGATTTTTCAAGATCCGGATCGAACAAACAGTTGACGGAGACGAAGTTATTGACACGTCCGTGTGCACTCTGCAGTGGATTTTGCTCAGAAGTTGCGTTTGCTAATGCGTTTAAAACTGCTGTCTCTACGCAGAACCGCACACTCGGGAATAAAGATACGAATGTATTCTCTGAGATATTGCTTTCAGCAAACCACTTTGCAAACTGTCCTCTCAGCGAAGTCACGGAAGCTGGGACACTTCTGCCATTAAGTTTTGATTCACAAAATACCTGTAATTGTGCACCAGCAAACGCGCACTCTGCCTCGTCGTGCAAACCAGGAAGTGGGGAACACTCGCCGTACCCTACAGCCCCATTGCTAAGTTTTACCTCGAGTAAAAAGCCTCGGCGGGATTTTTGCTCAGCCTTGGTCGTATCCTTTGCCCGAAGAGGCTCATTGAAAGTGCTCACTGAAATGCTTTCGACAAACACTGAAGATTCCATATTAACATCCTTTTCCACTTTCAGAAAGTGCTCGACTGCACGCACAGCTTGGCGTTGCGCTGATCTGTGCTCTTCTAAATTTTGCGGTCTTGACGTTGTCACTTCAATCACACGATGGCGTCCCTCGCCGTAGCTTGTCGCAAGTTCATTCGAAAAAGAGTGCATCGATCTCGGATGAGCGAATGCTACTCTGTTTGCTTCGCACAGCAATCGTCGACTGGTATCAGGGGGTGTGGCGAACAATTTCTCGAAGGTTTCGCGTTCTACTTCTCCTGACACAGGGAGGAAGCCAAAAATCCCACCGCCACCGTTGTTCACAACGACAACAGTTACCGGAGGCTGGCCAGGACGCTCGCGCAAGAAAAGTAGACCATTTGAATCGTGTTGGAAAGAAACGTCACCTATGAACAACGTAACGGGCCTGTTCAAACCACACGCGTAACCGGCAGCAGTTGATATGATACCATCGATTCCAGAAGCACCGCGATTAGCAACAACCGGATTTCCAAGTATCACATCTCTCTCATCCATTACATCTTCATCGATTCGTGAGAACATTTTAATTCCAGTCAAAGCGTCGGCGTCGCGAATTGGCATGGAATTGCCAAGAAATAATGCGGATGACTTAGGCAATGCATTGCAAACTTCAGCCGCCACCGACATTTCCGTAATTCCATTTTGTTCATCCATCTTTGTGAGGCGTCGTGAGAGCACATCTGACACGATTTCACCACACTCAACAAATGTCTTTGCGTAATACGTTTGCTCGTCAGATGGCGATGACAACCCCGACTTCAATAATGCGTTCGCAAACACGTCCCTAGAGCACTGGATGCGATGTGACACCACGTGACTGGGATCAAAATTCCGAGGAGACGGATCCACTACTATGAAAGAGACATCATCTGCAGCAGCTGCATCGTCGACAAATTTGCACAACCGCTTACTCACGATACGTGACCCGAGCTGAACAATACAATCAGGCGAGAATCTTTCAACAGCTTCTGCAGAGCACAAGAGATAATCGCAACATTTTACGATATTCACATCCGCGGAACTACCGTTGACGCCAACGCGCAAGCCAGACGTTACATCAGCCAGAACGGCCCATCCAAGTACTTTAGCAACCTTGGCTGACATCAACGCGTCTTTGGGATTTGCAGAACCACCAATGATCAGAACCCCTCTCTTGGATTCTTTCATTCGTCTCGCGGCGCTTTCAAAAATAGAGAAATCTTGAATCTCCAGAGAATCGCCCGAAATATTCTCTCCACGCACTTTCTTCTCATCTTCTTTGATAATCTCCACTGTCCTTAACGATGCTTCTTCACTCGCGTCATCGCTGTTGTCGACGTTGTTTTCTATCTTTTGCCTCGGCCCGAGCGGTTCGCGAAAAGGTAAGTTTATGTGTACCGGTCCAGGGTGAGCTACGTCGGTGGACTTACAGTACGCAACCCGAGCGATACTTCGAAATGTTTGAACTTGTACCTCGTTTGTCCGCAAGTCTCCGGGAACAGGTGCGTCGACAAAATACCGTCGAAAGTTCTTAAACATATCTATTTGATCGATTGTTTGATTCGCTCCAGTATCTCGTAGCTCTTGCGGTCGATCCGCCGTGAGGTAAATTGCAGGCGTCTGCGATTCGTGCGCTTCAACAAAGCTAGGTAGTAAATTCGCTACCGCCGTACCAGAACTAACGATAATCGCGCATGGCTTACCAGCCCCTTTACCAAAACCTAAAGCGTAGAAACCAAGAGAACGCTCATCGATGCACACGACCACTTTTGCCGATGGATGGTTTTCTGCTGCGAGAGCGAGAGGCGTAGAGCGAGAACCAGGAGCGATACAAAATAGCTCAACACCATTCAATACGAGCTCATCCACGAGCGCGTACGCCGCGCGTGCGTTTGGATTATTCGGTACGTACGCTAAATCGTTAACGTCGTTATTGCTTTTGTTGTTCTGCAATAACAGCGCTTCCATCGGTTTGGTTTTTAAATTTAATTCTTGCCACTCTGATTTTGCGTTTGCCGCCTTCACGACGCCCACGCCCGCAAAGAGATCTGCAACTTTATTTTCACTATCCTCACTGTTAGAGAGTAAAGCCGACCTGATGGCAACGCAGAATTCAGCACCTTCAGAATCAATCCAACCGAGTGGTCCAGCATATAAACCTCTGTCAAACGTCTCTGACTTGCGTACAGTTTGCATAGCAAGATCTCGCGGATACCCACACACGGCAGGAGTAGGGTGCAACACACTTATGACATCAGATTCGTCTACTTGCTCGTCAATCTTTGCACGAAAGCGCGCATACAAGTGTTGGACAGATACGTGTCGCAATATGCCTTTCTCGAGCTCTTTGAACACTCCTAAATCACCGTCGCGCGCTATTTTTGCGAGCGATTTTCGAACGTCTTCTCGCACAATGGCAAACTCTTCGTGCTCTTTTTCAGAAAGAAGCATATCGTAGGCTAACGCAGCATCTTCACCAGGATCACTTCCTCTTGGCCGCGTGCCGGCAACAGCTTCGGACTCGATCGTTCTCGAAATGATGTTTGATTTGAACAGACGCTCCGGTGAAGATCCGATAAATGAAGTCCCATTTGGGTGCGTCAAAATGAACTGGTACGCGTCCGGATCCCGCCTCTGTAAAGACTGGATCAATTCGCATTCGGATACGAGCTCAGAAACATCCAAAGTAGTTTTCCTGGCCAAGACTACTTTCCGTAAACTTCTTTTCCCGGATGTATTCTTATTTTGCCCCACGTTGTCATCATCTTCGTCGTCGTCATCACTGGCTTGGGGAGAATCATCATCTGGCAGTTCTTGCAGAGTAACGCCGGTGTTTTCTACATCTTCATCTATTTCGCTATCGTCCCTGTTCTTACTGACAAGGTTTTCGAACACATCCAATATGGACTCGTCTGCGTTAATTCCGCTTCTTCTTCCCATATTTTTCAAAGCGCTGCGCAATCGTTCTGCGCTGCCCATCGGTGCTTCTGCAAATGCATCTTCGTCAAATGAAGTCCCTAAAAAGAGTTTTATATCGTCTTCTTCATTTTCTCCTAAAGCGTTCATCTTTTCTATCGTTCCACTCACAACATTCTGCCATGTTTCCTCATCTGGAGAAACTCTTTTCCTCGGATCTTGCAATTTCTGCGATGTCGCTACTTCTGTTTCTACTTCTTTTGCACTCGTTTGTAACGATGCCTCGATAGCTTCTAAGCATTTCAAGCACCTCTCTACGGCTACTTCAAACGTATTCGCGCAACTTCCATCATTTTCTATGGCGTCGACATCCCAGGATATGTTCACGCCAACTTCCCCGCATGCTATACTTTCAGAGACATCAACGATTGGAATGAATACATACCTAGAACCAAAACACTCCCACTTGCTACTGTCCGCTTCCGCCGCTACCGAATTCGAGAGAAAACTAGGATCGAAGCGTCCTGCACCGTACGCTTTCAGGTTCTTCGAAACTTTCAAAAATCCCCTCACAGCTCTTAAGCGTCTCTTGGTCAACAACGAATCGCTGTCGTGTTCGATATCATCCGCGGACTTTGCCGAAGTCCACAAACAGCTCGCACCGATTGCCGCCATAGCACCTCTGGTATCTTTTGCAAACTCTTCGTTCGCTTCTTCACCTTCTTCTTCTAATCCTCCTCCTCTTTTCGTTTCCTCTTCCTCGTCGCGCTTCTCCTGTCGAACCGGTTTTGGTGGCGGCGATCTCGGGGAAAAATAAAATCGCGGCGTCGTATTGGTCCATCGTTCGAGTTTGCTCGCGTTTTCTCCTTCCGTTAGCGATGGTTTCGCCTTCGTCTCTTCGTTCACCAAGGACAGAAACTGCAGAGCGTTTGCGTCTCTAGGCACAAAACACCTAAACCGAAACATTCCAGATTTGGAAGAGGACGCGCTGCTACTCGTCGTTGTCGCATCGGGAGCCCCAGCGCATTCGCTCTCTATCGTCTCGCGTAGCCGTGCGATTGCTTTTTCAATCGTATTTTCGCTCGATACTTCTCGCAATCGAACAAAATCCAATCGTTTTTCTTCTTCTTCTTCTTCTTCTTTTTGGATTTGTTGTCGCTTCGTCGTATCTTCTCCTTCCACCGCGCGTGCATCCGTCGTCCCCGTCGCGTTGTCCGAAGATATCGCGCTGTGTCGCACAATTCGACGAGAGTCAATAGACAAAGACGACGAGGGTAATTTCGATGGTAAGAGGTGCTGTCGTCGCGACCCGCTCCGCGTAGTTCCCATGGCGCTTACTGTCCGTCCTCGTCCTCGTTCTCGTTCTCGTCGTCGTCGTCGTCGTCGTCCGTATTCGCCATCGGCACTTCTGTTGCTCGACGATACCGCGGCGCAGCAAGAGCGGCAGAGCGACGATGAAGATGGCATCTCGAGCACAGCGCAGATGCTCTTCCTTTTTCTTTCGTCTCACTCACGGAGCGTGCGCGCGCGAGAGATGAGCGATAAATAAACGCCGGGGTATTGAGTGAAGATTTTCGTCGTGGGAGAGAAGACAGATAAGGAGAAAGACTATGGGAGAGATCTTGCAAAAAAAAGGGGAAGGGAGAAGGCGAGCGCGCGCGGAAACAAACGACGCAATAACACGTATCATTCAATGGTCTCTCTAATACATACACATAAAAACTAAAACATTTAGGGAGGCGATAAAGTCGACATTGTCCAAAGTCTTGAGCGATTTAGCGCAACAGACAGGTGAGTAACTACAGATAGAAGCTTTTACCACTTGCCCTTCCCGCGACCGCCACCTTTACCAAACCTGCCACCTCTTCCTCCTCGACCTCTTCCGCCGGACCATCGACCGCCACCACCGCCGCCGCCGCCTTTCGTTCTGACTAAAGCTTGTAATTCTGGTGGCACCATTTGGTCCGCACCTTCCATAATTTGAACTAATTCTCTCGCTTGTTGCGCGTCTTCTTTGGTGAACAGAGTGTGCGCGATGCCGGTTTTACCGGCGCGTCCAGTGCGTCCAATTCTGTGGACGTAATCTTCAACCGCGCCCGGAAAATCGTAAATCAAAACCATAGCCACGCCGGGGATATCTAAACCTCTCGCCGCAACGTCTGTGGCAACTAAGACGTTTCCTCTTCCTTTGCGAAAGTTATCCAAAGACTTTTCGCGCTCGTATTGGTCCTTATCGCCATGAATTGCACCGCAACTGTGAATGCCGCTTTGTCGTAACTTTCGATCGAGGAAATCGCACCGTCTTTTCGTTCCGCAAAAGACTATGCACGTGTCTTTTTCTTGCAGCTCACCCATAGCTTGCATGCAATTGTCGAATTTCTCGTCCTCTGTGCACACTTGGACGACTTGCGTGATCAATTTATTCGCGGTAAGTTTCCCTGTACCCCCCTCGCCGATAGACACTTGAATCGGTTTTGTGGTAAAATTCGCAGCTATTTTCTGCACCGCTTTCGGCCACGTGGCGGAGTAAAACAACGTCTGTCTCGCGTGCGGACACAGCTTGATTATTTTCTTAATTTGCGGTTCAAAACCCATATCCAACATGCGATCTGCTTCGTCTAAAACCACGTACGTCGCCGAGCTTGCGGAAACCGGCGCAGAAAATCCTGGCGGCGGGTCCAAGAAATCGTTAATTCTCCCTGGCGTCGCGACGACAATATCAGCACCGCCTCTCAACGCTCTCAACTGGTCACCTTTAGCGGCCCCACCGTAGAGAACCACGCACTTTGCTTTCACCGCTGGGCAAAACTTGGTGCACTCGTCGTTGATTTGAATCGCTAACTCTCTCGTTGGTGCCAAGACGATACTCGTCGGTTTCACCGCGCCTGGTTTCCACCGGCCGTTGACGAGCTCCATCTCCGGCGCTTTCTGAGGACCGCCGTTCTTTTTTATCCTCGTCAATGCTGGTAACAAAAAAGAACACGTTTTACCGCTCCCAGTTTTTGCTATCGCGACGATGTCTCTTCCAGTCAGCGCGATGGTCCAACTGAACGCCTGAATAGGCGTCGGCTTCTCGTACCCTTGTTTCTTTAACGCGGCTACAATTTCCATGGGGAATATCTCGTGACATTTTTCGAAAGACAAAATCGGGTTCGGCGCATCTTTCGTGCTCAACGTGACGTGATGTTCCTTCACGTACGCTTTTATCTCTTCCTCTTCTGCTTCAGAAGTTGATTTCTTCTTCTTGGTCGAAAATATATCGTCGTCGTCGTCGTCAACGCGGTTCTTCTTCGCATCTTCGCCGCTCTTATTCACCGCGTTCCCATCATTTCCTTTCGACTTCTTCTTCTTCTTTTTCTTTTCGCCTTCGTCTTCGTCTTCTCCTTTCCTCTTTTTCTTCTTCTTCGTCTCTCCGTCGGTGTCAGCCGCCGCCAGCGCCAACTCTTTCTTCTCCAATTTCCGTTTCGCTTTCTTCTCCGCTTTCCTCTTCGCTCGTTCCTCTTTGGTTTCGCTTTTATTCTTGATCATCGGAGATTCTGGGGATGTTAATAACGCCGCGGCTTCCCCTTTGCCCATTCTCGTCTTGGTGTGCGTGCGTGTCTCCTTTTTTTCGTGCCTGCGCGCGGGGGGGAATTCTTCTGTCGTAAATTGCTTTTTTTTCGTGGCTGAAAATTCGTTTTCGCCATCAAAAAAGTTTCTTCTTGCGTCCGTCAGATCGAAAAATCTCTCTCCTCCTGTTATTAAAAGCGCTTCTTTATACGGTAGTTAGTGCGTATTCTTTCTGAACTGATACGACATAAATTACTGCTAATGAAAACAACGCGACAAACAAATTCAATAGTGTACATATTCTCGCTTCTCTATCTTTTTCATCTCTTTTTTGTTCTTTTCTATCATCTATCTTCTGCGCGGCGCCGCACCGTGATCTCTATCTCTATTGTTGTTGTTGTTGTTATTATTACTTCTGTTGTTATTCGGCGAGGGCAGTTTGTTGTTTAAAAATTCGTTTCTTCCAGGAAACGTCATCTTCGGCAACACGTATCTGTTGTTTTTATCGTTAAACCACGCGCTTCGTGGGCCTAGTTTATGTTCTCGTCGCTTATCGAGCTCGTCCGTTTCCTCTCTGGACGGGATAGCTAAGGTGAACAAATCCGAGGCGGCGAGGACGCGCGCGTCGCCTTTCGCTTTGGCCGCTTCCTCGACCAAGACGCCGACGTGCATTCGTTCCTGGACGAGCTCATCTTCGGACGGTTCGTGGTCTGGCGGAGCCTCGTTATCTTCTTGGTTTTCTTCGTCGTCGTCGATTACTTCCCCGTCATCGTATTTGCTGTTGCTCGAAGCTGAGGAAGAATTAGAGGCGGAATTCCCGGAGTAGCGCGCGGAAAAGTGCGTCAATACTAAAGTTCGAGCGTTGACCCTTTTGGCGAACGAACCCGCCATAGCCGACGTCGAGTGACCTTTGAACAAAGCCTCCTTCGCTCGCTCCGCGTTGAACGTGGATTCGTGGACAAGAACGTCCGCACCGTACGCCCATTTCGCGATACCTTCTGACCCGCACGTGTCCCCGAGCATGACGATTTTTCTTCCTGGTCTCGGCAATTCCATCGCCTCTTCCGGGGTAATCATCCTCCCGGGTTCCTTAGGAGACTCGACCGATTTTCCAGCCTTGAAATTTTTATACAAAGGACTTGGTGGTAAGCCTTGTTCAGTCAACCACTCGACTTTCATGTGCCCGTCGCGATCTTTCTCTTCGATGACGTAGCCGAAACATGGCACCGGGTGTCGCAACGGCGCCGCGCGAATGCACACGTTCTCGTCCGCCAAAACAACCCAGGATGGCCAAGTGTGTTGATTTTCTTCGTCCCATTCTCTCGCCTTATATCTCGGTAAACCGACGTGGTTCATGCCTTCTTGCGGCCAACAATCGCCAAAGACTAAATTACCCCGTTTCTTCCGCGCGCAGTCTTCGTTCACGGCGACGTGCGCCGGAACCTTGCCGTTGCACTTCTCAAACTTTTCTCTCGAAGGCGTCGTTAACTCCGTGACAACAATATCCGTCCCGAGTTGCGTTCTCGAATACGTCATCGCAGCGTGGACGAACGCTTTCAAACCTGGAGGACCGGTGATCACCAACGGTTCCTGGTCCTTGAACGCATCTCGAGGGCCTCCGTTGTTCCCGTTTCTCTTCTTCTTTTCGTCTTTTTGCTTGTACGTTTCCGAACGACACGCAGAAATCGCGCACAGTAAACCAGGCAAACCAAAAATGTGATCACCATGCATGTGCGTGATGAATATTCTGGAAATTTTACTCAACTTTACCCCGCATCGCATCATCTGGTGCTGCGTCGCCTCGCCGCAATCGAACAGCCACACTTCGTCTTTCGTTCTCACCGCGGTTGCGCTCACATTTCTAGAAAACGTCGGTGCGCCCGAAGACGTTCCCAACCACGTGATTTCTAACCCGGTGAACCCTTTCCCGTCCTCGCGATCTTTCGCGATGTCCAGTTCTAGTCGCAAATCCTCCGTTGCAAACGAGGCCGGGGAAGCCTTCCCGTTCATGACGTTCCTTTTGAAAGCAACAGCCGGCTGTTGTTGTTGTTGCTCTTGTTGTTGTTGCAGTTGTTTACTACCACTACTGCTACTACTACTGCTACTATTGCTGCTATCGCTATTACTTTCTTTGTTGTTGATGATATTGTTGTTGTTGTTTTCTTCTTCTTCTTCTTCTTCTTCATTTGATATCGATCCGCTCGATCGCGTCTCTCGTTCTTCTTCTCCTCCTCCTCCTCCTCCTCTCAGTCGTGCAATCAACTCTTGCTTCTTCCCGCTCACTTTCAAGTTTCGCGCGGCCAATCTCTCTCTCAGTTCGGGCACTTTCAATTTATCCAGATCATCCGTCGTTACCGGAGAAGAAGAAGAAGAAGAAGAAGAAGAAGCCGACGACGACGAGCAGTAAACGCTGCCACGAGAGCGAGAAGAAGAAGAAGAAGTTTTTGAGAACAACGCAAAGTCATTTTTTCGTTGGCGGCTTAGGTAAAAATGAAGATGTGTTGTTGTCGACGACGACGACGACGACGACGACGACGACGACGATGGACGATAAAACCGAAAAGCGCATCTTCCCCTCCTCGATTTGCCGAAAGTAACGCCAGATTTTGCAGCGACACCACACACGCTGGTGTTGTCGCTTCTCTGGGCGAACGCAACGACAACGCTTTGCATTTTTTGTGTACGATGTTTTCTGACGAAAGAGAGAGCAAACAGGAGGATAAAAAGCGCGCGCGCGCTCGCCGGCGGATGTTCAATCATCGAAATTAATAAATGTCCTCTAAAACTATCTTCATTCTCTCACTCTCTCTCTCTCTCTTCATAGCTTAGGCCCAGTGACGCCTAAAAACTTCGTGTGCGAACCCATGGCAACCACGCCTCCTTCCCGGTCTCGTATTTCGCACGTGCTAAACCCCATAGTTTTACCCAACCGTTTCGCGACGGCTTCGCATCGCACGCTCGTGTGCATTCTCGCACTTTTGACGCACGATATTTGCAAATCCGTGGTCACGCCGCCCCCTTTCTCGGAATTTTCATCCTCCACCAACAAGGCGCACGTGGTGAGAACGTCGACTAAAGTCGCGATGCACCCGCCGTGCAACGTCCCGAACCGATTGCATAAACTTTCGTGAACGTACAACTCGCATCGGATGCCTCGTTCGCCTTTTTCCGTCTTCACGGAGGTGAGATTTTTACAGTGCATCAGAGGGAGTTTATCGAACGTCTGGTTCGACGGAGACGTGACGATTTCGAAGAACTTTAACGCGCGTTGGATCCCTTTCGGCGAAGAAGACGACGACGATGATGGCATCATGCGTGTTAGTGTGCTTTTATTTTATTTATTCGAGTACGTCGTAACTACCTTTTTTTTTCTTTCTTTCTTTCTTTTGACGTCTGTCTGTCTGTTCTCTCGATTTCGCGTCTTTGTGGATTTTCGCACATTTTTTTTTTTAAATCGAAAGAGCTTTTTTTTTTTTTCTCTTTCTTCACTTTTTTCATTCACGTCGAGAGAAGAGCGCGTGTGTTTGTACACTTTCAATAACTTTTTTATACGCGTTGCGAAAAAGCGCAGAGGAACGCGTTTAACGCGCGCGTGCATAGTGTGTGCGTCCTCTGTGTCCGTGCGTTTTAGAGAGAAGAAGAACGGAAGGAGAGTTTCTCTTCTTTCGAGAAAAAAGAAAGACAGACGAGCCGATTTTTTTTAAGAACGGAACGGGGAATTATTGTTCGATCACGCTCTCTCTAGGAAGAAGAAGAGAGAGAGAGAGACCCCCCACGCGTTAACTCGCCGCCGCTTGAAAAAGCGCCACGCGAACGCGAAAAAGAAGAAAGAATAGCTTTAGTAGATACACAAAAAACAACGTTGAAAAACACGTCCGGAGGAGAAGAGTAGTGTCTTCTTTGGTAGATTTCTCTCTTCTTGAGATTCCACTTCTTTTGCAGAACTCTTCTTCTTTCAATTTTTGATCTCTTCTCTGTTCCTCTTCCAATTCTTTCTTTTGCTCCTCTCTGTTGTTTCGTGTTTTCCCTCTCTCTTGGTAGTATTTCACGCTGATATTTGAAAAAATATTCGAGAGACTGACTGAAAGAAAGAAAGAAAACATCATCACAATAATAATAATAATGGCGCCGCTGTCGGAAACCGCGAGGAACTATAAAGACGCCCTGTCTGAGCTGAAAATGAACAGCAAACCAATCATCACGAGTTTAACGATGTTAGCGACGGAAATAGCGAGAACGGATGACGCGGCAAAGACGGAAGCGAGGAATATCGCCAACGTGATAGAAACCAGAGTCGTAGAGAAAGCGAGAGATAGTCGGGTGGCGCTGGCGACGTTGTACGTGTTAGATTCTATTGCGAAGAATTGCCGGGATCCGTACGCGTCGGTTTTTGCGCCGCACGTGGCTGGAGTGTTCTTGACGTTGTTCGCGCAGACGGATGAAAAGACGAAACAATCGATGAAAAAATTATTAGGAACTTGGGAAACACAAAACGTTTTTCCAAGAGAAGTTTTAGCGAGAATTCAAACGGACGTAGATTTAAGTGGAAGCGCGCGAGTACCGCCGCCACCGCCACCTATCGTGCATCATCAACACCAACAGAGAGTCGCACCGCCGCCGCCGCCAATGATGATGGGACAAGTGCAGCAGCAGCAGCAGCAGCAGCAATTTTTAGGACAACAAGTGCCGCTCGTGGCTGGTGGCATGCCGGTTGTTTTACCAGATTTGAGTGGATTGCTAAACACCCTCAAGGCGCAACAAGCGCAATCTATGGCTGCAGGAGGTTCGCATCAATCTTTACAAGGTCTCGTCACTGCCGCGCCGCAGCAACAGCTCAACCGACCATTGACGCCGGATTTCGCAAACGAAGACTTTGATATTCTAGACGCCGAAGAAAGCTTAGAAAAGTTTAAAAAAGATTCAAAATCGTTGAGTAAGAGGCGCGAGTACTTGGTGAACGCACTGTATGACGATTTACCGTTTAAGTGCGCACAAACAGGACGTCGCTTCGCGTCGAAAGATTCGTTGGATCAACACATGGATTGGTTGCACGCAAAGAGAAGGAGGAAGAAATCTGGTCGCGCCTGTCGCGGATGGCACGTCTCAGCGAAGGAATGGATTAAAGGCACGATTAAAATGGGCGAGGTGGAACCCGAATTCGACGCGTTTGCCGCTGGAAAGAAGAAGAAAGAAGCTGCCGTAGGGATTGTCATCGATGAAAATTTAGATTTGAACGATTTGCCGAGCGTCCCGGCTATCGAGTCGCAGACAAAGTGCGCGTTATCTGGTGAACCGTTCGAGACGTTTTGGAATGAGAAAGCGCAGGAATGGCATTACGGTAAAGCGGTGAAGTTGAAACGAGCAATTGGATCGAAGAAAGTCAAAGCTGGAGAAATTGCATTGATTAGCGCCATCCCGAAGGAAGAGTTGGAACCGGAACTCATCGAAGCGATCGCGAAGGCACAACCAAGAAACGCATCCACGAAAGGTGCAATTTTACGCGAAAGTAAGCGCGCGAAGAAGTAAAAAGATTCGCGCGCATGAATGCAGTAGCTAGTAGTAATGTACCGGTAGTATTAGTAGTATTAATATTAGTAAATAAGTTTGATATTTTAAAAAAAGAAGTAAGTGTACTCGGTAGCACATGCTAAAACAAAAGAATAACTCAGTAAAAGACAAACGCCGTGCGTGTTAAAACAACAAAAGCAAAACAATATCAACGATAACATGATGAAACAAATCAAAACATGAAAACCAATAACAATGATCTGCAATAGTTGCATGACTGATAAGAACAAGATTCCAAGATCAAACAAACAATAACAATTTCAAATGAGAGCGATGGCATGCGCGAAAAAACAACGCAAACAACTGCAACAAACAATAAACAAACAACAAACATGCGTAAAACCCAAACAAAATTCAAGTGAGCAATCGAAAAGAGAGAAGAAATGGCAAGGTGCACTTTTTTCTTTCTGCTGCTGCTGCTGCTGCTATACAAATACTGTTCTGTCGTTGCCCGCCCTAATCTATATCATTCTACCTTGTATCGTCTAAATCATTTATCAGTGACCAAACAAAATAAACCATCATCATCGTTTTCATCATCATCATCACCATTTGTCATGATCATCCATCGTTAACAAAAAGATTAAGCCCATTTTGTCTCTCCAGTTTTGCTATTGTAATAGTAAGGCTTTCCCTCGGAGTAGTACGTCGCCCAATCGCTCGCCGCAGCCGCGGCAGCTGCTTGCGGTTGCGAGGGGTCGTATTCTTGCTGTTGCGGAGCGGCGTAGACTTGCTGCTGTTGATAATATTGCTGATACTGCTGCATCAACTGTTGTTGTTGCGGTTGTTGTTGCGTCGCTGCTGCACCGTACACGTTCACTGGTGCCGCCGCCGCTCCATACACTTGCGCTGTCTGCGGGGCGGCGCCATACACGTTCACCGGTGCTGCTTGTTGACCGTACGCCATGCCGTATTGTTGTTGCTGCTGTTGAGCGAACATCTTCGAGCCGTTCGGGCCAAACGTTTGGTTCGCCTTCTCGATCGCTTCGTATACCAATCGTTCGCACTCTTTCACGTTCGCCGCGGTACCGGTGATTACGCAAGTTACAGGTTGCTTGGATCGATCCATCTGTATGTCGCACCCGGTTCTATCGCGAAGCAATTTTATGTGCGCGCCGCCTTTGCCGATGATTCTACCTTCGTGACCTTGGGTCGGTATGACGATTCTCGTTTGGCCGTCTGGGACGATCGGATTGATGTTGCTACCACCACCACCGCCTTGCGGTTGTTGTTGACCGTACACACTAGCGCCGTAATACCCGCCGTACACTCCGCCACCGGCACCGCCGCCCATTTGCATAGCCGCGTATTGCGAAGGCGTCATCATCATTTGTTGCTGTTGCTGTTGATTCTGCATCTTTTGCATCCCGAACGTATCCGTCTCTAAGGCCATGGTTTCCAAAACCACTTGTCTCGCACGAATGACATCTATTCTTTTGCCGTTAACGTTACAGATACCCGATCCTTTGACAACCTTCAAGTTTGCTCCCGAGACGCGTTCGATGTCGCGAATAGTAGCGCCGCCTCTACCAATCACTCGTCCTTCCTTCCCTGGACACGGAATTTCAATCGCAACCTCTTGATCGTTCGGAATACCTCTCAACTCTTCCGGTAACGAATCCTCATCGATGGAATACGCGTTCACGTTCGCGGCTGAAATCCCGTTCAACGTCTCGTGTTCCTTCAACACGGCGCCTTGTTGAATATTCGACGCCGGGTGTCTGTCCGCGATTGACCCGGTCTCGCACACCTCCTGGATGATTTTCTTGCACTCTTCCATTTCG
>Ga0181588_10001133_pt1 | contig 23730 bp, 19 predicted proteins | sample 071ome_26_FD_148607 | JGI IMG/M metagenome (GOLD analysis project Ga0181588, IMG submission 148607) | Coastal salt marsh microbial communities from the Groves Creek Marsh, Skidaway Island, Georgia - 071409BT metaG (spades assembly) | ecosystem: Environmental > Aquatic > Marine > Intertidal zone...
AGGTGAATAATCAGAGCGTCTGCGGCAATCATATCGACCGCCCGCTGAATTTCCGCCAGAGAAAAATCATCGCGTAACTGCGCCGCGCCCAGATTGGCGTATAGCGGAATATCCGGAGCCCAGCCGCGCAAGTGATTAGTCAGGCCGCTGCTGCCGGCACTGAGCAGAGCAATGCGCTGCGAGCCGACACCCATGGCGATACCAATCTCCTGTGCCGCTTCGGCAAGATGGGCATTGATCTTTTCTGCCTTGAAAGGCCCCCCGGTCATTGAGCTGATGAGAAAAGGGAGCCGAAGCCGTTTGCCAAGAAACTCAGTGGAGAGGTCGAAGCGCAGCAAGTCCTGTTCAGGCAGAGCGTTGTGGGTCAACTGCACTTCGTCCCAGGGACTCGCTTGCGCGGCGAGCTCCAACCGCTGCTTGAGCACCAGATCAATGTGATCGGTTTTACGCTTGAGAATCTCTGTCATCCTGGCTTCCCCTGTGAATCCTGATTGAGCACTCCGATCAGCAGCATGTGTGGCACGGTCAGCGCAAACAACCCGACAAAAACCACCTGCATCAGCTGAAAGCTGAAGTCGATGTCAGGCAGACTCAAAAATAATCCGGCCCCTAACACAAAGCTAAGTACGGTGAACGGCACGGCGTAGACCAGTGTTTCAGCCAGGCCGAGTTGCTCCATAGACTGGTTGAGATGCAGCGGGCTGTGTAAGAGGCAGAAGTAAACGGTAAAGTAAGCAATGGGCGGCAGGGCATAAGCGGCACAGAACAAAACAACCATTTCCGCCAGCAAGATGAGACTCGACGGCTGCGTCTTGAAACAACAATAGGCCGCCGTGAGCGAGCTGGCGATGGATAGGAGCACCATGCCGTCCACAATAATCTGGCTTCCCGCCGGTGCCAGCACCGCGAATATCGCGAGCACCTCTGCTGGATGGAACAGAGCTGGCAGTGTAATGACCGCGGTGCTGATGGCAAGGCTCGGTATCCGACCGAAATAGCGCTGCCAGTCGCCGGAAAAATGCCATGCGGAAAACGCCAACATAGGGACAATGCACAATTCAGGCAGAATGAACCACACCCCTACAACAGCGACTGTCAGCGCCAGGTAGCCCGCAGAAAATTTAAGCAGACCGGTTACCCCGCGCCACAGACCCGCCTGTCTGGCGATTGCCGGGTCGACGGCACCGTGAGGCAGGCCGGTCAATGCCAGCAGCAGACCGAATATCAGAAGCTGGGCCTCGACGTTTTCCCTTAACCAGACATTGTATCCCCCTATGGCGATGACGGAGAGCACACTGAATGCGAGCCTCGCCGGGGGAGTCACTAACGCACTTCGTGCCACGTATGACTCCTGTTTGCCGTGACTATCCCGGCATAGATTTCAGCAAACGCACAGCGAATAAGCGGCAGCTTGGGCAGCGCCAGCATAACGGCCAGTAAATCCTGCATACCGGGCCGGTCCGTCAGAAAACGCAGCAGGCGATCAGCAGACACCTTGCTCGCCAGAGACATAAAAAGCTGAGGCGCAAGGGCCGGATTGCTCGCAATTGTTCTGAGGAACACCTTATCCATCCACATTAACAGCGCACGGTCTGGTGGAAAGCCCTGTGCTTTACCCTCTTTCAGGATGCCCTCAGCGCAGATCTCTGCCCATCGCTGAATGCGTTTGAAAGCATACCCTGTTGAGGGGCGCGCGGCTCCGGCACCAAGACCGGTATAAATCCAGCGCGGATCCGTTGACACAGCAGAACCCGACAGACCCATGGGAATCACACCACATTCTTCTCTGACTATCTGAAACGACGCGTCACCGCACATCCGGCGCAGCGATTCCAGCGCGTCTGGCCGAAGACTTTCCGCCGGCAGTGACTTTGCCGCAAAGCGCGTGAATTCAACGAGCAGCGTATGCCGATCAAGCGGCAAAACATAGTCAAACATGAATCCCTCATTGTCGACCCGCATATCCTTCATGACCTGTGCTACATCTTCCATTCGGTGGGGTGTTTCCAGTCTGACTTCCAACCCGAAAAAGACCTGCTTGAGCATCGATGACCCGATATCAATTTGATCGGGGATCCTGGTATCCACAATTTGTCCGGCGGTCACTACTCTACTGGCTGACTCAGTAACATCCGACCCACTTTCCAAAACAAGTTCAAGGCAGTCTTCAACCGGTTTGACTTCAGAAACGCGAGCGCTTTTCAACAGGGTAATTTTCGGATTTTGGGCCAGCTGCTCCTCAACCTGCTCATAAAAACGAATCGAGGGGACATAGTGATAGTGCCAACCCTCGCCAGAAGTGTGCCGGTGGCTTTCGGACTCTGCACTGAATTCCCAGGATGGCCAGGACTTGGCGATCAGATCGGCGGCCGTGTCGACTGCTTCACTGCCGTAGCTTTCCTGCCGTGCCTGATTGTTGTGATCCGCTTGCGCCCAAAAACACCAGGAACGGTCATTGGTATAGCGTGAGCGGGGCTCAACAATGAGGGTGCGGGGCACATGCTCAGGCTGAACAGCCAGACGGCAAAGCGCCGCTGCCAGAGAAAGTCCGGAGCAGCCACCTCCGATGATGATCAAGTCGTAATCACTGTCCGGATTGTCAGGGCGATTGGTTGGCATAGGGCAAGCCCGTTAGATGAACATGCAGGCCTGACTGATGAGGCGCGTAAGGCGGTGCGCACGGATCAGACAGCAGCGCTCGGCAAGCGACCCGAAGCTTTCTCGGTAACCCGACATAGGCGCGCCCCGCGCAGACATCAAAGCCTCGCTCGGCGATCACCAGGCCAATTTCCCGGTACACCGACGCCGCAACCTTTATTCCCTGCCGCGCTCTTGGAGGCAAAAACCTCAGTCCGGCCCGGCCGGATTCATAGTAAAGTTCCGCCAGAGACAGCAGGCGCTGAGCCGATTCAATCAGCAACTCAGATTCCCACGGGGAGGGATTGGCCAGACACTCCGGCGTGATTTCATCAAGCCACTGACCGGGAACATATCGCCGTCCCATGCCTGCGTCTTCCTGCACATCCCTGGCAATGTTCGTCAGCTGCATCCCAATACCCAGATCAATGGCATGGGCTCTCGCTCGGGCATCGTGAACACCAAGCACATCACACATCAGCAGCCCGACTGTGCCGGCAACCCGATAGCAATAACGCAAGAGCTCGGCCTCAGTGCCGACCATAACCGGCTGCAGGTCAGATTCAATGCCTCTGATCAGCTCCAAAATCACGTCAGATGGCATCTGACACTGGCTGGACAGCGCAATGAAGTCCTCAATTACCGGCGCGGTACTGTAACCGAGTTCCAGATCACGCTTCAGAAGGTCGAGCTCAATCTGCGCCGCTTCAGCGTCTGACGCTTCATCCACCAGATCATCGACAAAGCGGCAGAAACGGTAAAGACGGGCGCAATCTTCCAGCTGCCGCTTATCCAGAAAGCGGCCGGCAAATCGGAAGGATTTTCCGTGGTGGGCCAGAACGCTCACCGCGGGCTCGATCGATTTGGCTTTATAGCTCATCAACATGGCCTTGCTTCTTTACGCGGTAGAAAGAACAGGGCTGCTGACGACTTCAGGAATCAGGTGATCGAGTACTTTGGCTGAGCTGACGACACCGGGCAGACCGGCGCCGGGATGGGTCCCTGCGCCAACCAGATAAAGATTCTCCGGTCCTTCAGCCTTGTTGTGGAAACGGAACCAGGCCGACTGAGTGAACAGCGGGGCCACTGAGAAGCCTGCGCCGCCAACGCTGAGGTAGTCTGACTCGAAGTCCTCTGGTGTCATGTAAAAATCAGTGACCAGGTGCTGCTCCAAATCCGGCAGCATGTGTTCACTCAGAGATTCTATGATTCGCTGTCGCAGCAGCGGGCCCTGTGTGTCCCAGTCAATGCCGGCATTCAGATTGGGGACCGGAGCAAGGACATAAAACGATTCACAGCCCGCGGGGGCAAAGCTGGCGTCTGTTGCGGTTGGCCGGTGCAGGTACAGGGAGAAATCTTCCGGCAAAGACTTGGCGCTGAATATTTCGTCCAGCAATTCGCGATAGCGCTGCCCCAACCAGATCGTGTGATGGGCGATATCCGGATATTCCCGATCAGTGCCGAAAAACAGAACGAACAGGCCCATCGACAAAGCATGTTGGCGGGTTTTCTGTTGCGCGGCCCAGGTCTGTTGTGACGATTCCAGCATATGGCCGTAGAGATACTTGGGATCAACGTTCGCCACCACGACATCCGCTTCTATTTCAGCCCCGCTCTCAAGACGCACTCCTCGGGCCTGCCGATCTTCGACCAGAATTTTGTCAACGGTGGTATTGAGCGTTATGGTAATGCCGAGTTCTTCCATCAGCTTACGGTAGGCCTCCACCAATGCACCAGTTCCACCCATTGCAAAGTGTATTCCCCAGCGCCGCTCCAGAAAATGAATAAGCCCGTATATGCTGGTGGTGTCAAACGGATTACCACCGACCAGCAGTGGTTGCACTGAGAATGCCTGACGGAGTTTAGGGTCTTTCAGGTAGGCGCAGACCATCTGCCAGACAGTGCGGTAGCATTTCAGTTTGAGCAGTGCCGGAATCTGTGCCAGCATGGTAGCAACTTTATGGAATGGTCGATCCGAAAGTTCGGTAAAACCCACATCGAATATTTTCTCTGAGTGGGCGACAAGTCGCCGGTATCCTTCGACGTCGGCCGTATTAAACCGCGCTATCTCTGCCTCAGTGTCTTCAATCTCGCCACCATAGTCGAAAACGTCTCCGTCAGAAAACTGGAACCGGTACCACGGATCAAGCGGCCGAAACTCAACGTAGTCTTCGCGACGACGACCGTGTAGCTCAAAAAGCTCATCAAACAGGAAGGGCGCGGTAATGACCGTCGGTCCGGCGTCGAACCGAAAACCGTCTCGCTCAAAAACCTGAGCGCGGCCACCGAGCCTGGGACATCGGTCCAGCAGTTGGACTTCGTATCCCTTCGCACGAAGGCGGATTGCTGAAGCAATGCCGCCAAAGCCGCCTCCCACAACCAGCGCGCGGTTCATGCCGCTTCTCGGTCGAGTTCACTCAATAATTCAGTGCACTTGTCAGCGAGCAGCGCTCCGCAACCGTCTGGTAAGGCAGCTGCACCCGACGCCGCTTCTTGCAGGTAGTGATGGGCCAGGTCCTCTGCGCTTTCCATCGATAACAGCTCCGAATCAACTGAAGATCGGGCCAGCAGCGCCAGATTAGAAAGATTGCCGGATTCACGGTCCCTCGTACAGTCATGCATATCATCAAAAATCTGGTATCCGATGCCAAAGGCCGCGCCAGCTTCGCGGGCCATGCTGAGAAAGTAGAAATGCCCCGACAGTACAAGCGGCAGTTCAAGACTGAGTGAAAACAGCGGACCGGACTTTTCTTTGGCGACCGCAATGGCTTGATCAACATTCAGATCGCGGCCGGCGTCCAGGTCCTTTGTTTGTCCCTGGAGGGTTCTGGCAATCGCGCGGCTCATGGTAGATACCAAGCGGTGGGCAGAACCAGAACTTGCAGAGGCGGCGAGTTCGAAGGCAGTGGCAATCAGCAGATCCGTAGCATTTATTGCAATGTCCGGACCGAACTGTTTCCAGATAGCCGTCTTGCCCCTTCTGAGCGCGTCGCGATCCTGAAGATCATCCTGGATTAAAGAGGCGTTATGTAGGGTTTCTACGGATGCTGCCAACCGGGCGGCAGATTCGTCGGTCAGGCCAAGCGCCAGGCTCGCCGACAGGCACAGTGCCGCTCTGGCTTCTGAGCCGGGAGTTCGGTACTGATATCGGATAGCGTCGTGGAGCGCAGAGCCGGGGGACAGCTCCGCCAGTGCGGTTTTCTCAGCCAGCGCCCGGCTGATTTGCAGCAACTCCCTCAATTTAGGCTCGTTTTTAATTGTCATAGGATCGCCTAGTGTAACCAGTGTTACGATTATTGTTACTTTTAGTATCGAATCGCGTTAAAGCCTGTGAAATGGAACGCCTGGTTTTATACGCAGTTTTAAACCGGAAAGTTCATTTCTATTTTTTTTGAACCATCTGGAAAAAAACGTCGTAAACCAAGAACTGCGAAAGCGGAATGACATGTTTAAACCACCGATACAGGGGAGATTAATGAAACAATTATTAACACTATGCTTTGCCGTAGTAGGCCTGTTCTCAGGCCAAGCAGCACTTGCGGCTTCTGGGGATTCAACGATGCTCCAATCCGGAGACTTCGTTGGATATTCATTTTGGCTGATCTCAATGGCGCTCGCGGCTGCGACAGTGTTTTTCCTGATGGAATCACTGAGAATGGGGGGCAAATGGGCTACCTCACTCACGGTAAGTGCCCTTGTAACGTTTATCGCTGCTTTCCACTACTTCTACATGCGGGAAGTATGGGTCAGCACCGGCGACACACCTACTGACTTCCGATACATCGACTGGCTGCTGACTGTGCCACTGCTGATGATTGAGTTCTATCTCATTTTGTCAGCCATCACCAAAGTCGCGGGTGGCGTTTTCTGGCGTCTGTTGATCGGCACACTGGTAATGCTGGTTCCAGGCTACATGGGTGAAGCTGGTTACATGAATGCCACTTTCGGTTTTGTTATCGGTATGCTCGGATGGGCATTCATCCTGTACGAAATCTTTGCGGGTGAGGCAAGCCGCGTCGCAGCGAGCGAAGCACCTGCCGCCGTACAGAAGTCATACAATCTGATGAAGTGGACAGTAACCATCGGCTGGGCGATTTACCCAATCGGTTACTTCCTGGGCTACCTCGCTGGGGGCACCGATGTTGGCACGCTCAACATCGTGTACAACCTGGCTGACGTATTGAACAAGATCGCTTTCGGTCTGTTCATCTGGTACGCCGCAAACGAAGACATGTCCGAAGGCTAAGCTTGATTGCTTAGGTTTTCGGATCAATGATCTGACGAAAGGCCTCGCCCTACCGGGCGAGGCCTTTTTTTCTGCGCTGAATACCTCCCTGCTCCGGATTTCACGCATCCGGCGAGCCATCTGATAGCCACTTTATTTCTGCCTCTGTTCCGGACAGTTGACAACGAAGCAACATCGCCGGGCTAAAACAGCAGGAATACGCTGCCAGCGGCTGAGCCAGACCGAAATCGTTCGATCACATACTGGTCGGGCAGACCTCTGCGGGCGACTTCGGCGACACTTCAGCAGGGTGCCTGCGCACGAATTACATTCGTAAACGTCGGTGGTGACCGGGTACGTTTTTCGTCATAATGGGGCAAAGCCTTGTCTAGAGACCCCTATTATGAAACTTCAGCCTTTACATCTACTGGTCGCTGCGCTGACCACCCTGTCTTCGGTTACTGTCAGCAGCCAGGATCGGGTCGGAGATTTTTCCCTGCTTGATCAGTCGGGGTATTTCCACCAGATGAGCTGGTACGATGATCACAAGGCGATTGCTTTTCTCGTACAGGCCAATGGGGATGGCGCTGTAGCGCAGGCGATTCCCGAATTTTCCCGTCTCGCAGAGGCTTATTCAGACAAGCAGATTCAGTTTTTCCTGATTAATTCCATGGGCCTGCACAACCGCGACGCCGTTCGGGCAGAAATGGAGCAGCTCGGCGTGGATCTGCCCGTTTTAATGGACGATGCCCAGCTGATCGGCGAAGCCCTGAGTCTCGAGCGCACCGCTGAATTTCTGCTGTTCGACCCGGAGGAATTTCGCGTGATTTACCGCGGCCAGGTCGGCGAGGACACAGAGCAGGCCCTGCAGGCGGTGGTTGAAGGCAAGCAATTACCCGCAGGCTCGACTCAGGTAGCAGGAGCACTGATTGACTATGCGTCAGCCTCAGCTCACCAGCAACAGACCCCTTCCTATGAAAAAGATGTTGCTCCCATCATCGAGCAGAACTGCGCCGCGTGTCACCGCGAGAGCGGCATCGCACCCTTCGCGATGGACAGCTACTCTATGATGCTGGGTTGGTCCCCCATGATCCGGGAAGTCATCATGACCAAGCGCATGCCGCCGGGTCAGATTGATCCGCACGTAGGCTCATTCGAAAACGATATGGTATTGACAGACTCTGAGGCTCAGACCCTTCTGCATTGGATAGAAGCAGGCGCACCTCGCGACGGCAGTGCAGACCCCCTAGCCCAGCTTACCTGGCCGACTTCTGAGTGGGCATTTGGCGAACCGGATCTGATCATTGACATTCCACCGCAGGAAGTTCCAGCAACAGGCGTGCTGGACTACTATAACGTGCTGGTCGATGTGGACCTTGATGAAGATCGCTGGGTTCGTGCGAGTCAGTACATTCCCGGCGATCGCACGGTGCTGCACCACACACTCCATAGCATCATTCCTCCGGGGGCGGCGCGTGGTGGCTCATTACTCGGCGGTGATGATCCGGATCGACCGGGCATCGCGCCCTACATTCCGGGCCAGTCGCCCCGCATGGAGCCACCCAATACGGGCGGCCTCCTGAAAGCCGGCACCAAAATTGCGATGCAGATGCACTACACCACCACAGGTCGTGCTGCCGTCGATGAGAGCCGCATCGGGGTATGGTTTTATCCCAAAGATTTTGTGCCCGAGGAGCGAACCAGCGGTGCCTGCGCGTGTCACTTCACACCCACCTGGGTCAATATTCCCCCGTATGATCCGGACTACGAGATGACGCAGTCAATTGTGATCGATGATGACGCCTACGTGTACAGCTTCACGCCGCACATGCATTTTCGCGGCAAGCGGATGCGTTTCTATGCCACCTTCCCGGATGGCACAACAGAGGAAATGCTGAACATTGCCAATTACAACTACAACTGGCAACTCGCCTACACGCTGAAAGAGCCCCGCTTCGTGCCCGCAGGGACCAAGTTCACAGCGGTTGGCGCATTCGACAACTCGGAACAGAACCCGATGAATCCCGACCCATCCCGTTCAGTGCCGTGGGGTCTGCAAAGCATGGATGAAATGTTTTTCGGCGCGGTAGATTGGAAGTATGTAGACCAGGCAAGATACAAGAAATAGGCTAAGTCACGAGATCAAAACGCCTCTCAACGCCATCATCTCAATGGCATTCATCCTGAAAGAAATGGAGATGGAGGCGGATGCAGTTGAAGCGCTGGAGATTCTATCGCGCTCCAGTGAACACCTGCGCACTCTGATTATGAATCTCCTGGATTTTTCTAAATTTGAAGCCAAGGGCGAAGAGCTCAATGAAAGAGACTGCAGTTTGTTCAAATTGCTCGGCGATGTGCGGGAGATGTGCAAAACCAACCTGAAAGAAGGCGTCGCGTACGAACATGATATTGCTGATGACGTTCCTGACAGAATCAAACTCGACGACATCAAGCTTAAGCAGGTGCTGATTAATCTGGTAGGAAACGCCGTGAAGTTTACTTCTTCAGGGTACGTGAAAAAACAAACAAGCGTTGAATCAAAAGACGGCAAGCACTACCTGATCTTCAGGATTTACGACACCGGCATCCCCGAAGAAAAGCTGGCAGCACTGTTCGATCCGTTTTCGCAAGTCGATGAAGGCAATAAGCGAAATTTCGGCGGCACCGGGCTGGGTTTGCACATCGCCTTGAACTACGCCAGATTAATGGGAGGCGATATAACGGTTACCAGCGAACTCGGTACTGGGACAGAGTTCAGATTCCACTGCGGGTTCGTGCCGACTTGACCCGCCGATATCCTTTGAACCGCAAGAGCAGAACCTATTCCGGATTCAGCGAAATCAGCAGCTTGCCTGCTGAAAAAACGCCCCGAGAACCGCAGCAAACTGAGCGCTTCATTAAAGCGCGCCTATTTTGTCAGCAAAGCGCTGGCCCCCTGACGCCATGATTTCGCTCTGCAATCAGTTTACCTTGTACCCAGCCAGGCAATGCTTTGTCGAACCCTTTGTAAACAAATCAGGAATACCTCAATGAGCATGCGGAAAATCTTGCTAACCCTCTTCCTTGGCTCGTTCGGGGCCTGTGCGGCTTTGCCAGACACGTATCAGGTAGCCCGCATCAGCACTCGGCTTGGCGATCTCTATGTCTGGCTCTATGAAGAAACCCCCGTCCATCGGCAGTACTTTATCGATCTGGCCAACTCAGGATACTTCGATGACTACTCCTTCAATCGGGTCATCGAAGGATTCGTCGCGCAGGGCGGCTGCCCGGATACACCTGAAGGCTTTGCCTACTCCATCCACTTACTTGAGCCGGAATTTCGCCCTCAGCTGCGGCACGTATACGGTACCTTTGCCGCTGGCCGAGACAACAATCCCGGCAAGCTCTCAGCAGGGTGCCAGTTCTATGTGGTACATGATGCCAATGGCATCGCCAGACTCGATGATAACTACACAATATATGGCTTCGTGTTTTCCGGTATGGAGGTAGTCGATCAGATCGTTGCAGTAGAGACTGATGAATCGGATGAGCCTCTGGAGACCATCAACCTAGACATCAAAATGGTCAACATGACCCGGGCAGAAATAGAAGCCAGCGGATTTCACATTCCGGACTGAGAGCTATCGGGATGGAGACCATCACGCGCGTGGCAAATCTGGATGGAGCTCAGTCGCAGAACTGAGCCTCCCTGACTCGAAGTTTGTCAGTTCACCACATCTGGATCCGGGATATGTCGCCTTAACAGGCTGGAGAATCCCTGGCGCCCAATCCCCATCCTGATCAGATCAGCCTTGGCGAAGCGCGCTGCCTCTGCCGAAATCGGTTTGGGCTCATACACTTTCATATGCAGTTCGGCGACCCGCTCCATGTAGACAAACCGGCCGACCGCTTCAGCAACGCTGTCACCAGCGGTCAGCAATCCGTGATTTCGCAGGATGATTGCGCTATTTTGCCCGAGCGCTTCAGCGATTCTCCGCCCCGCAGGCACACTTTGCACCTGAACCTCTTCGTCATTCCAAAGCGCGTGATCTTCAAAAAAAATACAGGATTCCTGAGAGATTGGTTCAATCATTCTTGCCTCAGCAGAAAACGGCGACCCCCAGCCAGTGTGGACATGCACCGCGCTGACCAAATCCGGTCGTGCTTCCAAAATCGGGTGGTGAATGTAGTATCCCGCGATATTGATGGTGCCTTCTCCTTCAACCAGACTGCCGTCAGGCCCAACCAGTACCAGATCAGAAACCCTGGCCGCGTGGTAAGAAACACCCCAGCGCAACATCCAGAAGCAGTCGGTCTTTTCAGGATCTCGCGCGCTGATGTGACCGTCGCCCAAATCGCCCCATCGATGGGCAGCAAACAGTCTGTAGCCGAGGGCACACTCCCGTTTGCGACGGGCACGGATCTCAGCCACTGAGTCATTTTTCTCTGTTTTCTGTAAGTCGTTTGCTTCTGTCACTTTTACTCCCTACTCAAAAATCGCGGACCTTAACTCCACCCAAGTAAAGCCCCGTAATAAAGCGCCCTAATGAAGCCCCTTGATAAAGCCCTAGCGAGAGTCAAGAAGGAGGCTTTCGGCTATACTCTATCACGACAGCGAAAAAGCAAAGACTGTTGGCCTGTTTCTGCTCCGGCCATGTGGCAGAGCCGGGGCTGGCTCTTCGCGAACTCAAACAAACCGGTTACTGGACAATTTAAGCCTGCGCGTATTGCGCCTACCCGGATGCACCGCTTCTTGTCCTCTTCGGCGACCCGGACGTGCCGGGCGCGTGGTGTTCCTTTCCACTGGACAGGATCTGACAGTTGACTGGCTTAACCCTTCTCATGATCACGCTGCCTGTCAGCTGGGACTTTTGTAAATGACCTCTATGTTAACTTTGACCGGACGCTCTGCCCGACTGCTTCTGCTTTGCGCCTGCCTGTTGGCAAGCACGCTCTCAGCGCAAACCGGAGAGCCCGCGCCCTTGACAGCTCAGGCTGCCATCGCTATCCCGGATCCTTACGCCGCAGCAGTCGCCAAAGCAATTTTGATACGCGGTGGCAATGCTGTGGACGCTGCTATCGCCACAGGGTTTGCGCTGGCAGTGACCTATATTGACGCCGGCAACATTGGCGGTGGCGGGTTCATGCTTACTCACATGGAGGGTGAAAGCGCATTTCTTGATTACCGGGAAAAAGCGGCCCTTACTGCGCATCGCGATATGTACCTCGACCAACAGGGCGAGGTGATCGAAAATGCGACGCTGATTGGGGCCAGGGCCGCTGCCGTGCCGGGAACAGTAGCCGGCATGTGGGCTGCGCATCAGCGTTACGGATCGCTGCCCTGGCGGGACCTCATCCAGCCCGCCATCGAGCTGGCCCGGCAGGGGTTTATACCGGCCCCGGTTCTGGTTGATGAGATTCACGCCAACCTGGATTGGTTTGGCGATAAGACCAACTTCAAAGCGTATTTTTCGCAGATCAGCGCCGAGCAGCTTTTCCGACAGCCAGAGCTGGCCATGACACTCGAGCGGATTGCGGTTCAGGGCTCAGCAGATTTCTATCGCGGCGAAACAGCCCGGCTCATCGTAGAGCAAATGGCAAAAGACGATGGCCTCATAAGTCTGGAAGATCTGGCAAGTTATGAGGCTGTCTGGCGCGAGCCGCTTCAGGCCCGGTGGCGCAACTATCAGGTATTATCCTCGCCCCCGCCGAGTTCAGGCGGTTTCGGTGTCATTCAGCTGTTGAAAATGAAAGATGCGCTAGCCTCTCATTTTGAGGGCGTTGCCCACAATTCCCCGCAGTATGTGCATCTGGTGGCAGAGATGGAAAAGCGGGTTTTCGCTGATCGGGGAGAGTATCTGGGTGACTCCGATTTTGTCGACATTGATATTGAGACTCTGATTTCTGACAGCTACGTGAACCGCCGTGCCCGGGAAGTCAACCCGAGAACCATTTCCAGACTTGACGGTGTGAGCCCGGGCCTCACGTCACCGAACACAACGCATTATTCGATTATCGACCAGTGGGGTAATGCGGTATCCAACACCTACACGATCAACTGGGCGTTTGGCAGCGGTGTAGTCATTGAGGGTGCCGGATTTCTGCTCAATAACGAAATGGATGACTTCAGCGCCAAGCCGGGTGCCCCCAATGTCTATGGCGTCGTCGGAAGCTATGCCAATGAGATTCAGCCGGGTAAGCGGCCACTCTCCTCCATGTCACCAACAATCCTGCTAGAAGGTGATGAAGTTATGATGGTGGTCGGAACCCCGGGTGGCTCGACCATTTTTACCTCGGTATTCCAGACTGTCATCAACATTATCGATTTTGGCATGACGCCTCTGGAGGCAGTCGGCGCCACCCGCTTTCACCATCAGCTGCTGCCCCCGGATTTGATCACGACAAGCATTGCCAACCCCTTGCCAGACCAGACCAGGTTGGCACTCGAGGAGCGTGGCTACCGGGTGGAGCCCCATGACTGGGAATTCGGCGATGTTCAGGTGATCTGGCGAGACGGAGACACTTTAAGACCCGCAGCTGACCCCAGAGACCGGGGCGTTGGTGAAGTCTTTGCCGCGGCTATTGAGAAATAAGCTGAAAACACCGGGATTTGTTCATAAGCGACAAAAGATAGGCTAGACTGACTTTTATCAGAAAGCCAATGGTAAAGCGAAACATGAAAACCTACACCCTTGCCACTGATGCCGGCGACATGTCCTTCACCGACACCAAGCGCTATCTCTGGACGGCCTCTCTAGCTTATGCGCTCATGCCTTTTCTGGGCATCGGGGCGCACGCCTTGTTTGGTCATCAGGCCTGGCTCGCGTTGCCGCTTTTTGTTGTTTATGTGATTGGACCGATTCTGGACTGGTGGCTGGGAGAGGATGAAAACAACCCGCCCGAAGAAATCGTGCCGTTGCTGGAAGAGGACTCCTACTACCGACTGCTGCCCATGCTCACCGTCCCTTTGCATTTTGCCTCTCTGATCGGAGCGGCGTACTGGGCGGGTACGCAGGCACTGTCCTGGTGGGGTGTACTCCTGCTGGCGGTCTCAGCGGGAATCGCCAACGGCCTGGGAATTAACACCGGTCATGAGTTGGGCCACAAAAAGACTCAACTGGAGCGCAACCTGGCAAAGATTGTATTAGCCGTGCCGGCCTACGGGCATTTCAGTATTGAGCACAATCGGGGTCATCACCGCGACGTCGCGACACCAGAAGATCCTGCCTCATCAAGAATGGGCGAAAGCATCTACAAGTTTGCCAGACGCGAAATTCCCGGTGCCTTTCGCCGGGCCTGGGCGGTTGAGGATGAACGCCTGACCCGGAAGGGGGTCTCGGTATGGAGCTGGGAAAATGAAATTTTACAGTCCTATGCGGTGACTTTTGCCTTGCAGATTTCCCTCATCGCGGCATTTGGCTGGGTGATGATTCCCTTTCTGGCCATTCACAATTTTCTGGCCTGGTGGCAACTGACCAGCGCGAACTACATTGAGCATTATGGCCTGCTGCGTCAGAAAGAGCCGAATGGAAAGTACGAAAGATGCCAGCCCCATCACTCGTGGAACAGCAATCACAAATACACAAATCTGGTCTTGTTTCACTTGGAGAGACATTCCGATCATCATGCCCATCCGACCCGGCGCTACCAATCACTGCGGAATTTCAAGAACGTGCCTCGACTGCCCAACGGCTACAATGGCATGTTCCCGCTCGCCTACGTTCCTCCACTGTGGTTCAGGGTGATGGACCCGAGACTGATGGCTCTGCCTCACATTGACGGAGAGTTGACCCGGGTCAACATCGACCCCGACAAGAAAGAGGCGCTGTATGCGAAATACGGAGTAGCAGGCCTCAAGGAAAACCTGTCCGCCACAGAGGCAGCCTGATGAGTTCAGTGCATGAATGCCCGGGCTGTGGCTATCAGTATCATCAGGACCTCGGTGATGAACACGAGGGGTTTGCCCCGGGCACCCCGTTTGACGAGTTACCGGAAGACTGGGTGTGCCCGGACTGCTCTGTCAGGTATAAAGAAGACTTCCAGCCACTGCAATAGTCTGACGCGCCACAGACAACGCCAGAATTCAATGCTGTTGTGAACAGTTGACCGAGCTGGCGCATGTTGACTGTGAGCTTGCGCTTTCCAATGTCGCGATAACGATACCCCTTTCTTTCTGTTCCGAGACTGTCCGATGAAACATTTAATCACGCTTATTTTGTCACTGCTTCTGATCACCTGTGGCGACCCGGCTCCGGAAAGCGCCGCCCCGGGCTCTGAACCGGGTACCGCTGAAACGACAGCGACCGTGGATGAAACTACCCGCATCAACGCCTGGTTTGACGAAAAAAATGAAGAGCAACTCAGGTTCAGTCCAATCTCCCTGTCAGCGCTCGGACGCAAGGAACTGTATGATCAGATCGACGATATGTCCGTCGAAGCCGCCGGGCAGCAGCTTGACTGGATGGCGGCGACAGTGCGCGAGCTTCAATCCGAATTCAACTATGAGGCGCTGGATTTTGAAGCAAAAACCTCCTACGACCTTTGGATTTATCAATATGAGCAAGCCAGAGACAGCTTTCAGTTCAACACACAGGAATATGTCTTTGAGCAGATGAGTGGAGTGCACAGTCAGTTGCCGGTCATTCTGATGAACTATCACTCAGTCGCCAATCTCTCTGACATGGAGGCTTACATCAGCCGCATCGGTGGCGTTTCCCGGGCGCTGGGACAGCAACTCGACTGGGCGAGAGACAATGCTGAACGCGGTGTGCGTCCGCCCCGCTACGCTTATGAGTTTGTTATGGAAGCGTCAAGCGGCCTCATCAGTGGGCAGCCTTTTGACGATAACGAGCAGGATTCTGCCCTATGGAATGATGCCCAGACGAAAATTGGTGCACTGGTCGAAGCCGGCGAGATTGATGAGGCAGCGGCGGAAGGATTGAGGGTTCGCGCTCGTGACGCACTGGTAAACCAGTTTCAGCCGGCCTACCAGACATTGATCGACTGGCTCAGCCAGGATATAAGCAATGCCCCCGCCGAACCGGTTGGAGTGGCTACCCTGCCCGATGGAATCGCTTTTTACAATCAGATGCTGCGCAACTGGACCACAACCGACCTGACCGCAGACGACATTCATCAGATTGGTCTGGATGAAGTTGCACGACTGCGCGCTGAGATGGAAGCGATCAAGGACCGCGTCGGGTTTTCCGGCGACCTGTCTGAGTTTTTTGCCTTCGTCGCCAGCGATGAGCGCTTTTTCTACGGGAATGATGAGGACGGTCGTCAGCGATATCTTGATGAGTCCACCGAGTACATCGAAAACATGAAAGCGCTGCTGCCGCAGTATTTTGGAATTTTACCCAAGGCAGATCTGGTGGTTAAACGAGTAGAGGCCTTCCGCGAACAGGACGGTGCAGCGGCCCATTACTTCGCCAGCAGCCCTGACGGTTCCGTGCCGGGCACCTACTATGTCCATTTGTCAGATATGTCTGCCAATCCCGTTACGGAACTGGAAGCGGTGGCTTATCATGAAGGTCTGCCGGGCCACCATATGCAGATAGCCATTGCCCGCGAGCTGGAATCTGTTCCAGCGTTTCGCAGTCAGGCGGGTTTTGGCGCTTACTCTGAAGGCTGGGGCCTGTATACCGAATTACTGGCAAAGGAAATGGGGGGTTACCAGGATCCTTATTCCGACTTTGGTCGACTGGTCAGCGAAATGTGGCGTGCGGTTCGCCTCGTGGTAGACACCGGTATTCACGCAATGGGGTGGTCCGAACAGCAGGCAATCGATTATTTCGCCAGTAATGTGTCAACGCCATTGCCTTCTATCGTATCCGAGGTACGGCGTTACACCGTCCTGCCGGGGCAAGCGACCAGCTATAAGATTGGCATGCTGAAAATTCAGGAACTGCGAGCCCGCTCGGAAGAGGCGCTTGGGGAGCGCTTCGATATTCGGGCCTTCCATGATGTAATTCTGGGCGGTGGTGCGCTACCACTGGAAATACTGGAACGACGAGTTGATAATTACATCGCTCTGTCGATATAACTCGGGGCTGAAGCATGTGGCAAAAAATACTGCCCGGATCAATTGATAATGCGTGCCCGGGAAATCCGGCCGCGCTGTGGCTGTTCTGGTTCATTACCGCAGTCACGATAGGCAGAAGCCTCGCCCACATCCTGCTTCCGGATGGAGGTGCCCAGTCGATCGCTACCGTCCCTCTGGATCAATTCAGCCGGGAGGGCGCCGCCGCTGTCATCACCAGTTTTGCGCTGTGGGGTCTCTCCCAACTGTTGCTGTCAGTAGTCATGGTGCTGGTTGCGGTTCGCTACCGCGGGCTGATTCCCGCCGTGTATTTATTAATTCTGATGGAATACCTGGGCCGCATAGCCATCGGTCTCAGCAAACCTCTGCCAACGCTGACAACACCACCGGGTGCCACGGGCAATCTGGTTTTCATTGCTGTCGCAGCGATCGGTCTGGCGCTGTGCTTTCGCGAGGCCCGCTCTGACTAGAGCCGTCGTCCAGGCTCTGTCTTTGTGTCTGTCGGAACTGATCTGAAAGCCGTTATCAACCGGCGACTTTGAGCCGGAGTTCTGCTGCCAGTTCTTGCGGCAGAACAAACCAGCGCAACGCGTCATAACAGGCAGGAATGTCGACCCAGCTTGCCTCGCCGGTCTGCCTGCTTTGCAGCTGCCTTTCCGCCTGCTTCAGGGTGTCGCTTAAAAGCAGTGCCGGCGCCTCGCAGCGGGCCTGATGCTCAGACCGGGCTTCTGGGTGTAGGAAGTCGACAGTCATCAAATCCACTGCCGCTGGCGTTTTAGCTCCCTGAAAACTCCAGATGCCGGAATCCTCTGAATAATGATAGTAGGGCAGCAAGCGCCAGCCATGTTCAGCAATCAGCATGACCGCCCTAACCAGGTAGTCGACAGTTTCCTGATCAAAGAAATAATTGAAATTGAGCCTGACCCATCCCGGCCGCAATATCATCTGGCCCTCGCTGATAGCGGCTTCCAGGTGTCGGCTATAGTCCATATCCATGTTCAGCAAGGCGTGTCCGTAAGGGCCCGCACAGGAACAGCCCCCCCGGGCCTGAATGCCGAACAAATCATTCAGCAGGGCAACAACGAAGCCGTAGTGCAGATCCTTATCCCCGTGCTTAATGCGAAACGAGGCTATTGCCAGACGATCAGCTTCCGGATTACCCAGCACGTCAATATCTGAATGAGTTTGCCAGCTGTCCAGCGCGTAGCGAATATGTTGCTGTTCGATGCGCTCAATACGCTCCGCTCCGACCTCCTGCTGAAGTTTGAAAACAAGCCCCGCCCTGACTGCACCCACGATGTCCGGCGTGCCTCCCTCCTCCCGCCGCTGGGGATCCGACAAGAACCGGTGGCCTGCAGGCGATACGTAGGACACGGTTCCGCCACCGGGAACGGCAGGCACTCTGTTCTGCATCACCGATTTCTTAACAATGAGCAGTCCAGGTGTGCCCGGGCCCCCGATGAATTTGTGCGGAGAAATAAACACGGCGTCTTTAGGGGTGGCTTGGTCTGAGCCCGTATCTGCAATTTCCGGTAAATCCTCGGAAACATTCGGGTCAACACGGCCGCCTACTTCTTCGCTGGTTTGTTCAGAACTCATGCCAGACGTGTCAGCACCTCCGTTCATCCTGATGCGGACGTACGGTGCCGCGGCGGCGTAATCCCAGAAACTCAGTGCGCCATACTGCTTCAACAGACGAGTGACCCGCTCAACATCTGTCCGAATGCCTGTGACATTGGAAGCGGCCGAAAAGCTGCCTATCAGCAGGGGGCCGCCGGCATACTGCTGCAGCAGTCTTTCAAGCACATCGATGTCCAATTGGCCTTTTGAATCCAGGGGCACCACCTCGACTCTGGCAATTGATTCGCGCCAGGGTAATTCGTTGCTGTGATGCTCATAGGGTCCGACGAAAACAACCGGGCGCCGGGCTGGCGGAATGGCTGCCAGCAGATCATGCCGATCAGACAAATCTGCCGGTAGACGAAGGTTGAGAATATCAATCAGCTTACTGATTGCGGCAGTCGCGCCGGAACCACAGAAGATGACCTGATCGTCATCGCATCCCCCTACCGCTCGTCGGATAATGGTTCGCGCCTGTTCTCTTAGCGCTGTGGACTGCGCGCCGGTGAAGGAGGTCTCCGAATGCGTGTTGGCATACAGCGGCAGCACCTGCCGGCGAATAAAGTCTTCGAGAAAGTGGAGAGACCGGCCAGACGCTGTGTAATCGGCATAAACCAGCGGCTTGGTCCCGAATGCAGTCTCGATACCGCGACGTTCCCCGATGACGTTTTCCCGTATCTTCGAAATCAGCGAATGGCTCATGGACTGCTTGTCTGGTTTGGATAAAAACCTACCATAGCCATTTATTGCTCGGACATTGTTCCTCTTTGTTCCTTTTTTACGTATTAAATTAAAATATTTTTTATATAAAATGGATTATATTAGGATAATATTTCTATTTTCATGCGATTAGTGATTCGTAAGCCCCAGGGCAAACGATCAAGGCCGGCGCCGATGGACAAAATTGACCGAATAATTCTCAGACTCCTGCAACACGACGCTTCGCTCTCCGTTGGTGACATCGCCGAACGGGTCAGCATTTCGAAGTCGGCCTGCTGGCGACGAATTCAGAATCTGGAGAAGGACGGCATTATTCTCCAGCGAGTGGCCTTGCTGGATCAGGTGAGTATCGGCCTGCCTCTGACCGTCTATGTGCAGCTGCGAACCAATCAGCACAATGACGCCTGGGTGGAAAGGTTCAGAACCGTCACCGAAAACATTGGCGGAGTACTTGAGGTATATCGCATGAGTGGGGATCTCGACTATCTCATCAAGGCGGTAGTCAAAGACATGGCAGGATACGACGAGCTCTATAAAGAACTGATCAAGGCCGATCTGTTTGATGTCAGCGCCAGCTTCGTCATGGAAACCCTGAAATCAACCACCGAAATGCCGCTTGTTTAAACCAGCCGGAACAGCTTTCGCTAATCAGTTCAGACTAGAAAAGCGCATGACCGATCAAGGCAGCCAGCGGGAGGGAAATCGCCGTCCGAATCAGGAAGATGCCGCCAATGTGGAAAAAACCCAGAGGTATTTTCGACTTGATAATCAGTGCACCGACTTCCGACATATAAATGAGCTGACACACGGAGACCGTAGCGACGACAAACCGAGTCAGCTCGCTTTCTATGCTGCCCCCCACCAGCGCCGGTAAGAACATATCGGTGAAGCCGACGAACATCAGCGGCGCGGCTGCGTCAGCCTCTGCCAGTCCAAAAAGATTAAGTACGGCAATCAGGGGAAGACCTAACCAGTTGAAGAGCGGTGTGTACTCCGCCAGTATCAGCGCAGCTGTACCGAGGCCCATCACCACCGGAATCAGGGATAACCAGACTTCTGCAATGCCACGGCCGATGCGAGGTATCAGCTCACCAAGGGTGGGTGCCCTGCCCGCCCTTGCCAGGGCCTCATGCACCGCCGCACTCCAGAGTGACTGATAATTACTGAAATCCCGCAGTCCCTGAGGCTCGACGCCGGGGCAGAATTCGTCTTTCAACCTGCTCAATGGCGGTAGTTTTGGCGTGATCAGCGCGCAGACAAAGCCGATTCCGATGACGCAGGCGTACATCGGCAGGAAATAATCCCCCATGCCAATGGCGTTGGCGACCACCAGCGCAAAGGAGACAGACACGACTGAGAAATTGGTGCAGATGGTAGCCGCCTCTCTGGCCGTGTAATAACCACGTTCATACTGCTGGAGAGTGATCAGCACACCCACTGGACCGGACCCCATCCAGGAGGCCAGCGCATCAATCGCGCTCCGGCCGGGGAGACGAAACAGTTTGTCGAATGCCTTGCTCAGCAAGACGCCAACCATCTCCATCAACCCGAACTCAACCAGCAGGGGAAGAAAGACTGTCGCGATGGCCATGTAGGTCATGGTGATCGGTATCAGACTACCGAGGGTCGTGCCGGCGGTGGCGCCACCAATGAGCCAGCCCGGACCGATCTGAAACAGATAGCAAACGGCGGCCACGCAACCGAATAGCCTCAGCAGAAACCAGACAGAGTAAAGGGTCAGCCCCTCCGCCAGCCAGTAAAACCTGACGCGGGCCGGCTCAGAGACCTGAAAAATCAGGGTAAGCAGGACTGAAATTACCGTGAATGTGCCCGCCATCCATTGCAACTGGGTCTGTCCGTTATCGATAAACAGATCACCAAACCAGGCCATGCCTACCGTTATTTGCCCATCAATCAACAAAGGCGTGAGGAAAAACACAATGCCAATACCGGACGGCAATAGGAACTTCAGCCAGTTGGCAGTTGGCAGCTCTTCAATATTCTGTTCCTTTTGCATCGGTAAGTTCTGTTCTGCCTGCTCAGAGTTTGCGCAGGTGATTCAAAGTTTCCTGCATATCTTCCGAAACGCCTACTGAGATTCTCAGATGCTGTGGCAGTTGCTCAAAGTGGGTTTGATCGCGAATGACAACGCCAGCATTCAGCAAATGCTTCATAGCGTCAGATGCCTTCTTAAAGCGCACCAGCAGGAAATTGGTCGTGCTGTCGTATACCTGCTCAATAGCATCCAGCGGAATCAATTCCTTGCGAGCCTGTTCTCTCAAAGCAATAACCCGCTCGCAGCAGGACCGCATGTAGTCAATACCCGGATCGGAGAGTGCATTAATGCCAATCCGCGCACTGTCATCTGGCATGGGGTAAGGAGGAATGAGTTTGTTGATCTGCGCCAGCACCTCTTCTGCCGCGATAATGAAACCTACCCGAATGGCCGCCAGGGCAAATGCTTTGGATAGAGTGCGAATGATCACCAGATTGGGATGCTCAGACAGCAGCGGAAGCAGGGTATCAGATGGGGTGTATTCAATATATGCCTCGTCAACGACGACGAATGCCCGATCACGCTGCGCCTGCGCGATGCGGACAATGTCCGACACAGCCATCAGATTGCCAGTGGGATTATTGGGATTACAGATAAACACGATCTTCAAGCGCTTCTGATCAGCCGCGGCCTGCTGATTCGCGGCGACATTCAGAGCGAACTGGTCGTCCAGCGGCACTGTCTCTACCGCCACCCCGTGGGCTTGCGCGACAAATTCATACATCGAATAGGTCGGGCTCTGGATACGAATGGCGTCCCGGTGTGGCTCGCAATAGGTCCTGATCAGTAAATCTATCGCTTCATCGGCCCCCCGCACCGCCAGCACATTGTCAGGACTTACATCCGCATAACGGCTATAGGCTTTCGCCAGCTCGGCCGGCAAAAAATCCGGATAGCGATTCCAGGTTTCCTGCTCAGGCATCTGGTATGGGGGAAAAGCCGATTCATTCGCGTTAAGATAAATCTGACCCGTCCCGCCTATCCGGCGTGCTGATTGGTAAGGGGTCAAGTCTTTAAGGGTCGTTACGACCAGTTTATTCGCCAGCGACATGGATGGAGTCAGGTAATGAAGAATGGCCCATATTCTGACATGAGCAAGACGTTTCTCCCAGCGCTAACGTCCAGCTAAAATGTGCCCCGGACCTTAATGGCGTAGACAGGCCCGTTAATTGAGCAGGAGTCCTCGACTTCGTTCACATATCCGGTAACGGTTGTGCCACCGGCATAGCGGGTGCGCAAGCGGCATCGCTCATTGGAGTCTCTGGCCTCAAACCGGTACACCAGCCCGCCCCAGGCCTGCGTTTCCGCCCAGGCAAACCAGGACAGCGCGGGAGAATAATGCTCGGTCTTATCAATGTCCCAGACCATAAAATCGTTCAGGAATCGTTTGTTGGCATTAAACCCCCAGTTCGTGTTGTTCAGTCTGGGAATATCGTGACGAAAGCCGATTGAGTAGTTACTCCCACCGTCGCGGGGGCCCATAGCGCGCTCCCGGTCTTCTCCGCGAATCGAGTCATAGTGAGTCGCTTCTTCAACACTGAGCCCGGCGGTTAGCAGCATATTCGGCTGGTTCAGGAAACTCAGGCGCAGGCTGTTGTTGAGGTTTATTCCATAGCGCCTTCCGTCTCCGGTATTACCCCGGGCCGAGAGAATTTCTCCATCCCGCGACACATCGACATTGTCGATCACGTCAAACACCGTTTGATAGTACAGCTGGGTATTGATGACTCCAGCGTCGTTGGGGAGTCGGTACTCTAAATTTGCTTCATAGTTCCACCATGACATCTGCTGAATGTCTGAATTCCCCTCGAACGAGTTCTGCTCATCGTCCCGCTGATCGACGCCCGCGGTGAAATCCCTGAAGCTGAGCTGATTCACTATTTTCTGAACGATACCTCTGAATTGAACGCTTGGCGTGATATCGAACCGATAGTCCACCTTGGGGCGAAAGAATGAGAAGTCGCGTGAGTTGGCCAGGGTACCGCTCTGAGATATTGAACTGTCCTCAACAAGCAGCGTGGTCTCTAGCGTCATTCGGTCGTTCATTGACCAGTTGTGGATGGTAAAATACTCCAGCCTCATCTCCTCTACTGTGCCTACTGAACTAGTCACCGGCGTGAGACCGCCAAACTCTTGCCCGCCGGCTACTCCGGTGAGCAAACCAAGTCGTAGAGACGTATCAACTATGGTTTGGGCCCTCTCAACACCCGCCTCAATAGATTGGCCTTGCGATAAATCAAAGACATATGACGACCGAATTATGCGTTCCTGATACTTCTCATAATTGAACAGATAAAGATCTTTCGTTTCGACCGAGGAGGAAAGGTCTACCTTAAAACGACTGCGCTCAAACTCGTTTTCTTTTTCATTGACGATGGCAATCGTCTTCCACCTGCTCCCGTTATCGAAGACATGCATGTAGTCGCCGCCAACCTCAAATCCGGTGGATTC
>Ga0181588_10001138_pt1 | contig 23708 bp, 29 predicted proteins | sample 071ome_26_FD_148607 | JGI IMG/M metagenome (GOLD analysis project Ga0181588, IMG submission 148607) | Coastal salt marsh microbial communities from the Groves Creek Marsh, Skidaway Island, Georgia - 071409BT metaG (spades assembly) | ecosystem: Environmental > Aquatic > Marine > Intertidal zone...
CGCCGAGTTTTCAGGTGACGTAGGTGTCGAACCAGTTGCCGGTCTTTTCGGCTTCGATGAAATCTCCGCCGCGCAGGATAACCGTATTGATTCCGTCATCGGCGGCGCGCCGAAAAGCCTGTTCCATCTCCTCGCGGAGTGCACCCTTGCGGGTCGTCGGCCGGTGTAGCGTTTCTTCGCGAAGCGTTTCCGGCATCCCGGCGCCGTAGTTGTAGACATTGCCGGGGATCATGACGGTCGCGCCGGACGCGTGTGCGGCGGCCAAGACTGAGTGGGTCAACCGCGGCATATCCCGGCTCCATCGCGGATACGGTGGATTGAGGGCGTGAACGATGACGTTGGCGCCTCGCGCTGCAGCAGCGACGGCGTCGGGATCAAAGGCGTCGCCTTCAACCATTTTCACGCCGCGTGTGGCATCTGGCTGCCGGCCGGGACGAACGAATGCGCGGACGTGCCAACCGGCCTGCGAAAACGCCGTCACCGCTGCACGACCAAAGCGGCCGCGCGCACCAAGGACCAAGACGGTTTGGGCGAGTTGAGAAAGGGCGGTTGTAGTGGCGGACATTGAGAACTCCATCGCTGTTTGTCCGCCAAATTTATCCATTCAATTTTAGTGAGGAAGTGGCTATTCTGTGTGAACAGATATTCAAAAATGAATAGTGCGCTATGTCGCCAGATTGGGACCATCTACGCGTTTTCGTCGGCGTCGCCGAGCACGGGTCCCTCTCCGCCGCGGGTCGCGAGCTCAACATCAGTCAGCCTACGGTCGGTCGGCACATCCAGGCGCTCGAAGACAGCTTGGGTGTGCGCTTGTTTCAACGCACCGTGCGGGGCCTCGACCTAACCGACACCGGGCGGGACCTGCTGGAACATGGTCGTGAGATGGCGGCGGCGGCCGACCGCTTGGCGCTCGCCGCGGCCGGTCGCGAGGCCGCGGTTTCGGGCACGGTCCGCGTAACGGCCAGTGCGTTCGTTGCCACGCTAACCCTCCCGGAGATCATCGCGGATTTGCGATTGGCACATCCGGAGATCGAGATCGAACTCGTCGCGTCGGATGCAACGGAAAATCTCCTGCAGCGCGAAGCGGATATTGCGGTTCGCATGTACCGGCCCCGGCAGGTCGATGTCATTACACGCAAAGTGTCGGAACTGAGCCTTGGCGTGTATGCGGCGAATAGCTATCTCTCCCGCCGCGGCACGCCACGCGAGCTCAATGATCTCCTAGCTCATGACATTGTCGGGTATGATCGGGACGAGACCATTTTGCAAGGCTTTGCTGCTGTAGGCGTTGACGTGGACCGCCACTTCTTCGTCGCGCGCTGCGATGACCAAGTGGCCTACTGGCATCTTGTTGTGGCCGGCGTTGGAATTGGCTTTAGCCAAGTCCGGGTTGGCGATGCAGAACCTTTGGTCTCGCGTGTCCTGCCGGACTTTGCTATTCCGCCCCTACCGGTCTGGCTCACAGCGCACGCCGGTCTGCGCACAAACCCGCGCGTGCGACGGGTTTTCGATTTTCTTGCCGAGCGCCTCGCGCGGCCGGGTGGCCTATAACCGCGCTCCCGCGGAATCCGCTTGATTTATCGCCGCGCGCACGACTTTATGGGCCCCAAATTCGGAATGGAGACTTAATGGCTAAGGAAGAAATGCTCGAGATGAACGGCACGGTGGAGGAGATCCTCCCCAACGCCATGTTCCGTGTGAAGCTGGAGAACGAGCACGAAGTACTCGCACACACCTCGGGCAAAATGCGCAAGAACCGCATCCGCGTGCTTGCGGGTGATAAAGTCCTGGTCGAGATGACGCCGTACGATCTGACCAAGGGCCGCATCACGTTTCGCTACAAGTAGGAATTGCCGCTGTGTCCGCGGCAGCGGCCCCGCGGCTGGAATCGACGCCCGCGTTGGTTCTCGCGTCCGGCTCACCACGACGCCTCGAACTCCTCTCGCAAATCGGGTTCATTCCCGAGGCAACTGTGGTTCCTAACATCGACGAATCACGGTTGCCGGGCGAACTGCCGCGGGACCTTGCGAAGCGGTTGGCGCGGGAAAAAGCAGCAGCAGCTGTCGCTGAAGCGCCGAATGACTATGTCCTCGCGGCCGACACGGTCGTGGCGCGTGGTCGGCGCGTTCTGCCGAAAGCCGAATCCGAGGCGGAAGCGCGGGCGTGCTTGGGCTTACTGTCGGGGGCGGCCCATCGGGTGACGACCGCCGTTGCGGCGTTTGCGCCGAATGGGCGCTTGGCGGAACGCACGGTCGAAACCCGCGTCCGGTTCAAGCGGCTGAGCGATACAGATGTTGAGGATTACATTGCGTCTCGCGAGTGGAACGGCAAGGCCGGTGGATATGCCATCCAGGGTCGTGCCGGTCGTTTCGTCGTGGCGATACAAGGCAGTTACTCGGCCGTCGTCGGTCTGCCGCTTTACGAAACTGTGAGCTTGTTGGAGGGGCTGGGGTACCGGCCGCAACGCCATGAGTGAAACCATTTTGGTCAACGTCGGGATCGGCGAAGTGCGTATCGCCACAATCGATGAACGCGGCCTGTCTCAACTCGCGATCGAGCGACTTAGCGGCGCTCAGGTGACCGGCGTCGGGGCGATCTATCTCGGCCGCGTCACCTCGGTCGTGCCGGGCATGGAGGCCGCGTTCGTCGACATCGGTACCGAACGCAGCGGGTTCCTTTCGGCCTGGGATGCGCGTCCGCACGATTGGGTCGATGAAGACGGCCAACGTCGGGCGCCGCCGATCGCCGACCTCGTGCACGAGGGTCAAGCCGTAATTGTTCAAGCCACCAAGGAGCCCTTGGCCGACAAGGGTGCGCGGCTATCGACCCGGGTCTCGATTCCGGGGCGATACTTGGTTTTTGTGCCCGATGCGGAGGGCGTTTTTATTTCGCGGCGGATCGAGGACGAGGCCGAGCGCACGCGCCTGACCGACGTGGTCAGCAAAATCGCCGCAGATCGGAATCTCGCCGCCAGTTTCATCGTTCGAACGGCCGCAAATGGGGCGGCGGAGGAAGATTTGGCGGCCGACATCGCGGGGCTGGAGGAACTTTGGGCAGAAGTGGCGGAAGAGGCGAAACATACCGAACCGCCGGCCGCCCTCTATTCCGACCTTGGGCCGGTGGAACGTTTCCTGCGCGACCATATCGGCGCGAAGACCGCGACGGTTTTGATTGACGATGCCGCGGCATGTACGGCGGCCCAAAACTTCGTGACCAACAATCTTCCCGATTTCGAGGGCGCGGTTGAGCAATACCAAGACCAAGACGAGATTTTCGATGCGCACGGCATCGCCGAGCGTCTGGAGTCCCTGTTGGACCCGAAGGTGGCGTTGCCGTCGGGCGGTCACGTGGTGATCGAAGGGACCGAGGCGCTGACCTCGGTCGACGTCAACTCGGGGCGCTTCACGCAGGCCGGGTCGCATAGCGAAACCGCGCTCGCGACCAACCTGGAAGCGGCCACCGAAATCGCCCGCCAACTACGTACTCGCGACATTGGTGGCCTCATCGTGATCGACTTCATCCACATGGATGACCCTGAACACCAAGCCCAGGTCATCGCGCAACTCAAAGAAGGCTTGGAGGGCGACAAAGCGCCCGTGCGGGTCGGCGCGATTTCCGAGTTCGGTCTGTTGGAGATGACTCGCAAGCGCACGCGCGATTCGGTGCACAAGCGATTTACCGAACTGTGTGCCCAATGCGACGGGACCACGCGAGTCCCGACCATCGAGACCGTCGCGCTATCGGTATTGTGGCGCGCCGAGCGGGAAGGGCGCGCAGTGCGCAGCGATGTCGGTAAGCGTCTGGAACTGCATGCCGCGGAATCGGTGATCGACTATCTCGAAGAGGCAGAGCCGCTTCTCCTCGCGCTTGAACAGCGCACCGGATGTTCCGTGGAACTGGTGGCGGCCGACGAGTTCGGGCGTCCGGACTTCGAGGTCGTGCGGGTCTGATCGACTAAGGGCGCGACATGACAGCGAATTCAGAACCTTGCCCGATCTGTAAAAAACCGGCGGCCACCCAATATCGGCCGTTTTGTTCAAAGAGCTGCGCTAATGTTGATTTAGGTCGGTGGCTGGGCGGCACCTACGCCATTCCCGCCGAGGAACCGCTCAGCGAATCCGATCTGGAGGCCATCATTTCGAACGACAACGCGCCCGAAGGCGAGGCTTAACGGCGCGTTCGGCGCCGCCGCACCAAGGGACTTTGGCGGCGGCTGGACACCCTCAAGACCTTCTTTTATAAGGCGGCTGCCTCGTGTCCTACCCAAGGGACACAGTTCGCGCCGCCACAGAACTATTCCGTGGCGAGCCGTCACGGGCCCAGGTAGCTCAGTTGGTAGAGCAGCGGACTGAAAATCCGCGTGTCGGTGGTTCGAATCCGCCCCTGGGCACCATCATCTGTGCCCCCACAAGCTGGTCTCAGGAAACCTCCGATCCGGGGGCGCGGGTGACCCAGATCAGGCCGAGGAAAAGCGTTTTTGCGCGCGGCAAGACGAGTAGCGCTAACGCCAAAGCGATCGTCGGCCATAGCGTCATGGCGACCCATGTCGGCCACGCGGTGTTTTGTTCGACGAGCAGCAGAATCGGCACCACGATGTGGCCGACGATCATGATCGTCAGCCACGGTGCGGCATCATCGGATCGGATATGGCCGAACGCTTCCTGGCAGGACAAGCACGTTTCGACCTGTTTGAGATAGGACCGCATGAGGCGGCCTTGGCCGCAATTGGGGCAGCGTCCGCGCAGCGCGCGCCGCAAGGCGGTTCCCAGGCCCGGTCGCTCAACGTGGGTCGAATGGGAGGTCACGATTGGGTTCTCCGTGTGCGGCGTTCTTTCAAAGAATGAGCGTGCGCTCAGGAGAGAATACGTGCAAGGGCGTGTGCTGCGCCGGATTGCCGCACGGGCTGCTCGACGCACCAGAATGTCGACATTCCGGTTCGCCTTTTCACCGCGTCTGACGACCGGCTTGGATGCGCGGAACGGGGTTGAGCCAGCGCAACGCGCGACCCTCGCGACCATGCGAAAGTTCTCCTATGACAAAGAGAGGGCTTGCATGAATCACAAACACCGAAAGACACTCCACGCGCTTTTCGCACACCCGGTCAGCGCCAATATCAACTACCAAGCGGCGGTGCACGTCTTAGAAGAACTCGGCGCGGTGGTTGAGAACAAGTCCGGTAATCGGATCGGTGTTACCTTGAACGGGCATACGGTAGCGTTCACGCATATGAGCCACGATCTGCCGAAGGACGAAGTTGCGCAGATCAGGAAATTTCTCACGACCTGCGGTATCGATCCGAAAGCCTACCCGCTCTAAACGCCGCGTTGCGGCTGCGGACGAGGGCCGCTATGACTGAACCTGATAGCGATCGGTTCGGTAGCGCATGAAACTTGCACATTTTTCTCATGTCTGGGGTAAGCCCGGCATGTCGCCCCATGCGCGGTACGAGCAATTGTGGCGCGAGATCGAACTCTGCGACGCGCTGGGCTACGACTATGCGTTTTGTGTCGAACACCACTTTCGCCCGGACGAGAGTTGGATGTCGGCGCCGAGTTTGTTCACCGCCGCAGCCGGCGTGCGGACCAAGAACGTTCGTCTGGGTCCCATGGGATACATCGTGCCGCTTTACGGTTCGCTTCGGCTTGCCGAAGAAATTGCGCTGCTGGATCAGATGCTGGATGGGCGGCTCGAGGTCGGCTTGGTGCCAGGGATCAACCCGCTCTATTTCGAGCCCTTTGGGCTTGAATACGATGCGCGCAAGGCACCGACGATGGAATACATCGATTACTTGGAGGCCGCATTCGGCGCGCAGCCGTTTTCGTTCGAGGGAACACACCATCGCACGGCCCGTGCACGATTGGCGGTCATGCCCAAACAGCAACCGCATCCGCCCCTGTGGATGCAAAGTCGCGATCCCGAGACCCTCCGGTTCTGTGCCGCGCGGGGTTTGAACACCGGGTATTTCCTGGTTTATCCGCGAAGCGAGGCAGCGCCGCGCTACCGTCAGTTTCTGGCCGACTGGGATGCGGCGGGTTGGTCGCACCGTCCCAACATTGCCTATTCGACCGTCGTGTATGTGGACGAGAGTGACGACAAAGCGCTCGATGTCGCGCTGGCCCGCGCTGGGCGGGCCTACGAGGGGTTTCTATCGGTGCCGGACGACCCGTCGCGCACGTTCGAGGATCGCGTCGCGGAGTTTGCCGCTCTGGCCTATGAGCGGGGCGAGGGGCCTGCGGCCGACATTCGCGCCCACCTATTCGATGCCGAGTATCTGCACGAGAACGATTTGGTCTTTATCGGGTCGGCCAAAACCGTCACGGAAAAGCTGATGAAGGCCGCCAGCGAGGGCGTCTTCAATTGTTTCATGGGCGAGTTCAATTTCTCGGACCTACCCGAAGACGACCTCATGCGCTCGATCCGTCTCTTCGGCGAACAGGTCATGCCCGAACTTCAACAGTTCGAGCCGTTCTAACACTCTTTACGGTTTGGAGGGCAACTGCGGCTTAGCCGCTACGCCTTCCAGGCGGCCGCCAACTCATCGCCTGTCGGGGTGAGGGCAAAGAACGCGCTCATCGTGTCCAGAGAGGCGTCGTGGAGGGCTTTCATGTGGCCGCGCGCCGCGACGGCGTCACGTGGGACGACGGCGCGGTAATCGCGCATCATTGCGTCCCGCACGGTCGATTCGACACAGGCCATTGTTGCCGTGCCGCAGACGACGACGGTTCGAATTCCGTTCGAGCGCAGGATCGTCTCTAGTCGCGTGTCGACGAACGCGCTGTACCGATTCTTGATGACCGTGAGTTCTTCCGGTCGCGGCGCAAGCTCGGTGACCTGTTCGGCGCCCCATGTTCGCGGTAAGCAAATATCCAACGCCACCGAAGCTTCGGTGTCGCCGAACAGCCAGGCAGGTGAGCCGGCGAGGGGGCCGTAGTTTGCTTGGACGTGCAACACCATCGCGCCGACGGTGCGGGCGTCATCGAGTACGGCGGCGATCGACGGAATGATGGCCTGATTGGCTGAAATGTCGGCACCACGCTGCGCCATAACGCCGTCGGGGTGACAGAAGTCGTTTTGCATGTCGATGATCAACAAAGCCGTGTTGGTCGGGTCGATCACGTCGGGCAGACCGCGCAGTACCCGCTTTTTCTTTTCATCGAGGTGCCAGCCGCGTGCGCCGGGGCCGGCTGTCTGCCATATGCCGAGGACGTCTTCGCTGCTTGGCACCGTGCCCATGGTCTGGGCGAATTTGCGTAAAGAGGCGTCGTGCCGTTCCTGAGAGAACGATGCGCAGGCGTCATTGGGGATTACGACGAAATAGTTTCGGAAAAAGGCGTCGCGTCCGGTCGACTCGACGCACCCACTGGTAATCACGCCGGTCAGGATCACGTTTTCGATGGCGTTCGAGCGAAGGTAAAGATCGATCGGCGAATCCCAGAACGCACTGTAGCGATGTTTGGTCATCTCGACTTCGTTCGGGCGATCAAGGTCAGGCACGATCTCGCCGTACCATTCCGCTCCGAACGTGCCGGTCTGACAGGCATTGGGGTCTTGGTCCGATTTGTCGAGCGCATCATCAAGCGCGGCACCACGAACGACGGGGTCGTAGGTTGCTCGGACCCATAAGATGAGGATGTCGAGACGCCGCGCTTCGGCCACGAGGTCAGCGATGCGCGCCGCCATTGGCGGCATCGTCGAGATATCCGCGCCGAGTTGCGGAAATAATCCGTCCGGATGGCAGAAATCGTTTTGCACATCGATGACCACCAGCGCCGTCTTTGTGGGATCAACTTTCTCGCTAAGGGGACGTGGCATGAGAGGCCTCTTAGAGGGTTGCTCAGCTAACTTCGAACAGGGCTTCGACTTCGACCGGGATGTCGGCATAAAGCTCGGCCACGCCGATGGCAGAGCGGACGTGGCGGCCATTTTCACCGAAAACGTCGACCATGAGATCCGAGAACCCGTGCAAAACGTCAGACGGTGTGTTGAAGCCGGGCGCACAGTTAATGAACCCAACAACCCGCACGACCCGTGTAATCGGATCCAGCGTGCCGAGGTGGTTTCGCAGCGTGGAAAGACAACACAAGCCGGTCAGTCGCGCCGCGTCATATCCTTCCGGGATCGTGAGTTCCCGTCCGAGTTTGCCCGAAACCAGCGGCACGTTACCCTCGCCAAGGGGGCCATGACCGCTCATGTAAATGTGGTTGCCCGAGCGCAACGCCCGCACGCGATTGGCTTCGTCACGAAAGGGCGGTGGCAAATCGAGCCCGAGTTCTTTGAGGCGTTGCTCTGCAGTCATTCGTCGCTCCTTTGATCCGGCCGGTTTCCCAACAGATGGGAAGCCCGGCGCCTAGACATCCTTCGCAAAGACCAGATAGTAGCCATTGAGGTCTTTGATGCCGAGTTCGCGCAGGCCGTAGGGCTGGGTTTCCGGGCCCCACTCGATGGAAACGCGACCCTTTAGGTTCGCGGCAAGATCATCGACATCCTCGACAAAGACGTAGATGAGGCCGCTAAAGGTGGGCTGGGGAAGGCCGTCGAGCGCGTTCGCGAAGAAGCAAATGCGTGCGTCGCCGCGCGCCACCTCGGCCCAAAAGGTTTCGCCGTCTTCCTCATAGGCGCCGGTTTGTTCGAAGCCAAGCACATCGGCGTAGAAGCGCAGTGCGGCCTTGAGGTCGGAGACGAATAGGCTGGGTGTGACGGGCGCGCGCTGCATCGAAGACTTGTCGGCTTAGCGATCAACAACCACGAGGGCTGTATCGAGGCTGGTCAACGGTTCGAAGCCGTCCCGCGTGATGCGCAGCGTATCTTCGATATGGACGCCACCCCAGCCGTATTCGACATGCGGCATGTCGATGTTGATCACCATGTTTTCTTCCAGCGCGAAGTCGTCGGCGTCGCCAAACGTTTCCGCCCCCACGGGCATCGGGTTGTCGGTGTGCTCAAGGCCCAGGCTGTGGGGCGAGACGTTGAAAAACGCCTCGAACCCGGTGTTCCGAACGGCCGCGACAACGGTGTCGACGATCTTGCTCTTGCGCACGCCGGGCTTGAGAATTTCGAGCGCGGCTTGAAAGCCCGCCTCCAAACCCTTTACCCGGCTTTCAAGTTCAGAACTAGGTGTGCCGAAAACCGCCGAGCGACCAAAGTCGGCGAGGTAGAGCTTGTACTCACCGAGTGCGTCGAAATAGAGTGGTTCGTCGCGGACGATCTTTTCGTAGGGAAGACCGCCAAGGTAGGTGTTCATGTAACGTGCGCGGCCGCCCTGGCGGGCCATTTCGGTCGCGTGAACGTTCGTCAGTTCCGGCCAGGTCGCGCCTTCGTACATCGCGTCGATGGCTTTGAGGCACGCGGTTTCGTTCATTCGGGCGCCGTCGCGCATGATCGCGATTTCATCATCGGTCTTCACGATGCGGATTTCGCGCAAGATGTTGATGGCATCGACCGGTTCGATGCGGGCGAGATCCATGTCGGCCATCCATTGGGTCAGGCGCAGATCGTCGGTGCCAATTCGCCCATCCGCGAGACCCGCTTCATTCATGGCGCGCCGAAGCGCCCAAGCCGGCGTGGCGGCAACGCGCGGTCGGTAGGCATCGCGGCGTGCCGACCATTCCTTGGCGAGAGGCGAGAGGGTCACTCCCTCGCGGGTCGGCCAACCGACATAGGGCGCGGCTTTCGGTTCGTCCGGTGCGGTCTGAATACCATCGTCGCCCGCTTGCCGACCCGAATAGTCGGAGTACGCGACAATGTTTTCCATCCATGTCGGCGCCGCGACATCGAAGCGTTGCAAGGAGATTGCGGGGACGACTAGCGTCGGCGGGGCTGACGGATCACGCGGCAAGACAGCGAAGGCAGCGAACGGCCAGCCACCTTCGCTGAGGCTCTCCCAATAGTCGCTTAGGTAATAGACGTTGTGTTTTTCACGGACCACCAAGCCCTTGAGGCCGTGCCGGTCCATCACCGCGTTGGCGCGGTCGCGATTGAGCAACATGCCGATCCTCCCCCGTTTACGGGGAGGATAGCATGTTGGTCATCGACAAAACCCAGGGGTTCTAGCCGAAATGTTTGCCGAGGGGCTCCCAGTACATTTTGTGCCAGCCACCCTCAAGCATATCGTGCCCTTCGTCGGGGTAGCCGGTGTGGTCGAAGACGAGCTTGGTGGCGTCGCCTTCGCCTTTGAGTTCGAAGCGCGCGACCGAGTAGAGACCTTCTTCCCAATTGCCGGCGCGCCAGGCCTGGACTACGCGTTTGCCGGGCACCAGTTCAATGTTACGCGCTGCGATTTGGCGGCCGAAAAGCGATACCGCGCCGCCTGCCTTTGAGGCGATCTCAGCGGGGGCGCCAGTGGCCGCCGAGAAGGTTTCGGCATCGGTCAGGGCGGCGTAAACCTGATCGGGGCTGGCCTTAAAGCTCACTTCTTGGTGGATTGATTTTGCCATGGGTCTTTCCTCGGTTCTGTTGATCGGTATAATAGTTGCACGAATGGCCTAATATTATTTGGTGACCATGGCAAGCCCTCAACAAGCACCTCGCGACGAAGACGAAGAGGCGCGACTCGATGCGATTTTCCACGCGCTCGCAAACCGTACGCGCCGCGCGATGTTGCGTCAGTTGGCGAAAGGGCCAGCGATGGTGACCGAATTGGCGGCGCCTTTTGATATGTCGCTGCCGTCTGCGTCGAAGAACCTCAAAGTTCTCGAAAAAGCGGGGCTGATCGATCGAACCGTTTCGGGACGGGTGCACCGTTGTGCTTTGGACCCCGAATCCTTGCGGGATGCTGACGCATGGCTCGAATTCTACCGCGGGTTCTGGAGCGGTTCCCTCGACTCGCTTGCTCGTTTTGTCGCGGAAGAAGACAACCCCGATGACCAAAAGCGTTCCAAGCAACATAGGAGCAAGACCAAATGAGCACCAAACCGCAACCGGACAGTCAGGAACCCGGTACGCTCACGCTCCTGATTCGGCGTCGAATCGCGGCGACGCCGGAACGGCTTTTCGAGGCATGGACGACGCCTGAACAATTCGTCCAGTGGTGGGGGCCACCCGGCGTCGAATGTCCCGGCGCCGAAATGGATCTTCGTGTTGGCGGCGCCTATCGCATCGGAAACCGCATGCCGGACGGCAACGAGGTTTGGATCGGCGGCACCTTCGAGCGCATTGCCCCGCCCTCGGAATTGGTTTTCAGCTGGAAGATGGAGCATGTCGAGGCGCCGGCGGAGCGCGTCACGGTGCGGTTCGAAAGGAGCGGTGCGGAAACAGATGTCGTGGTGTTCCACGAACGCCTTGCGAACGAAGCCGCGCGGGAACAACACGAAGCGGGGTGGGCGGGTTGCCTTGACGGCCTCGTGGCCTTTCTTGAGACCTAAGGTCGACGGGAGAGGGCGAACAACGAGACAGGTGCGCCAACGCCGCGTAAGTCGATCTCACCGAGGCTTTCTGCAGCGACATCGTCAGGCAACGTGAGCGATTCAATAAGATCAGCCGACGCGAGGCAGGGGCGTTCAAGCGTTCGGCAACTTTGTTCGATTCGCGCGCTGACGTTCATCGTATCGCCGAGGTAGACAATCTCGTGTTTTGCGGTACCGATTTCGCCGGCGACCACAGGACCACGGTGCAGGCCCGCCCAAAAAGACGGCACGATGCCAAATTCGCGGCGGTAGTGCTCTCGTGCGCGTTCGATCTCATCGAGCATGCCGAAATACGCCCGCACGCACGCCGCATTCCTTATCCCGCGGCTCGACCGCCAGGACAGAATGATTTGGTCGCCGACATATCGGTGAATATCGCCGCCATTCCGGATAACGGGGGGTGTGATGTCGGCAATAAATCGCCGCAGCAAAGCGTGGTACCGGATGTTCCCGAGCTGCTCGGCAAGGGTGGTCGAGCCGCGCAGATCGATGAACAAAAAGATGCGGTCTTCTTCGCGGGGTCGGTGATAGCGACCCGCGATCAAGCCGACGAGAACGCCGCGGCTCATCAGCTGATTGACCTGAAACCCGAAGTTGATCGCTGCCGCTATCGCAAAGCTGATCAGGATCGAAATGATGAAGGAAGGAGCAGCTAGTTCTTTGATGGGGACGTTGCCAATGGTCAGCAATGGAATGCTCAACCCGAGAAAAATAATGACGAGCCAGGCAACACTTTTTGTGAGCAAGACGGCTAAGAATGGCGCTTCGCGGATGCGCCGTGCGATTAGGCCAACGCCCCAACTCACCTGAAAAGAAACCATACCCGTGCCGATCAGGAAGCCGATAAGGCCACCGGAAAGCACTGCCAGGAGGGAGCCGTCGCCGAGAAAATAGCCGGGGATCAAGCCCATTAAGGCTGCGAGGGGCGCTAGGCCGGCGGACAACGTGAGGACGAGACGCCACTGCTCGGTTCGGGTCATTTCGGAAGGTCGCTCAAGTCTGGTTGCCGATAATCACTAATCTAAACAGCTACAGGTCTTCGGCTCGGAAAACCAGCGTCTCGGCGTCGTCGCCATAGATAGGGTGGGTGGCCAGGCCGACTTGCCAATGGCTCTACTAGCGTGTTCAGTCCCCGGCGATGAACGACATTCCAAAGACCACAGGAACTTCAGCAAGGTTGCGCGACGTCGCGCGAGGCGTCGGCGTCATTTCTCCGGTCTTGATGGTTTATGTGGCGATCGGGATGGCCTACGGGGTGTTGGCCGTCGACAACGGCATTCCGCCGTGGCTTGCGGTCCTCATGTCGGCGCTCGTTTACGCCGGCACCGCGCAGCTTGTTGGCGTTCAGATGATTGCGCTCAATTTGCCACCGGTCTCCATCATCGTCACCGCTGCGGTCATCAACGCGCGGTTCTTTGTGATGGCGTCGGCGCTCGTGCCCTATCTTCGGCGTCTAAAGACCTGGGAGCGGGCGCTATATGCAACACAACTGACGGATGCGACGTTTGCGTTGCACATCGCGCGGTTGCCCAGCGCCAATGCCAGCAAAACCGAGATATTCAGCACAAATATCATCGGCCACCTCGTGTGGGTCGGATCGACGCTCGCCGGTGTCATCGTGGGACAGACCGCTGGAAACCTCGATGCATTCGCCATCGACTTTGCCATGCCGGCGATGTTTATCGGTTTGCTGGTACCCCTGATTCGCGATCGTGGCCAAGTCCTTGTTGCCGTCGGATCGGCATTGGCGACCGCTGGATTTTTTGCAGTTGGGGCGGCCTTCTGGACGATATTGCTCGCGACGCTGGTCGGCCTTCTTATCGGGTGGGGGACCGATCGATGGGCGAAATAGCAATCCTCCTCACGATCCTCGGGATGAGTGCGGTGACATTGCTAATCAAGGCCGTCCCATTGGCGATCCTGGGCAGCAGAAAACTACCGCGCATCGTGGAGGATGGTCTTAAGCACCTCCCCGTGGCGGTGCTCTCGGGCATGGTGGTGCAGTTGGTTCTGGTTAAAAACGCCGAATTGAGCTTTTCGTTCGACGATGCCACCGTCTGGGCCGTTCTGCCGACGTTGGCGATCGCAGCTATCACGCGAAACTTGTTCATCACGATCGCGGTCGGGATGGGGTTCGTTGTCGTGGTACGCCTATTTGCCGGCTAGGCCCATCGCCCGCTACTGGGCCTTCGCGAAGAGCTGGTCGGGATCGCGAAAGGCTTTGAATTCGAGAGCGTTGCCCGAGGGGTCGAGAAAAAACATCGTGGCTTGTTCGCCGACCTCGCCGGCAAAGCGAATGCCCGGTTCAATGATGAACGACGTTGTCGCCGCGCGTAGGCGGTCGGCCAGCACATGCCATTCCTCCCAAGGCAGAACGATTCCGAAATGGCGCACCGGGACCGCTTTGCCGTCAACCGTATTTGTGGGTGACGCGCTCTCCGGAGGGGCGAGGTGGGCGACAATCTGGTGACCGTAGAGATCGAAATCGATCCAGGCCGCTGAGGAGCGTCCCTCCGGGCAACCCAAAAGGCCGCCGTAGAAAGCGCGGGCGGCATCGAGGTCGGTTACGGGAAACGCCAAGTGAAAGGGTGGTCGTTCGCTCATTGCGGCATTCTAAACGTCCGGAGAGCTGTTTTGGGCGGGTTCTGTGGACTCCTCCGGTGCAATCCATTAATGCCTCGGCCCGACACCGGAGATTGTGATGACTGATACGCCGACGACGGGCCGCCGCCCGCTTGATGGAATACGAATCCTTGAGATGGGGCAACTTATTGCCGGCCCCTTTACCACTTCGGTTTTGGGGTATTTCGGTGCCGAAGTCATCAAAATCGAGCCGCCAAAAGGGGGAGATCCGCTTCGCGTGTGGCGCGTTCTCGATGACGAAGGGACCTCCTATTGGTGGCGGGCAATGGCGCGCAACAAAAAGTCGGTGACCCTGGATTTGCGCACCGACGAAGGCCGCGCGATCGCAAAACAAATCGCACTTAAGGCCGATGTGCTGGTGGAAAATTTCCTGCCGGGTCGCATGGAAGAATGGGGGTTGGGGCCCGACGAACTAAAGAAGGACAATCCCAAGCTCGTTTACGCCAGGGTTTCGGGCTACGGCCAAACTGGCCCTAACGCAACCAAACCCGGTTATGCCTCGGTGTGCGAAGGCTTTGGCGGCTTTCGGTATGTAAACGGGTTTCCAGATCGGCCGTCGGTGCGTCCAAACCTTTCGTTGGGCGACACATTGGCTTCGCTTCATGCGGTGATCGGCATCCTCCTAGCCATTGTGGAACGCGGCAAGATGAACGGCACCGGTCAGGTCGTGGATGTCGCGATCTACGAAGCGGTGTTCGGCGTGCTCGAAAGCGTCGTGCCCGAATTCGATGGTGCGGGACTCGTACGCGAACCCTCGGGATCGACGCTGACCGGGATCGTGCCGACAAATGTCTACCGGTCCAAAGACGGTCAACAGATCATCATTGGGGGGAACGGCGATTCGATCTTCAAGCGATTGATGACAGTGGCGGGTCGTGAGGACATGGCCAACGATCCCGCGCTTGAGAACAACGCAGGCCGCGTCAAACACGAGAAGGAAATCGACGATGCCTTGGCGGCTTGGACCTCCACGGTCGACGGTCAAGATATCATTCGGCAGCTCGAAGAGGTTCGCGTCCCCGTCGGGCCGATCTACAGCGTTCGCGACATCATGGAAGATCCGCAGTACCAGGCGCGCGACATGATCGAATCGGTTGAGATCGACGGCAAGCCACTGAAGATACCGGCTATTGCTCCACGGCTTGCTGAAACACCAGGGCGCACCGACTGGCCGGGACCGTCACTTGGCGCGCACAATGAAGAAGTCTTGAGCGGTCTTCTCGGTATGGACCAAGACGCGATCAACGCACTTCGCGACAAAGGGGTCGTATAGTCGACCGTATTCGGTCCCGGCTTTCGTGGCCGAGGCTGGACCACCAGAAAGAACGAACCGACATGTCTCAGTCAGATAGCGCGGTGCCTGCACGCTCGGTCGCGGAATTCGTCGCGTTGATGGCGCTGATGACATCGATTGTGGCGTTGTCGACCGATGCGATGTTGCCGGCACTGGCGATTATCGGGGCCGACCTGGGGGTCCAAGTTGCCAACGACAACCAACTGGTCGTTTCGGGCTTCTTTCTTGGCCTCGCCATCGGGCAAATCTTCTTTGGGCCGATCTCCGACAGCATCGGACGCAAACCGGCAATCAACATCGGGTTCGCAATTTTTGCGGCGGGTTGCGTTTTGTCGATCATTGCGACCGACTTCAACACCATGTTGGCGGGCCGCGTGCTCCAAGGGATTGGCGCGGCTGGCCCGCGGACGGTGGCGGTCGCGCTGGTCCGTGATCAGTATGCCGGGCGGGCGATGGCGCGCATCATGTCGTTCGTCATGACCGTTTTTATTTTGGTGCCGATCGTCGCGCCGATGCTGGGCCAGGGAATTCTTTTTATCGGAACCTGGCACGGCATTTTCGTTCTCTTCCTCGCCTTGGCGGTGGTTGCCTTCCTATGGCTTTCGATCCGGCAACCCGAGACGCTGCCGCCTGAGAAACGACGGCCCTTTACGATGGGACGGATCGGCCGGGCCGTCGTCGAGGTCTTCAAAAGCCGCATGGCGATCGGTGCGGCGCTCGCGGCGGGCGTCATTTTCTCGGCCATGATCGGCTACCTCACGTCGTCGCAACAGATCTTCCAAGACACCTATGGGGTGGGCGACTTGTTCCCGGTGTTCTTTGCCATTCTTGCCGTGGCGATCGGCGCGGCGTCCTTGGTGAATGCACGCCTGGTCATGCGTTTTGGCATGCAGAAACTCACGGTTTGGTCGCTCAGCGCGTTGATCGTGATGTCGGCGATCTTCTTCGCGATCGCGTGGTCGTTTTCTGGGGTCCCGCCGCTGTGGTCGTTCATGGTGTATGGGCTTCCGACGTTCTTTTGCATGGGTGTCCTCTTCGGCAATCTCAACGCGATGGCGATGGAGCCACTCGGGCATATCGCCGGCGTGGGCTCGGCCGTTGTCGCCTCATTGACCGGCTTCCTTTCGCTGATTATCGGCTCGAGCATTGGGCGCAGTTATGACGGAACCGTTCTGCCGCTCGTGGGCGGCTACGGTGTCCTGGCGGCGGTGGCGCTCCTTCTCATTATTTGGGTGGGCCGCAGCCGCGTCACCCAATAGCCGGTTGCGCAGCCGCCGCGGGAACGTGTCACAATGTTCTGATGTGGCGGCCCAAGGAACGCATCAAATGGAAAGCCGACGTCGCGCGGTGGCCGAGCGCGAAAGAAGCCGCGGCGTCGAAGCTGTTTTCGCCGGTGCGCTACGGACCGGTTGAGGCGCGGCACCGCACGTGGGTGCCCGCCATGGTCCCGTGGCGCGCGACCGATGCCGGCTTCGTGACACCAGAGGTTTTGGATTGGTACGGCCGGTTCGCGCGCGGCAAGCCTGGCGTGTTGGTGGTCGAGGCGACCGGTGTCCGCGACGTCCCTTCCGGACCGCTTCTTCGCATCAACGATGACCGGTTTCTGCCCGGCCTAAAGGACCTCGTCCACACCGTTCGAGAGGCGAGTGAGGGCGACACCAAACTCTTCATCCAGATTATCGATTTCCTGGGCATTCGGCGGCGACCCGACCCCGCGAAATACTTCGAACGGTTCCTCAAGATCACCGCCCGCCACCGCCTGGCGCTTGAAATGCCCGAGGCGACCGATGCCGAGGTTCGCCAACGGCTCTTGACGCTCAACGATGACGCGCTCGTACACACGCTGACGCCGCGCGAATTGGAGGCGTTGCAGTATGGGTATCGCGAACGGGTCACCGACATTGACCTGCCCCAGATTGCGGACCTGCCGAGGGTGTTGCCGCCGGCCTTTGCCGCCGCGGCGCGGCGCGCGCAAGAGGCTGGCTTTGACGGTGTCGAGTTGCACTATGCGCACGCCTACACCATGGCGTCGTTTCTGTCGGCGACGAATACGAGATCCGATGGTTACGGCGGCGAACGCGTGAACCGGGCACGTCTGCCGCTCGAGGTTTATCGCGCGGTCCGCGACGCGGTCGGCGCCGATTTCGCTGTGGGCGCACGCTTCCTGGCCGATGAGTGCATTGCAGGCGGAAATACCGTCCTGGATGCCGCTTGGTTCGGCTGCGCGTTTGCTGATGCGGGCATGGACTTCTTGTCGTTGTCGCGCGGCGGCAAATTCGATGATGCCTTGCAGCCCTCAGTAGGGTGGGCGGCGTATCCCTACACCGGGCCGTCCGGGTACGAGTGTATGCCGCAATACATTTCCGACAAGCGCGGCCCGTTCGGTCGCAACGTGGATGCCGCAAAAACGATTCGCACAGCCGTGCGCGACGTCGGATTCGACGTGCCGGTCGTCGTCTCGGGCGGCATCCATGGTTTTGATCAAGCCGAGGGCATCCTTGAATCCGGGGCGGCCGATGTCGCGGCGTTAGCCCGTCAATCTCTGGCTGATCCAGATTGGTTCGTGAAGGTGGCGCACGGAGACGGCGCCTCGGTTCGCTTGTGCGAATACACCAACTATTGCGAGGCCCTCGACCAAAAACATAAGCAGGTGACCTGCAAGCTCTGGGACCGTTTGGATTTGGATGAACTCGGTATTCTGAAAACACCCGACGGAAAACGGCGCCTCAGCGCTCCATAGCGTATGCGATCAACACTTCTCAGGTTGGGTGGCGGCCAAGGGCTAAGTGTATGATCAACCCAGGGGGAGGATCACAGCATGACCACAGACATCGTTGCACAGGAGGGGTCGCCCATGAGTGTCGCCGTGATCGGCGTCGCGGACATGGAGCGCTCGCTGCATTTCTATCGTGATCTCATCGGCTTGACGGCTGAACCATCGGTAACGTGGTCTGGCGCGGACTTCGAAGCCTTTTGGCACCTGCCTGCGGGCGCCAAAGGCGAGGCGGTGTTCCTGCACCATGGGCCAGACCCCGTCGGGCGCATCTTGCTTATCCAGTTTGATGCCTCGGATCGAAAGGTCGTACGCGCGGCGAAACCGGCGCGCGCCTATGGGCTGATCAACTTGAACTTCTATACCGCGGACATCTTCGGCGAGACCGAAAAATTCAGGAAGGCGGGCTACGAATTTTGGTCCGAGCCCGTAGCCCACGAATTTACCCCTGATGTCGGCACGCCGATCGAAGTGGTGTTCGAAGGACCCGACGGCGTACTCATCAACTGGGTCGAACTCGCGACCAAAGACCCGGCCACCCGCATCGGTAAGATGCGCGCCTATGTCGAGAGTTTTGGCAAAACCGAAACCGGATTCACGCCCGTCGTGACCACCGCGTCGTGCATGCGCGACATCGAGAAATCAAAAGAGTTCTACGTCCGCGTCTTGAAGATGGGGGTTCACATCAATCAAGTCCTGGACAGCGACAACTACCGCAAGTTCCAAAAGGTGCCGGATGGTGGGCGCACCCAAGTGACGTTCATGCAAGGCAACCACATGTTCGGCAAAATCGCGACCTCGCAGCCGTTGAATTATCCCGTGCCGGATCTCGTGCCCGACTCGGTTGCGCCCAACATCGGCTACTTGATGCAGACCTTCCTCGTGCCGGACTTGGACGCAACGATGGCTGAATGCGTGGCACTCGGCGTCGAGACCTACACGCCGCGCACGGTGCTTGAGGTACCCGGCTTGGGACGGGTCGACACGGCGATCGTGCGCAACCCCGGTTCGGGCGCGCTGCAGCAGATGGTGCAGGCATGAGGGCGATTGTTTCTCGCGGGGCGCTTGTTGGCGTTCTTGCTGCGGCAATACTCGCGTCGGTCGATTTTGGCGGTGCTTCGCGCAGGTCTCTCGTTGAACCTCAATGCGCTGGGCGCGGACGCCGGGCCGGAGGCACTCTTAGGCATGTTGGGGCTGGGTGGTGAAAACGGCAGCCTTGACCTCGAGATGACAGCTGAGGAATTGGTGGTGAGGGATTCGGACTGGTCCCTTCATGCCGATCGGATGTTGCTCCGCCAGCGACTCGGCGACGGTGTGGTCTATGCGGGCACGCTGGAGGGCGTTCACGCCGAGGACGTGCTGAACGGCCGGCTCTATTCGTTCCGGACGTTGGAAATGCAAAGTCGCGGCGAGGTTGCCGACGCCGATTCATTTGCCGGCTCCCAGATCGTTGCGTTTGACGGGTTCCAGTTCGACATCGCGCCCTCGCAGTTTCTTCCGGCACAAGGCCGACTGAAGCTAGGTCTCAAGAGAGTGTCGCTGTCGCATCTGATGGATGTCCTGGCGAGCGCGGATCCGCTCGGTCCGCCGGAAGCGGCGGTCGCGCCCGTTTTCGGTGCGCTGGCGGAATCGGGCGCCGTTTTTTCTCTGGATACCCTCGACGTTCAAGGCGTGGGCGCCAAAGCGTTTCTGGAAGCGCCCGTACAATTCGACATCCAAACGATGCAGCTTTCGACGGAACCAAATCGCCTTATCGTTCATGGGCTCACCGGGTTGGTCACCGGGCTCGCTGCGGAAGGCGCGGACCCGCAACTTGTTGGCGGTTTGGCCGCGGCATTGGCGATGGGGCGTCCCGAGCAACGGGGCGGCGAAACGGTTCATGTCTTCGACTTCGCGATCGACGAGCGCGGAGCCCCCACCATTAACGGCCGTTCAATTGGCGGCGCTCCCTAGGTGACAAAGGTCCGACGCCGATACGTCGAGGGCCCGTTCGGGCAGGTGCATTTGTATGAAGCGGGCACGCTGGGCGATGGCGCGCGCCCGCTAGTGTGTTTTCACCAAAGCCCGTTATCGGGCCGGACGTTTGACGCCCTGATGCGCGCGTTGGCGGGTGAGCGCTATCTCGTCGCACCCGATACGCCGGGATACGGTCACTCCGACGCGCCGCCGGAACCATTGTCGATCGAGGGGTATGCCGCGGCGCACGGTGCGGTGATCGATGCCATGGACCTGGGTGAAATCGATGTGATCGGAGTGCATACCGGCGCACGAATTGCGGTCGAGTTCACGCGGCAACATCGCGATCAGATCAAGCATGTCGTTTTAGTGGGGGCCGCGGTCTACACCGAGGAGGAGCGGGCCAAGCAACGTGCCTGGACGGGCGCGGCGCTACAGCCGACGGAGGGCAGCGACGGTTCGCACCTCGTGGGTTTGTGGAATAACTGGGCGCAGTTCCGCGGACCGGGGGTGGCCGACGCCATGATCGAGCGCTATCTGTCGGACAGCTTGCGCAATCGCGGCAACGCCGCTTATGCGGTGAAGGCAGTGTTTGCGCACGACATGGGTGCCGCCTTAGCGGAAGTCGATCAGCCGGTCCTGGTTTTCAATGTTCAGGACGATATCTACGACGCGACGGCCCGCTCGGCGGATGTCATGAAGAATGGGCGCGTCGTCGATCTGTCGCCGACGGGCCTTTGGCCGCTGGAAACGCGAACCGACGAGATCGTCGACCTCATTCGTCACCACTGCGCAGGCTAAACCGTCGGCGGCCTGTCCGCGGGCAGGTCGGTGATGAGCATCGATCCCGGTGCGTGGGTGATCGCAATCGGAAGCCGCGCGTTGAGAAGCGCCATGTGCGACGTCACCCCGCAGGCCCAAAACATCGGCACTTCGTCGGGCCGAATGCCCTGCGGTTCGCCCCAGTCCGGGTGCTCGATGTCGTCGATACCGAGGTTGGACGGATCGGCGACCTCAAGTGGCGCGCCGTGGGCATGGGGAAATTGCGCGGTGATGTCGCGCGTCCGGTCGGCGTCTTTTGCAGCAATGGCACGCATGGAGACGACGAGGGGCCCGCCAAAGGAGCCCGCCGCACGGGTCTGTCGGTTGGTGCGAAAGGCGGCGATGTCGCCACCCCGTTCGAGGTGGCGAAGGCGAATACCTGCACCGATGAGGGCTTCCTCGAACGATAACGAGCATCCCAACAAGATCGCGACGGAATCCGCTTGCCACAATCGCGTGATCTCGCTGAGGTGGTCTTTTGCGCCATCTTCGCGATGCAGGTGGTAGGCCGGTAGATCGGTCCGTACGTCGATGTCCTGTCCCAACGCGTCGAGGGACGGATTGCCGGCTTCGCCGACGCAGATGAGAGGGCAGGGACCGGGGTTGCGTTCGCAGAAGATCACAAATGTGCGGGCGCTGGCTTCCGGCAGAATCACCAGGTTGCACTGGAGTTTTCCCGGCGCCAGACCGGTCGTCGGCCCATCATACCGGTCGGCTCGAAATACCGCGCGGAGCGCCGCCGGGCTGAGGCCGCGCAAGTCTTCGTGTCCGAGGCGGGAAGCGTTGGTCATTGGCTCTATCATAGGATGCCCAAATCCTGCGGACGATGGCCCGGCCATGGTGCCGACCACCAAAAGGACTATCGGCGTCTTGGCGCTTGGAGTGTGCGGTCCGCGAGGATAGGCTATGGACCGCATAAGAACTGGGAGGATTTTTCTATGCTGAGAAGGACGTTTATGAAGACTGCCGCGGTCGTGACGGGTGCTGCCGCGGTCGCCACGCTTATTGCCGCCCCGGCACTTGCCCAAACCAAATGGGACGCTTCCGTGCCCTGGGGCCCGAGCGAATTTCACACCAAAAACCTCGTTCGCTTTGCCGAGGAAGTAGGCAAGGTTACCAACGGTGAGGTTCAGATCACGGTTCACACCGGTGGGTCCCTTGGCATCAAAGGCGCTGAATCATTGCGCTCCGTGCAGGACGGCATTGTCCCGATGGCCGAGATGGCAGGCTTCCAGCAGACCGGCGAAGAGCCGTTGCTTGGTTTTGAGGCCTTGCCGTATCTGATCAACGACTATGACGAACTTGAGATGTTCGTTGGCAAGATCAGAGGCCTCTATGAGGCGGCCTTCGAGAAGCACAATCAAAAGATGCTCTACACGGTGCCCTGGCCCAGCCAGAACATCTTCACCAAAAACCCGGTGTCCAGCATGGCCGACCTCGAAGATTTGAGGATTCGGACCTACAACAAAACCTCGACCGAATTGATGACGGCGCTTGGGATGTCACCGCAGCTTATTCCTAGCCCGGACATCGTGCCTGCACTCGCGGCTGGTGGGATCGACGCGGTCATGACGTCGGGTTCGACGGCTGTGGCACAGAAATACTGGGAGTTCCTGAATCACACTTACAGGACCAACCATCTGTGGGCGCTCAATCAGCTCACCGTCAATCTCGACGAATGGAACAAGCTGTCGGCCAAGAACCAGAAGGCGATCGAGGACTTGGCTCGGAAGCTTGAGCCGGAATTCTGGGACGTCAGCCGGGGCGAAGATGCCGTGAAGCTGAAGGAACTGGAAAACCAGGGGATGACTGTTGAGCCGATGAACGCAACAATCATCAAGGAAATGCAGGCCGAAGGCCGTAAGTTCTGGAAACCGTTCACAGATACGGTCGCCGGATCGGGCCCGATTCTGGAAGAGTTTCTTAAAGAAGCTGGCAAATCCTAAAACTTAGATAGAGCAGGCTGGGCGGTCGTCCTTGTGCGGCCGCCTAGCCGATCTTTCATGATCCAAATCTTCTTGCGATCCATTGATGCGCTGTGCCGCGCGTCGGCTTGGCTGGCCGCCATCACTCTTGCGGTGATGGGCCTATTGGGCATGGTCGAAATTCTGTCGCGGTGGTGGTTCAATTACTCTCTGCCGTTCGCATTCGAATACTCGGCGTACATGCTTGCATTCATCATGTTTGGCGGGAGTGCTTGGGCGCTCACCGAGGGCGCTCATATTCGGGTCAACCTGATCATGCAGCCGTTGGGCTCGATAGGCCGCCGCGTGGTCGACTTGATTGGCACAACATTTGCGCTCGGTATTTCGATTTATCTTTCAATTGCGTCGGTCCGGTTTACCGCTCGGACATATGAACTTGGCAGCGTCTCCTATTTCCCCAGTGAGACCCCGTTAGCTTGGCCGCAAACCGCGTTGACCTTCGGCATATGCCTATTGTCGTTGGCGTTGTTGGCGCGGCTGATTCGACTCTTGATCGGTGAGGACGTCGAACGAGAAGTCGACCAAAACCTTGAGGAAACCTCGCTGTGACCCTACCGGCACTGTCCGTCATCGTCATGTTGATCGTCTTCCTGGGCGCTGCGGTCTGGGTCGGTTTCGCGCTCGTCGCGGTAGGCATCATTGGTCTCGAGGTTTTCCGACCGAGCATGCCGGTCGCAAAATTCCTTGCCCAAGATTTCTGGGGCAGCATGAGTAGCCCGGAGCTGATCGCGCTCCCGCTGTTCATCCTTATGGGCGAGTTGCTGTTCCATACTCGCCTGTCGGAGATGCTTTTTCGCGGTCTTTCGCCTTGGACCACGCGGCTCCCGGGTCGC
>Ga0181588_10001152_pt1 | contig 23605 bp, 16 predicted proteins | sample 071ome_26_FD_148607 | JGI IMG/M metagenome (GOLD analysis project Ga0181588, IMG submission 148607) | Coastal salt marsh microbial communities from the Groves Creek Marsh, Skidaway Island, Georgia - 071409BT metaG (spades assembly) | ecosystem: Environmental > Aquatic > Marine > Intertidal zone...
CGTCGCGTCGGCGTCGCCGCGTTCGGGACGCGATCGATCGATCGTTCGTGTGACTGATTGATTGATTTTCAAATTTCGTCTTGGAAAAGCGTGAGCTGACGACGACGACGACGATGGGCGGAAGAAACGAGGGATCGACGAACGCGGCGGTGGAAGCGATGAGTGGGGCGAGGATAACGAACAGACTCGTCTCCGGGGCGGTGGTTCGGGCGAGGTTCGAGACGAGACGACACGCGCGCGTGGCTGAGTTGGGTGAGGAAATCGTGGGCAAGTACGGCTTTGTCGGCGTCTTGCTGGAGACGAAGATTAAGACGAATAACAGGGGGAAGGAATACGCGATGTGGACCGTGGGGGAACTGCGAAACGGTGGGGCCGCGACGACGGTTTCGGTGTTCGGAGAAGCGTTCGAGACGCACGGGAGAGAGGCCAAGGCTGGGTACATTTGGGCGGTGTTGGATGCGAAATTTTATCAGTCGCGCAACGTGAGCGTGGAGACGCCGGCGCAGTTGCTTAAGATTGGTACCGCCGCGGATTTCGCCGTGTGTAAGGCGACGAAACGAGACGGTAATCCGTGTACCAAGGCGGTGAACGTCTCTGAGTGTAGGTTTTGCGAGTTTCACGTGCCCATGGCGGTGAGAGACGTCGCCAACGCGAGTCGAGTCATGACGGGGAAGCGCAACGCGGCGGGAGAGTTCAAAGCGGGATTACAAAAGTACGGCGCCAATCTGAACCCTACCAAGGCGAGAGAATCTCACATGGATCGCCCGGGCATGGGCGTGGCCTCGGGCGCGCCCCCACCGAGCGCTCGGGCGCAAAAGCTTTTGAAGCAGAGCAACGTGCACGTACCGAGAGCCGCGTTCACCTCGAAGAGTCGGCCGGCGGCGGCGGCGGCGGCGACCATGTGCTTGGACGAGGAGGATTTCGAGTTTGAGAACGACAAGGCCAAGTTGGCGACGTTGGCCAAGCAACACGCCGATTCTGTGGCGCAGAGAAGGGCGGATGCCGAACGCGCCAAGCAGCGCCAAGCGGCGGAACGTCTCAAAGCTGCCGGGTTGACGCTCACCAAGTCTGATCCGAACGATACGTCGGTGAAAAAGGTGTCGGCGCCGGTGCGGGTGGCGTCCAAGCCCTTGCCCAAAGCGCTCGAAGCTGTGGGATTGCAGACGGTCACGGTTGAGCAATTGGAGCGGAGACTCAAGGCGGAAATCGCGCGCAGAAAGGAGCTCGAAGCGGAGAATGAAGATCTAAAGCGTCGACTCGCCCAAGCCGCGACTGGCGGATCATCGGGCGCGAATAGGCTACCGATGACGGACGTCTCGAATCTCATGAAGAATGCGATGGGTTCTTCCTCTCTCGGGGGACCGAAGACGGCCCCAAAACCGAACACCACCGTTTCGGGCGCTTCTAAAACGCAGCAACTCTTTGGCTGTTCTGCCCCATCAGCGATAAAGTCTCGCTTCATGGGCGACGCCGAGGAGGAGGATCACGACTCGATGATGAAGACGATGGAGGCGTTGGAGGAGCGAGACCAGCTCGCCAATCAACTCGCGATGAAGCGGGAGACCAAGGTGAAGGTTTTCCACTGCACGACTTGTAAAAAGAAGACTCGCTTCTTCGACGCCGAGACGTGCAGGGCGCACCGCGACGCAGTCAAGGAGGTTGAATCCATCATGCGCTACTTCAAATGCAAGGGATGCAACAGAACGAACACGTCTTTCGACGCGTTGTTCCCGAAAAACTGCGAGCGAAGTGGATGTACGAGCGTATCTTTCGAGCGAGTGACGGCGGCGGACGTCACCGCGGCTGCGAAACCAACCAAGAGCGACATGGAGAGCGCGCGCGGAGAGCTCGCCTCGCGCGAGGCGATGGCTCCTCGAGGCGTCGAGCACGGCTTTCGACTGGACACGGTTCGCGGCGATTGAAGCGCTCCTCGCGACTCGAGCCGAGCCGAGCCGAGTGCGTGCGTGCGGCGTAGCCCATCAACTTTAGAAGTTTTTTTAGAATTACTAGAGCTATGTAGTGGTATTGTTGAATAATCTTCTTCTAGTTTGCTAAACGATCCGCGAGCTCGCGTTCAAGCGGAACGACGTATCGCTCTCGAATATCTGGCTGGATGGCGGCGGCTTGACGCAAAACATCCAACGCCGCCTCGGGATCACCGTTCAGTTTCAACGCGCTCGCCAACGCAACCTTGATGGAAGCGTCCGTGGGATTGAGCCTGTTCGCCTCTCCGAGCGCCTCGCTCGCCATGTTGAGGTCGCCCACGCGAGCTCGAGCGACGCCCGCGCCCAGGAGCGCTCGAGAACGCTGCGTCGGATTTGGCTCGACGCGCGCCGAGTACTCGTACGTCAACGCCGACTTTTTCCACTCCTTGAGCACGGCGTACGTCTGTCCGAGAGCAAAGAGCACCGATGGATGCGCTTGCGCGAGGTCATCCACCTTGAGCGCGACGTCTGCATCCTTGTCTCGTCCGTCGGCGCCGCGCGCCGCTCTGAGAAGCAAATTGACGGCGAGCGGATTGTTGTTATCCGCGCGCGCTTGCGCGGCAGCCTTGACCAACTCGAGCGCGTGCGGCGCCATGGGAACTTGTTCACCACTGACGATCGCTCGCTTTGACGCGAGCTCTCGGGTCACTTTCGCCAGTTCTTCCGTCCCGAGCGCCTCGCGAGCGAACCGCGTGGATAAAACTCTATTCTGCGCCAAGGCGTACGCGCTCGACGTCAACCAGTAGCAATGCACCGCCTGGGGTAACTGCATCCCGATGATGAGCATGGGCAGCGTCATCCACTCCAACACGAGTTTGACGATCGTCATCCCTCGGCTCTGCTGCGCCGCTGCGGCGAAATTCAAGTTGATATTCGCAAACAAAGCCGCCGCCGTCAGCACGGGCAAAATCCCTCCGTACGGTCCCATCGGCGCCGTCATCGTCGCTAAATCCACCGCTGGCTGCGTGAGATCCTGAAACCACAGCATCCCGCCCGCATCGATCCCATTCATCCCTCCTTGCGCCGTCAACCGCCGCACAGCGACGACGGCGCACACAAAAATCGGAATCTGCACCGCCGGTCCGACGACCAACCACGCCGGGTGCGCCCCGACGCCTCGGCCCGCCGCTCGAATCTCCTTCACCGCCTCCCACACCTCCCGCACCCCGACTCTTTCAGCCTCCCCACCTCTCGCCGAAGCTTTCGCCAGGGAGCTCCCCGCGCTCACCGTCGCGCTCGCTCGGATCGTCTTCGCGCTCGCCGGCGCCGTCGCCGCTCTCGCGCACAGCGCGCTCGCTCCGAGCGTCGCCCACCACGGCGCCCCCGTCGACGCCTGCGCCGCCGTCACCGCGTCCGCGATCACCGAAACCGGATCCGCTGAAATCATCCGCGCGTGCGCGCTCGTGGTCAACCCTCGGCGGCGGTTCGATCCGCTCGACGCCCATCGCCGGCGCGTCGTCGTCGTCATCATCATCGGTCCCACTGCGTCGTCGTCACCACCTTTTTCGCTTCGTCTTCGTCGTCGTTCGGTCTCACCCAACGCGTCGCCGGCGCAGAGGGACTGAAACGACGAAGACGAAGACGCCGATGCGTCGGTGCTCCGTCGCGCGCGATCGGTGACGACGCGGCGGGCACCGCGCGCGAGAAGACTACGCATGATGACGATGACGTTTTGACTGTCAAAGAGTGAAGTCGAAGCCGAAGGCGCTTTACAATTTATCTATGCGTGTGGTCGTCGCGCGCGGGACGGGACGAAGGGCGAAGCGCCGAATGGTCGAATGGTGAAGAAATTGTCGTCGCCCTCGTGCGAACGCGACGACGCGCGTCAGACGTTGCGACGGTCTGGGGAAACGTAATCGAGGTCGAGCGCGCGAAAGACGTCCTCTTCTGACGCGACGCGGACCCGGGAGCGCTCAGCCTGATCGCGGTCTCGAAACAAACCCTTATCCTGGAGATTGAATCCCTTGAGCTTGGCCCATAAACGCATCGAGCGGTTGAATTTGTCGCTGCCGGTAAAGTAGAGGAGCGCGGTGGGAAGTTGGGCCGAAGTGTAGACTTTGATGTCGACGCGACGACGCGTCGGCGGCGGGGCGTCAGAGGACGCGCCGGGCGGACGAGGGAGAGCGGCGACGCCCATGTATGAGACGTCTCCGACGTGTAAATCGTCGACGATGATCCCGCTGCGAGGGCTTTTGCTTCCCGGTTTCAAGTCGTTGAGAATGTGTAAGAGTAAGTCGCGCGTTCGAGACTCGACTTTGCACTCGACGAGGACGTCAATGTCGCCGCACGTATCCTTACCGCGACGGAAAGATCCGACGCAGTAACAGTGCACCTCGTCGTGGATGAACGTATTGGCTGCCTCGCGCACCGCCGTGGCGATGTAACTCACCTCTTCTCGAGGTATTCTCTTCTTGAAATCCTCGTAATGTTTCAGTCCAACCCATTGCGCGGGCGTGAGCAGAGACTCTGGCGCTCGACGACGCAAGTCGTCCACGGATTTGTAACCCTGGTCGAAGAGCTTTCGAGCCGTCACGGGACCAACACCGTGAATGCCTGAGAGTTCTACGCACGATCGCACGTCGGGGCGCTTGCGCAGCTCTTCCAACGCCTTTAGTCGACCCGTGTTGAGGATTTCTGCGACGTACTTGCGAATCTTTGAATCCGGCTTGCGAAGCATCGGAATGACGTCGCACTCATTCACAGAAGTCACTTGAAAGTTCAACGAACGGAGAGCGCTCGCCGCCTGATCGTACATCTTAGCTCTGTACACATCCTTGAGCGCGTCGCCGTAAATTTCCGCCATGGATGCGAGCAGATCAGCCACTTTGGTGTTGCACTCCATGGGCATCGCCTTTTCGTTGCTCGGACCGGGCTGACACGAAAACTTTTCTCGTCTTCTCTCCATCTGCTCGCGATCGACGAGATCGCTCGTCCACACGACGCCGAACCCTTGCGAACGTCGCAGCGCCAACGCCGACGCTCGCGCGTCTCGCTCTCGCTTCGCCACCAGACGCCTGTCTTCTTCGCTCGCCGCGCTCTGAGAACGCGGCGCCTCTGGAAGCGCTCGCGCTACGACTTTCGGAGTAAACTCTTCAGACAGGCTCAGCTTTTTCGATTGCTTGAAACACGCCGTGAGCCACTCGGGTGTGCACAAAACGACTTGCTCGTTTGAGATGGCCTCCAACGCCCGAGATAACGGCGCGTTCTTCTCAGTCGCCACCACGTGCGTCACCTCTTCGTTTGCGTCACGAGAAACGCGTCCACCCATGCGAGACACGAGGTTCGCCAGCGTCGCCGCGCGCTTTTTCGAGAGATTGACAAAGTACACGCACGCGTTATCCAACACCTTGGACGCGTCCGCGACGGCGATTTGCATCCTTCTCTCTTCGCATTCGTCCTCGTCCCCTCGTCTGACCAAACCCGCCGAGAGCGCCTTGTTTGCCAACTTTCTATACGGATCCTCTTGTGGACGGTCAATCTCATCCACACCCGCCGCCTCGACGAACACTCGCGCGTTTCGCTCGAAATCACTCGTGTGCGGATCGCTGTCCGTCCTCGACCGCGGAGTGCTTCGAGAACTCTTCTCTCGCGTCGCCCCGATATTTCGCCTCGCCGGTTCCTCGGTCGATTCCGACTCGAAGGCTCCCGCTCGCAAACCTTTCGGCGCCCCGAGATCGAGCTCCTCCGTCTCTTCATCCGCATTCACCCCCGCGGAGACGCGACGTCGTCTCTTCGCGCGTCTCCGCGGGCCGGAATCCAAGATGTCCATCATTAAAGCTTCCGCGTCCGCCATCTCGAAACAAAACTAGGCACCGCCCGCCCGTCCGTAGTGATCACTCGCCGTCTCTGATCACGGCAACCTCCGCGCGTACGACACCGCGTCGTCTCGCCCCCCGCGTCCCGCCGTTAAAATCTCTCTCACCCTCGCCGTCACCGCCTTCCTCGTCCTCCTCTTCCTCCGATGCCTCCTCCAACTCCTCGTCCTCCTCGACGCCGTCCTCCCCGATCGCCGCCGCCGCCCCCCCCCCAATCTGTACCGCCTCCCCGTACTCGCTCGTCAACGGACGCACGCGAATCAGCGGTCCACCCAACGCCTCGACGTCCACTCCTTCCGTCGCCCCCGTCCCTCCTCCCGCGCGTCGTCTCGCGTGAATCAATCGCCGCCTTCTCGTCGTCGACAGATTCCCCCGGCCCCCGGGCGTGGCTCCCCCAGTCGTCGTCTCCGCGCCTCCACCGCCCCCGAACCCGCTCGCGGTGGACGCGCGTACCCTCGTCGTCGTCCCGCCGCCGTACCCGTACCCGCCGCCGTACCGATCGATCCCAGACACCACGCGCTCCAACCGCTCCCGCTCCGCCTCCTCCAACGACTCGGCGTGCGCCCACGCCCCCGGTCCGACGTTCCCGCCCGTTCCGCACCCTCGGTGGTGCCCGGATTTCGTCCCGCACGCGAATCTCCCGCAGTTCGGCGGCGGTCCCGGCGCGCTCGTCCCCATTCGACGTCGTCGTCGCGCAGTGCGGACGGGCAGTTCGGACGGGATCGACCGACTGATTGACTCTCGAGCGCACACGCGGGTGTTTTGAGCACGCGTCGGTTATTTTTCACTTAGATTCAGTGTTTTAACAGTATTCAGTATGATTTGTTACTACGTATTGTGTACAGGTAATACCATAGGTAGAGGTACTCTCATACACACACACGGAAGCGCGGGATAGGCGGGCGGGCGACACACACGCACGCACGCACGCACGCGCGCGCGCACGCACCGACGGACGCGCGGACGAGAGGAAGCGAGAGGGATCTTCTCCGCGCGCCGCCGTCGACGGTCTGGACCGTTCGTCGTCGCGAGACGCGCCGAGGAGGACTCGATTTGATTGATTGATTGATTGATTTGGTTTCGCGCGAATCGTCGTCGTCGTCGTCGGTCTATAGCGCGAACCGATCCGAACGGAAACGAGACGCGCGGATGGCGACGGTTGCGCCCAGGGCGAGGAGCGAGGAGAGGGTGAAGACGGTGGGTGATCGGGAGACGACGACGACGACGACGACGGAGGGGTGGAGCGGGGCGTGGGTGGAACCGACGGGGAAGCGACGGGCGAGAAGGAGACGGGCGAGCGCGGGCGTCGACGAAACGGACGAGGGCGAGGACTGGGGGAAACGGCACCGGCAAAAGAGGATAGGGGGCACGGACGCGACGAAAACGACGAGGGATTTGAATAACGCGTCGACGTCGTCGTCGCCGAACGGATCGGTGTCGCCCATGTCAACTTTGGAGAGGAAACAGAGCTCGAGCTCGAGCTCGTTGAGAGAGCTGGGCGGTTTCGGGGGAGGAGGGAGAACGCCGAGGACGTCGTTTAACGCCGGGAGCTCGGGGGCGAGCTCGCCTCGGGGGACGGAAAACGGGGTTTTTGGCGCTTTCGACGGTGAACGGAAGCGGAGCAAGAGGTTTTCTGGGACGATGCAAGAGAGCAGACACAGCCCGGGCGAGAAGCGGTTGACGTACGGGCCGCACGCGGTTTGGTTTGGGATTTTGGCGTGCGGGGCGTTAATCCCGGGCGCGGGGCGACCCGGGGCGAAAGAAGCCGCGGTAGCGTCGACGAAATGGTTTGACGACATCTTTGTCGCTTACGGCCCGCTTTTGCCGCTGACGTGTACGCTCGCGAGGTGGTGGTCGTCGGTTACGTGGATCGGCGTCGGTAGAAACGGCACAATCATCGGCACTTGTTCGCACTTGAAGCACGACATGGAGGTGTACATCGCCGTCGCTCTCTTACGCGTCGTTCTGTACGCCGCTTTGACGAGAATGTTCCCGTCAACCTTTATGAGCGACCACGTCTTTCTCGCCGCCAGCGTCTTTACGACGATTCACGGCGAGGTGCTCAGCTGCGCCGTCGACTTTCTCATCCTCGTCGAGCGTCGCGAGAAACCGTTTCGACGCACCCTCATCATGTGTGTCGCTCTATACGGTTTATTCCTTCTCTCCTGCGTCGGCGTCGAGTCCTACGTCACCGCTCGTTTCTTTCACAAGAGCGTCGAGACCTTTGTCGCCTGCGTTTGCGGCTGGTTCGCCCTCCAGCTTCCACTCGTCGCCTACGTCGTTCGTCCTCGAGCTCGCGCTCTGGCGGCCGCCCTCGCCCTGTGAGACGCCGTTTCTCTTCTCGACATCTACCCAAGTTTCACGCCGGCACCCCATCGGGGTCGACGCGTTGGTTGTAAAAACAAACAAACAAGCGAGCGAGCAAACCATCCAACAAGTCCTCAGAGCTCGACGCGTTTCCATCCATCATGAACACCACGGCGTACCGCCCGCCCCAGTACGCGTACACGACGGCCCCGACCGCCCCGCAAATGGTTGGCGGCGCGCCGACGACGGTGACGACGCCCGTCGTGCGCGGTGACGTCGCCTTCGTGATGCACGGCGGCGGCGCGCACGCGAACGTCGACGGGGTGTACGTGACTGAAAACTACGTCGGGCCGGTGAGCACCATCTTGGGATGCGTGCTGCTCGGACCGTTTCTGTGTCCGCTCGTGTTTTTCTGTCCGGTACGCGATGCGATGCGATTTTTTTGAGGGCGACGCGCGATGTCGACGGGCGCGACGGAGGGAGGACGACGCGACGACGCGATGATTGATGAAGGAGTGACGTAAAAGTTGCCGGGTGGCGAGTTTTACCAACCGCGATTACTACGGATTACCGAAAAGACTTTGACACTGACGACGACGATCGGGCGCGCGACGACGCAGTGCGATACGCGAACGAGATTTATTCCTTCGACGATTCAGATTCCACAACCGAACGGGTACCACCAGCACGGGTACCACCAGCAGCAATACCAACAACAACAGTATTACGGCGGCGGTCAGCGCCCGGCGCCGAACGTGATCGTCGTGGGACAGCCGACGACGCCGACCAAGGGTGGCGCGAGCGGGGCGACGACGACGACGAGTGCGGGACCGTCGTATTACCCAAAGGTTTAAAATTCATCACACATTAGCGTTAGCAGACCGCGCGGGGGTCATCAATCTAGAGAGCGGCGAGCGGCGCCGACGCTTGTAACTCGCAACAACGATCCAAAGCGCAAAGCCTCAGACGTCGACTCGACGACGCGGTCGTTCGGTCGCGACGAGACGAGACACGTTCGACGAGGGAAACGCGCGAGAGCGGCGGCGGCATCCACGCGACGATGGCGCCTTCGTACGAGGTCATACAAAGCGGTGGCGATGAAAACGTCGCGTCTTCTGGAAGGATCGGCGAGGAAACGCGCGAGCGCGCCGAGGTCGACGCCGAAGCGACGGCGGAGGAGGAGACGAAAGCCCTGCGAAGAGATCCTCGGTGGGCCGTTCGCGCCGGTGCGCGATTCGAAGCGACGGTGGGGGAACGGATACGAGAGGTGACGACGCTGTTGGATGAATTGCGCGCGAGTCAAGGAAAACTGCGAGGCGAAATCGAGGAAGCGAGAGAGGCGGTGGCGTGGACGGATGCGGTGGAAGGGGCTAAAGAGACTTTAGAACGGTTACCAGAGTACGCGCGTAAGGCGCAGGATGCGAACAAACGGATGAAGGAACTGAGAAAGAGGTTGGAGAGAGCCGAGGCGCGAGTGAGCGCGTTGGCGAGTTGACAACTCCGAGGCTCGGAAACGAGCGATCGAGCGAACGTTGAAACGGTCGTCAGAGCTCGTCTTTGGAACGGAGCGATGCCATCGATCCGTTTGATGTCAGTGGCGTTGACGCTCGTCGCGTTTTTCACCACCGATAATGCCTTGGCGCAGACGGATACGTTTGACGCGTGCGCACCGGCGAGACTGGACGAATTCGCCCTGCGTTGCGAAAACGAGGGCGTCGGGTCCGAGTGTTGTCGAAGCCTGTCAGAGCTGAACGACCAAAGGTGTTTCTGCAATGAAAAGTTGGGACAGGTACCGTACGAAGTGCGGCAAAGAGTCCTACCCGTCGTGATTCGCGCCGATAGGGAGTGTGAAAGCTACGTTCGCTTTGGAGACGGATGCGCACCGATTCCGCGCTTTATAGAATCCCCTTTGCCGCCGCCAGTGTCACCGCCGCCACCGCCATCATCATCACCACCGCCGTCAATCATATCTCCCGCCATCGTCTCACCGACGATCGAGGCGACGTGCGACGTCAATGGGATCGTCTCGATAATCCAGGCGGGGTGCTCGTCAATCGCGGATGGCGCTTCCAGTCGCGTGACGTCTGCGTGTTGCGGCGCGTTGGTACAACTCAACGGAGAAGATTGTTTCTGCAAATCAGATCCGCGCATACAAGCGCTCTTACGTGAGTTTCCGGCAAACTTTGCAGCCATGTTTAAGGCTTCGCCGAGCGTCTGCGGGGCGACGATTCGCGGCGGGTGGCAATGCCTGCCCTTCGTCGACAGAACTCCTCCGCCGCCGCCGCCCGCGCCGCCCGCGCGAGCCATTCAGCGCGCTCCGCTCCCACCATTCTTCGGTAGAACGTACGGAGTCGGCAGAGACGTCGAAGCAATCACTCGAGACGTGCAAAACCGCGTGTGCTCGATTTCGGCGTACGCGAGCATCCTCGACGCCGGCTGCGATCGACTCCCGCGTTTGGACGCGAATACCAATCTCGCCCGTAGGTGTTGCGAGCTCATTTCACTCATGAACGGCGCTCTGTGCTTTTGCGCGAGCAATCTTCTCTCCATCATCGAGTCCAGTCGCGCGGTGTCGTATCCAATGTTCGCGGCGACGCCCTACAAGTGTCGACCCGGGTTCCAAACATTCGCGTACTCGAGCTGCTCCTTCGTCGACGCGCCAGAGCCTCTGTCGCCGCCCCCGCCGCCGCCGCCGATCAACCGAGCAGATCCCGAGTGGTCGTGGTCGTGGGGGTCCTGGTGGCCGTTTTCTCCGTCTCCCAATCCGTCTTCCCCGCCCTTGTGGCCAGAGAGACCCCGATTCAATCCCGCATTGGTGGACGACGATTACCGATAGCGGAGCACGGGCGTTGAAAATCAATCAAATCAAATCAATCAAACAGTTGATCGTCCAACCACCCAACCTTTCTTCCTCACACCCGTCCGCGTCGGTGACCCCGATCGCGTGGGAGATCCGTCGCGTCTCGACGTGAAACCGACCGCGATGTCGTCCGCATCGCGCGCGAGCCACCACACCTCGTCGTCGTCGTCGTCGTCGTTTGAAAACGTAGCGCATCGATGGCATGCCTCGTCAGCAGTACGAAGACGTTCAACGACGCGCGCGACGACGACGACGACGACGACGACGACGGACGGTGGTCGTAAGTACGCGATGAAACCGCGGAGAGAAATCAAAGCGCCGGAAATCGGTGAGAGAACGGGGTTGATTCCGTATTTTAACGACGAACGTGAAAAGTGTGTGTACGTCGGCGACGCCGGAAGAGATAAGATTGCGCGAACGCGAGCGGGAGACTTTGTCGCGTTGCCGCACGAGGAAAAGTCAGAGGCGCTCAAGGCGTTGCGAGAGGTGATTGAGGATGGGTGGAAGACGCACGAGATGATTGGGTGCGGACACGCCGGGGCGTGGCCAGAGATATTTGAGTCGGCGAAGGAGTTGATTCGGGAACAGTTTCCGCAGTTTGGCGCCGATTGCGAAATTTTGCCCGGAACGGGATGGTTGGAGGATGAATCGAGAGCGATCGATTGGGTCATCAGACGTCCGGAGAAACATATCATCGCGTCCAAGATTCATTTCGCGACGAGGCTGCACCGCGATCCGGATAGTTGGACGAATCCCGCGACCAAGCAACGACCGAGAGACGGTTGGCCAAATTTGAGCATGCCGAATCGAGAGCGGTATCAGTATCGATTCATCAACGTGCATCTCACCACCTCGGCGTTGGATCCCACCGGGAACGCTTGGCAGAGCCCGCTCGTGGTGATGCTTCCGCGCGAGGGTGGGCAGAGAGAGTGGGCGTTTGAGAAGCGAAAATTGTCCATGACTGCGGAGGGAGCCAAGGATGAGAACAACTTTGACGACAAGATTAATATTTTCGATCCAAAGACTTGGATCATCGGCGGTAACAGACTCACGCGCGGCGCTTACAAGAGCACGAGTAAGAGCGAAGAGGAGCTCGACGACGTGGACGAAGGCCTGCGCGGGGAGGACGGGTTGACTGACGCCGAGAGAGCCTTTGAATTCCCAGAGGTGAAACACGAAGAGGCGCAGGAATTCGTCACCAACGGCGCCCTCGTATTCGATTCGTTTGACCTGTGGCACGGCGCCGCCAAGTGGAACGAGGACAAGTCGTTCAAGAAGAAGCTCACGGATATCGATCCAAAAGGCCGCGAACCCTTCCACTCTGCGAGGTGTTCCATCGAGATGCGATTCCGCGTGCGCATCGACATGGAGAGCGAAGCCGCCAAGACGCTTCGCTGGGGCCCTTTCACCTCCGCGGTTCGCGACGGTAAGTTTCTCACGGAGAACCTGCGCGATTCGGAGGCACGGTACGATCTCGATAGCGGATGCATCGTGAGATAGCCAGACCGAAAAAAGTGAAAGAAGATGAGTGAATCGATGATATGAATTGTTGTTGCAATAATAAATTCCTGGTACATGCGCCGCTACAAAACGCGCTCGATACTCATGGTGAACAGCAAAGCCATACCCGGCTTGATGAACCTCCCACTGCCTCGACCTCCATACGCGAGCTCGCTCGGGATGTATAGTTCCCACTTATCGCCCTCGCCCATGCGACGCATGGCCTCGGTCCATCCCCGAATGACTTGCTTTGGCGCAAACGTCAGCGGCTTGCCGCGCTTGTAGGAAGAATCAAATTCCGTTCCATCGATGAGCGTTCCGGCGTAGTGACACTCACACGGCGTCTCCGGAGCGATTCGTCCTTTCGCCACGCCGCCGTCTCTGATCACCTTGTACTGCAAACCGCTCGGAAGCGTCGTCACGCCGTCCTTGAGCGAGTTGGCCTCGAGCCACGTTCTATCCGCCGGCGCCGTGGCGTTGATACCCTTTTCAAACCTCTTAAACTTCAATTCCACATCCTTATCCCCATCGGCACCGATGACGACGTCCAATACGTCATCAAATTTCATCCCTCGAACGTCCACCCCGTTCACCTCCCACAGCACGTCCCACGGTTCAATCTTCGGCGCGTCCATGTCCTTCGCCGCTCCGTCTTCGTTCACTTTCGCCACGAACGCCCCGACTTCCCCGGTCCCGCTCTCCAGCGTCAATCCCAGCGGTTTCCTCAGCGCGCACGTCAACGCGCGGTAATTTCGCGCGTCCCCGTTCGCGTCTTCCAGAGAAGACGAAGACGCCGCGGCCGTGGTCGCGCGACCGCGACGCGCCCCGATGCCGCTGCTCAAAGCCAAAGCCGCGCGTCTTCCTCGTCCGCGACCGCGACCGACGACGCCGCCGACGCGCGCGCTCGCGGGTGAAGACGTCATCGCCGTCATCGCCGTCATCGCGGGTGAGATTCTTCTTCGCGAGGCGCCACCGCGCGTCGGTCTGTGACGAGAATGCTCGTCGCTTTGGTCGTTCACGCGCCTTCCTCGTCGTCGTACCTAGATCACTCGAATCAATCAATCGCCCCGCAGTGTTCGACGACGGAGGGGGAGAGCGCGGAACACAGACACAGAGAGAGAGCGACGGGGAATCTCGCGCCATGGACGAGGACGATTACGACGACGAGGACGATTACGACGTCGAGGATGGGAAGACGACGACGACGACGAGGGAGGTTGAGATGAAGGATGAAGAGGATGATTACGACGCGGCGGATGACGACGAGGACGATTACGACGAAGACGATGACGATGAGGATGACGAGGATGATTACGATGGGACGTCGGCGGGTAAACGCGGTGGTGGCGCGAAAGGCGGGCAAAAGAAGACGACGACGCTTCCGTCGTCGACGCTTCCGTCGAGTACCGCCGCGGTCGTGGTCCCGAGCGCGGTTCCGATGGCGAGTGGAGGCGCGGAAGTGCGCGTGGCGTCCATGGCGGCGGATGAAGCGATGCGGGCGCATCTCATGGATCAGCACCGAGCGTCTACGACGCCTGAGACGGGAGAGATTTTGAAGTTTACGTCAATTTTACACGACGTGAGAGACGGGAGAACGTACGAGTCTTCGTTTGGGGAACGCAGGGCGTTGGCGTCCGCGGCGGGTGTCGGAGGCGGATCGTTCGCCATGACGACGCCTAAGAAGGGTGCGTCACGGGAGGAAGAGGAGGAGGAGGAAGAGCCCGAAACGAGCGATTCAGAGAGCGAAGAGGAGTACGACGAGAAGGACGCGAGCCAGTACGGCAAGGTTGATCGGGATATTCCGCTCGAACGCTATCGAGCGCTCGCGCCCACGTTGAGCGAGGAAGAGGATGAGGACAATGAATACGACGGCGACGACGAAGGGCGCGAGGCTTTCGTCTTAGACGGTGGGTATAAAGAATCCATCATGATTCCCGCGCGCGGGGAGAGCGGCGTGGAGCATGTAGAGTGGGAAAACTCCATCACTTGGGGCGCAGATTCGGACGAGGACGAAGAGATTCGACTCGCAGCTGTGGGTATCGACGCTGTGGGTGCGTTTAAAAAGCCGCGTCGGGACGAAGAAGACGCGGAGAAGGCTGAACCCGCCGTGCCAAACGCCGTGGCGTCTCACGGACGACGATGGGGCTCGATCGAGGGTGAGAGCGCGGCGAATGGATTCGCCGGGGAAGCGGCGTCCAACGGCGTCGCCGAACACATGCGACATCTTCGTCTCTACGGCGAAGACGAGGAAACGGACGACGCGCAGGCGAGAGAAAACGCTGACGCGGAAATGGCTGACCCCGAAGCTCCTCGCGGCGCGCGCCAACTTCTCAGGCGAAGGAATCACGACTTGGCGAGTGGCGAGTGGCTCTCCGACATTTCTTGGGACGGAAAGCCGCGGTCAGTGATCGACCCGCATCGCAAGTACATCTTACCCAAGGTGGTGGTGAACCCGAACGATCCACGCATAGAATTGCAGTTCAAGGGTGATTTAGAGGCGACGGTGTGGAAGTGGGCCAACGCGATGATGTCCCCAAGTTGGGACTTGGATCCGGTGGAGGATGTCGACAAGGCGTTGAACATCAGTATGGATGAAAAATACAAGGAGGAGGTCGAACAGACGACGGACACTGGTGAGCGTCCGCCGAGACAAGGGAGAATTGATGGCATTCAGCACGCAGAGTTCTTACTCAACTCTGTGCCTCACCTCGTACGCGACCCAGTGAACGACTATCCGAGTCCGAAACCGATGCTGTTTCCGCCGAGTGTTTTGCCGAAGAGCGCCAACGCGTGCAAGATCAAGCTCGCTGGTGCAGATATGGAGACGTTCAAGGTGTGCATCAAGTCTTTGAATCTTCACAGTTTAGTCATCAACCTCAAGGTTCGAGGCACGGATACGGTGGGTAGCGTTGTGCCGAGAATTCGAAAGCGCTGGACCGACCTCGACGGCCCCATTCATCTGTACTATCCTGGAAGCCCGAACCCGCAGGAAAAGTTGGACGAGTCCATGACTTTGGCCGATGCGGGTCTTCAGGCGCAGGTGGGTCTACCGATTGTTTACCTCGTAGCGCCGAAGATTACATTCATCAGCGAAGAGAGCGCTCTGGCGCCTCTGGCGTCTGACGCCGTGCTCGCGCCTCCCGGCGCCTTCAAGAAGCCTTCTGACCTCACAGCGAAGAATGGCACCTTGATGATGGTCCAGTACACGGAAGCGCGTCCGCTTCTCATCTGTAAGCCGGGGATGGGCGCCAAAAAGGTTGTCTACTATCGACGCAAGACACTCGGCGATCAAGGTGCCAGACCGTACGCAAACGCGACGACGACGGTTGTTGACCTCAAGCCTAACGCACCTTCACCATTCCTTGGCGAACTCCCGCCCGGAACCGGGGTGACAGCCCTCGAAACGAGCATGTATAGATCTCCGCTCTTTCAGCAACCCAAGTCGGAAGAATACGCGGATTTCCTTCTCATCAGAGCTCCGAACGGAAAGCTCACCATGCGCGAGGCGCCGCCTCTCTTTTTGGCGGGTCAACAGGAACCTCACATCGAGGTTCCTTCGCCTGGGAGCGATAGCCTCAAAGACTTTGAAGAAAGACTCGTGAATGCGACGGTTTTGAGATACTTTCTCGATTTACAAGCGCGAGGTGCCGTCGAACCTGGTACCATGCCAACGGTTAAATCGAGCGACATTGCCGCCACTCTCTCGCACGTCATGTCTGTTCGTGAGGTACGCAAGAAAATTCGATCCAAGATTTGCGCACCGCGACGTGGTGCGCAAGGCAACGAAGATGAATTCATTTTGAATCCGTCTTACCGCTTTGAACATGAGAAAGAGGTGCAACGCATGGCTACTCCTGAAGAGGTGTGCGCGTACGAATCTTACCGTCACGCCGTCGCCGTGCTCTGCAAGGATCGAGACCGCGAGGAACAGGAGCGTATATTGCGACTCTCAACGCTAACTCTGCAGCAGTTGACGAATGCAATCACGGTGTTGGTTCGACACACGGAAGGGAAGCGTAAGCGTGCGCTCGAAAACCTCGAGCTGTGGTTGCAGATTCAGCCGTGGGCCCAGACGCACGAATTCCTTCAAGCGGCGCAAGGTAACAAGGGCATTCTCCACCTCGAGACGTCGCGCAGAATCCAGCGCCTGACTGGTAAATTTTACAATTACATTCGACGCATGACCAAACCAGATCCTCCAGAGGACCGCCGCCCGCGTCGCGAGCCTGGTACAGTGACTGGTACGAATGCGGATCTTCGCAAGCTTACGATGCCTCAGGCACAGCGCATCCTTGAAAACTTTGGTGTCCAGAAGGAGGTGATTCTCCAGCTCGAGCGTTGGAAGCGTATCGGTTTGATTCGTGAGCTTTCTGGCGCAGCGACGGCCGATGGTGCCGTTCAGCACGCCGGTATGGCGCGCTTCGCAAGACGTCTGCGCGTGAGTGAAGCTCAGCAACTCGTGGAGCTTCGAGAGAATTCAAACACTCTCTTCAAACGCCAATTCAAAGACTACGCTCAGCGACGCATCAGGCATGAGGACTCATCTAGTGGTGGTGAATCCGATGACGATGATGACGACGATGACGACGAATCGAGCGAAAGCGAAAGCGAAAGCGATTCCTTGGCGGATGAACTCGAGGCACAGCTCGCGTCAAAGGCTCCCGATGAGGGCCCGACGGAAGCCGACGAACGCGCTGAGCTTGAGGCGCTTCGTAGCGCGCTGCAAGACGGTGCGCCAATCGAACCTAGCGTGGATCCCATGAAGGCGTTGTCGCAAGGGATTGTCGTTCCGGGCAAGAGATTGGTGTTGAAGCGAGTTACTACCCACATCTTTGCGGATGGTAGATCGGCCAAGGTTGAGGATGATATCACAGAATACGCCGGCGCCGCGTGGTTGGCTGCTCGTTCACAAGGTGTCGACGCTGCCGATGCGGCGACGACTCAAGCCTTGATCGAAGCTGGTAAGGATAAACCACCACCACCACCCAAGGAGGCATTGGAGAGGAAGGAACTGGATGAGGAAGAGACTGGTCTCACGCCGGAAGCCAAGGCACGCTACGAGATGCTTCGTCAGCGTAAGCGCGCTAAAGAGCGCGTCAGACGCGCTGGAGAAAAGATTAAGCGTCTAGAAATGATGGGCGTCACAGACGAAGGCGCCACGCTGAAGAGCACCGAGACTCCAGCAAAGCCCACCGTCAAGGCGCCATCCGTGCCGCCGGTGCCGGGCGGACTGAAGATTAAGGTTGGCGTGAGTAAGGCGACGATGAAGCGTGTTTTCAATGCTGGAGCCACGCCCGAGAAACGATCGACGCTTGGGCGTAAGATACCGTGGGATAAGGTTCTGATGAAGGTGACAGAGGCGACAATGAAGCACGGCACATACGGCCCTGTCTTCTCGGCGCCTGTTACGCTAGAAGATTACACCAACTTTGTCGATCAACCGATGGACCTCAGCGCCATTATGTCTCGCTTGAGAGAAGGATTGTACGACAACCCCTTCGACTGGGCTGCAGACATGAAAATGATCGCCACGAATGCGAAAAAGTATCACATGAGCGAGCAACCGGTCCAGCTTCGACTGGAATGGGTACCGGCGATGGCTGCGGACATGTGCAACTACGTTGCCGATACCACCGCAAAACACGAAGCGGACATCCAATCGACATTCAAGGATTTCTCTTCTTCTTCTCTGCGGGTTGCTCTTCCAGCGGGTGCGCCAAATCTCGCTGCCGAGCCGGCTCTGGCGCCCGCCCCGGCGCCGCCGAAGACATTGCCGAAACTGAAATTCTCCTTTGGAAAGAAAAAGTGACAAACACATTTTAGGAAATTGTTCAATATGAAAACAGATGATATAGCTTATGAAGACGATGATGCTTCGTTGCGTTACAAAATCTTGCTCGCGCTCGAGTCATCACACTCCCGGCGGCCAAGAAAGCTGTTGCCCGCCCAGGACGTGAATGTGAAGATGATACACGCTTTGGCAGCCCTCCACTCCGTCGTTGATCACGCATCGGAATCCCGCGTCGAGCTTCTCTTGCTTGGCCACGAGTTGAGCGGTGTACATGAGATGACCCAAAATAGCCTTGTGTTCCTCCGTCGCCTTGGAGAGACGCGTCAAACCGGCGCGAATCTTTGGAATGACCAAAAAGTGAGTCTTTGCCTGCGGGTTGATGTCGCGGAAAGCCAACGCCAAGTTGTCCTCGTAAATGATGGTGGCGGGGATTTCCTTGGAGATGATTTTATCAAAGATGGTGCGCTCTTCGCTATCAGCCATACCGTTCAGGTGCGCCTCTTGCGCCGCCAACACTTCGTCGTGCGGAGTGGACATTGTTCGATGCTGATTGCGCGCGGATTGCTGAAACTGTCGAGCGGTACCTCGGGATCGAAACTGCGCGCAGCGCTCGAGTGCGGCGGCGTGCGACCGAGTTCGAAAAGGGAGGTGTTCGACGCGAAGAGTGCGTGCTCGAGCCGGGGCGACGCGCGTGAGCGTTCGTAACAGGGCGGTCGTCGTCGACGTCGTCACAGGCATATAATATGCTGCGCGCCTCGTTGTGGAGCTGACGGCAAACACGTGTGCGTCACACGACGTCGCTCGGAACGAAGTAAAGGTGCGTCGACGCAAAGGCGACAAAGATGACGCGCTACTTTTTCTCACGCCTTTTACCCGCGCCTCGTTCGCGACGCTCGACGGTGTTCGATAATCCTAACGACGAGGACGACTTTAACCACGTCCTCGCACGTCTTGAACGACACCGAAATTAATGCCGTTTTCGCGGCATCCGCAGTGGAACGGGGCGAGTGAACGCTCCGAACCTACGTGTCGACGTGACATCGGTCTTCACCGCGGTGATCCGGTCGATGCGAACGCGGGACATGCTGTTTGTATTTCTCCAAAGACACTCCAAAGGCTCTTCCCAGAGCCGTCGGACGGGCGCTAGCGCGCGCGACGACGTTCTTAGCAAAGACTGACGCGTATTTTCTTTTCAACCTCAAATAGGCAAGGAAGTAGAAGTTAGATTTTAGAAGCTAGATTTGTTGTCGTTCGAGCGCGAGCATGTCGGCGTCAGATGCGGCATCGAAGCGGCAAGCCGAAGAGGACGAAGAGGACGACGACAGCAGCGACGACAACGAAGTTGGGCTTCGTCGTCAAGTGTTAGCGGTAGATGGTGAGCCAGATTACTCCAGTGGCCCTCCAATGGATGGATTTGAGTATCTCAGGCGTGTCGCGTACGAGGCGAAGCAAACTCCCAATATTATGCGGGCAAAGAATCTGGAAGCTGATGCGTTGGCGTCGCCGCTCAACACAAAGCATGAAGCGGCGTTCCGCGATGAAGAAGAGGAGCTCGCCGCACCTTCTTGGGCACGTGCGGATCGTGAATGGGCTCAGCGTACTATTGGTGAGTTTAGTGACTTGAGGGTTCAAATATCGAGAATGCTCGCCATCCCTGAGCTCGTAAAGACTACATCGGGCGTTTATCCGTCAAATCGAGACAAGCGCTCTTGGGAGAGCTTATCGGCGGATGTTTCAGAACCTCCTCTCGGAGCCATTCTCGCCCTGGATGCGGTCACTTGTGCTCACTTGCTCCGTCATGTTTCCAAAAAGATTCACCAATCCGACTTTAGCGCGGTGAGTCAGGATAGAATCATTCAACTGTTGCGCTGGTTCCATGCGCTTTCGGCTCGAGTCGATCAGCCGTTGGATGCGGATACGACAGCTGCTCTGAGATCAGCTATGAAAGGCATAGCACGCGCCCGCTTGTTGACCAAGTCCAAGTCCGATGTATTGATTCCGCACCTCAACCTGGCCATGTCCATCGGAGGTGGTTACTTCAAGCAGTGGCGCGATGTGTACCAATAGATTCCCTAAAATTAGAAGTAGCTAGTTGTAGCTGTGCAATGTTCGATGTAGTCACTCACACGCTCGCGAACTCAGTGATGGTCCCATCGATCGTGGAGGCGATAGACACCGGTTCGGTGGATCATTTAGATGCGGCTCTCGCGGCTGGGACACAGATAGATGAGAGTTTCGGAGAGTTAGCGGAGGACGGCCTCATGCTGGCGACGAGGCGAAAAAGTCAACTCATGGTTTCCGCGCTCCTCGAGAGAGGCGCGAATTGTCGGTATAAAAACGCATCTGGAGACTCGGCGCTTCACCTATCGTGTTTGAACGGCGAATTGAATATTTCACGACTTCTTCTCGCTCATGGATCGCACATTGACGAGCCTGGCGACATGCATAACTTGCCAATTCACCTCGCGGCGGCTGGGGGACATGAACCACTTGTCGTGTTGCTCATTTTGAGAGGTTGTGCGCTCAGCTCGAATGCAAACGGTGCGTTCCCTTCAGCGCTTGCATCTGGTTTCGAGCGAGTCAAGAAAATTCTCAGCGAGATTGAGTCGGAGGGCGAGCCAGCTCGCGAACGTCTAAGAATACGATTTGCCCGGCAAATGGCCTCCGACGCCATGGAGCAAAGACTTCGCGAACAGGAAGAAGAACGACATCGACAAGAGCTCGTGGAAGCCGAGAGAAACGAGCTACGAAAAAGAGATCGCGAGAGACAGGAAGAGAGAAGCGCGCTCTTGGTCGAATGCGAACAACTCAAGAGCCAAATTGAAGAGCTCGAGGAGAAAGAAGCCAATCGCTTGCGCGAAGAGGAGAAAAAGCGAAAGCTTCGAGCGAAGAAGAAGTCAAAGTCCACGACTAGAGGTTAATTGACAAGACGTACGCTAAAGATGCGACTTGTGCCGGAGTTCGTGCAGCACAGAGCTTTGCCCGCCACAATTGACGACAGGCGCTCCACGCTCTTCCATTCAGCAATCCAATTCTATAATAAGCAACTTCAACATTCCAGAGCACAAGTCGTAGTTCTATCAAAGATGCATTCTTGCACTGCGTCACGAGAGCCAAAATTGGCTCGCGTAGACCTACTCGATTCCAATGATGCGACGAAGAGTTGAGTATGAGCATCAAATCGAGCTTTGTTCTCGCCACGATGGGATGATCTTCAATGTCGCCCTCGATCAGGTCCTCGTATCCGTCCAAATTGCTGCACTCATCATCCAGCGTCAGCAGTTGTTGCGTCGACGTGCTGATTATCTTTTTTCCATCTCCGTCGATCGCTTGAGCGCGCGAGCTTTGAACGTACTTGTGGAATTCGGGTGATTTGAGCGTGAGCGTGACGAGAGCCGACAGAGTTGCCATTCGCAATCTAAGCGTCAGCTGGAAGAAGTCTACTCTCCCGAGCAACGCAGCGGCACGAATAGCCGCGAGTGAGACATCGCTAACATCAGCGCTATGAATCAGATTCCCGACAATGTCTGGCCAGGCGTGGACAGAGATTGGTACGTCACCCAGTGATTTGCGACGCACGTCTGTTCCATTGCAGCTGTCGTCTCCTCTATCTTCTTTTCTCGAAGAAGTCTCTGTGACGATGAGATCCATCATAGAGCATCGTGGATCTATGGCGGCGATGAGTGCGCAGTGGACGTCTCGAAGTACGGCCAGCGATGTGACTGAGACGCGCGACGCGACCAAGGCTGTAACAAAACGCTTCATCGTGAAACGTGGAAGACGCAAAAATTCAGCATGTCGCATACAAAACTGCCATATCACCACAGCTTCTTCGAGAACGTCATGATTTAAGCAATCGTCTGCGTTTTTTAAGCTTTCAGATAATGATTCCATGATCTCTCTGGGTATTGTCAACAGCGGATCGGCGTTGCCGCCGACGCGGAGCGGCGTGTCAATGCATACTTTGCTTAGACACGGGCCGAACACAAGTTGAAGATCAGCCATAACTGGATCGGTTATTTCAGACGCGTGGCACAACACAAACTCTTCCCGGCGATCGCGAATGAGATCGTCCTGAGACATGAACTTTTTGGTCAGAGTCGCGACGAGACTCGCAACGCGGTGACTCAAATGACTCATTTCGCACTCGCACAGATATAGCAGCGTCTCTTTGCACGACCAGACGTCTCTTTCTTGGTACATGGCCCAGCTTTCACCAGCTTCATCGCACTCTCGTGGGCACTGCAACGCGTGGACGGACGGCTCTCTCGTCAACAAGTTTGGTAATACCGAATCGTACGACGCTTTCGCATTTGTCTGCAACGCGCGCGCCGCGCGAAGCGCCAGATCGAACCGCATTTGAATGCTTCTATCGTAGAGAGCGGCATACGCAACTTTTGGTCTCAGAAGCTTGTACCACGCGTGTGGCGTCGCTATATAAAATCCTCTGTGTTTGAGGTGCTCGGTGGTGAACATGTAGTGAAAGCCGACGATGTCGTCGAGTTCAACGTCAAAAGACTCCGCGTCTCGACTGACCGCAAGTGCATCGCTCGAACAACATCGGAGCTTTCCAGAGACTCGGATGTTCGTTTCAAAGCGCTTCTCGAATAACTTTTCGCTGAATTTCACGTGTCGTCGTTTCGCATCCCCGGGACGTTGCGCGACAATGTCAAAGTCATCGAGAAGTCGAACGAGTGTTCCCGTATCCTCAAACAAACCTCGGCACGCTTTTTCAGAAGCGTTGTACCTTTCGTGCACCTCTAACTCACTGACTGCCGGAAATATCGCCCACGCCGATCGTGCCGCCTCTCGAGCAACGTCTCTGCGTCTCGCCTCCCCTCTGCTCCTTCTCGTTGACTCGACGCATCCGCCAGGCCGACTGTTCATCGCGTCCTCCACGATTTCATCCAAGAGACCTCCGAGCGACTCTAAAAGTGTGCGCAACGTTTCTCGTATCTTTAAATCATCTTCACGTCGACTCTTGGCATCTTCGAACGCGTCCCTCATCGCTTGTCTCACGCTTCGAATCGCCTCGTACACTCTCGACCCAGTCGCGTCGTCTTCGGCGTCTCGCGCGTCGTCTCTCTCCTCCAACAGTCTCCATCGCTCCATCGCGCCGCGTTCTGCGCTCGACGCGATCGCGTTTCGCACCGCTCGCGCGCGCGCAGACGACTCACACGTCGTTCCATCCCTCACGTCGTCGTCATCGTCGTCATCTCGTCTCATCGTCGTCGTCGTCGTCGTCGTCGTCCTCTCTTCTTCTTCTTCCATCACATCCTTCCCATCAGTTCGAGACTTTTTGTTTCTCTGTCTCGTCGTCGTCGTCGTCGTCGTCCTCTCCCACACC
>Ga0181588_10001157_pt1 | contig 23588 bp, 25 predicted proteins | sample 071ome_26_FD_148607 | JGI IMG/M metagenome (GOLD analysis project Ga0181588, IMG submission 148607) | Coastal salt marsh microbial communities from the Groves Creek Marsh, Skidaway Island, Georgia - 071409BT metaG (spades assembly) | ecosystem: Environmental > Aquatic > Marine > Intertidal zone...
TGCGTCGGGATTAAAGTTTAGACTCATTGGGTCCGTACAGCCAATAACGGGAGGGACAGGAGGAGGAGGAGGCATTACAGGAGCCGCGGGGTTGCATTGTTCCGCTAACAGAGCATCATAGTTCAACAATTCATATGTGGTCTTTTCCAAAGATTCGACTATGAATGCTTCAAGTGCACCATCTCTATAATATACAGCAACCTCATCCACATCATCGAAATAAGGCTCCCCATCATCAATTTGTTGAGCCGTTCCAGGGTTGTTGGACCTTGATGGATGTCTACGTTTCGTTTTGGCATACTTGAATATGTGTATCTCACATTCATTTTCTTGATTGTAAAGAATGTCGTAAGGATATACACCAAGTTTGTTTAAAACCTCTTCTTTGGTCATGCCAGACTTTAAGTCAATCAGCCGGTCAACAGTTGTAAATTCCGGCTCAATCCGTTCGTATGTTCTAATGGTTTGCGCGCTAAGGCTAGACCCAAAAATCAAAGTGAACGCCAAGAGCCCTTTGAGTAGATAATTCATATGTTTATTGATTTATTTGGGAGAAGTTAATAATTAATTGTTTTAAATCCCCCTTTAACTCGACGAAACCTTATTGATTTCTAATAGAAAGAATCCTTCGGCAATCACATCCACATCGCCAGCGCCACAGAAGGCACTGTCTACACCCTTTCTGACCTTCCGGTAGGGTGATTCTCGACGCTGAACGATTCGCTGTAAGACACCTGCCCAAAGAAACCTGTGTGTTGATACTCGATGGCCCCACGCCTCGAATTCAGCGCTAACAAATCCTGCATTAACCCCGTTTGTAAAACGTGATAAATGTTCGAGTCCAAGCGCGCCTCAAATCGTAACTTTACGGCATGAAAGCAACGCTTTTGTCCTAAATCAGATCATATGAAAGTTTTAGTTCCCACCGATTTTAGTGCCACCGCCGCAAGCGGATTACACTACGCAATAAGTTTTGTGGCTAATTACGGCAGCGGACACATCCACGTGCTCCACACCGTCGAAAAAGAAGCCGACCTCGCCGCTGCTCAAACCCAGCTCGACACCTTCTGCGCCATCGACGTCCCAGCCGGCATCACCATCACCCACAACATCACCGTGGGGGATTACAATGAAGCCATAGGCCAAGAAGCCGAAGCCAAGCAATGTGCCCTGATCATCATGGCCACCAAAGGCGCCCACGGTATCCAAAAGCTCGTCGGCTCTCACGCCATGAAAGTGGTGAGCAGCAGCAACATCCCACACATCATCACCCAACGTGAAGTCTACGACGACGAGGTCCTCGACCGTATCGCCGTGCCCATCACCCTAGAGCGTGAAGACAAGAAAATCCTGAGCACCGTAGCTGCCATCGCCAAACCCCTTGGCGCCGCAGTCCTGCTTATCTATGAAGATAATAGCGACGAGTTCCTCGGCGCCACCATCGCTCGCAACCTAAACTTTGCCAAGAGCTTCCTCCGCAACAGCGGCATAGAAACTCAAGCCATCGACGTGGGCCACGACCTAAGCTATGATGAAGCCATCATCAAATACGCGGCCGCACACCAATGCGACCTCATCGCCACGATCAACCACCACAACGACGGCATCCTCAATCTCTTCGGAGCAAACTTCGACCAAAACCTGCTCGAGAACAGCGCACACATCCCCATTCTCACGGTGGATGCCCGCAACCACGAGCACGTCAACGATATCTTTATGACAACTAGATAACCCGGGACACACTCTCGGCGCACTTGAACCGAGCTCGCACCCCTGCCCTTGGAAGATTAAAGGTTATAACGCGACCCCTAGCTGCAAAGCTGGGGGTTTTTATTTGCAAAAAACCCGGCGATACTTGGCCTGTCGAGATGTTGTTTGATGAGAAATATAGCGCGTTCATCGGGCGAATTGGGCCAATCTAATTCCCTGTTCAAAACTCCAACTTCTCCACATTATTTGGAAAGGTGGTCTGGGCCCAATTAAGTTGATAGGAGATCAATTTATTAACCCTTAATCCTTTTCAAATGAAGAAAATTTGGATCGTGGCTGCGGCCATAAGTTTAGCGTTCTCGGCGAGCGCACAAGATTCCGGAGTAGAAACTCAAGCCATCGGCGTAGTCATCGACGCGCACGCCATCGTTGATGTTGTAGACGATGAAATAGTCTTTGACTTTTCCGCTGATGATCCTGCCGAAGCAGGTAATCCTTTTGTTTTGGGCTCTAACAAAAATCAAACCACCTATCTAAACTACAGCCTCATGCTAAGTAACGGAGGAATTGACGATGGTATGATTTCAGTTCGTATCAATGACATGAATGAGGGCATGCACATGACGTTGTTAGCTGATAGCTCTCCATTGGCTTCTCACGACGCAAACCAATACGGTACTTTGGGAACGGTCGCTGCAAATTTCGATGCAAAAATTGGCGCGAGCCCAGTGATATTAAATAGTACAGATCAAGTACTCATTGAAAACATTGGCTCCTCTTATACCGGAAATGGGGCAGGCAATGGTTATCTGCTGTCCTTCACAGCCCATATAAACGATTATTCCAAACTGGATGCAGATAATGGCGCTCAAGACATGGGAACAATCACCTATACCATCGCGGAATAATCTGTTGAACCCTTCCGGGGGCGCTCCGCGCCCCCGGATCTAAACGCTACGCCATGAAATTTACCACCGTGTTTTTCCTGCTTTGCAGTGTCGTTACAAACGCCCAACTCTTGGTCCAAAGCGGCCTCACTCACCGTTTGAGTGTGGTGCCTGGCGCAACGGAATTGCTCGCTATATCTCTAAAAAATGGAGGCGACGAACCTTTACTCTGTACCCTTACCCTAAGTGATGTTGTCTCGCATTGTGATAATGGCTATCGCTATTTGCCGGCGGGCAGTACGGACGAAAGTTGTGCCGATTGGATGCAGCTAGAGCAAGAGGAGTTTGTGCTGGCTCCGAGGGAAGAGCGCGTGGTGAAAGTCCGCTTCGCGGCGCAGGCAGGATACGCGCGGGCCGGGGCCCGCGCGTCCTTGCTTGTGGACAGCCGCCCGTTCGAAGAAGAACCCACTAACCAATTAAAACTACGCGTGCGCTACGCCATTCATTTCCATTACCGCAACCCCCTGATTTCCGGGGTGGTGGCCTTGCACGCCGAGCGGTTGGAATGGGTTGGGGAACGCGATTTCTTGGGGCTGGTGTTTCAAAACAGGGGCAACGTGGACCGCGTAGTGCGGTCGCATGCAAAGCTGTTGGACGCTAGAGGCAAAGTGGTGTATTCCGGGGAGAGTGTGAGTGCGCGGGGGCTGATGCCGAACCAGTGCAGAACGCTCAGGTTTCCTAAGCCGGAGGTGCCGGAGGGCGTATACCAATTGGTCGTGGTAAGCGAGACAGATGCGGGGGAACGATTTGGCGTAACACAAGAAATGCGATGGGAAAACTAATACAATTTTTAGGCGTATGGGCGCTGATGATGCCATTGGTGGCGGGCGGTCAGGTGCTGGAAGCACGTGGTGATTCGGTGGATCCGGGCGGCTTGGGTCTATTGTGGATCGAGTGGTCGGGCGTACCGGAGGGGCCGGCTTGGCTGGAGGTGGAAGCGCCGGAGGAATTGGTGTTTTTGGAGCTGCCAAGTATGGGCGTAGGTCGACGCGGCGAAGCGTTGGCGTTCTTCATGGTCCATCCGTTTGCGCGGGCGGGAAAGAAGGAATTGGTCCTACAGATTCGGAGCGGGGAGCGGGTGTGTTTCCGTGCGATGGCGAGTGTCTTGGTCCACGAGCGGGCGGGCGCGGAATTCGCTGTTCTTGAGGAGCGTCGGGACTCCACCATAGCCTCGGTGAGCAATACGGGCAATATCTCGCTCTACGTCGAGGGCGAAGAAATTGCGCCTGGTGAAGTTCGCAGGGTGCGGATGGCGCGGGAGGAAAAAAGTAATTGGGTGTTGACTGCCAGTGGCGGGTCATGGGATACGACCGTGGTGCTGCCGTTGCGCAAACGATTTTACCCGCATCAGACGGAGGCCGCAATGCCCAACATAGGCTCGGATGTGCTCAGCGCACAGTTGAGCGGACAATGGAGCGGCGGACAGTGGCATGGTATGGTGTTGGGGCGGTTTGCGCGGGAGAATTGGTCAGGGAATCTGGCGCAGTGGAATGGGCGTACGCGGGGCGTTTTAGCTTATGAGTCCGGGCGTGGCAAAGGCGTTATTGGTTACGGAAATGCACGGGCGCTGGAGGTCATTCGTCCTGGACAAAGCGCTTTTTTCCGCGGCCAAATCGGTCGTCAACCCCTCTCCCTTTTCCTGGATAATAGATCCGTGGTGGCGACAAAAAACTGGTCCTACGGGGCGTGGGAAACAGGCGCAGGCACGGCTTGGTTTGAAGGGAGATTGGTGCCGACGGGCCAGCTCGATATTGAGGGTCAAAACGCCTCGCTTCATTGGCGACAATGGGGCGGGCTTTGTGATGTGCAGACGGAATGGCAAGGCGCAAAATTTGGGAGCCACGCACGCTGGCTACAGGTCCCGGAATTCTGGCGAGAGGAGGTCGTGATGGGAGAATTGGCCACCCTAGGAACTTCATACCGCACGCCACACCTGCGATGGAATCACCAGAGCGTGCTTCAGGGCGACCGAGATTTCCATTCCGCGTTGCTTCAATATTATTCCGGGTCGTGGCAGTGGGCGTTCCGAGGCCAATTCCAATCTCACGCCCAACGCTTCGGATCTGGTGTGCGCGGGCAATACCGCTGGGGCAACCACCAATTTTCCTGGCGAGCACAGTGGTTATCGGCCGGCGAAAAAACTAACAGGCCACGCTGGAATGCCGCCTATAATTGGCGGGGACGCTCAGGCCTCTTAGGTATTTCGAGTCAGGAGCTTGTGGGAGGGAATTGGGCCCACTTTATTCAAATCGGCTACCAAACTCCCCGCCTATCTCTTCGCGCTCAAACTGCATACCGCGGCGACCTTCCCCAGCCTTGGTTCCCACAACTTCACCTCATGCTCACCCGCCCTTCCGGGCAATGGGCCCTGAGCAGCAACCCGCACATGCCGCTTCGATTGCAATGGTCCGGCACCCTCTTGCGCTCCCACACGACCAGAACCCTCAAAGGCCAAATCCTCGATCACCAAGGCCAACCCCTGCCCGAAATCGAGTTGTTTTGCCAAGGCAAGCGCGTGCATACCGACGCGCTGGGCCGCTTCGCCTTTCATCACCTCACAGGCGAGACCGCTACCGTGCAAATTGCACCCACCACTTTGCCGTTCGCCACCTTTCCTGTCGAAGGTTATACACGTGAACTTGCCCTCACCAAGGGCACCACATCGCTCGCTATCCACTGCTTTAAAAGCTCTGGCGTCCACGGCACCGTCCGCATACAATACGACTCCGCCAAAGCCTTCCGGCCCCGACTAAATACCGCAATCCGCGCCATCCTTACCCACAGCGACGGCACCACTTATACTGCTCAATTAACTTCTAAGAACACCTTTCAAATCAGTGGATTACGAGAAGGAGTCTATACCGCTCGCCTCGACAACACCGGCGACTTATTCCAATCCCTTCCCGTCGAACTCTACATCGAAGAAGGCACCCTCGTCCCCGTCGAGCTCCTACTGATAGAACGCTCCCAACACATGCCCATCCAACGCCTATGAAACTTTTCCTATTTCTCTTACTACCACTGCTCGCACCCGCGCAAAATTTCTACCTCGAAGCCAGCTCCGAACTTACCATTGAATATGCGCACTTTGCCCTCATTCGACTAGATGCCAGTGAAACCACCGCGCACCCTCCCGCACCATCAGAGGCGGGCTGGCCCACGCTCCAAGTCCCCTTATTTCTCGACCCACAATACCTCGCCTACACCCTCACTGGCCAACAAAACCAGGCCCTCATGATCAGCGGATCACCCCCTTCAGGTCTTCTCCTTCGCGCTTCACTTGGTCCGGCCGGCTCCCTCGGAACCACCGTCCTTACCAACGCCCCAACACTCCTCGCCACACTGCCTCGCGGTAACGCCCAAGGCCTCCAGCCACAAACCGGAATTCCCTTGCTCCTCACCCTCGAACGAGGAACGCATTATAACCTTATCACTGCTCATCAATCATGGACCGACTTAATTTTAGAAATTCTATGAAAACCAAATTGCTTAGTGTATTCATACTATTGTATTTCAACAATTTACAATCACAAAGTATTAATGTCATTATGTGGTCAGATCATGCCGTTATTGACGAAAACCACCTCGATCCACCCCGCACCGCAGGGGCAGATTACGCCCAAAACATTGCCTTACCGACCCAAGCCTTGTTGGCCATCGAAGAACTGGAGCCAGAGACCCCGTGGTGCCTTTCCATCCAACACACCTATTCCATCGGCGGGGCAGCCCTTTACGCTCGCGCGAGATATGATTTGTTGAGGCCAGAGAATTGGGATCCGAGCTCGCCCGTAGAAGCTCCCGTCTCCATGTCCGCTGAACCACTTATTAGTGGCATCGGGTCCATCCGCGAACTCGTTGTAGAATTTGAATTGCGAGGTGCTAGCGTGGCAACAGATTATGACCTGCGCGTCGAGAATCTATTGTGGACTTTGACGGGTGGTGGCTGCCCCGCCGCCCCGTAGGGGCAAAAAAGATTGCCCGGCCGGAGGCCGGGCAGCTCAATGTATATGAACTTAAAATTTAAGCGAGTTGAATATCTACGCTTACCAAGTCTTTGAACATCTCCAAACGCGCGTTGATCTCAGCAGTAGTAAGGTCTGCCACACGCTCGGTTCCAAATTTTTCTACAGTAAAGCTCGCCATGGCAGAACCCCAAATGACCGCACGCTTCATATTTTCAAATCCAATATCACCGGTCTTCGCGAGGTATCCGATAAAGCCGCCCGCGAACGTATCGCCGGCACCTGTTGGATCAAATACTTCCTCCAAAGGCAAAGCCGGTGCGCTAAACACCTTGTCCTCGTGGAACAACAACGCGCCATGCTCACCCTTCTTGATGATCAAGTATTTCGGGCCCATCGTCATGATCTTCTTCGCCGCCTTCACCAAACTGTACTCCTGAGACATTTGGCGCGCCTCCTCATCATTGATGGTCAACACGTCCACGCCCTTGAGCGCCACCATCAAATCATCCCAGAAGTGGTCCATCCAGAAGTTCATGGTATCGAGTACGACGAGTTTTGGTCGCTTAGGCAATTGGTCCAATACCTTTTGTTGAATCGACGGCATCAAATTCCCCAACATCAGGTACTCACAATCCTTAAAACTATCAGGCACGATTGGGTTAAAGTGCTCTAATACATTAAGTTGCGTATCCAGAGTATCGCGAGTGTTCATGTCCAAATGGTACTTCCCTTTCCAGAAGAACGTCTTGCCATCGGGAATGATCTGCACCCCTTCGAGGTCCACGCCCTTGCTCTTCAACAAGTCCAAATGCTCTTGCTCGAAGTCCGCTCCCACCACGGAAACGATGTTGCTCTTCTCCACGTGGTAGCTCGCGCTCAACGCGATATAAGTCGCCGCACCCCCAAGAATGCGATCCGTTTTTCCGAAAGGCGTCTCGAGCGCGTCGTACGCCATGGTTCCAACTGTAAGTAGGCTCATGTGCTTGAATTTATGGGGCAAAGGTACGCGGGGCCAATTAGTTTCGCAACGAATCTCAAAACCCTATTTCTAACGGAAGTGATTTTTTTCTCTGAAGTATTGTGGGAAATTGGGGATTGCCGTATTATTGCAGCCCGATTTGAAAGAATTGGACACAATATTCCTCCTTAGCTCAGTTGGTTAGAGCATCTGACTGTTAATCAGAGGGTCCTTGGTTCGAGCCCAAGAGGAGGAGCAACACAAAAAGCCGCAGATTTATTTCTTGCGGCTTTTTGTTTTTACACTCTATGGTTCAATGCTTAATTGTGATTCCAATTGAGGGCCAGCTCGTAATAGTGGTCAACACCTGACCCTGCTGACGGCACGATCCTATTCTAAATCAAGCACTTATCGTACGGCTAAGCTTTAAAATGGTATATTTAAGAAACTAAACACTCTAAAACATGGAAATTTTAATTGTCGCAATTGTAATCTCTGCTATAAGTATTTATGGCGCAGTAATGCTTAAACGCTTGTACTTCTTATTGGGGTACTTCCTGTTCTCGCTTCTCGCATTAACATCACTCATCCCAACCTATAATGATGATAAAATGCTCGCGCTTACATCTATTGCTCTCTTTTTAGTGATGGGCATAATCTCGTTCCCCGCAAAAAAGAACATCTCAGACTACGAGATCAACGATGAGGCTAAGCCTTTAGTGAAATCTTTTATGCTCAAAACGCTACTCTCTTTGAGCGCCGTCAACCTCATTGCTATTTTGTTGGTAAAATATGATCCTAACATGCCTGATGGCATTACAGAATCTATGCGCATTTACCCAATGATTATGCACGGTGTATTGGGCGTTCTGCCGCTTTACGTGCTTGTGAGAATGTCACAATCAAGCAAGTTGAAATAACTGATGTCTTAAACGCTTTCTGTTCTATTTTTAGAAAAATGCTTTAGCCAGTTTACAAGCACCTGTTAGCAATAGCAGGTGCTTCTTTCTTTATACCGTATTTTTGACCGGAAACGGTCCCTACTCTATAATCGGCCAAGAGTTTTCTCAACCACATACTACATCTATATAAAACTTGTGCACATCGTGCCATAGGCCTCAGTGTACACAACACTTCGAAAACTACCCTCTTGATGAATTGGTGATGCCCCCGCCGTTTGAAAACGCTACCGACTTTGACCATAGCTCTATTTCTAAAGCAGATCGTCAAGCACTTAGAGATTGGTGTCAAACCTTGAACTTATAATCGTGCTGCATCTTTGAATAATAGGGGGAGCAACTTATAATGATAAAACCGTTATACTATTATAGTGTAGCCGTTTTTTTATTGGATTCTATTCCAAAGCTTGTTTCCTCCAGACTGTTTGAGCATCATGGTTGATGCGTCGACCAAATAGGCGCCGTTATTCATCCATGGGCCTGTTGGATAATCGCCCGTGAAAAGAATTTTATTTTCTGTTTTCCAATAGCCCTTCAGTTGTTGGCCTGGAGTGCTACCTGTTACACCACTGTTTCCCCCTGCCGACTTTGAACTAAAGTTTAGCGTTCCATCACCATATAAGGCTAGTGTTTCTTCTATTACGTAGGAGAAACCAGTAATTGGATCCGAATAAGACTCGGTCCTCCTCCAAACACCTATCATTCTAAAGTCAATGTTATCTTGGCTGGCCGATTCTTTTGGAACCTCTATACCTTCTTTGTAAAACCTAACAGTTGTCCCGTAACTATCGTCCAATCCAAAATTAAAGTCCAAGCCGGTGTCGTCAATTTTAATTAGAAATTGAAACTCTTGGGCGGTGAATTTGTCCCATGCAGAGCCCTTGATCTGATTTACTTCATTCAGGTCTCCCATTAAAATGTACGTTGAGCCATCGTCTCCTAAAAGCATCCCATAATATCTGTTCTCCGCATCATCATTATGAAGACTGCCTGGATCTATTTTAAGCGTTGCAGCGACGCCGTTTATATTCCCATTAAAAACTTTATCTGTAAATCCTTGGCCAAATAATCCATGGCCCATAAAAAACAAAACACAAGAATATAGTAACCTCATAACTTACGACTTAGATGATCTATTCCGTTAAATTAAGTTAAAAATAGATTTACTTATGCTGCATATTTGAATAATAGGGGGAGCAACAGAAAAGCCGCAGATTTATTTCTTGCGGCTTTTTTGTATTTCTCTCCATAAGTTCGCCCTTCGAGCGCAGAGAAGACAAACAAAACCCTATTTTAGACTCAAGAGAAAGTGCGGATGTGAAAACAGCTGTGGTTTTTTCTGGCCTTGAGCGGACGCTCCAGGTTGAACTTATAAACACACATCTACATCATGAAACATTTTCTAACCGCCCTATTTATTGCGGGCTCAACAGCAGGTTGGTCACAAAGCCTTCCATTCGATTTTGAATCTGCCACTTCTGGTATGGTAGGCTACGACAATGCGACCTTCACCATTGTCAACAACCCAAATACATCAGGCAACAGCAGCTCCAAAGTGGCCAAAATCGTAAAAACCACTGCCGGCGATTTATGGGCAGGAGGGAAAATCACCAATGTATCCTCTTTGAATTTTTCAGCAGCCTCAACTAGCGTGCTTTCCATGAAAGTGTATACCACAGAACCTGTGGGTACGGTCATCAAAGTCAAGCTGGAGAACCCCTATACCAGCGAAGTAGATGCCGTGACTACCGTCAGCGGCGCATGGCACACACTCACTTTCGATTTCGGAATTCCCGCCCCATCAGGCAGCGCAGATCTCGTCATCATGCCTCAGCCATTCACCACTGGAGGAGGGAACACCTTTTATGTAGACGATATCCAACAAATCGCTGGAAACATTGCCTCTCAAAGGCCAGGGCTGCCCATCACCTTTGAGTCCGGCACGACACCCGATCATTTCTTCAGTTTCGAAAGCGCCACTATGGACATTGTTGCAAACCCGACAAGCGATGCAACCAATAACAGCTCTTTAGTGGGAAAAATCGTCCGTTATCTAGGGGCTCCTTATGGCGGTAGTGTAATCACTTTTGCCAACAACATAGATTTTGCAAATCACCCACAAATCACCATGAAGGTGTGGACCTCTGCTCCAGTGGGGACTTACGTGACCTTGAAAGCAGAGAAGCCGTTTTGGGGCGAAGAGCGCAGTGTGCAAACCACGAAAACCGAGCAATGGGAACTGCTCACGTTCGATTTTACGAATGCCCCAACGGATATGCCTAGCTTGGCCTTTTTGTTCGACTTTACCGCAGGTAGTACCAATGTCGGTGACGGAACAGCGACATCAACCTTTTATTTTGATGAAATTAAATTCGCCAACGTACCTCTGGGTTCAGAGGAACTAGGAGAACTAGGTCCAATTAATATCTACCCTAACCCCACCACTGATCGCTGGAACCTAGACTTTGCAAATGGGCCGATCCTGCGCGCTGAAATCTTCAATATGGAAGGTCGAACGCTCGACGTCATTGAAGGCAAAGGCGAGCGTAGACTTGAAATCAATGGCACTGACTATGCTAATGGTATCTACATTGCGAAAATCACCACCTCCAATGGATCGAAAGTTCTTCAATTGATTAAACACTAGTTTCAAACATCTTGAAAGCTCGAATCTTCCACACCCTAACATTGGTTTTGTCCCTGGCCTTTTGCTCTGTAACAAAAGCGCAAAACAAGAACTCCTCGGTGAATGCTTTTGACGGGATTGTTGTAGTGGGATACGTAGATAATGGAGCGTACCTGAATTTTACAGGACCTAATATCAAGTGGACTACTGGCGAAGCTGTAACTACCCTTGGCATGCTCCCCTCATTGCGTATCAAACAGGATAAGGGTGCCACGCAACACTCCATGATCACGCCAAATCTTGGAATAGGAATAACCTATGAGTACAACGGTTGGGCATTTCAGGTGCCGCTTTACTACAACCCGAAAACAGTCGATGAAAACGGGCAGTGGAATGTTGGTATGGGAGTTGGTTTCAGATTATAACATAGCCCCATGCTAAAGATTCGAGGCTTATTCCTGTTGCTTTCTCTGCTCACCGTGCAGGGGGTTGTGGCGCAATCGGACAACCTCATCAAGCGCTACCTCAACAGCGTAATGAGCGAAAGTAAAGATCCATCGGCGCCAAAGCTCATCAACTACCCCACTATTGCTTATGCTCCGGAGACCAGTTGGGAGTTGGGGGTATCCAGTTTGTATGTGTATTCTGCGAATCGCGACCTCAGCAATCGGTTGAGTGAGATCAAGGCGTTTACCTTCTACACGCTGGAGAATCAATACGGCGTCTGGCTCGATCACGCCATTTACACCGATCAGAACAAGTGGTTCTTTTATGGACGGGCACGCTACCAAAGCTTTCCCTTGTTTTATTACGGCATAGGTCGAGAAACGCCTTCAGAGTACCAAAGCCTCATCGACGGAAACTACACCTTGTTCCGTGAGCGTCTACTTCGAGAAACCCTGCCATCCCTGTATTTTGGGCTGGAGTTGGACTACCAACGACTGGGCAATGTTAGCTACATCGACATGGCCGACGGTTTCGTGCCACCAAGCCTAGGAACCATGGGTTCGACCAATGTGGGAATAGGATTGGGCTTGCTCTACAACAACATCCACAACGCCATGAATCCGCGGGAAGGGCTGTACAGCGAATGGGCGTTCATGAACTACAACACCGCAGCATGCAGTGACTTCAACATGTCCACCTACATCGTTGACAACCGCATCTACCACCCTGTGAAGAAAAATAATGTCCTCGCTGCTCAGGTTTTCGGACAATTCACCACCGGCGACGCGCCGTTCAACATGTTGGCGTTGATGGGTGGCGAAAGCTTGATGCGTGGCTACTACCTAGGCCGCTACCGCGATAAAAATTTGGTCGCAGGACAAGTCGAATTCCGAATGCTTCCCCTTTCGTTTTCAAAGCGCTGGGGTGCGAGTGTGTTCCTAGCTGCAGGACAAGTCTATGGCGACGATTATGGCTTCGAATGGAACCAATTCCTCCCCACCGGTGGCGCCGGAATCCGCTACCTGATCTTCCCGGAAAAAGACATTTACACACGGATTGACCTTTCCTACACCCTCGAAGGAAGCGGCGTGTATTTCTACATTGGCGAAGCGTTTTAATTGGTGTCCAATTCCACCACCTCAAACACAATCTCCTCATAATCGTTGCGCTCGTAGAAGACGCCCAATCTTCCATTGCCGAGATACACCAAGTCTGAATAGGCTGATGACCCTTCGAACACCTCTTGCTCGACTTGCCAAGAACGCCCCTTATCCGTGGACGACCACAAGGTTAAATGGGCCCGCGCAGTGGTATCTGCTGGACCTAAATGAAAAGTCTTCGCCAAATCCTCGCAATGCATAATGGCCGACTGGCACATCGGGGTCGTCAACTCGTCCGATAGCCATTTTGTGTCCCAGCTGGCCCCGCCGTCTCGCGAGCGCGCCAGAAGTTTACGTCGGTACTCACTGTTTTGCATGCGAACCAAAAGCAAGAGCTCGTCCTGAGCAATTTGAGCCGCCATGGCCTCATTCGAAGACGGCACCCCTAAATCTTCGCTAACCGCCCAAGTTTTACCATGATCGTCAGAAAATGCCCCATAGGTCTGGTAATCTTTAAATCCTTCCTGAGGTGGCCCCGTCGAATGGTTGGTCGGCACAAAGATTCTGCCCTTATACGTCCCTGAAGAAAACTGCAACGCATGACCGGGTGCAAAGGCCAAAGTCCTGGCATCAACCTGTGGCCGGTCGCTATGCACATCAAAATGTATTTGAGAAGAGATTTCCGTGGGTTCGGACCAAGTTTCTCCTTGGTCTGTCGATGTAATGTAATACGCTCTGCGGCGGCCCAACCCCATTCGCGTATCGTATTCCGAAGCCGTTCCGGTGTTGTAGAACAAGAATAATCGGCCCCCGGGAAATTGCGGGTCGAACGTATCCAATACCGGCGTAGGATTTCCGGCCTGAAGGGCGCCATTGTCGGCCACCAACTGCGCCGCTGACCAATTCTTTCCGCCGTCCACGCTCTTTCGCATTAGGATGTCAACGTTGCCAAAATCGGCACAATTATCCGCGCGGCCTTCTGCAAAAGCCAGCAGGGTACCCTCGCCCCACGCCACTAACGCAGGTATTCTATAACAGGTATATCCGCCTTGCCCCGAAGTGAACAAGGGCTCTGGCTGCGCTTGAACCGCACTACCGGCGAGCACCACAAGAAGTAGAACTAGGAGGTTTCGCATTCTGTTAAAATACGAAGCCTTGGGACAAAAAAACCCCGAGAATCACTCCCCGGGCCATATATGTTTTTTCTCTGGCCTTAGTTACACCCGCTTAGGTCGTGCCCCTCACGATACAATTTCGTGGTAAACGCGCCCGTAACTGACTCTTGGTGCAGTCTTACCACATCGTTGCCACAAACAAATTCCATCTGTGCGCGTTGGTAATTTCCAAAGTTTAGATCAACGATCAAGGAATCGCCCTTAACCTCGTAGTTGTGCTGTAAGATGCCAGGATTTGCCTGCACCCACTCCACTAAAGAAGGAAACTCTCCGGATCCATTACCATAAATGGTGTACTGTATCCCGTCTTGGAATTCATAGCGTACCGTACTCTCAAATCCCTCTGGAATCCAGCGTCCGGTTATGGTTCCCGGCTCGTTCTTGGCGCAAGAGAACAGGGCCGTTGCCAAAGCACATCCTGCAAGGAGTCTTGTTATTTTCATGATGTTCAGTTTGTTAGTTCCTTTCAAGATAGTACTTTTTCAGAATGAAAATCGCACCCCTTTTTCTTGCCCTGCTTTTGTCCGGTCAACTCTTTGGTCAAAAACTCGTGGTCCTAGGCACATTGCAAGATGCCGGCGCTCCTCAGTTGCACTGCGAAAAAGAGTGTTGCGCCCATCCTAAGGCCAATGATTACGTCGCCTGTTTAGGGGTGGCCGATTCTACTCGCGCCCTCCTCTTCGACGCCACTCCAGATATTGTCCCGCAGCTCACCGAACTTTTGTCGCGATCCGGAACGGATCGCTATTCGGTCTTTTTGACCCATGCCCACATGGGCCATTACACCGGGCTGATGCACTTTGGCCGAGAAGCGGCAAACACCAATAAAGTGCCGGTCTACGCAATGGACCGCATGATCGAGTTTTTGGCAAAGAATGGGCCTTGGAACCAATTGGTCCAGCTTCAAAACATCCAACTCAACGGCCTTCAAAATGGCGTGCCCCGTACCCTGGACAATGGTGTCATCGTAGAGCCCGTCCTCGTCCCGCACCGCGATGAGTTTTCGGAGACCGTGGGGTTTTACATCAAAGGTCAAAACAAGACCGCGCTCTACATTCCAGATATCGATAAATGGACGGCTTGGGAGAAGAACATTTTAGCCGTTGTCCCGACCGTAGACTATGCGTTTATAGATGGTACCTTCTTCGCTGACGGGGAGATTCCGAGACCCATGGCCGAGGTTCCTCATCCTTTTATTTCAGAGAGCATTGAGCTGTTGAACTACATGCCCGTGGCTGAGCGCAATAAGGTTTATTTCATTCATTTGAACCACAGCAATCCTGCTCTGAATGCGAGTTTTAAGGGTCGTGTTGAAGCAGAGGAATTGGGCTACCATTTCGCGGAGTTTGGGATGGAGTTTGAACTTTAACGTTCTGTTGCCAAGCCGTTTGAGCGTTTCACAGTACTTTCGAACATCTAAAATTAAACAGCTATGAAAACGCTAAACGAGAATTGGTTTGCATTTACATTGATCGCCGTAATCTTCGGAATTCTTGGGTTCCTACTGGGCCGCACCACAGGCCATCACGGACCCATGGGCGTGCATCCAATGATGATGGGCGAAGGTCATGTAATGAAAGAAGCCATGTTCATTTCCGACGACGGTGAAGTGCACGATCTGATGGGCGACATCGAGATGGATGTTATTGAAAACATGGACGTCGAAGTCATCAAGGGCGACGATGGAGAAATTACTGTAACCATTGACAGCGTAGGCACTGAGGGTGCAGAGGCCAAGGTCCGAGTAATCAAAATCAAAAAAGACTAGTGATCAGTTATTGGGAGCGGACCGCGCTGAGCGCGTTTGACCTCATTGTCATTGGCGGCGGTATTGTAGGAAACTTCACTGCCCTCGAATACGCGCGTTCCCATCCCAATGCTAAAATTGCCATTCTTGAACGCGGATTTTTCCCGGAAGGGGCCTCCACAAAAAATGCCGGTTTTGCCTGCTTCGGCTCCATTGCAGAGCTAGAACACGATCTTGAAACCTTAGGCGCCGAACAGACCGTCGCTTTGGTCATGCAGCGCTACGAAGGACTTCAAAAGCTGCGCTCAACGCTTGGCGATGCTGCCATTGGTTACGAAGAGGTAGGCGGGTTTGAGGTATGCTTTAATACCCCGGACCTCGACCGCATTGCCTTCTTCAACGACCTCCTCGAACCCGCACTGGGTGCGCGGCCCTATTCCTGGGTCTCCGCAGAAGGGTTTGGGTTTTCACCGAAGGTTGTTGGCCTCATAAAAAACGCCCTTGAAGGAACCATCCACACCGGGAAAATGATGGACGCTTTGCAGCGAAAAGTCAGTGAGGCGGGCATTCGTTATTTCACGCAAAGTCCCGTCTCCGGTATTGAAGATGGACCAAGCGGGAAAACGGTTCACATTCAGAGCCTCCATGGAACCGTTGCCTTAGACGCCAAACAAGTCGCGCTATGCACTAATGCCTTTACGAAGGATTTTCTGCCTGAGCTGGATCTGAATCCGGGTCGTGGCATGATTGTGCTTACCAAGCCCCATCCCGCTTTTGATTGGAAGGGGTCATTCCATTACCACGACGGGTACCATTACTTCCGCAGCATCGACGGTAGATTGCTTTTGGGCGGTGGCCGTCAGCTCGACCTGCACGGGGAAACCACGACCGAACCCGGTATCAACGCCACCATAGAAGCCCAACTCCTCCAGGATATTCAAGACTTTATTGCCCCGGACATCCCGCTCGAGGTAGAGCAAAAATGGTCGGGCGTGATGGCCTTTGGCGCCAATAAGCAGCCGGTCGTGCAGCGCATTGATCCGCACCTGGTGGCCGGAGTGCGGCTAGGCGGCATGGGCGTGGCTATTGGCGCAAGTGTCGGCGCAGCTGTGGCGGAGTTGTTAGAGCGTTCCTAAGAAATCAATGATCCCATTGTAGTAGGTATCCGCATCGTCAAACATGGCCATGTGTGCACCGTTTTCACAATAGAGGAAGGTTCCATTCTGGACAGATTCCGCAATGCGCTTCATTCCCTCCGGATCCATCGTGTCGTACTGCGCACCGATGCTCAGCGTTGGCACTGTTATCAAGTGCAAGTCGCCCGAGCGGTCCCAATCCTTCAACGTAGCATCGCCTACTATGCCAAACTCACTTGGTCCCTGCATCTTCAAATACAACGGGTAGTTCAGTTTGGAGAAGCTGCGGTTCACCGGCTCTGGCCATTCCGCCAAAGGACGGCGCAATACGTGCTCGGGGTAGTAATATTCCTCAATCAAGCCCAAGTAGCGCTCCGAAGTATAGTCTCCCGCCGCCTCCAACGCTTTGATTTCTGCAAGCACCTCAGCCGGCAATTGCGGACCCAAGACGTTGTTCGCGTAGTCAATGTATTCCGGGATGGAGGCTTGCATGTTGGAAATGATCAGCCCTTTCAAGTTTTCTTGGTGTTTAAGGGCGTATTCCGTCGCTAAAATCCCACCCCAGCTGTGGCCCAATAGCACAAAGTTTGAGGCGTCGAGACCAAGGGCAATACGTACCTGTTCTACTTCATCAATGAATCGGTCCAAGTCCCACAGCGAAGGGTCCTCAGGATTGTCGCTGTTGCCGGATCCCAACTGGTCGTAGTAATAATACTCGACCGAGGCGTTTGGGAAATAGCTGTCCGCGGATTCAAAATACTCGTGCGTTGCGCCCGGTCCGCCGTGCAGCAAGAGCACTTTGATGTCGGGGTTATTGCCCACACGCTTGGTCCATACATTGAATGTGCCTAGCGGTGTTTCCACCGGGATTAAGCGGGCTCCACCCGTCCATTTATCGGCCATGCCGTCGTAGTTCAAATAGTCGTTTGTAGGGGCGGCTTCTGGCGTTGGAGCCGGGGCCGAGCACGCGAAGAGTGCGAGGCCCGCAGCGAGAATAAGTAGCTTTTTCATGGTGTGTTTGTTTATGCTTTTAATCGTGATTTCTCCGCTTCGAAGCCCATAAGGTGGCTTTCTACGGAAGCATCGATGGTACTGGTCAGCAGGTTGGGGTCGCGTGCGTCGACAGCGGCAAGGAAATCGGACACTAAACGCCAATCTCCTCCTCCGTGAGAATCTGAACTGTGCGACCAATGTTGCTGCTCGCCCGTGCGGAAATCCGTGTAAGTAAAGGATTCCATATCGCCGACAATGTCGCCCATCGAGCCCATAACGCGGGTGCGGCGTCCGTGGTATGAGGTGAAGGCTTCCATGTTGAAAGTGGCTGTGACCCCGTTTTCAAATTTCAAGTTCATCGTGTAGTGGTCCGGCTGATCGTTTTCCATGCGGTACACGCAGCGACCGTAATTTGACGAACGTAGGTATTCCATGATCGCGTCGCCATGGAGGGCCGGGTCTTCAGGAAGGTCAAAGTGGTGCAACCACGTGCGCTTTTCATGGTAAATGCGCTTGGCCGAGTAGGGGCATTCGTGCTCCACCGCACAGCCGTCAATGCATCGATCGGTGCTGCCGGCTGGGGCGTTTTCTGCCTTAAACCAAGCCAAATCACCGAAGGCATGAACCTCCTCGCAAGGACTGTCCACAAGCCAGCGCATCATGTCGAGGTCGTGGCAGCTTTTCGCCAAAATGATGGGCGTGGTCGCCTTGCTGTCGTGCCAATTCCCGCGTACGAAACTGTGGCTCATGTGCACATGCTGAATAGGCTCAAAGTGCTGTAAGGAGATGAGTTTCCCGATGGAGCCGTCGTGCATCAGTTCACGTAGTTTCTCGAAATATGGCGCATACCTCAACACATGACAGACCGCAACAATACGGCCCGTTTTACGCGCAAGCTCCAGGATATCGCGGCACTCTTGCTCGGTCGGGGCAATGGGTTTCTCAAGAAGGACGTCGTATCCCATTTCCAGGGCCTTCACACAAGGACCGTAATGGAGGTCATCTGGGGTGGTAATAATAATGGCGTCCGCGAACTTTGGGCGTTCAAAGACGTGTTCCCAAGTCGTGAATCTGTTCTTCTTTTTAATGTTGTGGGCCTCGGCATAGCGCTCGTTACGAATCTCTATGGGCTCTGCTACTCCGATGATGTCGAGCTGGTCGGCATAGGCCAAGGAGTAGTTGCCGTACACATTGCCGCGGTTGCCAGCGCCGAGGGTAATGGCCGTGATGGTTTTGCTTGTTTTAGGGCCTTGGGCAGCGGGAAGGTGAAGGGGTTGTCCGTATTCGTCTTGGGCCAACACCGATAGCGGGAGGGCCGAGCCAAGGGCGAGGCCTAACGTTTTAAGGGCTTCTCTGCGCGAGTAATAATTTGACATTCTGCGAGGTTTGAGTTGTCTATGAAAATACTAACTTTCTAGGACTCAATACACTCGCCATGCAAACAAAACCTATTCGCTTCGGTGCGCTCGATGTTTTTCGGGGCATTACGATCATTTTTATGATCATTGTAAACTCCCCGGGAAATTGGTCCTTCGTCTACGGACCCTTGCTGCACGCAGAATGGCACGGCTTCACGCCAACGGACCTGGTCTTCCCTTCGTTCCTTTTTGCCGTGGGTACGGCCATGAGTTTCGCCATGAGAAAATGGAGCGATTTGAGCGGTTCCGAAGCCGGCTTAAAAATCCTAAAACGCACTGCACTGCTCTTTCTCTTCGGGTACCTGATGTATTGGTATCCCTTTTTTAGGTTGGATTTGGCCTGGAACTTCAGTGCCTTCCCTATAGGTGACACTAGGATTTTCGGGGTATTGCAACGCATCGCCTTGGCCTACGGTGTGGCCGCCGCACTCCTGCATTTCGCGGGCAAGAAGTGGACCTACGCATTGGTGCTGCTTTCCTTGCCGGTATATTGGTTCTTGCTAGTGACCTACGGCATCGAGGGGCTGGACCCCTTGTCATTGGAAGGAAATGCCGTACGTGCCTTAGATTTAAAACTCATTGGCGCCAATCACATGTACATGGGCGAGGGCATTGCCTTTGATCCAGAAGGGCTGCTGACTACCTTGCCAAGTATTGCAAACATCATTGCCGGTTATGCTGCCGGGTTGTTCGTGCAGCGCGACCGCAACGAAAAAAACACGCGTATTGACCTCATGCTCCTGGGAGCCTCCCTCTGCTTAGTAGCGCTCGTTTGGAACTTGGCTTTCCCCATTAATAAGAAACTCTGGACCTCATCTTATGCCCTCCTTACTATTGGATTAGATTTGGTAATTCTAGGCCTGCTCATGTGGTTCTTGCCGAAGGACAAAAAGCTGCCCGGGTGGGGCACGTTCTTCCAAACCGCAGGTAAAAACCCATTGGCGATTTACTTGCTCAGTGAATTGGCCCTGATCACACTGTATACCCTGCCCGCGGGCACCTCTTCTGCGTGGGAATGGGCCTATACCAATGGATTTTCGTGGATGGGCGCCAAGCTTGGATCCTTCGCCATGGCGGCAGTATTCTCGCTGAGTTGCTGGGCATTTGGCTACTGGATGGACCGCAGAAAATGGTATTGGAGAGTGTAGTGGGACCAATTGTTGCACAAGGGCAAAACTGCCTTGAGCAACCAGCGCTATGATTTGCCGATGATGCAGGGCTTGCGCGAAAAGATGGGCGACAAACCCATCATCTTGGTGATGACCGTACGCAATCCTGTAGTCTTTGCGCAAATGGAGCCTCTAGTGGACGGCATCCTTCTCGACTTCGGGGTACAAACCGCCGCGATCATGGACATCATCACTGGACGCCACGAGCCTTCAGGCCTCTTGCCGATGCAAATGCCTGCCTCTATGGAGGAAGTGGAATTACAACTTGAGGATGTGCCCATGGACATGATGCCTTACATCGATGCGGACGATCATGTTTATGATTTTGCCTTTGGAATGAATTGGTCCGGAGTAATCTGCGACAAGCGCACGCAGCGCTACTTCGGTATGGAACAAGATTGGTAACCTAACCTGTAGTTAACAAAAAACCCCCGAGCGCTGCTTGGGGTTTTTTTTAGAATCGAATGGACGTTTGTACCACGTGGGCATGGGTCCCAGTGTTGCTCAAGTCCCTTTGGTAGAAGTATCCGAAGCCCAAGCGCTGACCGGCCACCTTGCCTTCAGAACCTACCCCTAGTCGTAGGGAACGGTCGAAGTTTGAATCGCCAGAGGCAAAGACCTCGGCCTCGAACGTTGGATCCCATTTAAAGTCCTTTATTGGGTAATCGTATTGCACGCGGAACCTGCCCGTGAATTTGTTGTTGCCGGAGCCGGTGAGCACGGCACGCTGTTGTAGGGCGTAACGAAAGTGCAGATCGCCTTTGGGAAGATCAATGTGCTGTGAGGCGTAGAATTGGGCACGAACCCTGTGAAAAGTTCCTTGCGTCGCACCCTTCGTATCGAACACCATGTAATGTCTGAGCTCTACTCCCAGGTCCCATTTTTTGTTGAGTTCACGACCAAACTGCGCCTCTGTGATCCAACGATCGTCACTCAAGGTAGAGGTCCGGTATTGTCCGCTTAAGCTTAGCGAAAGTTCTTTGTTCAGGTCAATTTTTGTCCCCGCCTTAAACCACGCCGCTGACTCTGTCACACTCTGACCAAAGGACATCACGCCCATGAATAGGGCCAAAATTAAAAACTTACTCTTCATAGTACAGTTGGATTTGAGCGGTGCCAAGGGCGTAGTCCACCTTGGAAACTTGGACCCTAATTACCCGAATCCCCATTTGCGATTCCAGCGCCTTCACTTTAGCATCCATGGCAGATTTTTCCAATTCCGCCACAGGCACCGATACATTCAACTTGCGTTGGTTCGGTTTGACTTCCTCGCGCAACAAGAACTTCTCGAGCAAATAAATAAAGGCCAGCACCAGAGCGTTGATCACCACCATCTCCATCCAACCTTCCGGCTGCGAAGACAACGCATTAATCAAGGCAATACCAATAGCTGCAAACAAATACGTCATCTCCTGCGGACGCAATGGTTCCGTGCGGTAACGTACAATGCCAAAAACGGCAAACATCCCGATCGCCATCCCGATCTGCATATCAAATGAGCGAAGGGTGTGGGACAGGAAGAAGACCACCACAGAAATGATGAAAAAGCTGTAGACGTTCTTGCGGGATTCCGGCCCGTGCTTGCTCACAATACGCATGAGCACCAAGTTAAACCCTAGGGTCAGCGCGAAACGAAGGAGCAATTCTAACAGCGCATTTTCGGAAAAGGCAGGCATAGTAAATGTGTTTGTTTCACGTAAAGATAACAGGCGTGTTAATACATCGTATTTTAAACCCATGAAACGACTGCTTTTATTCTTGGCCCTTGCGCTTGTTGGATGTGATGCCGATTATACCGTCGGGGAACTCCCCATCATCGAAATCAACACCACCCAAGTCATTCGTCCCGACGAAAAAGTTAGTGGCGAGATGGTCATCTTGGACGGTGGTAAAGAAGTCCTTTCTAGCCCCATCGGCATCGAATACCGCGGCAGTACGTCCTACAGGGTTAGCGACAAAAAGTCCTACAGCATAGAAACACGCGTCGGCACCGACGACCGCTCTCAAAGCCTTTTGGGCATGCCGGCAGAATCAGATTGGATTCTCATGGGGCACGTCTTCCGCGCCACAGATCCGGATAATTTCTACGCCTTCGACCCTACGCTAATGCATCACTACATCAGCTACGAATTAGCCCGATCGATGGGGCAGTACGCCAGCCGATGCCGCTGGGTGGAGCTCCGCGTCAATGGGCGCTACGACGGTCTATACATCTTAATGGAAAAGCTCAAAGCAGATCCATTGCGCATTGATGTAGGTCGCCCGAACGGCGACAGCGAACCCGGCATCACCGGTGGATATATTCTGAAAATCGACAAGACTGCGGGCGATGCACCCGTGGGGCAGCCACTGGAGTATTACGACAATAATTGGGGCGATGATGCGGTCTACACCTCCGCCAACAGCTTCCGTTCGCACTATGATATTTACGGCGACAGCATGACCATCGAGCCCTTCCGTCCGCCCTACCACGACCAACAGTGGCTCGAGACCTACTTCTTGTACGAGCACCCCGGCCCGGCCGAGATGACCTATGCGCAGCGCCAATACATCCAAGGCTATATCAACGATTTTGAAACTGCCCTGCTCACCGACGACCTCAGCAGTTCTACACGCACCTACCTTGATTATATCGACCTCGATAGTTTCGTGGACGGCTTTATCATGAACGAGCTCGGCGGCAATATCGACGCCTACCGCATTTCCACCTTCCTCCACAAACCGCGCAGTGGCAAGCTCCGTTTCGGACCCATCTGGGACTTCAACATCGGTTACGGACGCCAAGGTCGCGTGCCTTGGGACGATTGGATTTGCAACTACAACGACCACGTGAATCAAGATGCGTGGATGCTGCCTTTCTGGTGGGACCGATTCCTCGAAGACCCCCTCTTCACCTCAGCCGTTAAAGCCCGCTGGACCAGCCTCCGCAGCGGCGAACTCAGCGATGCCGCCATCTTCGGATTGATCAATGATACCGAAGAGCGGTTAGTCCAAGCAGGTGCGATCGACCGCAACTACAACCGTTGGAAAACAGATAATGGAAATACCGTCAATCATGCCGGCGAAGTAGATTTCCTTCGCTTTTATCTAGAACAACGATTGGCATGGATGAATTCAGAAATAGGGGGGTGGTAGTAGGGCAATTCGGCAGATGAGGCGTATTTTGCACCCGTAAATACAACACGTATGATCACTCCACTTTTGTACATCGGCCCTGGTTTGGGCGTAGGCGCGGGCA
>Ga0181588_10001163_pt1 | contig 23551 bp, 20 predicted proteins | sample 071ome_26_FD_148607 | JGI IMG/M metagenome (GOLD analysis project Ga0181588, IMG submission 148607) | Coastal salt marsh microbial communities from the Groves Creek Marsh, Skidaway Island, Georgia - 071409BT metaG (spades assembly) | ecosystem: Environmental > Aquatic > Marine > Intertidal zone...
CCGCGCGCTGACCAACGAGACCGCCGTCGTGGTCGAGGTGTCGGGCTGCCGGAACCTCCTCGAGTACGGAGGTGGTTCCTTCATCGCCCCGGACCGTGTGCTCACCTCCGCGCACGTAGTGGCGGGGGCCAAGGGGATCGAGATCTGGAACGACGACGCCCGATGGTCGGCCGAGGTCGCCGCCTTCGACCCCGAACTCGATCTCGCGGTGCTCGCCGTGGACGGCGCCTCCCAACCGTTCTCAGCGCTGCCCGATGAACCGTCACGCGTCCCGAGGGGCTCATCAGGGGTCGTCATGTTGCGTCGCGACGACACCCTCATGCCGATCACCGTTGAGATGGTTCGGAGGGTGGAGATCCTGACCGAGGACATCTACCGGGAGGGGGAGACCCGACGACCCGGATACGAGGTCCGCGCCGAGATCCGACCGGGCGACTCCGGGGCGGTGGTCACCGTCAGCGGAGTTCCCACGGCCGTGCTCTGGTCGCGGAGCCGGAACGAGGGAACCCGGGCTTGGGCGATCGACCCGGTGCGCGGAGGTGGGACGATCGGAGCGCAACTCGAGGCCGGTGTGGTGCCCGTCGACAACGGACGATGCCGACCCTGACTCGCGGGGTCACACCTGGGAGAGTCGCGAGCCCCACCGGTCGATGAAGAGTCGCCGCGATCGCTCCGCGATCTCAGCCCGACCCGCGTCGGGCCCGCGATGGTGATGCACGACGGGGCGATCGGTCACGAGCCGGCACCGCTGGCCGGCATCGGCGAGCCTCAGCGCGAGGTCGACGTCCTCGTAGTAGGCCGGCACGAACGCCGGGTCGAAACCGTCGACCGCCTCGAAGGCCGATCGGCGCACCAACCAGCAGGCGGCGGACGCGTAGGTGACGTCCCGGTCTCGCATCGCGTCGGCATAGCTCACATCGCTTCGCTCTCCGCCGATGCCGATGGTAAGGCCATCGGAATCAACCGATGCTCCCGCCTCCTCGAGATGACCCTCCGGCGTCAGCAGCGGTGGTGCGGCGACGGCGACCCGGTCGTTCTCCGTGAGCGCCGAGACGAGCGGTTCCAGCCACCCCTCAACCAGTTCGAGATCGGGATTGAGGAACGCAATGGCATCGGAGTCGGATCGCGACGCTCCGAGGTTGTTCGCGGGTCCGAAGCCGAGATTCGCGCCCGGCTCGACGACATCGACCCACCCGGCGAACGGTGCCAGTTCGGAGGACGCAGTGGCCCCGCTCGCATCGGGTTGCACCACCACCGTGACCGAGACCTCACGGCCGAGCCCCCGGGTGGTCCGGGAGAGCGACTCGAGCATCGCGGCGACCGTGGTCGACGGACCGTGGGTGACCGTCACGCAGTGAACGGTGCGCACCGGCACCTCCTCAACCCAACTGGACGATGTTCTTGGCCCCGGTGATGGTCCACTCACTGGGGATGTGCGTGATCCCGGAGTCGAGGCTGGTGAACTGACGCACATCGAAGCGGACCCGACGGTCCCACCAGTCATAGGGCTGGATCTCGGTCTGATTGGTGATCGCGACCGTCAGGTCGAAGGTGCCTTCGAGCAGCGGCAACTGCGGGATCTCGATCGTGACCTCTGCCGGGCCGTCGAGCATGCCGATCGAGACACCGTTGCGCCGACTCGACGATGACCACACCGTGTGCCCGTTCATCTCATCGATCCGGGCCACGAGGACCGTGTCCTGGATCGGTGCATGGGCGTTCAGATGCACCCGGATGGTCAACGGCTCGAGGGTCCGGGGGTGCTCGACCGCCTCACCGTTGTCGTCGAGCAGTTCCACCGAGGTGATCTGGATCTCGCCGCTCCCCCACCGTGAGCCAAGCTCGTCAAGGGTCTTCTTCGCCTCGTGGCTGTCTCCCCGGTAAGCGGAGATCACGTCCCCGGCCGGGCCGACGAGCTTGAGGTCACCGTGGTCGATCCAGGCCACCGTCTCGCAGAGTTGCTCGACCTGGCTGAGACCGTGGCTCACGAAGACGATGGTGCGGCCCTCCCGACGGAACTGCTCGATCTTCTCGGCGCTCTTGCGCTGGAAGGCCTCGTCGCCGACGCTGAGCACCTCATCGACGAGCAACACCTCGGGTTCGACGTGCGCGGCCACCGCGAAGCCGAGCCGCACGAACATTCCCGAGGAGTAGTTCTTGACCGGGGAGTCGATGAAGTCCTCCAGGCCGGCGAAGTCGACGATCGAGTCGAAACGGGCGGCAATCTCCTTCTTGGAGAGACCAAGGATCGCCCCGTTCAAGAAGACGTTCTCGCGACCGGAGAGTTCAGGATGGAAGCCGGCGCCGAGCTCCAGCAGAGCCGAGATTCGGCCGGAGATCTCGACCTCGCCGCGCTCGGGCACGAGGATGCCGGCCAGGCACTTCAACAGCGTCGACTTGCCGGACCCGTTCGATCCGATGACCCCGAACGTGGTTCCGACGGGCACCTCGAACGACACATCCTTGAGAGCCCAGAACTCCTCATAGCGGGCGCGACGACCTCGGAGGATCGCCGCCTTCAGGAACTGGTTCCTCTCGTGGTAGAGCCGGAAACTCTTCCAGAGGTCTCGAACGGCGACTGCGGATGCTGACATGGGTCTCTTCCTCGGCACCGGACACGGCCGAATGGCCACCGGAAGACCCAAGCGTAGGCGGGAACCACCCCTGAGACCCCACCACCCGCACGACGAGGTCGCTGGTTAGGCTCCCGGTTCCATGAGCGTGGTGTCCGATGTCGTCGCCTCGCGCGAGCTCCTGTGGAACCTGACCCTCCGGGAGCTCCGCACGAAGTACCGTCGGTCGCTCCTCGGCTGGACCTGGTCGATGCTCAACCCGCTGGCCAACGTGGCGATCTACTGGTTCGTGTTCGGTGTGCTGTTCAACGCGAAGGCACCGGTCGGAGATCCGTCAGGGCTCAGCGGGTTCGCCTTCTACATGCTGGTCGGCCTGCTTCCGTGGAACTTCTTCTCCCTCGTCAACACCCTCGGGATGGGGGCGATGTCTTCGAACGCGGGTCTCGTGCGACGGGTCTCGTTCCCACGCGAGGTACTCGTGTTCTCCAATGTCGGACACGCGGTGGTGCAGTTCCTCATCGAGCTCGGGCTGCTCATCGTCGTGCTGCTGTTCGCCGGCAGCGCCCTGCTGCCCTACATCCCGGTGGCGCTCGGGCTCACCATCCTGCTCGCCATCTTCGCCTCCGGGTTCGCCCTGGCGCTCAGCACTCTGTCCGTCTACTTCAAGGACCTCGGCTACCTGTGGTCGATCATCATGCAGGTCTGGTTCTTCCTGACCCCGATCATCTACGGCCCCGAGATCGTGCAGGACCGGGTGCCCGAATGGGGCCAGTGGCTGCTCCGGCTGAATCCGATGGTGCACTTCGTGTCCGCCTACCGGGACGCCTTCTACGACAACCACCTTCCGAGCCTCGGGAAGGTGCTGGTGCTGATCGGCTGCAGCCTGCTGAGCCTCGTGCTCGGCTGGACGGTGTTCAACCGGATGGGCAAACGCCTACCGGAAGAGGTCTGAGCGTCGCCTGACGTCCGCCTCGCTAGCCTCGCCCGCGGGGGAACTCATGAAGGAACCAGTGCAACCACAGGTCTGGACCCGGCCGGAACGCTTACACGTGCTCCGTGACACCGACTCCATGTCCGAGGAGGAGTTGCGTCTCGAGGTCTGGCGACTCCGGGACGAGCTCGCCGGAGCCGAGGCCTCACTCGCCGGCCTGCGCGCCCAGCTCGAGGGACGCCAGGGCGAGTTCCTCGCGACGCTCGAGATGTCGGGGGTCGCCAACGACGACCATCTCAAACGAGAGCGCGACCTGTTCCGCGATCAGGTCGAGGAGATGCAGGCATCGACGACCTGGCGGATCGGACGGTTCGTCGTCCGCCCGAGCGGACCGCTGCGACGTCTGCTCCGCCGGTCGAGTGACGATCTCTGAGACGGACATGCCCCGGTTCAGCGTCGTCACACCGGTCCACGACCCCTCGGTCGATGGTCTCCGGGCGTGTGCCGATTCGGTGCTCGGTCAGTCGCACAGCGACTGGGAATGGGTCATCAGCGATGATGCGTCATCTGATGCCGAGGTCGTCGCCTACCTCGACGAGCTCGCCCGGGACCAGCGGGTCACCCTGATTCGCCGGGAGGTCAACGGGGGAATCGTCGCTGCGACGAACGACGCGCTCCGCGTCGCCACCGGTGAGTTCGTCGCGTTCCTCGACCATGACGATCTGCTGACGCCGGATGCACTGAGCGCCGTCGACGAGGTGCTCCTCGGTGACGACTCCATCGACTTCCTCTACTCCGATGAGGACAAGATCGACGACGACGGCAACCGGTCGCAGCGGTTCACGAAACCGGCCTGGTCTCCCGAGCGTCTGCGGGCCCAGAACTACTGCTCGCATCTCTCGGTGATGCGCCGGGCCCTCGTGGATGAGGTCGGCGGCCTGCGGGCGGGATTCGACGGTGCCCAGGACTACGACCTCGTGCTCAGGGTCTCCGAGCGCGCCCGGGCGATCGCTCACATCCCGAAGGTGCTCTACCACTGGAGGATGTCGAGCGGCTCGACCGCCGCCGACGCCGACGCGAAGCCGTACGCCCTGGAGGCCGGCCGACGGGCGGTCGTCGAGCATCTCGAACGCTGCGGGATCTCGGCCGAGGTCAGCCTCACCGAGCAGCGTTACCTCCGGGTGCGACGTGCTCCCACCTCCCACCCGCGGGTCTCGCTCATCATCCCGACGAATGGGGCACGGGGAAGGGTCTGGGGTCAGACGATGACCCTCGTCGAGAACTGCGTCGCGTCCATTGTCGAACGGTCGACGTATCCCGATCTCGAGATCGTCGTGGTCCACGACATGGTCGATGAAGCCCTGCTGTCGAGGCTGCGGTCGATCGCCGGTGACCGACTCGTCGAGGTGCCGTTCGACCGACCGTTCAACTTCTCGGAGAAGATCAATCTCGGCGTGGTCCGGTCGACCGGATCGATCGTCGTCCCGCTCAACGACGATGCGATGGTCGCGTCACCCGACTGGGTCGAGACGCTCGTCGCCTACCTCGAGGAGGACGAGGTCGGCATGGTCGGCCCACGGCTGCTGCTGGCTGACGGCCGGATCCAGAGTGCCGGCCACTACAACAAGTTCGGTCCCCATCACGTGGCTGCCGGCTGCGCCGCCGAGGAGGCGGGTCCTTTCGGCCTGCTCACCCTCGCCTCGGAGCGCTCCGGCTTGACGCTCGCCTGCGCGGCCCTGCGTCGATCGGTCTTCGACGAGGTCGGCGGGCTCTCCGAGGTGTTCCCAGGGGCCTTCAACGACGTCGATCTGGCCTACAAACTCCAACGTGCCGGCTACCGACTGGTGTGGACACCCGAGGCCGACCTCTTCCACTTCGAGTCGTTGTCGCGCGACCCGTCGACCCGTCCGATCGAGTTGACCCACCTCTTCGATCGGTGGGGGGTGGAGTGCGCCACCGCCGACTGGTTCCTGCCTCGCCTCGACCTGCAGATGGCGGGGGCGGCGCTCGGCGACGACCTCCCGGTGCCTCCACAGACCACGAACATGGTCGTGACCTGGCGAATGGCCCAATTGGGGCGGCCGGGACCTCAGTCGGTGACCGACTGAGGACGACCACCCACCAGGTATCTGGCGGCCTCGGTCACCGTCATCGGTTCGATCGCCGCCTCCATCTCGACCTCCCGCGGCAGGGCGAAGCGACCCAACCAGGCGACCGGCCCAGATCGGCTGCGGGCCAGTGCGCGGGCGAAGGGAATCGGGACGCCGACGAGTCGTGGTTCAGTCCCCTGCTCGCGTCCGAGCGCGCGGAGTAGGTCACCAATCGGAGTCGAGCCCGCGCCAAGCGAGATCGCGCCCCGTTGGCCACTCCGGAGCAGCGACTCCACGGCGCGGGTCAGGTCGTCCAGCGTGATGAACCCGACGGAGTGGCGCGTCCCACCGGGTACCGGGATCAACGACCGTCGAGCGGCATCGATGAGGCGGACGCTCTGCGCCTTGCCCGGCCCGTGGACTGGAGCGACACGGGCCACGACGGCATCGACCCCGTTGTCGATCGCCTCCAACACGACCTGTTCCCGCGCCGCTTTGAGGCGCGCGTAGTCGGTGACCGGGGCGACCGGCGTCGCGCCGGTCACCCGGGCGGCCGCACCGCACACGTCGGAACTGCCCAGCACGACCACTCGACAGGATGCATCGCGCGCCCGGGCGAGCAGAGTACGAAGCGACGCGCATTCGTCAGCGATCAACTCCGCGATGTCCGTCCCCGACGGCACGGTGCTGCGCCCGCCAGCGATGATGAGCGCTCCCGCGACCGGCGGCGTGAAGTCGGAGGCCTCCCGTTGCGGCACCGGGGCGACCCCGAAGGTCGTCGCGACATGCGTCCCGATCCAGCCGGCTCCGACGACAGCGATCTCGCCGGTCACTGCGCCACCACCTGGTCGTGGAGGGTGGCGAAGCCCTCGAGGATGATCCGCCGATCGAACCGCTCGATGGCGAGTTGTCGCGATCGCGCTCCGAATCGCGCCCGGAGCTCCGCGTCGGCCGCGAGCGACTCGACCGCCGCCGCCAGTGCCACGGCATCACGCGGCGGCACCAGCAACCCGTTCTGGCCGGGAACCACGACCGGGCGGCATCCAGGGATATCGCTGGCGATCAGCGGGAGGCCGGAGGCCGCCGCCTCCAGGAGCGCCTTCGGCAACCCCTCGTGATACGAGGGGAGGGCCACGATCTCGACCTCGCGCAGCAGCAGATCGAGATCGTCGACCTCACCGAGCCACGTCACCCCGGTTCCCTCGAGCAGCTCGTCGAGTTCGGCTTCGGTGAGCGCGGTGGGGTTGCCGTCGATGTCCAGTCGGCCCGCGAGCAGGAAGCGGATGTCACTCCGCTGGCCGAGGATGCGGGCGGCCTCGACGAACTCGACGACCCCCTTGTCCCTGAGCATCCTCGATGGCAGGAGCACCGTGACCGGGCCACTGGGCACCTCGTCGACACTCCGGGGCCGGAACCGTTCGGTGTCGACTCCCGCGCCCTCGATCAGATGGGTTCGCGCAGCGGTCGCGAGCCCGCGGTCGATCACCTGCTGGAGGGCCTCCCGGTTCTCGACCTGGACGTGAACCCGAGATGATCGGAACACCACACGGAGCACGCCTCGGATGACGCGTGACAGCGGCCCGGACGCCTCGGCGTCGAGCAGGAAACCAAAGCCGGTGACCGCGCAGACCACCGGCGTGCACCTCGTCGCCAACCGCACCGCGAGGGTCCCGTACAGATTCGGCTTGATCGTCACGGTGTGGACCAGTTCAGGCCTCACCCGCCGGACTCCTCGGATGATCCGCGACAGCGATCGCAACTCTGCCAACGGTGAAGTCCCCGCTCTCGACATCGGCAGTGCCTCCACCTCGACACCGATGGCCTCGATCTCGCCGATCCGTCCGGTATCGGCGCACATCACGGTGACCGAGTGACCGCGACCGACCATGTCAGCGAGCAGGTCGCGCCAGTGCATGAGAACGAACCAGTCGACGTTGCAGATGAAGAGCACCCGGCGACCGCTCACGGCTGCGCTCCGAACCGTCGGTCAGCCACGAGCACGAATGCCACAGCGGGAATCCACGCGAGGACACCGATCACCGTCTCCATGACGATGCCCCGGCCGTCGCTCACCAATACCACCGCCGAGGAGAGACCCATCAGCACCAGGACACAGAACGAAACGCGCACATGCGAGTAGCCAGACGCCACCAGTCTTTGGAAGGCGTGCTCACGGTGGGCTTCGGTCAGCCGCACGCCCCGGCGGAATCGACGGACAAGGGTTGACGCGGTGTCCACCAGGTACAGCGTGAACGGGGCGACCACGAGCAGGACTGAGGCTCCCGAGATAACCGCGACGAGTGCCGTTCCGGCGAGGATGAACCCAAGGAAGTACGAGCCGACATCGCCGAGGAACAGCCGCGCGTGAGGTGCGTTCCACGGTGCGAACGCCAACGCGGCCCCGGTCACCGCCAGCCCGACCACCGTGATCTGTTCGACGTCGATGGAACGCCCGACGATCGCCAGGTGCACCCCGGCGACCGTGGTCTGGGCCACCGAGATGCCGTTGATCCCGTCCATGAAGTTGAAGGCGTTGATGTAGTACACGCAGGCGAGCGCTCCCGCGGGCACCGAGAGCAACGGGAGCGGCACCACGCCCTCCGACACGACGATCGCCACCGTCAGACCCGCCACAACCTGAGCACCGAGTCGTGGGAGAGCCGGCAGTCCCCGGATGTCATCCACGAAACCGATCACGCCGAGAGCTAGGGCGGAGAGGACAACCGTGAGGAGGGTGACCGACAGCTCGCCGGAGAGCAGTGCCGCGATCGTAACCGCCGGTCCCACCGCGAGACCCCCACCACGCGCGGTCGGGATCTCATGCAGGGTTCGCGACCCGGGTACGTCGAGTACACCCCGGCGACGAAGCGCCCACACGGCGACCGGGGCGACCACGGTCACGAGGAGCACCGCGATCAGAACGGTGACCATGGTCGTCAGCGGTCGACGTCGACGGGCGGGCGTTCGACGGCAACTCTGGCGATCACCGAGGCATCGGCGACATCACCGGGGTCGACACAGGAGGCCCAGTCGAGTCGGGGGACGTCGACGTGACTGATCAGCGGGTGAATCGGTCGCCGGTCACGCTCATCGGAGGCGAAGAGCACCTCATGCACCTTCTCGCCGTGCCGCAGTGAGGTGAACACCACCTCGAGGGCCGGTTCGGCGCGCTGCGCGAACCGGCGCGCGACGTCCAGGATGAGGACAGGTTCACCCATGTCGAGCACGAGCACCTCAGCGGGGCGACCGATCGCACCCGCGTAGACGGTCAGTCGCGCCGCCTCCTCGATGGTCATGAAGTATCGGGTCACCTCCGGATGGGTCACCGTGATGGGCCCGCCCGCGTGGACCTGGGCCTCGAAGGCGGTGAGCACCGAACCCCGCGAACCGAGGACGTTGCCGAAACGGACCGAGATGTAGTTCTGGCCGGCTCGCGCTCGACGCGCCGCGTCGGCGGTGAGTCGCTCACCGATCCGCTTCGTCCATCCGAGGACGCTCGTCGGGTCGGCTGCCTTGTCGGTGCTGATGTTCACGAACCGGTCGACTCCGTGCTCGAGGGCAATCTCGAGCAGATCGTGCGTCACGACCACATTCGACTTCCACGCCTCCTCCGGGTACATCTCGAGGAGAGGGAGGTGTTTGAGCGCGGCCGCGTGGAAGACGACCTCCGGTCGGTGGTCATCGAAGATCTGACGGAGACGCGGGCGGTCGCGGAGATCAGCGAGTTCAAGGTCGCGTGAGTCGAGCATGGCCCGCCCGTCGATCGAGAGTTGGGTGGCGTGCAGCCCTGACTCGTCGCGATCCACCATCACCAACGAGGCCGGGTTGAAACGGGCGATCGTCCTGCACAACTCGGATCCGATCGAGCCTCCGGCGCCGGTGACGAGGACCCTGCGACCCGTCAGGTACGCGGAGATCTCATCTGGGTCGATAGCGGCTGGAGGCCGGCCGAGGAGGTCGGTCTCGGTGACTGGCCGGATATCGGGCGCTGCCCCGGAAATCCCATCAGAACCGGTGCCGAGGATCAATGAGTCCATGCTCGGCACGATGAGAAGTTGAACTCCGGCGTCAGCCGCGGCTCTCGCCACCTTGCGCCTCAACTCCTGTGGCGCGGAGGGAGTTGCCATCAGCGCGGTCCCAACGCCGAGCCGGGAACATGTCGCGGACAAATCATCGATCGTCCCGACCACCGGGACCCCCATGACTCGAAGTCGACGTTTTTTCGGATCGTCGTCGACAATGGCCACAGGCAGCAGTCGCGAAGCCTCCAATCCGAGAAGAGCACGCACGATGTGTTCGGAGGCGTCTCCGGCACCGATCACAACAATCGGTTCCGCGGAACGAGGTCGGGAGGCCCGGGAATTCAGGAGCCGAAGAAATGATCGCGACGTCACCATCAACAGTGCGGCGAGAGTCGTCGCGATCAGGGGCGCAGATCGCGGAACCGAGGACGACACGGCAAATGTCCACGCGAACGTCAGGGAACCGACAGCCGCCACGACCCCGGCCAGAATGACCGCCTCATCGAACGAGCCGAATCGCCAGCGTCGGCGATACAGACCCACAGCCCCTCCGAGGAGAAGATGCGCGAGGACTGCCACGGCGAGGACTCGGGCGAGATCGATGGCGTCAACCAGGTCCAGTCGGAACTCGTAGCGCAACCACACGCCTCCGACGATGGCGGCCGACCAGGCGTACAAGTCGAAGAGCATCACCAACGACGGTCCGAACCTTCGTCGAACCGACATCAGTCTGTCGTGCCGCACTAGGGCCGATATGAAGCCGCTCATAACTCGGCCACCACTCGATCACTCAATGACAGAAGATCTGGATGTCTCGAGAGTTGAGTCGGAAACGCATCCGACATCCTCTGCGGCCAACTCGCCAAGTCGGTGGCGCTCAGCACGAACGGAGACGTACGGAACCACCGATTGAGCGCTGGACACGAGTGGCGTTCTCTCATCCCGCCGGGCAACGGTCCGATGATTCCATGAACCACACCCAAGCCGATCAGTTCGTAACCGATACTCGAATGGCAACTGAAGGACACCTGTCGCGTCGAGAGACACCCGAGTGAGCTCGGCTGTGAGAAGACGACGTGATCCCCGAATTCATCCAAGAACCATGTCGGTAGCCCGTGCTTTTGGTCATGGTAATGGGGACGTATCTCGATCGGAATCGTCGCCGAAGCCGCGACATCTCTGAAGAGATCGAGGAGCAGCATCTCTTCGAAGAGTTCGTTTCCAACCGTGGACAACTGGGAGGGATAGAAGACGAATTTGAGATCATCGGAGACAAAGTCGTGTTGCCGACGAACGACTCTCCGTTGAGCGGTGGGGATCTGGTGAATGTCAAGGACGGTCTCGTTACTGAAGAACAATTCAGCCCCCTCAACCAAGGGGTACTCAGGAGCCAGCACGTAGACGTTGACATTCGGAAGTGTGTGCGCGAGTGCGAGGGAAACCAGATTTCCCGGGTTCCAGAGGAAGGACCGTCTGATCCCACCGACCTGACCCGTCACGGCGTGCGCAACGATGGAAGCGGCAAGCACTCGTTGCCGCTCTCGGGTTAGGAAGAGGGTCAAGACCAAGAGGAGTCGAAGGCGGAGTCCCTTGAAGCACTCGTAGGGATTGACGACGGGCACCCTTCTCCCGAACATCTCCTCAGTGCCGCCAACCTTCTGAGCGGAGTAATCAAACAGCACTTCATCGCCATGACGAGAGGGGTCCGTCCTCGCTGGCCTCAGCGCGAGGCGAAGATATCCGAGCCGGCTCGGCTCCCCGAGGACGTGGTCGTACACCCCGCCCTCCGAACGCAGAACCGTCCCAAGGCGACGAACACTTGAGAACATTGATGCTCCGATCACACGCCTAGAGCCGTTCACCCTCGAACTGCAGGCCGTCGAGCGCATTTCTGGTATCGAGAAGCAGGGGGAAGTCACGGGCGATGGTCGCCCAGTCGAACGCCGAGTGATCGGTCAAGACCACCGCGACATCCGCCTCCACGTCGACACTGTCGTAGTGGTGCACGACCAAGTCCGGAACCAACTCGATGCCCTTCTCCAACATCGGATCGACAGCGATGACATTCGCGCCTTCCGCCCTCAACTTGCTGAACACCGAGAGCGCAGGACTCTCTCGCCAGTCTGACGATTCCGCCTTGTAGCTGATGCCCAGGAGTGCGACGCGACAGTCCGCAACTTCCTTCCCAGCACCTCTGAGAAGAGCGATCGTTCGTTCGACGATGAACTCCGGCATTCGACGGTTGATGTCGTTGGCCAGTTCCACGAAGCGAAATTCCTTCCCAGTGGTCTGCTGTACTTTCCATGCCAGGAAGCTTGGATCGACGGGCAAACAGTGACCGCCGACACCGGGACCAGGGGTGAACTTCATGAAGCCGAAGGGCTTGGTCTCCGCCGCCTCGATCACATTCCAGATGTCGATGTCCAGGTGTGACGCGAAACGGGCCAGTTCATTGATCAGTGCGATGTTGACGTGTCGGAAGGTGTTCTCCAAGAGTTTCGTGAGTTCAGCTTCGGCACAGTTGGAGACAGGGACCGTCGTCGCTACGAGCGTCTTGAAGAAAGAATCCACGATCTCAAGCGAATCGACGTTGATTCCCGAGACGACTTTCGGTGTTGACTGAAGGTCAAATTTTGTGTTTCCAGGGTCGATTCGCTCAGGGGAGTACCCGACATGGAATTGTGTTCTCTTGAGCCCCGAAGTGCGCTCAAGAATTGGAACGAGTAACTCCTCGGTTGTTCCTGGATAGGTCGTTGATTCCAGAATCACACATGATCCCGGTGTGAGGCTGGGACCAACCTCCTCGGCGGCAGCTTCGATGAATGACAGATCGGGAACCCCATCAAGGAGCGGTGTCGGCACGCTGATCACCGTGACGTCGGGTCGAAGATCCACGGTCGACAGGTCGTCGAGAAATGTGAGACCAGCCGAGATCGACCGCTGCAGGTGACCGTCAGAGATGTCTTCGATGAAGCTCTTGCCCGCCTTGAGCGCATCGAGTCGCCGCTCGTCCTTCTCCACTCCCACAACACGGAACCCAACCTCGGTGGCGCGCACGGCCAATGGCAACCCGACATAACCCTGGCCCACCACAACCACCGTCGCGGACCGGGATCTGATCTTCTCTAGGAGATGCATACGGAGGCTCTCAGCGTACTTCTGCGTCGTGCTCATCGCCGTGAGACCGTCCGAGATCGATCAATCGAGAGCAGTGCTGCAAGATGGTGGGGCGATGGCTCGCAATCAAGACGGTCGACTTGTCAGCGGCAGTCGCCACAGCCCGGGCAACCTCGTTCTCGGATCGCTCATCGATGGCTGACGTCGGTTCATCCATGATGATGAGTGATGGGGCTGTCACCAGAGCGCGCGCAATCGCTATCCGCTGGACCTGACCCCCAGACAAGGCATGTGACCCGACTCCCACCAATGTGTCTGTTCCGTCAGGGAGGGCATCGATCTCATCCCAGACATCCGCATCGATGAGCGAGTTCTTGACCTGTAGATCCGAAATTCCCTCACGGAAGAAGCGGACGTTGTCGGAAATCGATCCACTCATGACACGGGGAAACTGTGGGACATATGTGGCTGTCTTTCGCCAGTGAAAAGGGTCAATTTCCGACAGTGGTAGATCGTCGATCTCGATCGAACCCGAGGATGGTTCATACATCGCGATCAACAATTTCAACACGGTGCTCTTGCCGACTCCGGAGGGTCCGATGAGGCCGACCGACTCGCCTTCATCAAGATCGAAAGAAACCGACTTAATGCCTCGACTGTCGTCCTCTTCTCCGTAGCTGAAGCTCACATCCCTGAATCGAATCTGACGAAATGCGCTGATCGGAGACCCGCCCACTCGCCGTCGTCGATCCCGGAAACCCGCAGCCGTATCGTTCAGATATCGGAGGAAGGGACCGATCTGTGCGACCAGCAGGAGGCCTTGTTGGACCACCTGACCGTAGGTCAACATGCGGAGACTCATGAGCAGAATCGGCGCGAGATTGTTGAGGTCGGCGACCGAGGTGGTCACGAGAATGAGAAGACCGAGAGCCACTGCCAAGTAGGTGACCGTCTGATAGGCGGGTTGGAAGATCTGCTTGGAGATGGCGATCTTCTGACCGATCGAGCCGTCAGTTTGCGACCGGCTCAGCAACTTTGATCTCTGTTCTTCGAGTGCGCCGAACACTTCGAGCTCAGTGCGCATGTCAGCGCTCTCCGCGACCGTGGTGGAGAGATCGATCTGCGTTCTCACTGCCCGTTCTGAGTACCTCCGCATCAGATTCCTCAGGGGAAGCAACACCAGCGACATCAGGATTCCCGACAGCAGGAGTCCAAGCGTCATCGAAACGTTCTCGAACAAGCAGTAGATGAACATCGCGATGACCGTGAAGAGCGCCGCGATCGATTGAGTGAGGCCCTGGATCAATCCGTTTCCCTGGCTTGGAAAGGTGACCAGCAGTTGCTGAAGTTCGCCAGAGTCGAAGTTGTCTTTGGCGGTGAAGTCAGACGAGATGTAATCCTGGATCAGTTCTTCGCGGATTCCGACGACGATCTTGAAGACGAGTCGCCCGTTGACCCACGCTCCGACAACTCCGATCAGGAGTCTCAAGAGGATCACCAGAACAAGCAAGAACGTTGCCCCGGTGCTGCTCTGGCCTCCGAGCAATGGAAAGTCGACTTCTCTCTGGGATGTCGTCACGGAAAGTGCGATCTGAGCGAACAGACTCAAGATGACGGCCTCGGTGATACCGCCGAGCGAGGCGAGGGTTGCCTGAGAGGAGGCCAAGAGGCGGGTTCGCCACAGCAGGGTCCATGTCGGTTTCCAGTCCGATGCCGAGTTGTCGATCAGGTATCCGGTCATGGTTCTCCTGCCAGGCGCCCTCCGCCGACCCGAGTCCGGCACAGAGCTCTCGGTGCCATCACACCTCGGTGGACTCATCTTCAAGGACACTCACTCGCAGTCCACCGACCATGTCGCTCACCAGGTTGAAGAGGGTGGCGAGCAACACCATCAGGCCGGTCAGACCGACCGCGAGGAAGAGACCGATCGTCCGCGCTGCGTCGAACACCTCGTCACCCTTCAGTTCGAAGGTCTCCCACCCGAACTGCGTGAACCACCGTTCGATGTTGCCGAGGGTCCCGGTCGAGTCCGCCACCCTCCACATCAGGACTCCGGCGGTGAGGCCGACCACGTAGGCCACAAGGGAGAACACCGCCCCCACCTTGAACGCGCTCCAGGGATCGATGTGACGCACCACCCGGGTCACGCGGCGAACCCGTTGACGGGAACCCGGGCGCCTCACCGCGACCGAGGCGGCTTCCCGTAGGTCGGTCGCCACTCGAGGCTCAGCGCGAACGAGTGGCTCGGTCGCGGGTAGGTCCTCTGTCGCAGCGCCGTCGTCGCCCCGTGGAACGATCGGCGTCGCTTCTGTTCGAGGTCCCGCCGGCACGATGTCGGGCAGTTGGTACTCCTCCGAAGGGGCATCGGTCGCCGCGTGATCCCCTGTCAGAGCCTCACCGGGAACTCGGACCGGCGTGCGAGGCTCGGAGCGCTCGTCTCCGGGTTCCATATCCCCGTCCTCCCCTACCGTTGCCACGGATCGAGCATAGGCAGACATCAGTCAGCCATTCCCGCACGCCCCGAGGCCTCGACACGACCGACCCGCGCGGTCGCCTCGAACTCCAGAGCTCCGCGCTGCAACCGGACGATCTCGACACCGTTTGCCTCCGCCACCCTCTCAGCCACCGCGGGTCCCCAGTTGAGACCGGCCAGCGCCGTGAGATCCGCGGAGACCCGACCGCGAACGGATTCCACGGTCGCGGCGTTCAGGGCGGCCAGGCCCGACAGCGAAACGGCAGCGACCAGCAGGACGCAGATCACCGCAAGGATTCCAGCCCCGCCGGACTCACCCGTCAGTCGTGGCTCAGTCAACAGCGAGGATCGGGGTGACCGAGGCAACGACCTGGCCCTCATCGAGGTTCATGATCCTCACACCGGTGGCATCACGGCCCTGTGAGGAGATCTCGCGCACCTCCATGCGGATCGTCACACCACCGGAGGCAACCGCCACGATCTCGTCCTCGAGGCCGACCATGAACGCGGCGACCACATGGCCCTTCTTGCCGGTGAGCTTGATGCCACGGACACCCTGCCCGCCTCGACCCTGGACGTTGAACTTGTCGAGTTGGGTGCGCTTGCCGTATCCGGCCTCGGTCATGATCAGAATCGCCGTGTCGTCACGGGCCACATCGACCGAGACCACTCGGTCCTCAGCCGACTTCAGTTTCATGCCGCGAACACCGGCCGCTGACCGGCCCATAGGTCGCACATCGCCCTCGTTGAAGCGGATGGTCATCCCACTGTGCGAGACCATGAAGATGTCATCCGTTCCACTCGTCTCGATCACACGCACGAGTTCGTCGTCGTCGTTCAGGTTGATGGCGATCAGACCGTCGCGGCGGCTCGAGTTGTAGGCATCGAATGCGGTCTTCTTGACCGTCCCCTTCTTGGTGGCAAAGAACAGGAACCGTTCCCCGGCGAAGTCGCGGGTGTCGATGATCGCCTGGATGTACTCATCCGCCTGCAGCGGCAACAGATTGACGATCGGCATGCCCTTCGCGGTGCGCTCACGCTCGGGGATGTCCATCGCCCGAAGCCGATAGACACGTCCGCGATTGGAGAAGAACAACAGGTGCGCGTGAGCCGTCGTGAAGATGACATGACGGATGATGTCGTCCTGCTTCAACTTGCCGCCGGACACCCCTCGACCACCGCGACCCTGGGTCTTGAACGATGACGCGGGAACCGCCTTGACGTACTGGGCCTCGGACATGACGACGACGAGTTCCTTGTCGTCGACGAGGTCCTCGATGGAGATCTCACCCTCGTCGTATGTGATGGCGCACACCCGGTCGGTCGCGAACGAGTCACGGACCTCGGCCAACTCCTCCTTGATGACCCCGCGCAGCTTCACGTCGTCGGCGAGAATCTCCTCGAGCTCGGCGATGCTCGCCCGAAGGTCCTCGAGTTCCTTCTCGATGTCGATCCGGCTGAGCCTCGTGAGTTGACGCAGCTGCATGTCGAGGATGTCGACGGCCTGCGCCTCGGAGAACTCGTACGGCTTGTCCATGAGGCCCGCCTTGGCCGCCGCGGCGTCCTCGCTACCGCGGATGAGGGCGATGATCTCGTCGATGACATCGAGAGCCTTCACACGGCCCTGGAGGATGTGCTCACGGCGGCGGGCCTTGTCGAGACGGAAGTTGGACCGCCTGGTGATGACATCGATCTGGTGACGCACGTAGCCGTCGATGGCGTCACGGAGGTTGACGGTGCGCGGGACACTGTCGACGAGCGCCACCATGTTGATGGAGAAGCTGGTCTGCAACTGCGTCAGCTTGAAGAGGTTGTTGAGGACGACGTTCGCATTGGCGTCCTTCTTCAGGGTGATGACGAGATTCGTCTCGCCACCCGACGAACCATCGTTGATGTCAGCGATGCCATCGATGTCACCAGACTCGACCAGTTCGGTGATCCGACCGGCAATCGCCGAGCAGCTCGTCTGGTAGGGCAGTTGGGTCACCACGATCTCGTAGCGACCGTTCTTGCCCTCGTCGATGCGCGCAGTGGCGCGCATCTTCACCGAGCCTCGACCGGTCCGATAGGCGTCGATGATGCCGGCGCGACCGAGGATCGAACCGCCGGTCGGGAAGTCAGGACCCTTGACGAACTCCATGAGATCGTCAGGCGTCGCCTCGGGATTGTCGATGAGGTGGACGGTGGCGTCGATCACCTCGCCGAGATTGTGCGGCGGGATGTTGGTCGCCATACCGACCGCGATGCCCTGGGAGCCGTTGACCAGCAAGTTGGGGAACCTCGCTGGGAGGACTTCGGGCTGCTCGGTCGTCCCGTCGTAGTTCGGAATCATCTCGACGGTGTCCTCGTCGATGTCTGCGAGGAGCTGCATGGCGAGGGGATGCAGTCGGCACTCGGTGTAGCGGCTCGCCGCCGGTCCGAAGTCGGGTGAGCCGTAGTTGCCGTGGAAGTCGATCAGTGGGTGTCGCAGTGAGAACGGCTGCGCCATCCGCACCAACGCGTCGTAGATCGCACCGTCGCCGTGAGGGTGGTAGCGGGCCATGGTGTCGCCGGAGACGCGGGCGCACTTCACGAACGGTCGATCGGGGCGGAAGCCCTGCTGCTCCATGTCCCAGATGATCCGACGGTGAACCGGCTTCAGGCCGTCGCGGACATCAGGGAGAGCGCGCGACATGATGACCGACATCGCGTAGTCGAGGAACGAGTTCTCCATCTCGTCCTGGAGGGCGATCGGCTGCACCGGATCGCGCTCCTGGTCAGGGGTGACGGTGTCGTCGCTCATCAGAAGTCCAGATTCCTCACGTCTCGGGCATTGGTGGTGATGAAGTTGCGGCGACTCTCCACGTCGTCGCCCATGAGCACGCTCATGATCATGTCGGCCTCAGCGGCCTCGGCGACCGTCACCTGCAACAGGGTCCGGGTGTCGGGGTTCATCGTGGTGTCGCGGAGCTCCTGCCAGTCCATCTCACCGAGACCCTTCAGTCGCTGGAACTCCTTGCGATGGTTGGGGCGCTCCTCCAGGAAGCGATCCTTGGCCGCCTCATCCTTGAGGTAGACCTTCTCCTTGCCGACCTCGGTGGAGTACAGCGGCGGTTGGGCGATGTACACGTAGCCCGCCTCGACCATGTCCCGCATCTGGCGGAAGAAGAACGTGAGAAGCAGGGTCCGGATGTGGCTGCCATCGACATCGGCGTCGCACAGGGCGATCACCCGGTGATAGCGGGCCTTCGAGACGTCGAAGTCCTCGCCAACCCCCGCGCCGATCGCGGTGATCAGCGCCTGGATCTCGTTGTTCTTCAGCATCTTGTCGATCCGGGCCCGCTCGACGTTGAGGATCTTGCCCCTGATCGGGAGGATCGCCTGAGTGCGTGGATCGCGCGCGTCGATGGCCGTGCCCCCGGCGGAGTCACCCTCGACGATGAAGATCTCGCTCTCGTCGGCGTTCCGTGAGGTGCAGTCCTTCAGTTTGTCGGGCATGCCGGCACCGGAGAGCGCTGTCTTGCGCCGCACCGTCTCGCGCGCCTTCTTGGCGGCCACGCGCGCCTGTGCGGCGGCGATCGCCTTTTTGACGACCTTGTTCGCCTCGGTCGGGTTCTCGTCGAGCCACTCCGCGAGCCGCTCGTTGGTCGCCTTCTGGACGAAGGAGCGCATGGGGACGTTGCCGAGTTTCGCCTTGGTCTGGCCCTCAAACTGCGGTTCGCGCAACTTGACCGACACGATGGCGGTGATTCCCTCGCGGATGTCCTCGCCGGTGAGGTTGTCGTCCTTCTCCTTGAGGAGGTTCTTGCCTCGGGCGTACTTGTTCACCACCGAGGTGAGCGCGGTGCGGAAGCCCTCGACGTGCATCCCGCCCTCGATCGTGGAGATGCCGTTGGCGTATCCGTGGATCCCCTCGTGGTACCCGGTGTTCCACTGCACCGCGATGTCGAGCATCTGACCGTCGTCATCGGAGTCCTCGAACTGGCAGACCTTGGCGAACAGGGGTTCCTTCGAGGAGTTGAGGTGCTTCACGAAGTCGATGAGGCCGCCCTTGTACTGGAAGGTGACCTCCTGCTCGCGCCCCTCGCGTTCGTCGGCGAAGACGATCTCGAGACCGCGGTTCAGGAACGCCATGATCTGCAGGCGATCGAGGACCGTTCGGGCGACGAACTCGGTGCCCTCCACCTGGAAGATGCTCGGGTCAGGCCAGAAGGTGACCGATGTGCCGGTCTTGCGGCCCCGTTTGGGTGTCTCACCCGACTGCTTCATCTTGCCGGAGGGCTTACCGCCCTTGGTGTACTCCTGGGTGTGGCGCTTGCCGTCGCGATCGATCTCGATCGTGAGCCGCTCGCTCAGGGCGTTGACGACGCTGACACCGACGCCGTGGAGGCCGCCCGACACCTTGTAGCCGTCTCCGCCGAACTTGCCGCCGGCGTGGAGCACCGTGAGCACGACCTCAGCAGCACTCTTGCCCTTGTGCGGGCCCGACGGGTAGGGATCGACGGGAATGCCGCGGCCGTCGTCCTCGACCCGGCAGCCACCGTCGGCGAGCAGCACCACCTTGATCTTCGAGCAGAAACCAGCCATCGCCTCATCGACCGCGTTGTCGACGACCTCCCAGATCAGGTGGTGGAGGCCAGCGAGCCCGGTCGACCCGATGTACATCCCGGGTCGCTTGCGAACCGGGTCGAGGCCCTCGAGGACCTGGATGTCCTTTGCGCCGTAGTCGGTGGTTGGTTGGGTGGTGTCAGTGGACACTCGTCACCTCGTGTTGGGGTCTCTCGGTCGGGTAGCTGGTGGGTCGCAGTGGTGGCAGGGTCGGGTTGTCGGAGTCGTCTCCCGGAGGTGCGCCCCACGGTCCACCGAAAGGGCGGAAACACAGGCTCAGAACACCGGGAAATCCCTGCTCAGACTACAGTTCGGTGTGTCAGGGATCAGGCAATCCAAGGGTCTGTGACACCTGTCCGACCACCGGTCATCGAGCACCTGATCGCGCGCCACCAACTCGCCGAGGGGGTGCCGATCTACGGTCCCTCCTGCCACGATCTGGGTAACTTGGGACCGTGGAGCGCAGCACCCCGACAACGGACCCGTCTCCAGAGGGTGTCCTCCACGTACAGGACTCAGGCGGTGACTTACTCGCCACCGTCGTCCGCGCTTCAGCCGACCCTCCCGGTGTCACATTCATCACGGACACCGACGCCAGTTTTCAACTCGGTCTGATGAATCGCCCTCAGGGCGAGCACATCGTGGCGCACCACCACCGGGAGCAGATCCGAACGATCACCGACACACAGGAGGTCCTCGTGATACGGCGAGGACACCTGCGCGCGCACTTCTTCGATCATTCCCTCTCCTACGTTGCGTCCGTTGACCTCCATCAGGGAGACGTCGCTCTTCTGCAGTCCGGCGGACACTGCTTCGATGTGATCGATGATGTCTCCCTACTGGAGTTGAAGCAGGGTCCATTCCTCCCCACCGAGGACAAGGTCCGATTCAACGGCGAGGAGAAGTTGCCTGAGACCCTGAACCTCATCTCATGATCCGCGTCAGTGAACCTGTCGTCACTGACGCGGATATCCGGAGCGTCGTGGAAGTTCTCGAGCAGGGTTTCCTCTCAGGCGAGTCTCCACCGATCGAGGCCTTCGAGAGACAGGTCGCTTCAGCGACGAACCGTCGTTGCGCTGTCGCCGTGTCATCAGGGTCCGCGGCACTCGACGTGCTCTGGTCTACAACGGGGATCGGGCCGGGTGATGAGGTGATTGTTCCCTCCTTCTCCATCGCATCAACGATCTTTCAGATCGTCCGTGCGGGCGCGACTCCGGTGTTCGTCGATGTGGACAGGGAAACGTGGAACACCACTCCCGAGCAGATCAGGATGGCCATCTCCCCACGGACAAGAGCCGTCCTGGCGGTCCACACCTATGGACTGCCTGTTGACATGCCACAGGTCCTCGAACTCTGTTCCCCACAGGACATAGCGGTCTACGAGGACGCCGCAGAAGCGCATGGACTGCTCATCCGTGGCCGCCTCGCCGGATCCTTCGGGAAGGCGTCGATCCTCAGTTTCTACGCGAACAAGAACGTGTCATCAGGGGAGGGCGGGATGTTGCTAACCGATGACGAGGCGACAGCCGCCGAGGCCCGATCACTTCGGAATCTCAGTTTCTCCCGCGAGCAAAGGTTCATCCACCACCGCATGGGCTGGAACTACCGCATGTCCGCTCTGCAGGCCGCCCTTGGAGCCTCTCAGTTCGGACGACTGGACGAGACCATCGCCAAGCGACGGCTGATCGGCACGTGGTACCGAGATCGGCTCGAAGACCTGGAAGAACTTGATCTCGCCCCCACAGAGACACCCCTCGGTCTCAACGACTATTGGGTGTTCGGGATTGTGCTGAACGAGAGTACGGAGGTCTCACGGCAACAGGTGGTCGACCGTCTGCTGACAGAGGGAATAGAGACCCGCCCGTTCTTCCATCCCCTTCACCTCCAACCTTTCCTGAGCGATTCACCTCACATCCGATCGTCAGACCTCACAACAACCGAGTTCATCGGGACGAGGGGCCTCTACCTTCCCAATGGACTCGCTGTCTCCGAGAGCACCGTTGACAAGATCTGCTCCACGCTGAGGGGGGTGCTTCGTGGCTGAGTTCGACGAGGAGTACGCGGGGATCTACGACGAGATTTACGCATCGAAGGACTACCGCTCGGAGTGCGACTTCGTTCAAGCCCTATATGAGCGCCTCACCGGGCGGGCGCGTCCACGGTCTGTTCTTGATCTCGGGTGCGGGACAGGTCGACATCTCAGTCACTTTCCGAGCGATGCAGTTCGGATCGGCGTCGACCAGAGCCTGAGCATGGTGACCGAGGCCCGGGGTCGCGGCCTCCCCTCCATTGAGTTCATCCATTCCAAGATCGGGGATTTCAGGAACTCAACAGAGTTCGATCTCGTGTACTCCCTCTTTCACGTCATCAACTATCACGTGAGCGACTCGGAGCTCCGGGCGTTCTTCCTCACCCTTCGGTCGACGCTCTCTCCCGATGGGATCGCTGTCATCGACTCCTGGAACAGAGCAGCGTGGACCATGGACCCACCCGGCGATCGTGTCCGTTTCCTGCGAGATGATCGATCGCTCATCCGCGCCACCCAGACCGACATCGACTACTCGAGAGACCGGGTTCTTCTCAAGATCCTCACGTTCTTGAGGACCCCGACCGGCACATTCGAACTCCTGCCGATCGAAGAGCACGAGATGCGGGCATTCACGCCACTCTCGATTGCGGAGATGGCTGCGGAGGCTGGTCTTGAGATCGTCGACTCGGGGCCCGCGTATGAGGCGGGCAGACCTCCGGAGGAGTCAGACTGGTTCGCCTGGTACGCCCTGCGGATCGATCCGTCGAGCACGCTGTCCTGAGCCGACGCACCGCGGTCGCCGGAGTCGGACGTTGCGACCCTCACCCCACGAGCGCCGACCGACCCTAGGTCCGTTCGCTCTCGAGCTCAGAGACCGAGTTCGGCCTTCACCGCGGCCGCCACGCGAGCACCGTCGGCCCCCGCTCCGACCCGGGCCCGAACCGCCTTGACGCACTCCCCCATGGCCTTCCCGCCGACCGCGCCGGAAGCGACGACCCGCGCGACCTCCTCACTGACGATCGCCGCGAGTGCCGCATCGTCCATGGCTGGGGGGAGGTAGGCCTCGAGGACCGCCAGTTCAGCTCGCTCGGCCGCCGCCCGATCGGCCCGCCCCGCGCCCTCGTAGACCTCCGCCGCCTCGGCTCGCCGCTTGGCCTCCGACCGCAGCACCTCGATGACCTGCTCATCCGAGAGTTCGGTCGCGGAATCGCCGGCGACCGACGCGGTGGAGATCGCGGAGATCGCCATCCTCAGGGTGGCGACCGTGACCTCGTCTCGGGACTTCATGGCCGAGGTCAGGTCGGCCCTCAGTCGTGCTGCCAAATCGCTCATCGGACCATCATGCCTGGTCCTCGGACCGTCGGGGACGGCGGGCCACGCGGATCTCCACTCGCTCTACGACGTCGCCCAACATCTCGCGCAGGCGTTCGATCACCCCGCCGCTGAGGAACTCGAACTGCGTCGCCCAGGCCGGTTCGGTCACTTCCACGACGAGGACCCCTGACTCGAGTCGCACCGGCTGGACATGGTTCGCCACGTGCTCACCGACGATCTCCTCCCATCGCCCGAAGACCCCTCCGACCTGGCGGCGGTCGGAACCGCGGAGACCGCGGATCACCCGATCGAGGGACTCCGACAGAGGTGTCAGGCCGTCGTGCACCGTGTTGACGGTAGCCCTCTCACTCGTCCGACTCCACCGCGCCACTCGCGATTCGGATGATCCGGTCGG
>Ga0181588_10001166_pt1 | contig 23529 bp, 21 predicted proteins | sample 071ome_26_FD_148607 | JGI IMG/M metagenome (GOLD analysis project Ga0181588, IMG submission 148607) | Coastal salt marsh microbial communities from the Groves Creek Marsh, Skidaway Island, Georgia - 071409BT metaG (spades assembly) | ecosystem: Environmental > Aquatic > Marine > Intertidal zone...
CTGCCGAATGCTGCCATAGATCAAGTTTCGATCGAGGGCCGCTGGATATCGTATGTTCGTTGTTGCTGGGAGACTCGATTCACAGAAGCAGGCCTGGAATCCGGCGTTCGTCTTCCGTGAGTCCCCCGTGCTGCCCGGGAAGTCGTGAAACGAGATCGTCGACCCCCGCGCTCGCCAGAACAACACCGGGTGCGGGCAGTGCGATGACGTCGCCAATTCGCTCTTCCAGCAAGGGATCCACGGCGCCGAAATAGCCGGCTTCAATGGCTGCGGCCCGAGTCAGGAGCGTGGCATCGTCACCCAACTGGCGAGTCCAGCGAGCGATGACGGTGTCCGGTAGATCGGTGTAGAGGTGTCGCATTCGAGGCTCCCCGGCTACCGCATGCACGTCTGCTCGTAGCTCGGAGACATTGTCGATCCAAATCCGCTTCTGGACGTCCACCATTCCATGGTCGGCGGTGACGACCAGCGTGCCATGCGCCCCTATCGCTTGTCTCATCGCTGCAACGAGATGGTCGACATGCTTCGCCGCTTCACGCCACTGTGGGCTGTCGACCCCGAACTCGTGGCCGGCGCGGTCCAAGGCGGGCCAGTAGGCGTAGGCGAGGACAGGTGCACTACTGGATATGGAGTTGAGATCCCCGATGGCCTGAACGCGTTCCTCGATTGATGCGGCCTCCCGATACGTCGAGCCTCGGAACGCTGCACGCGTCAGTCCGGAGTGGGCGTATTGACGCGGTCCGATGCTGACACCGAGTATTCCTGCCTCCTGCACACGTTCGAAGACCGTTGGCTCCGGTTGAACCGCGATGGGCGACGGCGTACTTCCCCATTTCAAAGGACTCAGCAGTTTCTCGGTCTCGGGAAGCCTGAACGAGGCTCCCACGATGCCGTGTTCACCGGGAAGCAATCCCGTCCCCAAGGACACCAAACCCGTTGCTGTGGTGGTCGGAAAGGGTGCTTCGATGGAGCCGCCACCGGCGGCCATGAGATGGGGGAAAAGTTCCGGATGGCGTTCGACCAACGTGGCACCCAACCCGTCGACGAGACAAACAACCACAAACGACGACGAACCGATTCCGATCGCATCGTCACATGACGGCGCTCCGAGCGCTCCCGCGGCCGAGGTCAACACATCCTGCAGCCCGAGATCCGGGCGATGCCTCATGAGTGATGGCCGCCCGCGGTCGCCTCGGACAGGGCAGCAGCAAACTCGAGTACCTGGGCAACTACGTCAGAGCCATCCGCAGCTTCCGACACTCGCACCGAAAGGTCGTCGTTCGTGGCTGTTCCTGTGTAACCGTGATCGGCCTCGCAACTCGGATCCTGACACCCTGCGGGTTCGAGATCTATTCGGCTCACCGCGCCCCAGCCGATGGTCAAGACCACCTCGGCCGTTGGCCCACCGGGTCGATGCTGGGCCGGGTTGGTCACCACCCTGGTGACAACCACGGAGTCCACCCGCTCCAGGCGCACTGCCTCGGTAGATGCGGTGGCGTAAGCCGACGGCGAAGACGCCTCCTCCGCTGTGTGCTCATCGACATGACACACGATGAGCCGTGTCGAGGTGAGAACGAGGACTGTGACGTGCCTTCGGAGCTCATCGCGATCGAAGGTCGCTTCGTGATGAACGACGTAACTGCGCGTTTCCTCGCCACCGAGGGCCGTGTCGAGAGCTTCGGCCACAATGTCCGGGTAGTAGCCACTGCGCTGGATGTCCTGACGTAGCGCCACGCCGGGGCCAGATTGGCTCATAGGGTCATCCTGCCAGGCCCCGGTAGTGTCACCGGGTGCCCAGTGACTCTTCTGACTCCCGCCTCGTCGTCCACCCCGATGTAGCCGACGCCTTAGAGTCAGGTGCCCCCGTCGTAGCCCTGGAATCGACGATCATCAGCCATGGGTTGCCACGGCCTGAGAACCTCCGCGTGGCACGAGAAATCGAGGCCATCGTGGCCTCTCGTGGTGCGACGGCGGCCACCATCGCCGTCCTTGACGGTCGCGTCCACGTGGGGCTGACCGATGCTGAACTGATCGAAGTGGCCAATCGCGACGACATCGTCAAGGCCAGCGTCCGTGATCTTCCCGTGGTGATGGCCCGATCCGGTAGTGCTGCGACCACGGTCGCAGCCACCAGTGTGATCGCAGGTCGCGCGGGAATCGAAGTGTTCGCCACGGGAGGTCTGGGGGGTGTCCATCGTCAGGCCCGAGATTCGTGGGATGAATCAGCAGATCTCACCACTTTGGGTTCTACCCGCGTCACGGTCGTGTGCTCCGGAGTGAAGTCCATCCTCGATGTCGGGGCGACACTCGAACGCATGGAGACGCTCAACATTTCCGTAGTCGGCTACCGAACCGATCGCTTCCCCGGCTTCTACTTGGCCGACTCCGGGCACCCGCTGGACTGGCAGGTATCCGATCCCGGCGAAGTCGCAGACATCATGGCGGCGAGGGCTGCCCTGGAACTGAAGAGTGCCCTTATCGTGGCCAACCCAATCTCGACCGATCAGCAACTCGACCCTGATCTGCACGACGCCACGTTGTCCGATGGCTTGCGCTTGGCCGAAACCCGCGGAGTAGCCGGCAAGGATGTAACTCCGTTCCTGCTCGATCATTTCCACCGCGCTACCCACGGTGCCAGTCTCGAAGCCAACACCGCACTGGTGATCGCGAACGCTGGTCTCGCCGCCCAGATTGCTTCTGCTCGATCGCTTGCTCCTCGATAGGCCCCTGCCCGTGAGCCAACACTCTGAAGCGCACGGCCAGGCCACCCCGTCATCTGGTCCCTTCATCGTCATCGGTGACGTCATGGTCGATCACGTGGCACCCTTGGCGGGTCCTTTGATCGTCGGTCGGGATAACCCGACCCGTGGAACCATGCTCATGGGAGGTCAGGCGGCCAACACCGCGGCGTGGCTTGCTAGTGCCACGCCTCAGGCTCCGGCGCAGCCTTCCGTTCACCTGGTCGCAGCGGTGGGCAGCGACGATGCCGGTGCGTTCATCGAAAGCGAACTGGGTCCAGCACAGGTCAGCTGCTGGTTCGAGCGTGTCACTGAACGCACGGGGCAGTGTTTCATCGCAGTCACCCCCGATGGCGACCGAACGATGTTCCCTGACCCCAGTGCAAATCTGCTCCTGACGACCGGTCATGTCGAGCGAACGCTGGACGCGATAGCCGATAGTTACGAAAGCGGGTCACGGGGCCACGTTCACCTCTCTGGATATCTCGTAGCCCGGGTGCCCGAATGTGCTTCCGTCGCCATCGGTTCCGCGCAGCGACGCGGATGGTCCGTGAGCATGGATACCCCTGCTCTCATACTGAACCCACGACAGCAGGAGTGGCTCGTGGATCTGCTCGCCGGCTGTCACATCTTCTTCGCCAACCGCAGCGAACTCGAAGCTCTGGTGGGGGGCCCTAAGTCGCCAGAAGAGTCGCCCGACAGGCTCGTCAGGACACTTCGGGAGCGCAGCGACTTCGAAGGCATCGTGGTCGTCAAGGATGGCGGCCACGGGTCTTACGCAACGAGGGGGCAGGAGCTCATTCACGAGCCGGCGACGGAGACCACGGTCGTCGACACGACAGGGGCCGGCGATGCGTTCGCTGCTGGCTTTATTGCATCCTGGTGCTCGGGGGATCCCGTGTCGGTTGAGAGCCCGCTGCGCCGTGGAAACGCTACTGCAGCACGTGCCGTGGCTCAGATGGGCGCCGGACCACTCCCCTACAGTCCTGCCGTGGCGATGAAGAAGGGTTGGTAGGTCCCGTGTCAACTACGCCGGCGGACAAGCCCACCCGGAAGTCCACAAAGAAGAGGCCATCCACACGGACGCCCCGTAGCGCCACCGGCGGTCGCATTCTCGACATTGATGTCGGCGATGAGATGAGTTCGTCGTTCCTCGAATATGCCTACTCGGTGATCTATTCCCGCGCTCTTCCCGACGCACGCGATGGTTTGAAGCCGGTTCAACGACGCATCCTGTTCCAAATGGCGCAGATGGGACTGCGTCCGGACCGTGGGCACGTCAAGAGTGCTCGAGTGGTGGGCGAGGTCATGGGTCGGCTCCACCCGCACGGAGATTCGGCGATCTACGACGCCCTCGTCCGCTTAGCACAGCCGTTCACCCTTCGACTCCCCCTCATCGATGGCCACGGGAACTTCGGTTCGCCCGATGACGGACCTGCGGCAATGCGCTATACCGAGGCGCGGCTCGCAGCTCCCGCGCTGGACCTCACCACTGGTCTCGATGAGGACGTTGTCGACTTCGCTCCGAACTACGACGGCCGCGAACAAGAGCCGCTCGTTCTACCGGCAGCATTTCCTAACCTGCTCGTCAATGGGGCCAGCGGCATTGCCGTTGGCATGGCAACGAACCTAGTCCCACACAATCTGGGAGAGGTTGTCGCCGCGGCACGACATCTCATCGCTCATCCCGACGCAGACGTGGCATCACTCATGGCTTTCGTACCCGGCCCTGACTTCCCGGGCGGTGGGGAGATCATCGGCCTTGATGGGATCCGGGATGCGTACACAACCGGTCGCGGTTCATTCCGGCTCCGGGCCTCGACATCTATTGAAAGCGTCACGCCGCGCCGCCGTGGAATCGTCGTCACATCGCTACCTGCAGGGGTTGGTCCTGAACGGGTTATCGAAAGAATCAAGGATTTGGTTCAGGCAAAGAAGCTGACCGGCATCTCGGACATCGTCGACCTCACCGACGGGGAATCTGGTCTCAGGCTCATCATCGAACTCAAGAGCGGGATATCGCCTGAAGCGATGTTGGAACAGCTATACCGCATGACACCCTTGGAAGACAGCATCACCATCAACGCGGTCGCACTCGTCGACGGTCAACCGCAGACCCTCGGGTTACGCGATCTGCTCCAGCAGTTCGTCGATCATCGACTCGAGGTCGTTCGTCGCCGCAGCGAATACCGCAAGCGTCGGGCAGCAGAGCGCCTACATCTCGTCGATGGCCTGCTCGTTGCGATCATCGACATCGATGAGGTCATCGAGTTGATCCGCGCAAGTGAGAACGCACAGGACGCAAAGGAACGTTTGATCGCCGTCTTCGATCTGTCGGACGTTCAGGCCACCTACATTCTCGACATGCCACTTCGGCGACTCACGAAGTTCAGTCGGATCGAGTTGGAAACCGAAGCCGATGAGCTGCGCGCGACGATCGAGGAACTCGACGCGATCCTCTCTGACGAGTCCGCCCTTCGGACATTGGTGTCCGAGGAGCTGGCCGAGGTCAGCGCGTCGTTGGCCACACCACGTCGCACAATCTTGCTGGAGGGCGCTCAGTCCGTCGCCGTCTCATCGGCCAAGGCGACTGTGAAGCCGGGTGCTGCAAGCACCACCGACGTTTCGGCGCTGGAGGTACCCGATGAGCCCTGCGTCGTTCTGATGTCCAGTACCGGGCTGATTGCCCGTACTCCCAGCCTTCAAGCGGCAGGTGTTGATGCGGCCGACGATGCCGTCGGACGGTCCGCGCACGATGTCCTCACCGCATCGTGCCCTGCCACCACGCGTGGAGTGGTGGGGGCGGTTACTTCCGCCGGCCGTGTCATCGCGTTCGAGGTGGTGGACCTGCCTTCTCTTCCTAGTGTGGCGGGTGTTCCCTCCCTGGCCGCCGGTGCGCCGCTGGGAGCCTTCGTAGATCTGGAGCCCGGTGAACGGGTTCTGGGATTGACTCCGATGGACGGCTCCGCGACCGTCTCGCTCGGCACCCGCAGAGGGGTCGTGAAGCGGGTCGTGATGCCGACTCCCAGCACGCGTTCCCGACAGGTCTCGATTATCGGCCTCGACGACAACGACGAAGTCGTCGGAGCTCGGTACGTACCCGAGGCCGCCGAGGAAAGGGCCCGAATGGTGTTCGTCACATCCTCGGGAAACCTATTGGTGTTCCCTACATCAGCCGTACGGGTGCAGGGAGTCGCCGCGTCCGGGATGGCTGGCGTGAAACTAGGAGAAGATTCGCGTGCGGTCTTCTTCACTGTGATCACCGAGGCGGAATCCGCTCAGCACGCTCCGATGCTCGCGACCGTTTCCGGTGATTCGCGCGCGCTCCCGGGAACCGAACTTGGATCTTTGAAGATCACCCCGCTTGATCTCTACCCACACAAGGGCCGCGCTACCCAGGGAGTGCGTTGCCACAAGTTCCGATCCGGTGAGGACGTCATCACCGTGGCCTGGGCCGGCCTTGGACCGATTCGCGCGTGCACGGCCTCGGGCAAGCCCGTAGACCTTCCCGCGCCGTCAGACAAGCGAGACGGGACGGGCAACGCACCGACAGCACCACTGGCCGCGTTCGGCGGGCACCCAGGGCCGTGAGCACACCTGCGGACTCATGTTCGGCGGTCGCACGGCTGACCGAAGAACCGATGGCTGGTACGGCGCCGCAGGCACGAGCATGGCTTGTCCTTGAGCATCCGGGGCCTTGGGGCAAGGATGCGATCGAAGACTCCAGCCTCCCCGACGATCTCAACGGCGTTCTCTCGTCCGCCCTTCAGGACCACGGTGTTCGAACGATTCTCGCTCGTAGTGACGCGCGTCGGCGTCTCGAGGAGTCCACCAGCCGACACATTTGGGTAGCGGTCCCTGACAACTCGGGAGGATCGGGACGGTTCGGTGTGGTGCGCGACCTTCGCACCATTGTGGAATGGGACTTCGCCGGCATCGGTCGAGGAATCTTGCCGCGGTTGGAAGCAACGATGACCTCGCCTCGGGAATTCGTTTGCACACACGGCAAGCGGGATCTGTGCTGTGCCACTGAGGGTCGAGCCCACCTCCTTGCGCGTAAGGCGCTTGGGTCCGAGCCGTGGGAATGCAGTCACCTCGGCGGGCATCGTTTCGCGGCCACGAGCCTGTTCCTACCTTCGGGGCGCGTGTATGGACGTCTCGGTCCAGACGCGCCCTTCAGTCGCGATGGAGAGCCTGCGGCCTCGCAGCTACGCGGAGCAAGCTTTCTGTCACCACCGGAACAGGTCGCTGACACCGCGGTCCGTGTTCGCCTGGACCTCCCGTGGAGTGTGCCCACCGTGGTCACCACCCTTGTTGAACCGGCCCATGAGGCCACTGACCCGGTCATCGTCACAGTAGAGACTCCGGTCGCTGGGAATTATCGCGTCACCTGCATCGCGAACTCGGTCGCCACCGCCGCCTCGTGCGGCGGGGAACCGAAGCCGCGTACGGTGTGGGCGGTCCATGAGATGGCCACGATCGCGTAGCCGGCGCGTCCCTCGTTAAAGGAGCCTGCAGTGCCCGTTGAGTCCCAGTGCACCGACCTAGCGGATCTTCCCGACGTGACCCTTCCCGATCTGGATGGCACTCCCCTGTCGCTTCACAAGCTCGCCCGGGACCGTCCTTTGGTCGTCGTCTTCGCTTGCAACCACTGCCCGTACGTACAGTCGATTGAGTCCGAATTGGGCGTCATCGCTCGCTCGGACGAGCGAGTGGCCTTCGCCGCAATCTGCAGTAACGATGTGGATGCCTACCCGGAGGATGATGTTCCTGGCCTTCGGGAACAAGCGGCGCGAGCTGGTTGGTCGTTTCCGTATCTGGTCGACACGAGCCAAACCGTCGCTCGCATGTTCGGGGCAGTGTGTACACCAGACTTCTTCGTTTTCGATGCGTCAGGCGCACTGGTCTATCGAGGGGCTATGGACGACGCCCGGCCGCGACAACCGCAACCGGTGGACGGAGCCCACCTCACTGCGGCCATCGACGCCGCCTGCGCTGGCCACGCCTTTACTGGTGGAAAACCAGCGATGGGCTGCGGAATCAAGTGGAAGGAGTAGTGCCAGCGATCTCCATCAATTCGTCGCGCGAAGCAATCGTCTGGCGTGGCCGTCCTCGCTCTTGACCCCGGTCGCGCTCGCGGGCGTCGATCGCACGCCACCCCTCGATCGTCACCACCTCGACACCGCGGTCGTTCAGCAGTTGACCTACATCCGATGCCCCCGCCGGGACCGGTAACGACGGTAGGTCCTCCAGAAGGGATGCCACGGTACCCACGGCGCATTTCTTGTTGGTCCCGATGATTCCGGTCGGGCCCCGCTTGATCCATCCGGCTACATAGAGGCCCGGCACCAGATCACCACCGCTGTCGGTGACGCGTCCATCCACGTTGGGGACGACGTTGGAGGTTGGATCGAACGGCACTCCGGGCATCGCCTCGCCTCGATAACCGACGCTGCGGACCACGAGATCGACGTCCAATCGTTCGAATTCACCTCGACCGGACAGACGTCCTTCGTCATCAAGGTTGGTGCGTTCAACGGTGATCGACTCAATGTGCGTTCGTCCCCCGAGCGATTCGGGACGCACGAAGAACCGGAGATCAATCGTGCGTTGGGCGTCCGGTCGCGTATCCCGACCCAGCCACTCCGTGAGGACTGCGAGGTTTCGCTGCGCCACCTTGCTGTTGGCTAACTGCTCCTCACTCCACGGATCGAGATCAAGTTCGTCGGCTCGGACACGGACGTCGGCCTCGGCGAGTTCACCGAGTTCTTTGAGCTCCTTGGTGGTGAATGACGCTTGAACCGGGCCTCGCCTCCCCAACAAGGTGACCTGCTCAATCGGCGCATCGCGCAACGTCTCCAATACATAATCGGGCATGTCGGTCTCGGAGAGTTCCGCTTCTGACTTACTCAGCACACGGACAACGTCAACGGCCACATTCCCCACCCCGATCACCGCCACGCGACGGGTGCTGCTCAGCAGCCGTGCGAAGTCGGGTCCGCGGTAATCCGGATGTCCGGTGTACCAGGCAACGAAGTCCGTCGCCGCAACACTGCCCGGGAGGTCTTCTCCTTCGATGCCGAGTCGACGGTCTGCTGCCGCGCCGTAGGTCAGAACCACAGCGTTGTACGACCGACGTAACTCCTCTACGGAGATATCCCTACCCACCTGCACATTGCCGAGGAATCGAACCCCCGCTTTATCCCACACCTTGTCCAAGGTGTCTCGAACCGATCGAATGCTCACGTGATCGGGGGCCACGCCGTACCGGACGAGTCCGAACGGAGTAGGCAGGCGATCAAAGACGTCGACCTCAACGCCCTGATCGATGAGTGCGTCGGCAGCGTAGATCCCCGACGGACCTGAGCCGACGACGGCAACCCGCGGTGTCACAGATCTACTGTAGTAAGTCGACCCGTCCGGACGTCGTAAATCGCACCGGCTACAGGCAGACCCGCCGGCAGGAAAGGAAATGTTCTGATCCGGGTGACATCGGACGCCAAGGCCCCGAGTTGATCCGTTGCCGTTCGGATTTCCAGCGAACGGGAGTCGATCCCCGATGCCTCGAAGATCGACTCATGAACCACGTCCTCTTCCGCACTCGCCATGCGGCAATCAGTGTGAGGCATCACCAATACCCGATTGACGCCAAGAAGATGCGTTGCGAGAACAAGGGTGCGCAGCGCATCCTCGGTGACCCGAGCCCCCGCGTTGCGCAGAATCTTCACATCGCCAGCCTGCATGCCCACGATCGCGAGTGGATCGATCCGGGAGTCCATACAGGTGATGATGGCAAGCCCCTTAGCCGCCCGGCCGGTCAGCCCTTGGTCTACGAAACCCTCGGCGAAGTCGGCGTTCGAAGCGAGAACGTCCGCGAAGTCCTCTTTGGGAAACGGCCTGCGGGTGTTGCTAAGCATGAGAGGTCCCTTCTGCCGTTGTGATTGCGGCTCTTTTAACGTGGGTTAAGTATCGATGCGCGTTCGATCCAGTTCGCTGGCACCGGCGACGATGAAGTCTCGGCGCGGCGCCACATGCTCGCCCATCAGCAGGTCGAAGACATCACTCGATGCTGATCCGTCTCCCACGGTCATTCTGCGCAGGGTACGACGTGCCGGGTCCATAGTCGTCTCTCGAAGTTGACTCGCGTCCATCTCGCCCAGACCCTTGTAGCGCTGAACGGGATCCTTAACTCGACGCCCCTTGGCCGTTGCATCCTTCACGATCGCTCGCATCTCGGCATCGCTGTAGGAGTACACCACCTCGGCTCCCTTACCGCCTTTGCCGGCAATCTCAATTCGGTGAAGTGGAGGAACCGCAGCGAACACCTTTCCAGACTCAAGAAGCCCAGGCAGGTACCGATGGATCAGTGTGAGCAGGAGGCAACGAATGTGCGCCCCATCGACATCTGCATCAGTCATCAGAATGATTTTCTCGTATCGGACCTGATCGATTTCAAAGCTGCGCCCCGAGCCACCACCGACGACCTGAATTATCGATGCGCATTCGGCATTCTTGAGCATGTCCGCAAGAGAAGCCTTTTGAACGTTCAGGATCTTTCCGCGGATGGGCAGCAGCGCCTGGAAGTCGGCATCCCGCGCCGTCTTGGCTGTTCCTAGGGCGCTATCTCCTTCCACGATGAACAGCTCCGTTCCCTCGGCATCTCCCCGACGACAATCGACGAGTTTTGCGGGGAGCGTCGAAGTCTCCAAAGCCGACTTCCGGCGTTGGGTATCACGGTGCGCTCGCGCTGCCACTCGCGTCCGCATGGCACCGGCGATCTTGTCCAGTACCGCTTTTGCAGCAGCTTTCTCGCCTCGAGGCGGTTTGCTGAACCAGGCTGACAGTTCCTTGGTGACGACGTTCCCGACGATGCGACTGACAGCGGGCGTGCCCAAGACTTCCTTGGTCTGTCCTTCGAACTGTGGTTCGGCGAGGCGAACCGTCACGACGGCGGTCAGACCTTCGAGGGCGTCTTCCTTCACGATGGCTCCCTCAGAAGACTTCAGCACCCTTGTCTTCTTCAGTTGCTCATTGACGACCTTGACCAAGGCCCGCTCAAAGCCGGCCACGTGCGTTCCACCCTTAGGAGTCGCGATGACGTTGACGAAACTGCGCAGTTCGGTTTCGTAGCCCGCGTCCCATTGGAGCGCTATGTCGACAGTGAGATCACGCTCAACCTCCTGCGACGTCATGTGTCCCTTGTCATCGAGTATCGGAACGGTCTCGTGGAAGTGGCCGGACCCGTGGAGGCGGATCACTGAACAAACCTTCTCTCCCGTGGCGAGGTATTCAACGTATTCGTTAATTCCACCCTTGTGCTGGAGCACCTCCTCCCAGGTGTCGGCCGGGTCTCGCTCATCTCGCAGGGTTATCTTCAAGCCGGGTACCAAGAAGCTGCTCTGCACTGCGCGTTCTCTTAATGCAGTTCGGTCGTAGTCCGCATCCTTCGTGAAGACCTGGGGATCCGCCCACCAGCGGACACGCGTGCCCGTACGCGTGCGCGGAGCCTTCCCAAGGACCTCTAGGCCACCTTTTCGCTGGAATGCAGCGTCAGGGCCCTCGTCATCGAAGTAGCCCGGAACTCCACGCCGAAAAGACATCCCGTGGGTCTTTCCCGAGCGGTCCACCTCTACATCCAGGCGTGCGCTCAGTGCGTTAACGACGGACGCACCCACGCCGTGGAGTCCGCCGGATGCCGTGTACGACCCACCGCCGAATTTCCCACCGGCGTGCAGTTTCGTCAGGACAAGTTCCACCCCGGACAGTTTCGTCTTGGGCTCTTTATCCACCGGAATCCCTCGACCGTTATCGGATACAAGAACTGAGCCCCCGGCCTCGAGCACGACCTCAATGGCGCTGCAGTGACCGGCCAATGCCTCGTCAACGGAATTGTCGAATATCTCCCAAAGGCAGTGCATCAATCCGCGACCGTCGTTACTCCCGATATACATACCGGGCCGTTTGCGGACCGCGTCCAGACCCTCGAGAACCGCGAGATCGCGTGCGGAGTACCCGGACTGCTTCGCTGTAGACATCCATCGAACGCTAGCGGCAGGCCAGCGGAGACCGTGGCAACGGCTCGCGATCGTCACCATCCCCGAATCAGGAACAAATGCACAAGCGGCATTGGTTTACGCCACTGGCGAATTCAGGCGTGGAATTCGGGCCGCATAGCCCTAACCATGTAAGACTGAGGTCACCGGCTCACCGGAGGCCGGATCCACGGCAGGAGGTGCCATGACCACGACGCTTACGGCCCCTGAACTGAGCGCAACCGATCGGTGCGATCGCTGCAACGCTCAGGCGTATGTGCGCGTGGTCCTGCCCGGTGGTACCGATCTGCAGTTCTGCGGACATCACTGGAGCCGGCATGAAGACGCGTTGCGGCCCAAGGCTGAGCACATCATTGACGAGACGCACCGCCTGTCGGACAACCCGGCTGCTGCCGAGACCGAACCCGCTTGATCCCCTAGTTCCCGGTGAATTCGGCGGGGCGCCTTTCGTGGAAGGCCGCCAGCCCCTCGCGGTAGTCACCCGAGGTCCAGGCGCGCGAACGAAGCGCGTTCAGTTCCTCGAACCTGTCGCTCGTCATTGGACGCGCCTCCGTCAGGGCCGTCATCTCGGCCTTGATCGCCCTGATCGCCAGAGGTGCCATAGAAGCGATGCGGTCGGCTAGGGCGGTAACCGCAGAGCGCATCTCTGCGACGTCCCCGACAAGACGATTCACCACACCAAAGTGGGCAGCCTGCTCCGCCGTGATCGGGTCTGCGGTGAAGAACATCTCTTTCGCGATGTGTAACGGCAGGGCGTTGACGAAGTGGCTGACGCCGGCTGTGTTGTATGGAATTCCCAGGCGGACCGGGGTGATGGCAAATGATGCCGTACGGACGGCAACAACCAAATCACATGTGAGAACCAGGTCGCTGGCACCACCCCAGACCGTGCCGTCAATTGCTGCGATGACCGGCATCGGAGCGTCTCGAATGGCCCGAAGTGCGGCCTCGAGAGGGTTGTCCCAGGTCAGGGGGTCACGGTCGCCGCTCGGCAGTTCGGTGATGTCATGTCCAGCCGACCACACCCCCTGAACAGTCGCGGAGGCGATGACCAGGACTCGAACGTCATCGCTCTCCGCATCGACTATTCCCTGATGTAGCTCCTGAAGCAGTGCAGCACTCAAAGCATTACGACGACCTGGATCGCTGATCGTCAACCACCGAACGGATCCTTGATCATGCCGATCGACGTAGGCCATGGTCAGTCCAGATAGTCGCGCAGCACCTGCGACCGCGATGGGTGACGCAATTTCGACATAGTCTTCGATTCGATCTGGCGAATCCGCTCGCGAGTGACGCCGTACACCTTCCCGATTTCATCCAGGGTCTTGGGTTGCCCGTCAGTCAACCCAAAGCGCATACGCACGACACCAGCCTCTCGATCGGACAGAGTTTCCAGTACCGATTCGAGCTGCTCTTGCAGGAGAGTGAACGACACCGCATCGCTGGGCACGATCGCCTCGGAGTCCTCGATGAGGTCACCGAACTCGCTGTCGCCCTCTTCCCCGAGCGGAGTGTGCAAAGAGATTGGCTCACGCCCGTACTTCTGGACCTCGACAACCTTCTCCGGTGTCATGTCCAGTTCTCGCGCTAACTCCTCGGGAGTGGGCTCGCGTCCAAGGTCCTGGAGCATCTGGCGCTGCACCCTGGCGAGCTTGTTGATGACCTCGACCATATGAACGGGGATGCGAATCGTGCGCGCCTGATCGGCCATGGCGCGGGTGATGGCCTGACGAATCCACCAGGTTGCGTACGTGGAGAACTTGTAGCCCTTGGTGTAATCGAATTTCTCGACCGCTCGGATAAGGCCGAGGTTTCCCTCCTGGATCAAGTCCAAGAACAGCATGCCGCGCCCGGTATACCGCTTGGCCAGTGAGACCACCAGACGCAGGTTCGCCTCGAGGAGATGATTCTTGGCCCGCCGTCCGTCGGTCGCGATCCACTCCAGATCCAGACGGGTCTTCTTGTCCAACTTCTTGGTCTCGGCGAGCATCTCCTCGGCGAACAAGCCAGCCTCGATGCGCTTAGCCAATTCAACTTCCTGCTCGGCATTGAGCAGGGCGACCTTGCCGATTTGCTTGAGGTAGTCCTTGACCGGATCGGCCGTGGCGCCGGCCACCGTCACCGTTTGAACAGGCTCATCGGTGTCATCGACGTCTGAAAGGACGAACTCGGCCCCTTCGGACCCCTCGTCCTTGCCCTCTTCCGATTTCACCTCGGCCAGGTCGACCTCTAGGTCGGCTTCGAGTTCAGCCTCCAAGGTGGCGGCTTTCTTCAGATCCGGTTCTTCTCCGGTCTCGACTTCGATGACCTCGCCGTCTACCTCGACAACTTCGACGACTGCTTCGATCTGCTCGGACTTCGTAGCGGCCTTCTTCGCCGGAGCGCTCTTCTTCGCCGGTGCCTTCTTCACGGCCTTCTTCGCCGGAGCGCTCTTCTTCGCCGGTGCCTTCTTCACGGCCTTCTTCGCCGGAGCGCTCTTCTTCGCCGGTGCCTTCTTGACTGCCTTCTTCGCCGGTGCGGCCTTCTTCGACTTCGTTGCTGTCGCCATGATGTGTAAGCGGCGCCTTTCCCTGGAGAGCCACGACAAGAGCCCGAGTCAAGCCTGGGGAAGGCTCGTCGGGCGTTGAGACCAGTGTGCCACGCCGCACTTAGCCGGAATGGAGCACCCCCAAGGCCGAGCCCACGGGTACCCGCAACCCAGCGCTCTGATGGACCGGCTGAGGAACCACGAATGGGCCCAAACCATCCACGGTGTACTTACCACGCCACGTCGCCCTAACGTCGACGACATGGCGCCCAGTCGAGGTGAAGGCCTGCCGGATTCCTGCATCCGGGTACTCGGCTCCCGGAAAATCGACCGAGTGCACCCACGTCCTAGGACCGGATAGTCCGTTCTCCTGGAAGGACCACTGCCAGCTGGCTCGCGCTGTGGTCTCAATCGTGTAGCCGGCCATTGAGTCCTCCCAGGTGACTGCGCGACTGTCCTGTCCAGACCGGCAGTGCAGGTCGATGCCCACCACCACTCCCCGCTCCGGAGCACAAGCCGGAACCAGTGCGGGCACTTCACGGGCCATAGAGCCGGCCACTCGAGCGTTCATATCAGCGACCGCCGTGACTTCACCATCCGTTGGGCAGAAGAGTCCGACCGGCTCGAAATCCCCACCCGAACGCGCTAGCCACGCTCGGCCAATCTCTCGACCTTGCGCACAACCCAGGACACTCCCCCGACAACCGGCGTCACTGTGTTCCTCGTCCCGAAGACAAGGCGTGGTCACCTTCCATCGACAACCATGGCACGTCACGGCTGTCACCCGCGCCTCTCCCGAGACGGTTCTGGGAAGAAAGACAGCCCCACTGCCAACGAAGCGATCTTGCTCGTCGTCACCGATGACCTCGACGGCGAACACCGAACCGCCAAGCAAGGTAGCCATCACACCCAGTACGGCGCCTAAGGCAAGCACGGTGCTGCGAACGGGCGCTCGCCGTAACGTTCGATTCCGGATCGGGTTCATGCTTCGACGCTACGAACCGTTTCGGGATCGCAAAAGACCCTAGTCGTCGCTGTGGATAAGTCCCGGTGGGATCGCTTCTCGGGGCACGTCGAGCCCGGCGTCAAGCAGCGCGCGCGCGACACGCTCGGTGACCGTCTGCAGGACCTTGACGCGCGCGTGTCTCTTGTCTTCGGCTTCCACTACCGTCCATGGCGCGTAGGACGTGTCGGTTCTTTCGATCATCTCGTTGACAGCGTCCTCGTACTCGTTCCACTTGTGCCGGTTCCGCCAGTCCTCTTCGGTGAGCTTCCACCGCTTGAGAATGCTTTTCTCGCGAGCATGGAATCGCCGGAGTTGCTCCTCAGGGCTGATGTGCATCCAGAACTTGATGATCACCATGCCTTCGTCGCTAAGGGTGCGTTCGAATGATTTGATCTCGTCATATGCCCGCCGCCATTGCTGTTCGGTTGCGTAGCCCTCAACCCGTTCGACGAGAACCCGGCCGTACCAACTCCGATCCAAGACGGCCATACCGCCCCAGCCCGGTAACGATGGCCAGAATCGAGACAAGAAGTGGTGTCGTTTTTCGTCGGACGTCGGAGCGGCAATCGAGGCGACGCGCACGTGCCGCGGGTCCAGCGGTGCTACCAAGCGGCGAATGGCGCCGCCCTTGCCGGAAGCATCCCAACCCTCGAACACCACACAGATGGGAGGTCCCAGAAGACCAGAGCCGTCGAAGATGCCGCCGTCGACTAAGCGGAGGATCAGCAGCCTTCGTTGCTCAGCTGCGAGGAGCTCAGCCTCCTCGGCTTTCGAGATCCGAAGTGAGAGGTCGCAATTCGCAAGCACGTTCGCGATCGTTTCATAGTCGCGACCGGTGATGCCCGCCGAAGGCGGCTCCTAGGAGCGATTCCATCCATGGTCAGCTTGGACGCGGTCGAGTGCATGGTTGATGAATGCGCCTACCTGCTCGTCCTCCACGAGGAAGCCATCGTGGCCGTAGGGCGAGCGGAGTACGTGCAATTCGTCGGCGCCCGGCGTGAGTTCGGCGAGTTCGGCTTGGAGTCGAAGTGGGAACAGGCGATCGCTGTCGATTCCGACAACTGTCAATGGCGCGTGAATAGTCGACAGTGCACTAGCCACCCCTCCCCGCCCGCGACCCAGATCGAACAGGGTCATTGCCTCGGTGAGCGCGATGTAGGTGTTCGCATCGAATCTCCGGGCGAGCTTATCCGCGTGATGATCGAGGTAGGACTCGACCGCGAACCTTCCGCGAGACGCGACATCCGCCAGAGACCCGTCACCGGATGCCACGAATGCATACGGGTCTTCCGAGACTTGTGCACCTCGGCCGAAGCGAAGGTCGAGTTCGGTCTCGCTCCGATAGGTCAGGTGAGCGATACGGCGAGCAACGCCAAGGCCTCGATGGGGTCCGTCCCCAGGCTCTGCGCCGTAGTAGTCGCCACCCCGGAAACGCGGATCCATCCGGATCGCCTCGATTTGCGCAGTATGGGTGCCGATCTGGTCCGCGGTGACCGCCGCAGTCGAACCAAGGACCAGTCCTCCACGAACCCGCTCCGGGTAACGAACCATCCACTCCAGCACCCGCATCCCACCGAGGGAGGGACCGAGCATCATGGCCCACTCCTGGATGCCCAATTCGTCAGCCAAGGCGCGCTCGACCTCGACCATGTCACCGACCGTGACGGTGGGGAATCGGCTCCCCCAGGGGGTTCCATCGGGTGCGGTGCTGGCTGGACCGGTGGTTCCTTGACAGCCACCAAGCACGTTCGCACACACCACAAACCAGCGATCCGTGTCGATCGGTCTTCCCGGACCCACGAGGCCGGACCACCAACCGGCGGTAACGTGCCCGGGACCAGCGGGGCCCGTTACGTGCGAGTCGCCGGTCAAGGCGTGACACACGTACACCGCGTTATGTCCGTCGTCGGACAATTCGCCCCACGTCTCGTAGGCGACCGTGACGTCCGGAATAACCACTCCGGATTCGGTCGAAACATCCCCGATCGAGACGAACCGTCGATCGCCGACAGGGTCTCCCTCCCGCCAAGCAGCGCTGGCGGGAGGGAGACCTGTGTAGTCGATGGATCCGTCGGTCACGCTTAGGCCTGCTTCGCCGATCGGAAACCGGCGTCGAGGTCAGCGAGGATGTCGTCCAACGCCTCAAGTCCAACCGCGAGACGTATGAGTCCCGGGGTTACCCCGGCCGCCAACTGCTGCTCTGGTGACAGTTGCGAGTGCGTAGTGGACGCGGGGTGGATAACCAGTGATCGAACGTCACCGATGTTGGCCACGTGACTGTGAAGTTCAAGGCCCTCGACGAACTTCTGACCCGCCTCCAGACCGCCGGCAATCTCGAAGCTCAGGACACCGCCGCAACCTTGGGGGGCGTACTTCTCTGCGAGGGCATGCCAGGGGCTTGAGGCCAGCCCCGCGTAGTTGACCTTCTCGACCTCGTCGCGTGCCTCGAGCCACTCGGCGACGGCCTGGGCGTTATCCGCGTGCCGTTGAACGCGCAGGCTCAACGTCTCCAAGCCCTGGGAGAGTAGGAAGGCGTTGAACGGTGCCGCAGCGGCTCCGAGATCACGCAGCAGTTGAACGCGGGCCTTCATGATGAACGCGACGTTCACACCGAACAGACCGTCAGGCCCAAGATCCCGTGCGTAGACCAGCCCGTTGTACGAGTCATCTGGAGTGTTGAAGCCTGGGAAACGATCGGGGTACTGGCTGTAGTCGAAACTGCCCCCATCGACGATGGCACCAGCGATAGCCGTGCCGTGGCCTCCGATGTACTTCGTTGCGCTGTGTACAACCACGTCAGCGCCCCACTCGAGCGGCCGGATCAAGTACGGGGTTGCAACGGTGTTGTCCACGATCAGTGGAACTCCAGCCTCGTGAGCGACGCCCGCGATTCCCTCGATGTCGAGGATTTCACTGAGCGGGTTCGCGATCGACTCACCGAAGAAGGCCTTGGTGTTAGGACGCACTGCGGCGCGCCAAGAATCGAGATTATTGGCGTCATCGACGAACGTCACCTCGATACCGAACTTGGGGAGTGTGTGCTGGAACAGATTCACGGTTCCGCCATACAGGCTCGGACTCGCGACAACGTGGGAACCAACCTCGGCCACATTCGCGATGGCGAGGAACTCTGCCGACTGACCACTTGAGACCAAGAGTCCACCAACCCCGCCCTCGAGGGCAGCGATGCGGTCTTCGACCACGGCCTGCGTGGGATTCATGATCCGGGTGTAGATGTTGCCGAGTTCCTTCAGCGCGAACAGGTTCGCCGCGTGTGTTGTGTCGTTGAACGTGTAGGACGTCGTCTGGTAGATCGGCAGCGCTCGCGCGTTGGTGGCGCTGTCAGGTGACTGTCCTGCGTGAATCTGCTTGGTTTCGAAGGACCAGCCTTCGCTCATGGGGTTCTCCTTAGTCGCTTCTCAATGATGGGTGTGTAGGGATTGGCGAACAACACGTCCGCCGTGCAGCCCCGAGTGACTGCTCGTCGTGGTTCGCTCGTGGACCCTGCTGCTAAGTGCAGAGTCCTCGACGCGTCACCACATGAAACGGGTACAGCGCATGTCAGACCTCGCATCCATCCGGGGCCTTGCCCTGCGCAAGACCCGCGCTTGCCCGATACCGGGCCAGGTCCCCACCGGAGCACCCCACCGCGGTTGGAGGGTTGCCGTCCAGCAAGCCGGGGCTTAACGCTGGATCTCTTGACCTAGGCAGGACTATAGCGTCGCGTGAAATCCTCGTCTAGAAGCCCCTCGGCGAGTCCGAGAACAGAGAGCGGGGTGTCCACGAACATTTCCCGAACCTGCGCCGGCGGAATCGCATGGGCAATCGTTTGATCGATGAGTGCACCCATCGTGTTTCCTGGGTCCTCGGTCAAACACCGCTCAACCGCCGCATTCGCGCGTGCACCATCTCCACACAGCCAGGCAACGACGCTCGCGGCAGCCGCGAGGTGTGCACCCGCGCCAACCCGAGTGCCGCGCAAGGCCTCGAGCAGGCCATCCAAGAGGGACCGACAATCGGCAACGCCCATTCGTGCAGCACACCACAGCACCAGGTCACGACCTTGGTGCTCGCGAGCGGCGTCCGCCAGCAAGCGCGGCGAGCACATAAGCGGTTGGCGGGCAAGCATCGACGCGAGCTGGCCGAGGTTCGATTGATTCGGGCGGGTGCGTATCCGAGTGGGTTCGTCGACGAGGCATTCATCACCGATTGCCCTACTTGGGTCGTACTCCACCTCGTCCTTCAATCGGTCTCGACCGCGTTGAGGTCTCCGGTCCGGGAAGTCACGCGATGCAGCATCTCGCTCCCGGACACCGATCCACCGCCACGGCTTCGACAGGCGTCCGTCAGGAGTCACCGGTGCAACCTTCGAGCCGCTCACGTGCAACCGGGCCCGGATGGGAACCGGGCAGACGCTGTCGAGGTGTCGCCACAGCGGAACCCACCCCCTCGTCTGACGACTAACGCAGATGCCTAGCACCGAATCTGCGGGGATATTCGATCCGGGTCCGCAAAAGGACTCCGCGTATTCATCCGACGGCAGGCCCGGACACAGGTCTGCGCGTTGCGCAACGATGAGCGTGTTGCTTTTCAGCCACAAGAACACGAGTGACTCCTGCGGGTGGAAACCAAGCAGATACGGCAACGACGCCGCGATCTGAGTTGGATCGGTGAGGCTGGCTTCGAGTTGAGGGGTGTCTGGCTCGGTGGAAACGCTTTTGGTCATGGCCCGACCTTGATGCCGACTCCAAGGCCGCGGGAATGCCTGTCTGACGTCTGTGATTGGCGAGTTCAGGGGCTGTGGATCGGCCTGACGAGCACTCGGTACTCAGGGTCCTTAGGCTCGATACCGGCGCCAGATGAAACCCCACGAATTCGCCTCATGGCCCAGGGTCCGGCATGCGCCATGAACCACTGGACGTCAGCGGCTCTGCGACTCCCGAAACTTGGCCGTAGAGGTGCCGCTAGCGGGGTTCGCCAACGGTCGTCACCGATCGCGAGCGCGTCTAGCACCGCCGCGGCCGTCAGGCGGTGCCCCAGGGGCGAAAGGTGGAGGCGGTCGCTGGACCACAGCCGTTCGTCGTCGTAGACCGCCAGGCCCCAGAAATCGACCACCGAGCAGCCGTAGATGCGGGCTATCTCGAGCGTTGCCGAACGGTAGGACCGCATGCGGTCTGCGATCCGACCCAGGCTCCGCGACCGTCTCGAAGGATCCCCAAACGCGAAGACCAAAACGTGCGCTCCGGAGGCAGTCAGGCGGCGAACGCTCTCCTCGAGATCGGTGGCGGCCGCGTCCAGATCGAAGGATTTGCGGAGTGCGTCATTCACACCCGCCCCGATGCTCACGAGATCGCTCCGCAACTCGACCGCTCGCGGAATCTGTTCGTCCAAGACCTGCCGAATCAATCGGCCACGGACAGCGAGGTTCGCATACGCCAATTGATCGATCCGTTGGCGTTGAAGAAGTTGTTCGGCTACGCGATCAGCCCAACCGCGGTGTCTTCCGTCGAAACGTAGTTGGTCGTCCAGACCCTCGGTAAAGGAATCACCGACCGCGACGAAGGAGTTCCACACCCGATCTGGGGCAAGAAAGGACCCGGCCGCCGAAGGCTTCCCCTCCCGCGACGACCGGGTCGAGTCAGACACTAGTGCGTACCTTCCGCGCCCTTCGCACCGACACTCCGAGTGGCGAAGGCTTGCCCGGCTTTCCGATACCAGGCGATGAGTGCGAACAAACCGATAATGATTTGTGGGAAGTAGGACGTTGCTCGCCAGACAAGATCAGCGGCGGTAGCGGCGCCTTTCTCGGTTCCCGAACTCACGAGCAGTTGAATCATCAGCGCATCCATTGTTCCGAGTCCACCGGGTGTGATCGGCACCATCAACATGATGTGACTGACCGCGTAAGCACCGAATGCGGCCAGCGGATTGGTACCCGGCTGATCCCAACCTTCGACTCCCCGCAGGGCAGCAAACAGGATCAGGAACTGGGTAAAGCTGATTCCCACCTGCGCTGCGGTGAGCCAGAGCCAGCGACGACGCAACAGGTCGTACATGTCCGAGCGGAACTTCACAATGGGGGCCGCGACGTCTAGGTCCTTCATCCGATGGAATCGGGTCGTGAGGGGGTGAATCACCTTGTTCCCCAGCGCTCCGATTCGCTCGGCCAGCGGCGCCGAACGCATGATCGAGACGAAAAGCGCCACTATGACGATCAAGATCACCAATCCGAGGGGCCCCATCCAGGCGACGCTGTCGGTAGTACCGACGATCGAGAGTGCCAGGACGCCCATGATCGGGAAGCCGAGACTGATGAAGGTGCTCCAGATGCTGACCGCCGTGATGGCAGCGGTCGCCGCGGTGGGCGGGAGCCGGAAACTCGTCAGCATGCCGAATTGGACGGCTAGGCCAACCGCACCGCCCGCGGGCACACCGTTGCTGATGGTGAACGCGGCCTGATTGACCTGCTGAGATTGCAGATAGGTCAACCGTGGCTCTGCTGCCCGGTATGCCAGGCCGTACACCGCGAGATAGATGACGACAGTTATTCCGATGATGACCAGCGCGCCCCACGTCATCGACTGCAGCGATTCCAATGCCTCGCTGTAACTGCCGATTTGCGGAATGACTTTCCAGAAGATCAAGACGATGAAGGCAATCCCGATGACACCGAGGATCACCGACTTACGAACGTCGAGTTTGGCGCTCGGCACCTGCGGGGAGACCTCCGGCTCTCCCGCGCTTTGGGCGACGTCCGAAGACTCGCTCTCGCCGTGCGACATGGGTGGAGCCTGCCATAAGCGGACCCCCCTTGGGACGAGCAAAACCGATTGGGCAAGATGCGCGTATGCGGCTCGACCACCTGTCATACGCCTGCACCACCAGCGAAATCGCGGACGTCGTCCAGCGCATTGGCGGCGACCTCGGCGGAACCTTCGTTGACGGTGGTCGGCACCCATCATTCGGCACCCGAAACTTCATCCTTCCGCTCGCGGGCGGGGCCTACGTTGAAGTTGTCAGCGCCCTGGACCACCCGGCTGCACTCAAAGCTCCGTTCGGACAAGCAGTGCACCGTCGCGCCGAGGATGGTGGCGGCTGGTTGAGTTGGGTGCTCGCCGTCGACGACATCTCCCCTGTCGAGACCAGACTTGGCCGGGAGGCCGCCCGCGGTCGCCGAATTCGACCGGACGGCGTTGAGTTGTGCTGGAAGCAGATCGGCATCCTGGACACCATGGATCGCCCCCATGTTCCCTTCTTCGTCAACTGGGACTGCACCGACACCGAGCACCCCAGTGCGATGGGTACCAATTCAGGAGTCTCCATTGAGTCCATCGAGCTCAGCGGGGATCAATCCGCCGTAACCCAGATCATCGATCCCACGGCGGATTTGGGTGATGTCGAGCTCTTCTGGGTGGAGGACGACGAACCGGGAGTGTCCGCGGTGACCTTCCGCACTCCAGCAGGTAGCGTCCGCATCGACTGATCGAGGCGGAGGGTGGACCATGGCTGACAATCAACAACCGTCGGGGGTCCCCCAGACGCTCCAGACCATCTCCGGCATCACGTGGCGTGTCCTTGTCCTTCTGGCCGGGGTGGCCGTTCTGGGTCTGATCATGAATCAGATCTTCCCCGTGGTGATCGCCCTGTTCCTGGCAATGCTGGTCACAGCGCTCACTACTCCAGTGATGAACCTGCTGCACAAGTTCCTGCCCAAGGTGATCGCGATGCTTCTCGCCCTCGCCGCCATCGTCGCTGGAATCGTCGTCATCTTGTTCATTGTCATCCGTTCCACCATCAACGAGAGCACCAAGTTGGTGGCAAGCCTGCAATCGGGTCTGTCGGACATCCGCGATTGGCTCAAGACAGGGCCACTGCAAATGTCAGACGACAACATCAACAACGTCATCTCTCAGGCGGAGTCGTGGGGTACCACCGCGGCCAAGGGCTTCGTGGGGGCCGCTGCCGGGGAATTGGGAAACCTCGGCACGGTGATCATCGCGGGCTCGGTGTTCCTTTTCGGAGTGATCTTCTTCCTGATGACACCAGACAAGATTTGGGCGTGGGTCATCAGCTGGCTTCCGAAGTCCGTTGAAGCACCTGTCGACACGTCCGGGCGCATCGCATGGACGTCGATCTCCGGTTACACACGCGGCATCGTGATAATCGCGCTCGCGGACGCGACCTTAGTCTTCATCGGCCTCA
>Ga0181588_10001172_pt1 | contig 23460 bp, 21 predicted proteins | sample 071ome_26_FD_148607 | JGI IMG/M metagenome (GOLD analysis project Ga0181588, IMG submission 148607) | Coastal salt marsh microbial communities from the Groves Creek Marsh, Skidaway Island, Georgia - 071409BT metaG (spades assembly) | ecosystem: Environmental > Aquatic > Marine > Intertidal zone...
GTCCGGCCCAGCCAACTGCCTGAGCGCACAGGCATAGCGAATTTTGATTTCCTCGGCGTGTTGAGTCGGCGTCCGCAGCGCCATCGCGATATCGTTTGTCACTTGATCACCCGCGATGGGAATAACACCCGTGTGGCGGATAGATCCGTCTGTGAAGATCGCGATATCGGAGGTGCCACCGCCAATATCCACGAGACACACCCCGAGGTCGCGCTCATCCTCGGTAATGACTGAATAACTCGATGCCAATTGCTCGAGGATGATGCCGTCGACCGTCAGCCCACAGCGCTCAACGCATTTTTCAATATTCTGCGCTGCATTCACCGCGCAAGTGACGAGGTGGACTTTGGCTTCGAGCCGCACGCCCGACATGCCCAGCGGCTCCCTGATACCAGACTGGTTGTCGATCACATATTCCTGCGGCAACACGTGTAGCACCTTCTGATCCGCGGGAATCGCGACGGCCTGTGCCGCATCGATGACACGGTCAATGTCCTGCTGAAATACCTCTTGATCGCGAATGGCGACGATGCCATGAGAGTTCACGGACCGAATGTGGCTACCGGCAATGCCCACGTAGACCGAGTGAATCTGACACCCAGCCATCAACTCTGCCTCTTCCACCGCGCGCTGAATCGCGTTCACCGTCGATTCAATATTGACCACAACGCCCTTTTTCATCCCACGGGACGGGTGTGAACCAATGCCAACGACCTCAATGCCACCATCCGGATTGATCTCGCCGACCACCGCTACCACCTTCGATGTACCGATATCGAGACCTACAATCATCTGCTTGCTGTCCGCATTACCCATCATCCCTCTCCCCCGTTGTGCATCGACTGCATCGCCAAGCCCGGCTCGTTGAACGTGACCGCAGCCCCGTGCTCATAGCGCAGATCGACTCGCGCAACTGCTCTAGTCGGTAGCGCCCCGTTCCACAGCTGCCGGAATCGCGTCACCCGACGCAACATCTCTTCACCGCCCAGCATCAGGGCCACCCCATTACCCAGCTGCAGTGACAACTGCCCCAGAGAATCAAGTGACAGGGCACTGATACTCAGGCCATCAGGCTCAAGCAAAGCAGCCAGCGTCTGGTAACGGCGCATGAGCTCGGCCTCGGTACCTGCCGGACCGTTCAGGAGCGGCAGGTGTTGGTAGATGGGATCTTGAGCAGCGACAAACAGCTGACCCTCGTGATTGAGATAGCCAGCGCTTCCCCAGCGGGCCAGCGGCCGGTGCTCAATCAGAGACACCTCGATCTCTGCCGGCCACCGGCGGCGGGTATTCACCTTGTAAACCCAGGGCAACGATTCGAGCTCACGCTGCAGCTCGGAGAGGTCGGCGGCGAAAAATCCGGCAGCGACCCGCGGCGCCAGCCGCTCTTGAATCGCATTCACATCGATGTGCCGCACGTCGCCAAGCACCGTCAGCGTTTCGACCTGCTGCGCCTTGAGCGCGGTGCCGCCCTGATAAAGCCCCGCAACCACTAACACTGAGCCCACACTCAGCAGAACCCTATTCAGCCAACGCCTGAGTGTGGAAACGGGGGCAACCGTTGTCGGTCGATCTGAATGCTTGCGCACTGCGCCGCGCACTTTGACTGCTCCGTCACGGTCGGACATGGCGAACCTCCAGGCTGCCCAGCAAAATCTCAGACAGCAGCTCTGGTAGCGATATACCCGCGGCGCGTGCTGACATAGGAACCAAACTATGTGACGTCATCCCAGGGACGGTATTCACTTCAAGTAGCTGCCACGCCCCTTGTGTATCCCTAATGACATCGACTCGACCCCATACCGCGCCACCGACAGCTTCAAACGCCGCGATCGCCAGCGTGCCTAGGGCCGCTTCGTCCTCGGCGGACAGCCCGGAAGGGCAGGAAAAACGCGTTTCGTCAGATTGATATTTGGCGTCGAAGTCGTAGAACTCGCCGGGCACCTCGATACGAATACTGGGCAGTGCGCGACCATTCAAAATGGCTACGGTGTATTCGTTCCCAGACACAAACTGCTCTGCTAAAACGTCACCGCCATACACCGCGGCCTTCTGATACGCCTCAGCCAGCGCTTGTGCCGTACTGGCTTTGCTCATACCCAGAGAGGAACCCTCAAGCGCAGGCTTCACAAATACGGGCCCGAGTTCAGCAATGACTGCCATCCAGTCTGTTGCTGCCGTCAACCGAGTGAATGCCGGCGTGGGGAAACCCGCGCCCTGCCACACCAACTTGGTGCGGACTTTGTCCATGGTCAGCGCCGAGCCCAGCACACCAGAGCCGCTATAGGGCAGGTTCATCAGCTCAAACAGACCCTGTACCGTCCCGTCCTCGCCTCCGGGGCCATGGAGCAAATTAAAAACAAAAGAGGCTTCTTTCAGCTGCTCGGGCCAGCCCTCCTCCGCAGTGTCAACGCGCAGTACCTTAGCGCCTGCCTGAGTCAGTGCTGAGGCCACGTTCCCGCCGCTTTCAAGGGAAATATCCCGCTCTGCCGCCGTACCCCCGAGCATGACGGCGAGCGTCTTGTCCTTGAACAGATCGCTGCTCATAACAGCCCCTCGAGCGACCCGGCTTCGGCCAGTGCGGCGGCCAAGCGGCCAATGTCGCCAGCGCCCTGCATGAGCAATACATCCTGATCACACAATCCCTCGATCAGTACTGCGGGTAGCAAGGCCTGATCAGTGACCACGATGGGATCAAGTCCGCCGCGAGCTCGGATCGCTTTAGCCAACGCATACGAATCTGCACCGTCTATGGCGGCTTCGCCCGCAGGGTAAACGTCCAACAGAATCAGTTTCTGTGCTTCGCTTAGCACCGAGACGAATTCATCAAAGTGGTCGCGGGTGCGCGTGTATCGATGTGGTTGATAGACCATGACGACGCGTCGCGTTGAAAACGCATCGCACGCGGCTTGCAGCGTGACAGCGACTTCTGTGGGGTGATGACCATAGTCATCAATCAACTGGGCAGTACCCGCAGCCCAGGTAACCTCGCCGAGGTCGGAGAAGCGCCGTCCTACGCCGCCGAACTCCGACAACGCTTTTTGGATCGCCGCCGCCTCGATCCCCAACTCCAGACAGAGTGCGGCGGCCCCCGCTGCATTAAGCGCGTTATGTAAACCCGGCATGCCCACCGTCATGGGCAGCACCGGCAAGTCAGGGGCTCGCAGCAAATCAAAATGTGCCGCCAAGCCATCCGCGCGAAAGTTCTCAAGCCGGTAGTCCGCGTCTGCGTGCCGCCCGTAGGTCACGATTCGCCGACTCACGTCGGGTATCAGGGCGCGAACGCCCGGATCGTCAAGACACATGACTGCACAACCATAGAACGGTAAGTTGTGCAGGAACCCGTCAAAGGCCTGCACATAGCGTGTGACATCGCCCTCGTAATGCTCCATGTGATCAGCTTCGATATTGGTGACCAAAGCCACCATCGGCTGAAGATGCAAAAACGAGGCGTCGCTTTCGTCAGCTTCGACGACCAAGTAATGCCCCTCGCCCAGTGCAGCATTGGCGCCGGCCTGATTGAGCAGACCGCCAATCACGAACGTTGGATCCTCGCCAGCCTCGCCCAGAATCGCCGCAATGAGGCTGGTCGTGGTTGTCTTGCCATGGGTGCCCGCGACCGCAATACCAAAGCGATATCGCATTAATTCGGCGAGCATTTCGGCGCGGGGTATAACCGGCACGCGCGCTGCCGCAGCCGCAATGCACTCGGGATTATCACGGGGCACCGCAGAGGAGATGACCAACACGTCAGCGCCTTCAATGTGAGCAGCGTCGTGACCGATGTAGACGATGACACCCATGGACCGTAACCGTGCGACTGCGCTGCCCTCGGCCTGATCAGAACCCTTTACGGTATACCCCAAACCGACCAGCACCTCGGCGATACCGCTCATACCAGCGCCGCCGATGCCGACCATGAAAATGGTCCTCACACGCCCCATACCTGCGACCACAGACCTTGGCTCAAACGCTTGCATGAGCCACCTCCTGCAGCACCGAGACCACCCGCTGAGTTGCGTCTGGCTGTGCCGACCCTCGCGCGGCCCGCGCCATATTGGTGAGAGACAAGGGCTGCTCGAGCCAATCACTGATCCGCTCCGCCAGCGCCTCGGGGGTCGCCTCCGCCTGTGGCATCAGCACGGCGGCACCCGCTTTGGCCAGCACACGGGCATTCCGGGTTTGATGATCATCAATCGCATGGGGTAGCGGAATCAGCACCGATGCACGTCCGGTTGCCGCCAGCTCAGAGATCGTCAGCGCGCCGGCTCGAGCGATAACCAAGTCTGCCCATCCATAAGCCGCCGCCATGTCGTCAATAAAATCGTCGAGCCGCAAATCCTGAAATTGCGTCCCCTGCCAAGCGATATCTGCCTCTGCTCGATTGCGCTCGCCGCACTGTTGCCACAACGCAATTCGGGCACCGAACCCCCTCTCCAGCAATCGATCAATGGTGGCCGGGATCAATGCGTTTAGCGGCGCGGCGCCGAGGCTGCCACCCAAGACCAAGACCCGCAAAGGCCGCTCCTCGGAGAACTGATCGGGCGGCAGTGACGCCTCTTGGCCTTGGGCATCAAGCAATCCGGCGCGAACGGGATTCCCCACCACCGTCGCTTTTTCGATGCGCTCGAGCCCGCCGGGTAATCCGCACAAAACCCGGGTAGCCAAGGGTGCCAACCAACGATTCGTAGTGCCGGCGACAGCATTCTGCTCATGAATCACGAGTGGACGGCGGCTCAACCATGCGGCGACACCCGCCGGGCCCGATGCATAACCACCCATACCGAGTACAACATCGGGTTGGATGTCACGCACCACCCGCAGGGATTGCCAGACGGCGATGAGTAACCGCAGTACCGCTTGGCATCGCGCAATAAAGCTTTTGCCTCTGAGGCCCGAAACCGTCAGATGGTGCAAGGGCAGCCCAGCACTGGGGACCAATCGCTGCTCAATACCGCGCTCGGTACCCAACCAATTCACCGTCCAGCCCTGCTGCGTCAGCACACTTGCCACTGCCAAAGCGGGGTAGACGTGGCCACCGGTCCCGCCCGCGGCAATCAGCGCCTTGCCGACAAACAACTCGGATCCCAGCGCGGTCATCGACGCACCCCTGGCCGCCGCTGCGATGCGGCATCTTCAACATCGATAGCCTGGCCGGCAACGCGCAATAAAATGCCCAGCAGCACGCAGTTCATGATCAGACTGGACCCGCCGAAACTCACAAAGGGCAGCGTTAAACCTTTCGTAGGCAGGAGTCCGGAGCTGGCGCCCATGTTGACAAACACTTGCCCAGAGAACATGAGTGCCGCACCGAAACAGACGTAGGCTTCGAAAACCTGGCCGCGTTGCGATACTCGCCATCCGGTTTGTAGGATACGCGCCACCAGCGCAACAAAAATGGCAATCAGCGCCAGAGCTCCGATTAATCCCGTTTCCTCGGCCCATATCGAAAACACAAAGTCGGTGTGCGCCTCGGGCAAATAAAATAATTTCTGCACGCTGTTACCCAAACCCACGCCCATCCATTCGCCGCGACCAAACGCGATTAAGGATTGGATGAGCTGGAAACCGGCGCCAAATGGATCCACCCAGGGATCCTGATATGCGGTCAAGCGCTGCAGCCGATAGGGCGCACTCACCACGAGCGCGACCAGCGCAAGCAGGACCCCTGCGAGCATGGTCAGCACGTAGACCAGCCGTGCGCCCGCCATGAACATCATCCCGACAACAGTGCCGACAACAATGACCGTGGCACCGAAGTCCGGTTCAAAAAGCAATAAGCTCGCAACGATCGCCAGCACTGCAATCAGCTTAGCCAGACCCTGCCAGTGCCGACGCACCGCCTCCTCGTGTCTAACGAGATAACCGGCGGCATAAATAAGTAACGCGAATTTGGCAAACTCAGAAGGCTGCGCTGTGAATGGCCCGAGCGGCAGCCAACGCTGCGCACCATTGACCTCGCGACCCAAGCCCGGCATCAGCACAAGGATCAGTAGCGCAAAGGCGACAAATAAAAGCCACGGTGAGAGGCGCTGCAGGGTATCCGTGGGGATCATGTAACCCAATGCTCCCCCTGCCAGACCGATCAACAAATACAGCGCGTGGCGCTCCGTATGGTGCCAGGGATTACCAAAATGAAAATCGCCATATTCAATTGACGCTGATGCGATCGCGACCAACCCGACGCCCATGAGCGCAACGCCCAGCGCAAGTAGCATCGGGTCAGTCCGTTCGCTGAGTGGCGCCATCGCGGAACTCATGCGGCGGCCTCCAGTAATGCAACCGCTGACTGGAAGCGCTCACCTCGCTCAACGTAATTACGAAACATGTCGAAGCTGGCGCAAGCCGGTGATAACAATACGACTTCGCCCGGCTGTGCGATCGCGGCGGCATATTTGACGGCATCTTCCAGAGTGGACTGAGGTGCGACTTGCACGACATCACCCAAACATCGGGCGATGTCCTCGCTGGCTTCACCGATCAGCAGCAACCCGGCACATGAGGCGCCAACGGCGTCGCGAAGTAGCGAAAAGTCCTGGCCTTTGCCCTGGCCACCCATAATCAGCCAGACGTTACGACCGGTCGCCAATCCCTCCAGTGCGGCCAACGTAGCACCAATGTTCGTACCCTTGCTGTCGTCAATGAAGCGCACGCCGCCCACATCCGCGACGAACTGACACCGGTGGGGCAAGCCTTTATAGGCGCAAGCACCGCGCAGCAAGTCCTGTGCAGATAAGCCCATCGCAACGCCCATCGCCAAAGCTGCGACGACGTTCAGATAATTGTGCCGTCCGACTAGCAAAAGATCCGTGCAGGCCATCAGCCGCTCGTTACCGCAACAAATCCAGGTGACACCGTCCACATCGCGCAAACCGAATTCACGCAAATCGGGATCTCGCGAAGACCACCAGGTGACTGGCGTGTCCTCGGACACCAATGGCACAGTCAGCGGATCCTGCCGATTAGCCACCACCTGTGCGGCGCTCATAAAAATGCGGTGCTTGGCGCGGTGATAAGCCGGCATTGAGGAATATCGATCAAGGTGATCCGCCGAGACATTTAGTACCGCCGCGACGCTCAGCCCCAACGCTTCAGCGCGCTCGAGCTGAAAACTGGATAACTCCAGCACATAGAAGTCGGCCTGATCGTCGAGCAAATCCAGTGCCGGCCGACCCAGATTGCCGCCCACGGACACGGAGCGACCGCAAGCGGACATCATCTCTCCGAGTAGCGACGTCACGGTCGACTTACCGTTGGAGCCCGTAATACCCACGACCGGCGCTTGCACTGCTTGCATAAACAGATCGATGTCGCCACGCACGCGGCAACCCTGATCGCGAGCGCGAACGACCAGCGGATGCTCGAGTGGAACGCCCGGACTGACAATCATCTCAGTGACGTCCTCTGCGAGCTCCGGCGGCAATTCGCCAAATCGGGTCGGGGTGTGGACGAGTTCGGGCCAGTTTGCCGCCTCGTCCGCAAGCTCCTCGCGGGTATCCACTGCAGTAAACGCCATATTTTGCCGGCGCCACCACCGCGCTACTGACCTGCCGGTAATACCGAGACCGAAGATCATGCGGTTTTCAGAGCTGGCAATCGTGGAGGACATCATCTCTTCAGCCTCAACGTAACTTCAGCGTCGCAAGGCCGAACAAAACCAGCATCACAGTGATAATCCAAAAACGGACTATCACGCGTGGCTCGGGCCAGCCCTTGAGCTCGAAATGATGGTGAATGGGTGCCATGCGAAACACCCGCTTGCCGGTTAGCTTGAATGAAGCGACCTGAATCATCACCGACAGCGTCTCGAGTACAAAGATGCCACCCATGATGAATAGGACGATTTCGTGCCGCGTCATCACGGCCACGATTCCCAGCGCCGCACCCAGTGCCAAAGCACCCACGTCGCCCATAAAAATCATCGCGGGATAGGTGTTGAACCAGAGAAAACCCAGACCCGCCCCGGCGATGGCGCCGCAGAACACCATCAGCTCTCCACTGCCCGGCAAATACGCGATGTTGAGGTAGTCCGCGAACTCCACGTGGCCCGCCAGATAAGCGATGACTCCCAGACCCGTAGCGACCATCACCGTGGGCATGATGGCCAAACCGTCCAATCCATCGGTCAAGTTGACGGCATTGCTGGCACCCACCACCACTAAGTAGCTGAACGGAATAAACAGCCAGCCCATCGCCAGAGCGACGTCCTTAAAAAAGGGCACGTACAACGTCGTCTCCGCCGAGATAATCGCAGTGTCAAACAAATAAAGAGTGATGCCGAAAGCGACTAGCGACTGCCAGAGATACTTCCAGCGCGCGGGCAAGCCTCGGGTATCGCGGCGAACGACCTTTCGGTAATCATCCACCCAACCGATCACGCCGAAAGTGCTCGTTGTGAACACGGCAACCCAGACGTACCGGTTACCCAGATCAGCCCACAACAGGGTCGACCCCAGCACGGCGACTAAAATGAGGGCGCCACCCATGGTGGGTGTGCCCGCCTTTTGGAGGTGAGACTGAGGCCCCTCCTGACGAATAGTTTGGCCGATCTGCAGCTGATTCAAGCGATCGATCACGAAAGGTCCCACCAGCATCGAGATCGCCAACGCCGTGCAGGCGGCCAAAATACCCCGCAACGTCAGATACTGAAATACGGCGAATCCGGGGTCGACGAAGAAGAGCTGCTCGCTGAGCCACATCAACATCTGGCATCCTCCCCCGAGTGCGTTAGCCATCGGGACGTCTTCTCCAGCGCAGCGCCCCGCGACGCTTTCACCCACACGATGTGATCCTCTGGAAGAACGGGGAACTCCGCCTGCAGCGCCGTCTGATCCGGATAAAACAGCGCCCCGCCGCCAAATCCCTCAGCGGCCGGTTTAGCCTCGGCGCCCACCGCCAGTACCTGATCGATCCCCATTGCCCTCGCGTAGCGACCGACCTCGTGATGTAACGCATCGCTGGTATCACCCAGCTCTAACATGGCGCCGAGTATCAGCACACGGTAGCCAGTCTCGCGCGCCAGAATATCGATGGCGGCTCGGACGGCGGCGGGATTAGCGTTATAGGTATCGTCGACCACCCGGCCGCCACCCGGCCGATAGCTAAGGGCGCCACGACCCTGCTCACTCTCGACCCGACCCACCGCGGCAACCGCAGACGCGGCATCGATACCGAGCTCACACGCGACCGCTAAAGCGGCAAGCGCGTTCATAACATGCTGCTGACCGGGTAACTTCAGCGTCACCGTCTGAGCGATGCCGGGCCCCGTCAGGCTGAACGTGGTTCCCGAGAAGCCTCGATACTGAATATCTGTGGCGCGATAGTCGGCGCCAGCGGCTAAACCGAAAGTGATCTGGCGCCGACCCTGTGCCTGCGCCTGCCATTGGGGTAGCCAGGACTGATCGGCATTCATTACAGCGAGACCCTGCGGAGCCAGACCAGCAAAAATTTCACCCTTGGTCGCCGCAATCGCATCGACGCTGTCGTAGTGAGCGAGATGGGCAGCAGAGGCGTTGAGGCAGATCGCCACGGTGGGTTCGGTAATCGTGCAGAGGTAAGCGATATCCCCGGGCTGGCCCGCACCCATTTCGATTACGGCGAAAGCATGAGCATCGCTCAACCCCGCCAGCGTGAGCGGAACGCCCAACTCGTTATTCTGGTTCCCCGACGTCGCGTGGACCTGACCCGCGACACCCAGTGCCGCGGCCATCAGATTTTTGGTCGTGGTCTTACCCGCACTACCAGTGACTGCGATCACTTCGCCACTAAACGCTCTGCGTTTTAACAAACCAAAGCTTCCCGTGGCGGCAACCACATCCTGTACCACTAGCTGAGGCGTCAACCCCTCTAGCGACCGCTCTGTCATAAGCCCAGCTGCACCCGCAGCCATGGCCTGACTAGCGTAATCATGGCCGTCGACGTGTCGACCCTGAATCGCCGCGAACAAGTCGCCCCGCGTGACCTTGCGACTATCTATCGCGAGGCCCCGCAGTGGCAAGGAGTCGCCGAGCAAGTTACCGTTAGTCTGGCGGGCGAGTGCTTCTAATGACACGGATATCATCACGCTGCCTGCCTTAGCGCGAGGTGCTGGGCAGCGTGCTCCGCGTCGGAAAATTGGATTCGCTGACCATTCGTTTCTTGATAGGTCTCATGACCCTTACCCGCAATCAGCACGGTATCACCCGCCGCTGCTCGCGAAATCGCCAGAGCGATGGCAGCCGCGCGATCGACTTCCACCAACGGCACGCCGCCGTCACATCCAGCGAGGATGTCATCAACAATAGATTCGGGCGACTCAGAGCGCGGATTATCGCTGGTCACCACCACGCGATCGGCTAGGCGTGTCGCCACTGCACCCATCAGCGGGCGCTTACCTCGATCGCGATCGCCGCCACAACCAAACAGGACCCAGAGCTGACCCTGCTGTACGCCATCTCGCAAGGCTAATAACGCACGCTCCAGCGCATCTGGCGTGTGGGCATAATCGACCACCACCGTAATATCACTCTGCTTATCGATTGCCTGCAGTCGACCCAAAACGGGTTGAACGCGTGAAGCCGCGTCGATTACGCGCGCAAACGGGTGACCCAGCGCAATCAATGTGACAATCGCGGCGCTCAAATTAAACGCATTAAAATGGCCCGATAAGGCGCAGGTTAATTTCTCACTGCCCCAGGGGGTATCGAGACGAAATGCAAGCGGAGAGGTGTTGGCCAGACTAATCCGAACCGGCGCTGACGCACTGCGAAAGGAAATCCCCAAACCGTCATCAGCCCAAACGTCGGCGTGCCCGGCCAGCGTAGGGTCGTCTGCGTTGTAAACCTTGACCCGCGGCGCGAATTCCCTGAACAGACGCATCTTGGCAGTGCAATAGGCCTCCAACGAGCCGTGATAATCGAGATGGTCGCGAGACAGATTAGTGAATACGCCTGCGGCAACCTGAAGACCGTCAAGGCGCCCCTGATCGAGCGCATGGCTGGACGCCTCCATTGCAACCCATTGCACCGCGTGACCCTGCCAACTCCGCAACTGGCGATGCAGCGACACGCAATCGGGGGTCGTGTTCGACGCCTCCGTGGGCTGTTGATCCAACCGCAGTCCCAATGTGCCGATCGAGCCGGCGCGCGCCCCCAACTCCCGCAGTAGCTGGGCGGTCAAATCGACCACTGAAGTTTTGCCGTTGGTGCCGGTGACCGCGATTAGACTCAGGTGCCGCGAAGGAGATCCATAGAAACGATCCGCCAGCACGCCCAATCGATTTCTCAGATTGTGCAGTGGTACGACCCGCGGGTCGGCCAAATAGGGCTTTTCTGCCGAACCCCAATTAGCCGACTCGGCGAGCACCGCCGCCGCACCGCGGGCGAGCGCATCATCAAGAAAGTCTCTGCCGTCCTGAGCCAAACCCGGCAGGGCAATAAAAACATCGCCGGCCTCGACACGTCGGCTATCCAAGGTCATTTCGCGCAGCGCGATATCCGCCACCGATGCGTCATCGAGCAATTCACGCAGACCCATCATCACCGCACCCCTCCGGAAGAGGCCAGCATGGCGCCCAGCGCCTCCTGCTCGGGGCGCGCATTGCGAATACGCAGTACTTCTTCCGTAATTCGCGCGTATACGGGCGCCGCAGCCAGACCGCCGCCATAGTGATCACCCCGAGGTTGATCAATCAGAATGGCGGTGACGTAACGAGGCGATGTCATCGGCGCTATGCCGACAAACAGGGCGACATATTGATCATCTAGGTAACCGCCCTCACCCACTTTGTGGACGGTGCCGGTTTTGCCACCCACTGAAAATCCGGGAACGTGCGCGAGCGTCGCGGTCCCGCCCGGCTGGGTTACTCTGTCCAGCACTTTGAGCACTTCGCGCGCTATCCCGGGCTCTACCACGCGCTGCCCTGGTGGCAGGTCCTGTGGATCCTGCTTGAGCAATGTCAGCGGCCTGAGCACGCCGTCGTTCGCCAACGCCGCATAGGCTCGCGCGAGTTGAATCGGCGTTGTATTGAGACCGTACCCAAACGCCAGCGTGACTTTCTCGATGTCACTCCAACGCGCGAGATCAGGCAGCGTACCGGCGCGCTCGCCCGGGAAACCCGTACCGGTCGATTCACCCAGTCCGAAACGCCGCAAGACTTCCAATACCGCCTCGTGACCCACCGCTTGGGCGAGCTTGGTCACACCGACCTGACTCGATTTCTCGATAATGTTGGAGACCGTGATCTCGCCGTAATCCCGAGGATCATGAAGCACCTTGCTACCCACGCGAATCCGACCGGGTGACGTATCCACCAAGCTGTCGATGCTGAATAGACCGCTCTCAAGCGCAGCTACCAAGGTCAAGGTTTTGATGGTCGAGCCGGGTTCAAAGACATCCGTTACGGCGCGATTGCGCGCGCCTGCGAAATCCAGTGCGTCGCGACTGTTGGGATTGAACACAGGGTAGTTACTGATCGCCAACACCTCGCCCGTCCAGGCATCGACGGTGACGGCAGAACCGGCCGCCGCACCGGTTTCTTTCATCGCACGCTGTAGTTCTCGATGCTGCGCGTATTGCAAACGCAGGTCGATACTGAGCGCGAGGCTATTACCCGGGCGGGGCTCCTCGACGACACCAAAGTCTCTGACGGCGTCGCCATGCAGATCCTTAATGAAGCGTTTTTTGCCCGGGACCCCTCGCAACCAATCCTCAAAGGCGAGCTCCAGCCCCGCGATCCCCCTGCCATCAACATTAGTCAGGCCGAGGAGTTGAGCGGTTACCTCTCCTGCGGGGTAATAGCGGCGGTATTCTCGTTCACCTCGCACACCGGGAAAATTCTCGCGCAGAATTCGACGGGCGAACTCGGGAGTTTGGTGGCGTGCCAGATACATAAAGTGCTTGTCGCTATAAAAAGCGAGCTTCTCTGACAGCGCTCCCGGATCCATCGAGAGCAGCGTGGCAAGCTCACTTAAACGATGACTGCCCTGTAGTTGCTGCGGATTGGCCCATAGGGAGACGACGGGGGAGCTCACCGCCACGGGCGTCCCATTGCGATCCTCTATAAGCCCTCGGTAAGCGGGAATCTCAGCGGTACGGACCGCGCGCAGGGCGCCCTGCTCCCGCAGAAACACGGCTCCCTTGCCCCCCTCGGTGACCTGCAACAACACCAACCGCGCAATCAGTGTGCCCGCGAGAGAGGCCAGCAAGACGCAAACAATCCCAAAGCGCCAAGGCGATAGCCTTTGCGTTCCCGAATTCATTCTGTGACCACCTGAGTCACGCCCAGATCAGGGGGCTGCATGGCCAGCACTTCGGAGGCAATCTGTCCGACACGATGGGGTGCCGCCCGGGTATTTATCTCGAGCAATAACCGGGTGTACTGCTCCTGCAATTGCCAGCGCTCGAGCTCGAGCATCTGCAGTCGCGCATAATCGGCTCGCACCTGGTGCGTGCTGGCGACGAGACCGAGACCAGAAGCCAGCAATAGCGCGACGAGCGTCAAGGCTGCGGGCATCGGAAAGCGCACCATAAATTCCATCACAGGCGCTCCGCCACACGCATGATCGCGGATCGGGCACGCGGATTTTCGGCAACCTCCGACGCACTCGGCATCACCGCCTTACCGATGTGTCGCAGCACGCCTTGATGCGCCTCGTACTGCACGGGAACGCCTGGCGGCAACTGGTCGCCCCGCTCAGCCTCGCGGATGAAGCGCTTGACGATCCGATCTTCAAGCGAGTGAAAACTAATAACGACCATTCGACCGCCGGGCGCGAGCACCTTTACTGCGGCGTCGAGCACCTGGCGCAAAGCCTCCAGTTCGCCGTTCACATGCAGACGAATCGCCTGAAAGCTGCGCGTCGCTGGATGCTTGTGCGGCTCCCATTTCGGGTTGGCGGCGGCGATGATCTCAGTCAGTTGCGCCGTTCGCTTAATGGTCTGAATAGCGCGGGCCGCGACGATGGCGCTGGCGATGCGGCGCGCGAACCGCTCCTCCCCCAGCTCCTTTAGCACCCGCGCTATTTCGGACTCACTTGCGCCAGCGATCCAATCCGCCGCCGAGAGCCCCGCGTCGGGATTCATCCGCATATCCAAGGGTCCGTCATGGTAAAAACTGAACCCCCGTGCAGGATCGTCGAGTTGCGGAGAAGACACACCTAAATCCAACAGCACCCCCTGAACGCTGCCGGGCGCTAAAGAGGTACCAAGCTGATTGAAATTTTCGGCGCGAAAAGTAAAGCGCGAATCGCGGGCGGCGAAGGTGTTGGCGGCAGTAGCGGCAGCGGGATCCTGATCAAACGCCGTCAGGGATCCGAGGGGAGACAGCGCTTCGAGGATTCGGGTGCTATGCCCGCCCCGGCCAAACGTGCCGTCCACGTATGCGCCATCCACCGATACCATCAACGCTGCAATTGCCTCCTCCAGCAAAACCGGTTGGTGTGACCGGTCCATTAGAGATTGAGTTGCATCAGCTCCGCTGGGAGCTCCCCGGTCGGATCAGCCGTCAATGCAGCCTCGCATTCCTTCTGCCACAAATCCGCTGACCACAATTCAAGTTTGTTGCCCTGACCCACCAATACGGCGCGTTTTTCCAGCCGCGCGTAATCACGAAGCGCAGGCGGCACCAGGACCCGGCCGTTGCCGTCCAGCTGTAAATCGCTGGCGTAACCCAGCACCAATCGTTGAAATCGTTTGACCTCGGGATTGAGCGCGGGCAACGCCTGCACATCGCGCTCAATCCGCTCCCACTCGGGCAATGCGTAGAGCGCCAGACAGGGGGTTTGCGTATCGACGGTCATGACCACCTGGCCATCGCTCAGCACCGACAGCTGCTCGCGCTGGCGCGCGGGCACCGCCATGCGGCCCTTTGCATCCAGATTGATCTGCTGAACTCCACGAAACATGACCGATTGCCCACAGGCCTCCAATATCCACCACAAAGTGGGCAATGAGCCCACTTTTATCCACATTTTCCCACTATACGCGCGTGAAATACCGCCGGTCAACGCCGTTCAGACGAAAAGTTGTGTGATTTCAGTGCTTTAGGCGACCGCTTGGCTGACGTTGGGCGCCCAGAAACCGCCGCGAAAACCTGATTCAAAACAGATTTTTAACATCATTTGCAAGGTTTAACCTGAGATGATATTCCTGGTCAGGCTATTAAATAGTTTTTTAAATCTAAAAATTATAACTAAGCACGGTTAAAAGCGGTTTTTCGCCATCGCTCGCCACGCCACAACCGCCGTCCCCAGATGCGGAGAAGATCCGGCTCAATAAAGGTCACAAAAAGGTAGCCCCCCTCTCGGGGGGCATAATGAGTCAATCGATAAGCCGGGTTCTGTCTTGGACGATCATTCATCTGCGACGAACGTCACCGTTCGCCTGTAGCGACCTACCCGAATCCGCCGCGGGTCTCGGCTCAGGATTCCTATTTGGTCTTGCTCCGGGCGGGGTTTACCATCGCCACGATTGTTACCAATCGCGCGGTGCGCTCTTACCGCACCTTTTCACCCTTACCTGCGAACAGGCGGTTTCCTTTCTGCTGCACTTTCCGTGGACTCGCATCCCCCAGGCGTTACCTGGCGCCCTGACCCAGTGGAGCCCGGACTTTCCTCTATCGATAAACGACAGCGATCGTCTGATTGACTCGGCGCGAAGGGTAACGACTCAGGCGCCACCCCGCAACATCCCGCGCCCTAGTCCTCGGACAAAAGCAGTTGATAAAGATCACGCGCCCGCGCGCCGCTGACCTCCGCAACCACCGCCGCAGCGCGCCGCGGCGGCAGCTCGACCGCGAGCCGCTTTAATAACTTGACGGTTTCAGGCGCTATTTCACGGACCCGGGCATCGGCACCTCCGACTATCAAAACCACCTCACCGCGCTGCTGATTCGCGTCCTGCTCCACAAACGCGTGTAACGTCGAGAGCGGGTGACGTCGAACAGTCTCGTGCGCCTTGGTCAACTCACGACACAGGGCGGCCTCTCGATCGCCCAGCACGGCCAGCATATCGGCGAGCGAGGCCAGCAAGCGCTTGGGCGATTCAAAAAATATGAGCGTTGTCTCCAACATCTGGAGCGCCTCGAGCCGCGTGAGGCGCTGCCCGGATTTGGCCGGAAGAAAGCCCTCGAAGTGAAATCGATCTGTCGGCAGGCCTGAAGCACTGAGCGCCGCAATCGGCGCACTCGGCCCCGGGATGGGGACCACGGGAATACCCAGACTGTGGCATGCCGCGACCAGTCGGTACCCGGGATCAGAAACCAGCGGCGTCCCTGCATCCGAAATCAGTGCCAGGCTCGCGCCAGACTCCAGCTGCGCAACCAACTTTCGCAAATCGCTGTCGTCACTGTGGTCGTGATAACTCACCAACGGAGTGGCGATGTCGAAGTGACGCAGGAGATTTGCCGAGTGTCTCGTGTCCTCTGCCGCCACCAGATCAACACCCCGCAGCGTTTCGATCGCCCTGGCCGTCATATCACCTAAGTGACCGATCGGGGTGGCAACGACATACAAGCATGCAGACACAAATTGAACTCCCTCTCGGACCATCGCGGTCCACTAGGGTCTATACTGCCCCGATGTGCTTCCCCGGTCACCTGCTTACCACTCGCCAGCGAATTCACGGCCCCAGATTTTTGCGCTTTTGCTACGGCATAGCCTTGCTGACACTGATCGCCAGCTGCGCCACCGCGCCGTCGGGCTCCCGGACTCCAGAGCGGGCCACGGACACAACCGATACCAAACCCCTCCCCGTTGAAGGGGAGGCACTCGATTATCCGTTGATCAACCACATTGCCGAACTCGCGCGCACCGACTCCCTGCTCGTCGCCCGGCATCAGCGCAATCTGGCGCTGACTGAAGGTGCTGCGGCCTCGACCTTGGTCGCCGTGGACAGTCGATTGGCTTGGTTTGCCGGGGATACCCTGTTAACACAGGAACTGCTGCGCGCGCTTGAGGCGGAAAACTCTGCCGCCGCCGAATTTGTCCTCCATGAGCGGGAGTATCAGGCGGCGCTTGCCGCAGACTGGCTGGGTGCAGCACAGGCAGTTTTTGCGTTAGCGCAGATTGCGGAAACAAAAGCCGAGCAGAGCGCCTTAGGCGAGCGCTTATTTGGACACCTGATTCACCTCACAGATGCATCCTTACGCGATCAGCTACGGGTCAACAGCGACCCCGATTGGCGGTCCTGGCTCGAAATGCAAGTCGCTTATCGAAGCGGCAATCGCGCCTTAGAGCAGTGGCGTGAGCGCGCGAACAATATCCCCCGTTACCCCACACCACCTCGCCACCTTTTAGTCTGGCTGGAAACGCCGGCGCCCGAGAAGATTGTATTGCTGCTCCCCCTGCAAGGCCCACTGGGAACCGCCGGAGAAGCGGTCATGGCCGGTGCCATCGAGGGACTTTATTCACAATATCCGGATCCCGCTTCCCGGCCGCAACTCATGGCGCTGGACGCGGCCCGCTACGCGAATGCAGATATGGCATACGAGGATGCGTTGGCGGCGGGCGCAGAGCTGGTGATCGGTCCGCTAACGAAGTCCCAAGTCGCCGAAGTCGCTGCGCGGCGCCGCTTCCCCGTGCCCACTATTGTTCTAAACCAAACGGATAACGCACCAACAAAGATGCCCGAGACATGGACGAGCCTGAGCCTCGCCCCTGAGGATGAGGCCAAACAAATCGCCGACTTAGCGTTTGGCCGCGCGTGTCGCAACGCTATCGTGATTGCGTCAGGCAGCGAGCGGGGCATCAGGCTGAGCGATGCATTTGAATCGCGCTGGCAACTTCATGGCGGCACCGTGCGCGGCAAACTCGTGGTCGAGGCGCCCGAAGCCACCAATGAAGCCATGGGCAAGCTGCTAGGGTCAGGATCGAGCGATGCACGTATCCGATCAGTTGAGCAGGCCTTCGACGTGCCGGTGGATGCGCGCGGCAGGGGCCGCAGTGACTTTGAGTGTATTTTCATGCTCGCGCCCGATCCAGACACCGCGCGAACATGGCGGCCACTGTTGGTGTTCCATATGAGCGGAAATGCGATGGTCTTCGCTACCTCGGCCATTAATGACGGCATCACAGATACCCGCAATCGCGATCTCAACGAGGTCATTTTTGCTGAGATCCCGGCCATGCTGCCGCCCTACTCGCCAGACCGCCTGTCCCGCTTGCGAGCCCTTGGCAGTGACGCAGTCACTCTCGCACAGCATTGGCGTCAATCGGCGATGACCGAACAGTGGTTCGTCCGCGGCAAGACTGGGGTGCTGCGTCGAAAAGAAAACGGCGCGATTGAGCGGGCACTGGAGATGGCCACTTTTGATGGCGGAGTCTTGCGTCGGTATCAGATACCCTAGAGCGATCTCGCTTCGGATAGATCACCTTGCACAGTCGTGGACAGCAGTGGGAACGTCACGCAGAGCGATTTCTGACGGGTCGCGGCCTTTCATTGGTAGCCCGAAATTTCCGCGTCGGCTGCGGAGAAATCGACTTAGTCATGCGCGACCATACACAACTGGTGTTTATCGAGGTGCGGTATCGCGGCGCAGGTCGCTTCGGTGATGCCGCAGCGACGGTGGGGCCTCGGAAGCAGCATCGCATTACACAGTGTGCCGCCGCGTTTCTCCATGCCAATCCTACCTGGTCAGACTACCCTTGCCGCTTTGACGTAATCGCTTATGATGCCCGTCAATCGGGCACATCGCCGCGCTGGATACGCGCGGCTTTCGAGTAACGTCGACAAGCAAGGTGCAAATGACACAATCGTGGATGCTTACCCACTCATCGCCAACTTTTTTCAGCGACACCTGGAAACGACCAGCCTCGCAGTCGATATCATCGCAGAGATCGTCGGGGAGGCCGCGGAACTTTCTGCTGCGGCGATCCTCGAGGACCGTAAATTATTCAGCATTGGACTGGGCGCCGATTGCGCCAGCGCCATAGCACTTGCGAGCCTGCTGCAGCGGGGAATCCTGCGGGAGCGGCCTAGTCTGCCCGTCGTCGAGCTAACAGAGCATCACATCGAGTCTGTGGATACCGGCGCACACTGGGTCAGCCAACAGTTGCAGGCGCTGGGCCAATCCGGAGACGTGGCCGTGGTCTTCGCCTCGACACTGGGTCCCTCGCAGATCCAACAGCTTGTGACGGCCACCCAACAACGGCAGGTCACGCCGGTGTGGCTCGGTCACCGGGGGCCAGGTCTGAGCCTGTATCCAGCTGACGATTCGCTGGAGGCGCGCCTGACGCTCAACCATACGCTGGCGGTGTGTCTCGCCAGACTGATAGAAATTCACACATTCGGCCCTTTGGAGGACTAGTTCATGAGACAGCTCAGCGGTTTGCTACTGATGGTCATGCTTAACCTGGTATTGAGTGGATGCGGCGCCATTATGTCCAGCGCAGGTGCGGGGCCAATAAGCGAGGATCCGGGGGAGCGCACCTACGCACGGCAGCTCGCCGATGAAACCATCGAGACCAAAGCCATCATAAATATCAACGCCGCAGACGAGGGCTATGATGCGGCGCACCTCAGCATCGTTTCTTACAACGGATTCGTTCTGCTCGCTGGGCAGGTTCCCGCAGAATCACTCAAACAACGCGCGACCGATGTAGTGCGCGAGCTCGACGATGTGAGACGGATCTACAATGAACTCGAGGTGGGTCCGGCGACCTCGGCGGGCACGCGGACGAACGACAGCTGGATCACCGCACAAGTAAAGTCGAAACTCCTCGCCAGCTCTGACACGCCGGGCTTGCGCGTTAAGGTACTGACAGAAAACAGCGTGGTCTATCTGATGGGTTTGGTGACTGCTGATGAGGCTGATCGCGTCGCGCTCGAGGCTGCCGAAGTGAGCAGTGCCGAGCGCGTTGTTCAACTCTTTGAGATTATTCCTGCCCCGGCTATTTGACGACTTTCAGGGATGGACGTCCGCGGCTGCCTGCGGGTGGCTCAGGCGGCTCGTCGGGTGCTTCTGCTGACTCAAATACCATGCCTTGCCCATTCTCTCGGGCGTAAATGCCAAGTATTGAATGAATAGGCACTGTAATGTCGGTGGCGACGCCGCCAAAGCGACCGTTGAAGAAAATCAGCTCGTTACCCATCTCCAAACCGATAACAGCACTCGGTGAAATGTTGAGTACGATCTGACCGTCAGTCACATAGGCCTGTGGCACATCGACGCCATCTTGGTTGACATCCACCAGCAGATGGGGCGTACAGTCATTGTCCACAATCCACTCATAAATGGCCCGGATAATATAGGGACGACTGGATTTCAATGGCCTTACGCCTAGGGGCGCATCTCCCGCTCCTGCACCGAGAGACTCTCCTGGAAGGCTTCACGGCTGAAGAGCCTGTCCATGTACGCGAACAGGGGCTTGGACTGCTTGCTCGGGCGAATATCTACCCCGAGTGCGGGAAGTCGCCAAAGGATGGGGGCAACGCAGCAATCAACGAGCGAGAATTCGTCACTCATGAAAAACGGCTTCTCGGAAAAGATGGGCGCTACAGCAACGAGGCTTTCCTTGAGTTCTTTGACCGATTTTTTGACCACATTATCGCTACGAGAGGACTGGATTGCATCGACCAGCGCCGCCCAGTCACGCTCTATTCGATAGACAAACAGTCGACTTTCGGCCCGGGCAACCGGATAGACAGGCAACAAAGGCGGATGAGGGAAGCGCTCATCGAGGTACTCCATCATTACCTTTGACTCGTATAGCACCAGCTCTCTATCAACCAGCGTCGGCATGCTGTTATAGGGATTCAAGTCTCCCAGCTCAGCGGGTACCGCACCCGTTTCCGATTCAACGAGCTCGACCGCAACGCCTTTTTCTGCCAGAACGAGCCGAACCCGGTGGCTATAGTGGCTGGTGTTGTCCGAAAACAACGTCATAGAGGATCGCTTTGAAACGATCCCGGAAGCATCATCTGACATTATGAGATCTACTGGCTGCAGGGTGACCTAGTTTACCACTCAAAAGGGGGCGAAAAATGCCCCCCCCGTGGCAATTAGCGCTGTTAATGCACGTCTTTCCAGTATTCGCGGTTGAGCAACCACGCAAAAATGAAGAAGACAATCAGGAAAAGCAGCACGTAGGTGCCGATTCTGAGGCGATCAGTCTTATAGGGCTCAGCGGTATAAGCCAGAAAGTTCACGAGGTCATACATGGCCCCGTCGAACTGCTCGGTTGACATCGCGCCGGTCGTCGCCACCTCAAGAGTTTGGCATGTCTCGGCCTTGGCCGCGGGCGCGCCCGATGCATCGCTACACGCGGACATCCCCTGTAATTCCATCAAAACGTGGGGCATGCCGACATTCGGATAAACGCGGTTGTTCACGCCGTAGGGTCGCAGATCGTCCTGGTAAAACGCACGCAGGTACGTGTACAGCCACTCGGGCTGTCTCGCCCGGGAGATCAGCGTGAGATCCGGTGGCGTGGCGCCAAACCAAACTTTGGCATCGGCCTTGTTCATGCTGTTGGACATCAGGGAACCCAGCTTGATTTCGGGGTCAAAAACCAGATTGCCTTTGTACAAGTCCTCGGGAATGCCCAAATCGCGGGCGACGCGATTGTGTCGAGAATACTGAAGTGAATGGCATCCCATGCAGTAATTCGCATAGAGGGCAGCGCCGCGCTGCAGTGAGGGCTTATCCGTCGCGTCTGCTTCGAATGCGTCGCAGGGAATCGTACCGCAGTCATAAGCAGATTCGGCACCCACCACCTTCAGCGGTAAAAACGCCATCGCACCGATGATAATCAGGGTGCCCACGCTTTTCCAAAAGCCCATGCCGCCGTTCATCGTGACGCGTTCGGGTTCAGGCTTGGTGCGATCCATGCGCGACCACCAGGGCATCGCCAGGAAAAAGAAAAAGTAGAAGACCGTGCAAATCTGTGCCAGCACGGTTCTCTCGGGGGTCGGCGATTTGACGCCCAGAACACCGAGGATGATGAAAGACGCGACAAATAACAGCAGCATGATGCGGTTCAACATCCCGCGATAACGCCACGAGCGGACCGGATTACGATCCAACCACGGCAACGCAAAAGGAATCACCACAGAAATAGCGAAGAACACAAAGCCCCAGAATTTATCCGGGACAGCGCGCAACACGGAGTAAAAGGGCGTGAAGTACCAAACCGGGGCAATATGAGCGGGCGTCTTGAGTCCGTTCGCCTCTTCAAAGTTCGCGAACTCTAGAAAATATCCCCACATTTCTGGCGCGAAAAAGATAACGCCACAGAAGAAAAACAGAAACACCGCGATACCCTGGATGTCGTGCACCGAGTAGTAGGGATGAAACTTGATGCCATCCAGAGGCACACCATCCGGCCCCTTATTCTTCTTGATCTCGATACCGTCAGGGTTGTTCGAGCCGACCTCGTGCAACGCCAGAATATGCAGCACAACTAGCGCCAGAAGCACGATCGGCAGCGCTACCACATGCAGTGCAAAGAATCGGTTCAGGGTGATGCCCGAGATCAAGTAATCGCCACGAATCCAGGTGACGATATCTTCTCCCACAACCGGGATCGCACCGAACAGCGAGATAATGACTTGCGCACCCCAATACGACATCTGCCCCCAGGGCAGCACGTAACCCACGAATGCCTCCGCCATCAGCACAATGAAGATCAACATGCCGAAGATCCAAATAAGCTCGCGCGGCTTCTTGTAGGACCCGTACATCAGGGCGCGCATCATGTGGAGATAAACTACAATGAAAAACGCGGAAGCTCCCGTTGAATGCATGTAGCGCAACAGCCATCCGTAATCGACGTCACGCATGATGTATTCGACCGAGGCAAACGCTTCTTCGGCAGAGGGCGTGTAATTCATCGTCAGCCAGATACCGGTCAACAACTGGTTGACCAACACCAACAGAGAGAACACGCCAAAGAAGTACCAAAGGTTAAAGTTCTTGGGCGCGTAATACTCGCCCATGTGGGTGTTCCAGGTGCGCGTCAGTGGCAGACGCGCATCAATCCAAGAAACCAAACCTGTCAGTGCCTTCTCCATCAGACTGCCTCCGCATCAACGCCAATCACAAGGACGTTGTCGCTCTCGAATGAATAGGGGGGGATTTCCAAATTGGCAGACGCCGGAACACCTTTATACACCCGGCCGGCCAAATCAAATTTCGAGCCGTGACAAGGGCAGAAGAACCCGCCCAGCCACTCGTCTCCTCCGAGGTCAGCAGCCCCTACCTCCGGCCTGAATTTGGGCGCGCACCCCAGGTGAGTACAGAGACCCACCATGACCAAAAACTCTTCGTTCAGGGCTCGCCCTTCACCAGAGATATAATCAGGCTGGGCCGATGCCTCGGACTGGGGGTCTTTTAAATCGCCATTCAAAGTGACGAGGCCAGCGACCTGCTCCGGCGTTCGACGCAACACATAGACAGGCTTACCCCGCCACTCGATCACGACCATCTGACCGGGCTCGAGTTTACTGATGTCAGCACGAACCGGCGCGCCAGCTGCTTTCGCTTTCTCT
>Ga0181588_10001173_pt1 | contig 23458 bp, 19 predicted proteins | sample 071ome_26_FD_148607 | JGI IMG/M metagenome (GOLD analysis project Ga0181588, IMG submission 148607) | Coastal salt marsh microbial communities from the Groves Creek Marsh, Skidaway Island, Georgia - 071409BT metaG (spades assembly) | ecosystem: Environmental > Aquatic > Marine > Intertidal zone...
CGGCTGAGTCAATGATGGGTCATTTTTGTCAAGAGTATGACAGGTCAAAGCCGATGGTGCGTGCGGTGTCAGTGAAAGCCCCCGCGGCAGCATCAGCTTGGCTGGCGCTCGTTCTGTCTCTGTTGGTCTCTTGGAGCGTCGCATCCTCAGAAGCCGCACCCGCCCGTTTTTATATTGACTTTCCGCGGGTCGAAGTATGGGAGCAAACCGAACTGGAGGTCGCGGGGTGGATTTGGGCGGACCCCTCGGATCCGATTGAAACGGTGCGCCTTGAGTCAGGTCAGTGGTCTTCTGTATTGCAACTAGGGCTGGAACGCACCGATGTGGCAATCGCGTTGCGCGATCCCGCAGCCTCGCGTTCGGGTTTTTATACCCAGATTGATATACCCGAGAACGCGGTGGTTAACGCTGAAATTGCCTTGGTCGCCTACCACGAGTCAGGCAAACGTTTGGAGTTAACGCGGATCGCCTACCATCCGGTGCGATTATCAGAGCGTTGGCGGAGCTGGTTACTGAAGTACCCTCAGTGGCTGGAGGACCCTTTTTGGTTTGTGCCTGGCACCAGCGGAGCCGCCGCGGGTGACGAGCAGGGTTTCATGAAGGCCTACCGCGATTATGACAGTGGGACGTTTCGAGTTGGTTTGAGGGTGCCAGTACTCTACATGCGAACCACGAGAGGACGAACTAACGACTGGCAGTTTTCAGCAAATCCTGAGGCGATTAAGCTGGAAAACGGTCGTTGGGTTGCTGACGATTGGCTTCAGGGACTGATTGACTTATCGCGCACGCACCAATTACCGATCCTATTCACACTCAATGGCGGTGTCTGGGGTGACGCGTACAGCGCTGGTCCAGAGCACGATCTCATTGATCATCTGGAGTTGGATCCCATGAATTGTCAGTGGGATCAGAACGACCGGGTATACCCCGACGGGACAACAAAAAATCTGCCCGGATCGATGCCCTCGCCTGAGCTATCCCGCATGCTGACGCTGAATTCCCTGAATCAGACGGTCAGGGATTATAAAAAACGTAATTTACAAGACGCCGGACGCGTGTTGGCCGCGTTTGCGGTTGATAACCCCGAACTTTTTGTCGGGATAAACCTTGATGCAGATCTTTACCTCAGTCCATTTGTCAAAGGCAGTTGGCACGACTTCAATCCGCAGACACTCGAACAATTCCGGCAGTGGCTTACCGGCACGGGGTTGTACGCGCCCGGTCAGTTGTTATCGGAGTATAGGGAGCAAAATCTCTCGTTGGAGGCGATCAATTTGCTCTCGGGCAAGCAATTCGCCTCGTTGCAGGAGGTAGATCCACCTCGTGAAGTGCCCATACGGTTTTTACCTGTGCTGAGCGAGGATCCCTGGATGAAGGTCTGGGAGCGTTTCCGTCGGCATTTGGTGGCTTTGCACTATGATGATCTGAGTCGCTGGTTGGTGGCAGTGGGCATTTCCCCCGACAAGATTTTCTCCTCGCAGGCATTCATTGAATCTCGAAATTGGGTTCAGCCGTTCGCCGAGAGACTTGATAGCCCCGTCAAGAACTTCGACTCGGCGGGCGTCAGCGTGGAGGGGGGCAAGCCGGTATCCGGTCACCTCGGCGTCATTCTTTATGGTGCTACCGCAACCAACTCTGTGCCTACCGAGAGTGGCAGGCACTTGTTTCAGGTTTTTCATGATACGGACCCCGATTGGGGAATCGTCGAGCACAGCACCGCGGACTTCAGAGATCCGCCTAAGCAGATTCCCGCTTATGCCGAGGGTTATCGATCATTGCGAGACGCTTTCAATTATCACGCGCGATTGCTGTCACCCATGGCGTGGAACGGCAACAATGGCAACTCGGTCGACGAGTCTTGGTTTCACGCGCACACTGCCTTCAGGGATACGCCAATGGAGGACGCGCTACAGGATTTCTTGAGCGAGTATGCCTACCTCCCCCGGAAAGCGCTCTATTGGGGTTTTGGTAACCGGGCGCACAGCGACACGGATGGATGGGTCGTGGACCCAGAGAGCGCTATCTCGTGGGCTGAGAAAGGGCGTTTGCGATGGCATCATACCGAGGGCCCCGTTGCCATAACGAGTGCCGACGGGTTGGCCATCGACACGGCGATCCACCGCACCATGGTCATTGGCACCGGTCCCGTCGTTCGTGCCGAAACCCTCAGTGTTCAATACCTTGAGCACCGCGGAGATGGCGCGCAATGGCAGACCGTTTTGGCTCCTAGGGCCTGGGAGGACTTTCCCACCGAATCTGAAGGGATTGTCATCCCCCTTGAATGGCCTGTTGGTAGTCATCCAGAGCAGCTGCGCTTGCTCTTCGAGATGCGGGAGCAGGGTGCGTCTTCGCTGGACCACATCGTCATTTTGCCCACGGGGCCTGATGCGAGTGCGATGGTCTCTGGGGCGAGTGATCGCTGACGGTGATGGCAGCGAGCGCGGGCTGCGGTTTGCAACGGCAGCTCCCGCGGAAATGACAGGGGCTCGTGCTCGCACATGGTTATTCGGCCGCCCAGCGAATTGCGTTCTCCAAAAGGCGTCGATAGTGGGGTGAGGCGAAAGTTTCGGGCCCATCCCCGGGTTGCAGGTAAACGATCCGGCAGTCACCCATCTGTCTTGTCCAGCCGACCAGAGCTGAGCTCTCAGGATGCGGCCAATCGTCATTGCAGAACATCTTGCCGGTAACGGCGTGTTGCGCCGAATAGAAGTGCTCCCGGTCAAAGGTATGGCTGCTTTCGAGTAGTGGTGTAATGTCGTCCTCAAAGACTTCGTATAAATAGAGCTCGTCGGTCAACGAGAAAACCGTGTCGAGGCCGGCAGCGACGGGATGCTGTTGGTCCACTACGGTGACCTCGTGCGCCACATCATGGCGATAACCCGAATCCAGTACGGGAGTCCCGCGCCACTCAGTTGGCAAATAAAAGAAGCGGCCACCAATCAACTCCCCATACTCGGGCCACAGCGGCCAGCCCGCGATGGCGTGGTGAAGAAAAACCAGGCCCTTGCCGGCCGAGACCAGCTTCATGAAATCGTGTTTGAGTGCCTCAGAGGGAGCAACGAGTTCAGGCGGCTCAGTGCTGAAGTCGATGCCCGGCATGTCATAAAAAACCAACACGTCCCAAGGGGCCGCTGCGTCGGGGTTCATAAAAGCCTGACTTGCGGGTTGCTCAACCAGGGTATGACTCATGCCGTCAAAAGACTCGAATACCGCGGCAAACGCGTCGCGCTCATAGGGGTGGCCCTTGACTGACACCAGGATGTTCAGCGGGCTTCGGTAATCAATGATTCCCAAGGGACAGATTCGTGTTTGTCATGTTGGATAGCCTGCCGTCCCTGAATGGGTAGCACAGGTACGGGAGAGTGGCGCGCTCGTCTTTCGTGAAGCGCCTCGCGTCGCAAAGTTTGCGTTCCTTGCTAGCCACAGAGCTGCTCAATTACCCGATGGTAGTGTTGCACCGCGGGTTCATTGCGGCCGATCAGGAAGCTGTCATTCGCGCCGGACGAGAGTGCCTGCTGTACGGTGGTTACCAACGCGTAATCTTCGTCTCTAACGGCTTGCAAGGTCATTTGACTAAAGGTCTCGACCGCGTCGCGATCTTGTTCACTCTCGGGCGGCGTGGCGCTCAAGATGAGCTGTCGAGTGAGCGTCTCCGTGCTGGTCTCCCCTGGATAGATAAAGCCCACCAGGCAGTGGCCCCCGAGGATTGCCGAAATGGAGAGGTTCGGGAACACCGAGTGAATGACGCGAATATACTGTTCAGGAGACGCTCCCGAACATCCCTCCAAGTGATTAAACTCATTGATATTTTTTCTGGCAAAAGCCATACGCTGATGCGCGCCCCAGGTATCGTGAACTAGCAGGTTGCCGACGGTGTGTGGCCCGACGGTTTTGCCGTGGACGCTGTCATGATGGTACACCTCCAAGTAGCCATCCATGGTGGCCTTCCAGCCTGCGCCCGGCAAATAGCGGGTCTCATATAAATGCCAATTCAAGAGGTCCTGATCGCCGAGTTTGTCGGCGAAGCCGCCCAGCCACTCGTCGATGTCGAAGGATTTTGCGGGGGTTAAGCAGACGAATATCACGCCGGCACGCTCGTCACACCATAACCGCGTCAACCCCATGGTGTCTCGGTCTACCTCGCCGAAGGACGCTTCACCGTAAATACCGACTAGCGCCCCCCGATTGCTGTAGGTCCAGGCGTGGTATGGGCAAGAGAAGCGAGACTGATGCCCTTTTTCGGCGGTGCAGACCTTGGCGCCTCGGTGTCGGCAGACATTGATGAAGCAGCGCACCTTGCCGTCAGTGTCGCGGGTGATGAGTAGTGGCACATTCATCACCGTCTGGGTTTGGAAGTCGCCGGGCCCGGGTATTTCCAAAGACAAGGCAATGGCGATCGGTGACTCTAGAAAAACGGCCTGTCGTTCTTTTTGGAAGCGGGCCTCATCGGTGTAGGCAGTCAGGGGGATGCGCATTTGCGTAGGCGCCTGGTCAGTTGTGCCAGCATTGAAATGATGCAGGGCGCGCGTTGCAAGTTCCATGGCGTCTGACATGAACAAGAACCCTTAGACTTGGGACTTTCAGTGTATCAATTATTTTCGCAGTTTGGCCGTACAACACGCACCTCATTGGCAACCCCATCAGTATGCGCTGCTGGTAAGGGCGCTCCCACAAAGCCTAGCGAGTCTTCTCGGGGCGCGCGGGAGCAAGCCGTCTCAGGGTCAGTGATTGAGCGTCCCGCGATCCTCGATGAGTGCTGTGATGGCGTCGGCGTTGAGGATTTCGATCCAGTAACCGTCGGGATCCTTAATAAAGGCGAGACCCTTCATGGCGCCGTCGTCGGGTCGCTTGACGAATTCAACATTTAGCGCCTCAAATCGCTTGCACGCGGCGTTCACATCCGGCACAGAGATCCCAATATGGCCGTAGCCTCTGGGATCCGTGTTGCCGTTGTGATAACCCTCGAAATCATCGTCGCTCTCAGTGCCCCAGTTGTGTGTCAGCTCGAGTAATGCGCTCTGTTGGAAGGTGATCCGAGAGCGCTCGGAAGCGGCTTGCGGCAGTGAAACGCCGGGGTGATTTGACGGGTAGCCCAAAAAGTACAGAGAGAAAGCCATATCGGCAAAATCGACGCGTTGGTAAAGCGTCATGCCCAGCACCTCCTGATAAAACGGGAGGGACGCTGCCGGATCCCTAATCCGCATCATGGTTTGATTAAGGACGAAGCCTTCTGTTTCTGGGTGGGGTAGGGACATATTGAGCGCCTTTTTATTTGTCCGGGCGCTAAAACTAAGCGCGTCGCGCGCGGCTGGCAAGGTGCGACGGTGCTGGCGGGTAATGGCTTCGCTGCGGGAAATGGGGTGGGCGGCGGTCTATACGTCTTTTTACGGGGGCAGGAATCGGTTAGGTTAAGCAATCAACTGCGCCGTATTGAGGAGTGCACACCGTGAGCGAAGGATCCCTGGCCTTTAACCCCGAGTTTGATCCCGATGGTGCAGAGGGGGGCGTCGATACCAATCGGTTGCCTTGGCTGCCGCTGGATGGCGTCGCGGGCTTGTCGCTCAAGCCATTGCGCGCCAGCATGGAAAGCGGGATGTATAGCTTGATTGTGCGCCTGGAGCAGGGCGCCGATCTCAAGCGCCTGTTATCCCTGTCGGGAATGGACCTGCTCGTACTCTCTGGGGCATTGGACTATAGCGATGACACCGGGACGAGTCGCTTGGAGCCTGGGATCTGGGGGTACCTCGCTGCCAATACCTGTATGGAGCAACTCTCGGCAGTCGAAGCGTCGGAGTTATTGATTAATTGCTACGGGGCACTCGCCTTATTGACGCCAGACAGTCAGGTGCAGCGCTTGGTAACCAGCGCGGATATTCGTCAAATGGCATTGAAGGCGGGCATCAACATGGTGCCGAATACGCTGGCTGAGTGCATGGTCGAACGAGAGCCCTACTTAGGAGAGGGGGCGCCGTTAGCGATTGCCGGGAAGAACTCGGGGCATTTGGTGGCGAGCGTGCTGACTGCCGCCCCGGATACGTTTCAGCATCCGTACTTTGTGGACTGCCGCGCGGTGCCCTGGGTGGTCAATCCAGACTTGCCTGATATTGGCCTTAAGGTGCTGCGTGTGAGTCAGGAGACTGGCTACATCTCATTAATGGTTCGCCACAACGGCGTGGCTGCGCCTCACAATCACATTGGGGGTTCGGATTTCCTCGTCCTCGAAGGCGCGCTCGGTGTCCGCGCCGGTCCGCCCGAGGGCTATGGGCCCGGCACCTGGTTCTATGAACCCTCAGGTGCGCGCCACGACGCAACACAACGGGTTTCTGAGGACGACTTGATCTACACCGCCAACGTCTACGGCCCGCTGACCTTCGACACTGGCCCCGGCACGCCCATCGTCGCTGTGGTCAGCTGGATGGATTACGTTGCGCTTGCTGAGGCGGGTGGCATCCAGTTAGTGCCCAACACTTTTACCAATGACAGTAGTTTGTTGGCGTGGGCACCTATTGGCCAACCCGCAGCCTAACGGCGCAGCGGCGGCAGCATCCGCTGGCTCTGACCGAGGCGGCCTCCTCACCACCGACACCGGGAGTCCCTGCAACAGCTGACTGCGTCGGACATGCGAGGGCCCTGATGTGGTGCGCTCTTCACTTTCGCGGTAAAGCCACGCTGCCGGTCGCCGGCTTCCGTTACGTTTTGCGGCGCAGGCGGTCGGGGCGCGGTCAGCCTAGTGCGCGTTTTCGAATGCTTTGGGATAGCGTCCCAGTAGCAGTATCAAGACGACAGACACCAGGAAGAGTCCAGACGCAATAGAGTAGCCAATATCGTAGCTGCCGGTCGCGTCGTACACCGAGGCGAAGATCATGGGCGCCGTTCCGGAGCAGACGGCCAGCGTTGCATACAGAATCGAGTAGATTTTCGCGTAATGCGCCAGCCCGAAATATCGCGCCGCGAGGAACGCCATCAGGTCCAGTTCGGCGCCTGCGGCAAATCCGATCAAGAAGGCGGCGAGCGCTGCGACTTCGAGGCTTTGTTGGCCGTGGAGCAGTGTGGCCCCCAGCGCGGGTATAGCGAGGCAGACAGCGGCGACGCCCGGCGCCCAAAAACGGTCCACCAGATAACCGACGACGACGCGGCCGATAATGATTGAAATACCAAAGACGCTTTGCACTGAGGCCGCTTGCTCGCGACTGAGGCCGTCATCGGTCAGTGAGGGCAGCAAATTGGGGCCAATACCCGAAAATCCTTGGTAAGCAAACAGGATCGAGAGTAATAACACCCAGAAGCGATAGCCTCTGACCGCCTCGCCCAGCGTCAGACCCGTTTGAAGAGCGCTGGCCGCTTCGTTATCAACAGCATCTTCGGCGTGGGTGTGCGCCTCTAGTGGTTTGAACAAAAGGTACAGTGTCGGCCACGCCAGTAAGATCGGCACCAACGCTAACCCCAAATAGGCGCCACGCCATCCGTAGCTATCGGTGAGCCAAACGGTGTAGTGCGGGGCAATCGAGGCGCAGATGCCCGTGCCTGTAAGGGCGAGCCCGAGTGCCAGCCCCCGGCGTTTGAAGAAACTGGTTGCGATGGCGCGCGTCCACGTCACTGGGATCGTGCCGGCGCCCAATAGCGCCATCATCCCGTAGGCCAGGAAGAGCATCCACAGCTCTCCCTGTAATTGGGAAGCGGTGAATAATCCCAGCGACAAACCGAGCATAGAGGGTAGGGCGACGCGTCTGGGGCCGTACTTGTCGTTTAACCAGCCGATGAGCGGAGAGGTCAGTGCGCCGAGGCCGGAACTGAACAGGATCGCCGCTTGGAATTGCGCGCGACTCCAGCCGAACTCTTCCGTGACTGGGGCGACCAGCGCGCCGATCGAGTAGTAGGGCAGCACAAACGAGCTGCTGATGATGCCGATGCAGGTCGCCATGATGAGCGGCCAGCGCTGGGCTAATTCTCGCTCGGAAGATGTCATGCTATGCGCTCACTCGAAGTAGCCGCTTGGCATTGTCCGCCATGGTATCGGCCAGCGAGGCATCAATATCATGGGTCATTGCGTGCTCGTCCCAGCCCGAAAAATTGGTGCCAAGTAGCAGCTTTTCGGTCCCCATGATCTCGATCACCCAATTCAGCACTCTGGGGTCATGAACGTGAGTATCGAACCACAACTTCCTTAGCGACTCCTCAAACGCGCCTTCGTAGCGTAAATGCTCGGGTACCCAGGGGCGTTTGGTGCAGGCGCGATTAAAGCGTCCCACCAGTGACGTCATGGTGCCACCCGCATGACTGAGGCAAATATCGAGTTTGGGATGACGGTGCAGCACGCCGCCGTAGATGAGCGTCGCTACCGCAATCGACTCCTGCGCGGCAAAACCGGTGAGCAAATCGAGGTCGAACTGTTTCAGATTGGGGTCCCCCGCTGGGCCATCGATCCCCGCAGGGGCTGGGTGCATCATGAGTGGTACGTTGAGCGCGACCACCTTTTCATAAAATGCATCCAAGCTCGGGTCATTTAATGGCTTACCAATATCGGTACCGATGTAAGCGCCCAACAGATCGAGTTCGGTCACCGCGCGCTCCAACTCGTCGCAGGCGGCAGGAACATCTTGCATGGGAAGCGCGGCAAATCCGGCCAGTCGGGTTGGAAAAGCGTCGACCATCGCCGCCAGCGCATTGTTGTGCTCTCGGCAGAATGAGATGGCGTCGCTGGGTGCAATGTGATGAAAGTAGGTTAGGGGGTTCGGGGAGACGACTTGGCAATGAATGCCGGCGGCATCCATATTGCGGATGCGAATCTCGGCCTCCATAAAGGGGCTGCCTTCATAGCGGACGCCATCCAGTCGGTAATTGCCCACGCGGAACCACGGCTGACCCGACGTGGTGTAGCCGATTTCGGGGCCATGTTCCCCTGCAGTCCCCATCGAACCCGCCAACACAGCGTGCGCGTGAATGTCGATGGATCTTGCGGCTGCCAGCGCGCGCTTGTCGCTCATGAGGATCCTTGCTCGAGTTCTGAATTAAGGGAGGTGCGTCGTTTGAATCATTCTTCGGGTGCAATCACCAGAGGCATGCCGTCAAGATGGGGGCCGATTTCCAGCTGGCAGCTGAGCCTAGAGCGCTCTGGGTCGTAGTGTTCCGCGTACTGCAAGAGCATGAGTTCAGCCTGATCTCGATCCGGGAGTTTGCCCATCCACGCGGGATCGACCAGTACATGACAGGTCGCACAGGAGGTGCACCCACCGCAGATAGCCTCGATACCAATATCCTCGTCGTAGAGCATCTGCATCAGGGTCTGATGCCCGGCGCCTTGTGCCACGATCCGTTCTTCGCCCTCGCGCGTGGTGACTTTTACGCTGATACCGTCGCTCATGAGTTGCTCTCTCCTTTGTTGTTAACCACGGGGTCGCCAGTGATGCCCAGACCCAGTCCGCCGTCGATGTCGATCATGGCGCCGGTGACCCACTCGGCACAGACCAGATAGGCCATGGCCTCGGCAATTTCCTCGACGGTCCCAATGCGGCCTAGGGCGTGCAAGTCTGACATTCCCTCGAGTCTTTGCAACGCCGTTGCATCATCCATCAAGCCAGCGCGCTGATTGATCTCGGTGAAGACAGCGCCCGGGAGCAGGCAGTTTACGCGGATCTTTTGTGCGCCAAGTTCTGCAGCCAATACGCGCGTCAGTCCTTGTACGGCTGCCTTGGTGGCGGCATAGGCCGAAGCCCCCGGAAATGCCCGTCGAGTATGGATCGATCCGACAAAGATGACGGCGCCCTCCGTGTTGGCCAGATGCGAAGCGCAGAGTCCGGTGAGTAGCATGGCCGAAATGACGTTGCTGTTGAAAATGTCCTGCAAGGCCGATTCCTCGAGCTCGGTAATCATACCGCGATACATATTACCGGCGTTATTGATCAAGGCGTCGAGTTTGCCGCCGTGCGCCAGCGCTTCGTCGATGAGGTTTTGTCGATCCGCCGCCACAGTGATATCGGCGGCGACGCCGCGGCAGTCGGGCCCCAATTCCCGCGCGGCGGCTTCAATTTTGTCGGCGCGGCGACCACAGATCGTGACGCGGGCACCCCGCTCGATACAGTACCGCGCCGTGCCGAGGCCGATACCCGAGCCCCCGCCGGTGATGAGCAGGGACATGCCCTCAAGCGATTTCATAGGGTTTCCTCGCTGGTGAGCGCCCAACGAACCATTTCTTGAAGCGCATTGGCGTGATCGGGCTGCAGGAGGGATTCCCGGTCGTGCCCGAGTGCGTCGTATACCACCCGCCCCCCAGTGTGTTGGTGGCGCCACATCACGGGTTGAGGCTCAGGCATGGCCGCACTCGTTGCGCTCGCCAGCACCTCAGCGTCGGGCGATAGCGACAGATCGGTATACAGCTCGTCAAACACGGTGAATGACTGCGGGCTGAGCAGCGGGTTCTCAGGAGAGGGCGTCACCGTCACGGCTTCCGGTTGCGGGTGCCAGCTGGATCCCCATACCCAGTGCCCGCCGAGTAAGGTCCTCCACTCCGGCCAATCTGAAAAACAAATGCTGGCAGTGTGAAGCCCGAGTAACGCCCCGCCTTGCGCTAAATAGGTTGAAAGCGCCGCTCTGGCGTCGGAAGAGGGTGAGTAAGCTTCCGTCTCGCGATAGGGGTCATACTTTTCGCCGATCATTTCCCACCGCAGGGCATTCACTGTGACCAGGTCGACGGGGCTGTCGGTCAGGCTTGCCAGGCCGGCCTCCATATCCGGCTCAATACGCGAGGTGATACCCAGGGGCTCAAGCACGGCCGCAAGCGCCTGCGCCGAGGCTTCAAAGTCGTGAAAGATCCCCCCAGTCAGGATGAGCTGTGTGTACTCCCGATTCATTCGCGGGGGAGGTGCGCCATTACGCTAGTTGATACGCCGCCATCGACGACCAGTTCGTGACCCGAGATATATTTTGCGCCTTCCGAATCGAGAAATAGCACCGCTTCAGCAATATCAGCCGCTTCCCCGAGACAGCGCAAAGGCACACCGCCGCCGCGCGCGGCCCGGACCTTGGGATTTTCAAAAATAGGTTTAGACATGCCCGCATCGATCATCCCCGGGGCGATTGCATTGACGCGAATCCCCTTTGGGCCCCATTCGATCGCCATCGCCTGAGTCATATTAGCCATGGCGGCTTTAGTTGGCCCGTACAGCCCGACTCCGGGGGCCGGATGGATCCCATTGATCGACGTAAAATTGATGATGTGTCCCGAACCCCGCTCGATCATAGCGGGCGCAATCGTTTTGGCGCAGAAGCAGCTACCCAGCAAGTTGACGTTGACGACATCGATGTAATCTTGGAAAGACTGCTCCTCCATGGCACCAAAGCGTACAATGCCGGCGTTGTTGACCAATAAATCTGGCGTCTCGCCAAAGGCGCTGAAGGCCGCGGCAACCTGCTCGGGGGAGGTGACATCTGCCTCGACGCCAACGGCATTAGGAAATTGCGCAGCAGCACTGGCCACGCGTTCCGCGCCGAGATCGATTAGGCCGATGCGGTAACCTGCCTCGCTCAGGCGGCGGGCAACGTCTAGGCCGAGCCCGGCGGCACCGCCGGTGATGATTGCTGTTCTCACGATGTCAGTCCTTCGTTCTTATCAGTTCTTAGGTGGTTGCTCTTAAGAGCGATGGGGTCTTGCGGTCTCCCGTCGCGCGGGGGAGGAATAGGCCTGGCCCCCGAATCCTTTGGCGGCGCGGGTACTCACTTTGACGTAAGACCCATGGATGTCACCAGCGCCTTGGTCAGGATGCGTTCGGAGTACTCGCCGACCCTCCAGCCAGGTAACTGCCAATCACTCGGAAGCGGTGTCGAGGTGTCCACAACACGACCGTCCTTAATGATGTGGCGAAATCGCTCCGACTCGCCCAGCTGGGTAATGGTCTTTTCCGGCTCGCCATCGAAGATCAGAATATCGGCGAGGTAGTCGGGCTTAATGCAGCCTAGCTCACCCTCACGCTTCAGCGCCCGCGCACCCTGCTCGGTGGCGCTGTTAATGGCTTGCAGCGGGGTCATACCGAGATCCTCAACAAAAACCTGAAGCTCGCGATAGTGCCAGTCGCCATAGGGCGTGAGGCTAAAACCGCTCTCACTGCCCGTTAGGAAGGGCACGCCTGCGTCAAAGGCCGCCCTGAGTGTCGCGACGCTCTCGGTGATTTCAGCGCGGAATACCTCGCGCAAATTCTCGTCCGAGCCGATGGCGGCACCAAAGTCGGCGAGGTTGGCTTGAAAGGTGAACGTGGGTACTAAAGGTACTTTCCGATCGACAACGGCTTTTAGGGCTTCGTCGTCCATATAGGTGGCGTGCAGGATCATGTCGAATCCGGCGAGCGCGGCGTCACGGGTGCTGGTTGCGTTGCGGCAGTGTCCGACCACCGGGATGCCGAATTGGTGGGCGGTATCACACACCAATTTCAGCTCATCGAGGGTCCAGGTGGATATTTCTCCCGTCTCTTTTCCCGGGCGAATCGGCAGGCCGCTGACGTGTACTTTGATCCAGTCGACGCCCAATTTTATTTGCTTGTGGATCTCCCGCACGATTTCGTCCGGGGTATGCACGATCCGCGCGTACCCGCGCGTGCCTTCATCAGGCAGCAAGCGGGCGGCGGTGCCACCGATGCAATTGATCAGGACATTGCCCCCTGTGGTCATCCGTGGGCCCTCGATGACGCCACCTTCAATCGCATCACGCAGATCCACGCCCACATCAAAGACGCAGTCGGCGTCGAAAAAGCCGGTAAAGCCCGCGCGCAAGACCTTTTGTGCGTTCACTCCCGCGACAAGCGCCGCCAAGCCATAGCGCCGGTGGAAAAATAGCTCGTCGTTACTGTTGGGCTGATCAAAACTGATATGGCAGTGGCTATCGATCATGCCGGGCATGACTCGGCAGCCGGTGGCGTCTATTTCACTGAGCGGGATCTCGGGGTCGCAGCTCGCTCGAGCCTCTGGGCCGACGGCGACAATTCGATTTCCCTTGATCAGAACGTCCCCGGAAAAGGGCTCGGCGCCTGTGCCGTCGATCAGGGTGCCCCCTGAGATCAGTAATTGTGTCTGGCTCATAGGCGCTGCTCCTCAGCGAGCGTGCTCGGATGAAAGTCGGCGTGGGATGTTTTATTGAGCGCGATAAAGCGCATTAGGGCGTCTCCCTGTTCGAGGGTATGGCGCTTAATGAGATCACGGGCACTATCGGCATCCCCGGCAAAGATAGCCGAAATGATAGCGTCGTGGTCTGTTTGGTTTCGCTGTAACCGCCCGGGGGCCACCACCTGGAAGCGACGATAGGGCAATACGCGCAGGGCGAGCCATTCGGTTGTGTCGATCAGCGCCTTGTTGTGGCAGCCCCGAACAATGCACTGATGGAACGCACTCCCGAGTTTCGCGTAGGCATTAGGGTCACCGTTGGTGCTCAGGTTTTCTGCGGCGGCTGTGTGAATGCTCAGCAATTCTTCGCGCTCTTCGGCAAGCATGCGGCTACTACTGAGAAAAGCTGCGGACCCCTCGAGTTCGGCGAGCGCTTCAAAGAGTTCCAGTAACGTGCCGGCGTCCAGATTGGCGACCACCGCTCGACGATGCGCGGTTTTTGAGACCAAGCCTGCCTGCACCAACTGAGTGATCGCCTCTCGAACCGGTGTGCGTGACACGCCAAACCGGTTGGCGAGCCGGCCTTCTTCCAACGACGAGCCCGGCGCCAGAACGCCATTATAAATATCGCTCTCAATGGCCAGTCGAATCGTGTCAGCTTGTGTGGATTCCGGCTGGCTCATGACAGTTGCTCCTGGGCTTTCATGGTGCCGATCAGCAAGGGGTAAGTGCCCCAATTCGGGCGCTCGGTGCCGCCGTCAGCCTGGGGCTCAGATTCAGGATCACGGCGAGCGTGATGCGTCAGGAGGCTCTTCAGAAGATTGGTGAGCGTGCCGAGGTGCGCGGGTTGCTCGCCGTCACTCGATTGCCCAAGGCCGCCCGCAATGTCGCGCCCGAAACAGGTGTGAATACCAATCCCAAAGGTCAGGCCAAACGGCGGAATGCGCCCGGTGATGTTGCGATGTGGATTGAAGCGATCGGCGTCATCGCCGAACAGTGTGGTCTCGAGATTAGCCGACATGAGATCGATAGTGACGCTGTCCCCAGTCTTTACCATAGTGCCGTCAGGCAGCTCGAAATCTTCCGCGGCTTGCCGCCACGCCACCGGACTCGCCGGATGCAGGCGCAGACTTTCATGCACGCATCGTTGTATGAAATCGTCATCGGTCAGCAAGCGCTGCCTGTCCTCCGGGTGCGCGCGGCACCATTGGTCTACCTCATGGAAGGTATGGGTCAGCGCGTTGGCTGAGCTGTGGGAGCCCGCCTGCATAAAAAAGGCGACTTCTCGCAAGATCATGTCATCGTCCAGATCTTGCTCGTCGCGATTTGCCAGCAGCACCGTGAGAATGTCTCGAGGCGCGTCGTCTTCATGACGCTCACCGGAGCGTATTTGCGCGAGGAGATCTTCGCGTCGCTGCTTGGAGGGCTTGAGAAATTGCTCGTTGAAGGCGGCCAGCGCCTCGACGACCTCTCCCCGAACCTCGGCCTTGTCGCGCGTAGAATGAAAGAGCGTGGCGCCCTCACTGAATTTCCGCGTAAAGGCTACCAGTGCATCGGTCTCCTTTGCGGACCCCTCGGGGCGATCAATACCCGCGATGTCCGCACTCAGGTTAATGTTGACCCTGAAGCCGAATGCGGGGAGGTCCAGCCGGCCTCGCTCGAGATAGGGTGCAAGGGTTTGTGCCAATGTGGTGGGGTAGACCTCGCGCTCGTAATAGCGCGCAAAATCGCGGCGAAACAGTTTCCACTCAATGGCGCGGCGGCAGGTATGTGCCTCGCCGTGGAGGGTGAGCAATACGCGCTCCATGAGGACGCTGCATTCGCTGTACATCGATTGCACTAGGCGGCGATCACAGAGCGCGGCGTGCGCGTTGTGATACCCGGTGACCAAGGCGGGTGCCGACATATGATTAAAATAGTACCGGGTAGCTGGCCCAGACATCGCGCTCTGACGCCTCAATCTTTTGCGGTGCCCGGTCCGGGTTAGGCCGCATCCCGCGCTCAATCAGTTCTTTGATGATGAGGGTAACGGTGCCGAACTGGTGGTTGTCAGGCTTGGGCAATTCGCCATCACGTAGCATGGTGCCGGCAACGAGGTTCATTCCCAGGCAAACATGCATACCGCCACCGAAGGACATGCCCGCGCGACTGGTGCGGCCCTCCACCTGCCGTAGCGGGTTGAATTCGCTGGCGTCTTCGCCAAATACCTCCGAGTCGCGATTGGCGCTTTGCAGATCGATGACGACCTTATCGCCAGCGGGTACAACGGTGCCGTCAGCCAGACTGACGGGCGCCTCGGCCCGGCGCCACGCCTCTGGGCTGGAGGGGTGCAGCCGCATGCTTTCAAGCACAAATCGCTGCAGTTGATGGGCGTCCTTCACGACGTCGGTGGGCGAAGATCCTTGCCGCTGACACCAGCTGAAGAGTTCATGTGTGGCGTGAACCAGCGTGTGGACCGAAGTATGTGACGCTGCCAAATAGAAGAATGCGACCTCTCTGACCATAAGCTCATCGGGCATGCCGAGGTCGTCGTTGTGCATGAGGAGAATGGTGAGAATATCGCGGGGTAGCGCCTCTTCACTGATCTTGCCTTTGCAATAGTCATTGATGAGCGCCAGACGTCGCGCCCGAGCAGGTAGGAAAAACCGCTCGCGGAATTCGTCGATCGCGTCGCGTATTTCCTGAAAAATCGGCTCGCGGTCACCCCTGTATTGGCCAATCGTGGCCGCTTGCCCCAGCTGGATGAGCAGTCGGTGTTGCGCGTCGGCCTCTTCGATCGTGCCATCAATGCGATCAATGCCGGCGAAGGACAGCGACAGGTGCACCATGATGCGGTAGCCCAGCTCTTTGAGGTCGGCAGATTCACCTGAGAGGAACTGATCAAGGGTGTCGCGCAGTAGTCCCGGGAAAACGTCATTCTCGTAGACCCTGAAAAAGTTGCGCCTGAATAACTGGCTTTCCACGGAACGTCTTTGCCGATGCTCGTCACCATGGAGGGTGACCAGCACCTTATCCATGAGTATTTTCCCCTCGTCGTACAACGACTGCTTGAGGTCGGTGAGTCGGAGCGCGTGTTCTACCTCGTGGTAGCGGCTAACGCGGTGTACTTCCATGACGATCTCCGTGGTCTGGTAAGCGCGGGTGTTCTTGCGAAGACCCGCGGGTCTACTGTATACAAGCTTGGTAAAAGTGTACACACTTTGGTTTCGCATGGTTGGCGGTGCCCGGCCCACGCCCACCGTCTGGTTGCACGGATTCTGGAAGCGATCGCGCTTTAACATTCGGCGGACCAGTGTCATATTGAGATCACAGCGAGGCCGCCGGAGGAGAATGATGAAGCTGACAGTGAATGGCAATTTGGTCGAGGTCAAAGCCGAGTCGGATACGCCGCTGTTATGGGTATTGCGCGACGAGCTCAATCTGGTGGGCACAAAATACGGATGCGGCATGGCGCAGTGCGGCGCGTGCACGGTCCACCTCAATGGCCGAGCCATTCGCTCCTGCGTCACCCCGGTGGCTTCGGTCGCGGGCCAGTCGGTCGATACCATTGAGGGGCAGGCACGCGGCGGCCGCCTGTCTGCAGTGCAAAAAGCCTGGCTAGAGACCGACGTCGCGCAGTGCGGCTACTGCCAATCGGGACAGATTATGGCTGCCACAGCGTTACTGTCTGAGAATGCAGCCCCCAGCGATGAGGAAATCGATGCCGCGATGGCCGGTAACGTGTGCCGTTGCGGTACTTACCCGAGAATACGCAAGGCTGTGCGCCTCGCGGCGGATTATCTTGAGGGGGGCGCGGCATGAGTCAGCAAACCTCGCGGCTCAACCTAAGCCGCCGCCAGTTCGTGCAGGCGGGGGGCGCACTTGTTTTTGCAACCCAGTGCCCAGTGGCTTTTTCTGCCAAGGCACAAGCCAGCGCCAACGGCGCGATGATGAACAGCTTTGTACGAATTGCGCCAGACAATGTGATCACGATGTTGGCGAATCACTCCGAGTTTGGCAACGGCGCCTACACGGTGATGAGCATGATGCTCGCCGAGGAATTAGATGTGGATTACCAGGCCATTGAGCTCGAGGCCGCGCCTACGACACCGGATTACTATTCGCCCCTGTTTCGCGAGTATTTAACGGCAGGTTCTGTGACCACCGGTAGTTCGTGGCTACCGATGCGCACTGCCGGCGCCAAAGCGCGCGCGATGTTGTTGGAGGCTGCTGCTACATCGTGGCAGGTTGACGTCGCTGAGCTCACAACGCGCAACGGCGTGGTGCATCACGAGGGCTCCGGACGAAATAGCACTTACGGCGCCCTGCTGGAGGCCATTGCGGCTTTCGATATTCAGCCCCCCGAGTCGGTGCGGCTCAAAGATTCCAGCGAGTTCAAGATTCTCGGCAAGCCCGCGCGTCGCTATGAAGGACCGGCCAAGGTCGACGGCAGTGCCACCTTTGGAATCGATCTGAAGTTGCCCGACATGTTGGTCGGCGCGGTTGCGCGTCCCCCGGTGTATGGAGGCACGGTTATTGATTTCGACGCGACCGATGCGTTAGCGATGCCCGGTGTTGCGAAGGTCAAGGCCATACGTGCAGGTGTGGTGGTATTGGCGGATAACTACTGGCACGCGCAAAAGGCGCGCGCGGCGCTGAAGATTAATTGGAACTTGGGTGCCAACAGCACGGTATCGACAGAGCAGTTTTACAGAGACTACCGAGCGATGGCGGATCAACCGGGCATGCTGGCCGAGGACATTGGTGACGCCGCAGGTGTACTTGAGCAGGCTGATGACGTGGTGGAAGCCGTATACGAAATGCCACTGTTGGCGCACGCGACCTTAGAGCCGATGAATTGCATTGCGCAGGTCAGCGGCGACACCTGCACCATCTGGAGCGGAACCCAATATCAGTCGAATGACCAAGAGGTCATTTCGCGTTTTCTGGGCATTCCCCAGGAGAACGTGACCGTCAACCGACCGCTAATGGGTGGGAGCTTTGGGCGCCGCTCGAGTAAGGCGGCTGACTACACCGTCGAGGCAGTCGAGGCGGCGATGGGTGAGAACGTTCCGGTGCAGATTATCTGGTCGCGCGAGGAGGATATTCGTAGTGGCCACTACCGACCGTTGTTTGTACATAAGATGCGTGGCTGCGTCGATGAGGAGGGCATGCCCAAGGCTTGGCATCAGGTGGCGGTGGGGCAATCCCTGATGCAGGGTACCAAGCATGACCCGACCTATATGGTGCGTGGCATGGATATCTATTCGTTGGATGGATGCCTGCAGGAGCCCTTCGGCGTCTTCCCTTACGGAACGTCGTATCAGATCCCCAACCATCGCGTGGAAAGCCACAATGCACCAAGAGTCGGCATCGTGCCCCAGGAGTGGCGGTCGGTAGGGCATACACATACCGGCATCGCCTACGAGTGTTTTCTGGATGAGTTGGCTCACAAGGGTGGTATTGATCCCTTGGAGCTCAGGCTACGCCTCAGTAAAGACCACGCGCGGATGAATCGTGTGCTGCGAGTACTCAGGGAGAAAAGCCAGTGGGATCAGCCGCTGGCGCCAGGTCGGGGCCGCGGCGTAGCGGCGCGCATTTATTCAGTGTCACCCATTGCGCAGGCGGTGGAAGTCACTGTCGCGGACAATGGTGACTTTACCGTGGATCGCGTGGTGTGCGTGGTCGACTGTGGCTTTGCCGTTAACCCGCTGGGCATCGAGGGCCAAGTGGAGGGCGGTTTGGCATTCGGCTTGGGCGGCGCGGCGTTCGGCAACATCGACATCGTCAATGGCGAAGTGCAGCAAAGTAATTTTCATAATTACCCGGTGATACGGTTGCCGCAAATGCCAAAAGTCGAAGTACACATTCTGCCCAGTGATGAACCTCCCACGGGTGTGGGTGAGCAGGCGACGACGCCGATCGCGCCGGCGGTAGCAAATGCGCTTTTCAACGCGACTGGCAGACGAGTGCGTCGGTTCCCGCTGTCGAGTCAGGGGTTTAATTTAGTCTGAGGTGAGGCAGAGCGATGGCGCTTGAACATATGGTGTGGCTGACACCGAAGCCGGGTGTGAGTGAAGCGCAGATGGATCAGATCGCGTCATCGATTCGCGCGCTCACGCATATTCCGGGTGTCATTTCGATCTCGGCCGGACGTAATATCACTGACCGCGCAAACGGCGCGACATACGGGGTGTTGGTGACCTTGGAGGATGCCGAGGATCTACCTGCCTATCTCGCTCACCCTGATCATCAAGCTGTCGGTGTGGTGTTGCGCGAGCATTGTGAAGTGCTCGCGCTGGATTACACGCGCTAGCGCGTCAGCGCGCTTACCGCGCCCTTGTTGGCAGGGGCAAAGACCAGCAATGCATTGCCGGCTTCGTGGTTGTAGAGCCCATAGCCCGAGTTGACGACCATGTGCCCATCCGCGATCGCGGGGCCAGAGCCGCTCATGCCACCGCCCTTGGCCGTCACGCCGTTGGTGCCGGTTACCGGTCGGGTGGTGTCATAAGACCAAATGATGTCGCCGCTGTCGGCGTCGTAAATTCGGATAGCGCCGTCCAGATGTCCGGCCACCACTGCGCCATCAATCGCGGTAACCGCTGCGGAGATGCCCGGATCGCAGAAGGGCCGACCCTCGCCGCACACATTTTCCTGTACGTGGCTCCACAGAATTTCACCGGTTGTGGCATCAACCGCAGAAATGCCCGGGCGGGCAGTTTCGGGGTCGAGCCATTCGCCGTTGCGTGTGTCATTCATGTCGTTAATGGGTACGAACACGGTCGAGCCGGCGGCGGCCATGCCAAAGTGAACGCCGCCCTGAATGCTCCCGCGCCCAAGCCTCACCTCCCATAGCTTGTTCTGACCGGTCTGCCAATCTAACGCGAAAACGCGCCCGTCTTTTTGCCCGGCCACGACGCGCACTTCGCCATCACCGATATCAACCAGCAACGGGCTAGAGGCTTGATCATAGTCTGGGCCGTCCTCGTCTGGGCAGTTGGGATTGTCAGCCATCATGCACGCAACATTCCAAGCGTCACCCGGGAAGGTCTGCCGAGACCAGAGGCGCTCTCCGGTGTCCAGCCGCACCGCGATAACCGCGTCGCTGTTGGTGTCTGCGGGGGAGGAGTAATTCTCGCCTGTGCCAAAAATCAGCAGATTCCTCGCTTCGTCAATGGTGGGGCTGGTCCACACTGGAGCGCCCGAGGGGCCCAGCATCGCAGTGCCAACAGAAGTTGTTCCGCCCTCGCTCGCAGGGTTCGGAATGGCGTAGCTGTCCCAAATCATACTGCCATCATCGCCATTGACGGCCATCACGTGGCCCCTGAAGGTGCAGCAGGCGTATTCGGGATTCGCAGCGGTGACTACCTCCAGCGATGATACCGGCACGTAAAGGTTGCCACCCGAAAAGGCGGGTGTGCCGGTCAGCGTCGCGCTGTGATGATCGTCTGGGCTTGTTTGCCAGACGAGCTCGCCCGTGACGGCATCAACCGCGTAGAGATTGGCAATGATGTCGCCGAAGTAGGCGGTCGGGAGCTGGTCGGGGCCTCTTTGACCCAGCGTGATGCCGGTTCTGACCTCGGCGCGCGCGGCAAATGTCCAGCGCACGCAGCCCGTGTCTAGATCAAAGGCGTAAACCGTGCCGTCTTGACTACCGGCAAAAACGGCGCCCATGGCGATGGTGGGCTGTGATCTCGCCCGGGTCGAGGCTGGGAACCCGAAGCTCCATTTTAATTCCAGGTCGGGCGCCTCAGCGCTACTGAAGCCGGCGATATCAGCGCCGACATAGCGGTTGGTGTCGTGTCCCCAGCCGGTCAGACGCTTTGGATCCAGCGCAGTGAACGTTTCGGCGTCACCCTCGCACCAGGTGACTTCGGGCGCGGCATTCGGATCGCCCAGGCGCATCTGGGTGATGTACTCGACAATATGCTGCTTGTCGGTGTCTGGCAGGTGCGCGGCCTGGCTTTGCATGATGCCCTCGGTTAGGGACCGATAAAGCACTTGCGGCGACATCAATTCGAGCCAGGTCGTGTGCGGTGCTTTGTAGACTTGCGCCTCGTGACAACCGGCGCAGTGCTGCCCATAGAGCGCTTTGCCCGGCAGGGCATCACGGTCTCCCAGGTCTCCGACCCAGGCGTACTGCTCGTCCATCGAACCTAGCGTCGCGACCTCTTGTGCTTCTGTAGTGTCCGTATCGGCATTGCACGCCGCGAGCACCGCGAGGCTGAGTGCGCCGACTCCACGTTTAAGGTTTTTCCCCAGTTGTGACGACATCCTGTTGAACTCCATTTTTATCTAATGGAGAAATCATAATCGCTTGGGCGCGGTATTGGTACGGCGTCTTGCGAGCCAATACATGCCCCTGATCAAGGGGAGTAGCAGTAAGGCATGGGGTAGCCAGGGGACGGGCAGGGCGGGGTCCGGTATGAGTTCCAGCACCAGCGCGAGCCGTCTGGGAAGAAGCCACTGGCGTTTTGCATGCACCGTATATTTCATGGTCGAGAGCCCCAAGTTGCTCGGCTAAGTGTTTCCCTCGGGTATTCCCAGTAGACTTGCAAAAAGTGTCACGTTGGCGCGGGGTGCCACATGAGCAAAGGAATGATTTCGGCAGATCTCACGGGCCGCACAGCGCTGGTCACGGGCGCCAGTTCCGGTATTGGTGCTGCGGTTGCGAGGGCCTTCGCAGCAAATGGAGCTACCGTTTGGCTGAATTACCCGGATGAGGCGTCCAGCAGTGCCGCCGAGGCGGTTGCCACTGAAATCCGTGCGTTGGGGGGTAACGCAGCTACAGTCCAGGCTGACGTCAGCAGTGAGGCAGCGGTAGCAGCCATGTTTGAAAGCGTCGCGGCAGAGGAGCTCGATATCCTCGTTAATAACGCGGGAATCGCCCACTCGAGCCCTGTCGAGGACATGGACGCCGCCGATTTTGACCGCTTATTTGCGGTGCACGTTAGAGGAACTTTTTTGTGCACGCGGTCGGCGCTGAGAATCATGTATGCGCAGAACAGCGGACGTATCATCAATACGGCCTCTCAGTTGGCCTATATCGGTGCGCCGGGTTTTGCACATTACACAGCGGCCAAGGGAGCGATTTTGTCTTTTACCCGGAGTCTGGCTCTGGAAATTGGCGATAGGCCCATTACTGCTAATTGTGTTGCCCCGGGGGCAACGATGACGCCGATTCTTGAGGATGTGCCCGCAGAGGTGTTGGAGGGCATCCGCCAAAAGATTCCGGCGGGGCGTATTGCGGAGGTGGACGATATCGTGGGCGCCTACGTCTTTTTGGCCAGTGATGCCGCGTCTCATTTTCGAGGCCAGTGTTTGAGCCCCAATGGCGGTGACGCCTTCTTGTAAGGCACCAGATAGTGCCCAGTCACAGCGATGAAGCGTCGCCTTTAGCGACATGTTGGCCGACGCGACACTCACATTGTTGAAATTGATCGCTAAACTGCATTGCAATCGCCGGCAAAAAAGCTGAATATATATACAGTACTTTCGGTGGGGCCTGCAGTGCGGTGCGAATGCGGGGAGTAGCGGAGAGTGGTTTGGAATAGCGGGGCGCAGCGGGGCCAAGCTGGGATGCACAGGGTTGAAGGCATCAAAGGCAAGCCCTTAAACACCGTATCGCATCGCAAACTCGTCGGTAGCCATAGACCGACAGGCACAAAGTGACTGACAGACACAGAAACTGACACAGAGATAGGAGCGAGACATGGATCCGAACAAGCAGAAAGCATTGGACGCGGCACTTTCGCAAATTGAGCGTCAATTCGGTAAGGGTACCGTGATGCGAATGGGGGATCAGGAGCGCGTTGCCATCCCCGCCATCTCAACCGGTTCGCTGGGGCTGGATATCGCTTTGGGTATCGGCGGTTTGCCGAAAGGGCGAATTGTTGAAATCTATGGGCCGGAATCCTCAGGCAAAACCACGCTGACGCTCCAAGTGATCGCTGAAGCGCAGAAGGCCGGCGGCACGGCAGCCTTTATCGACGCTGAGCATGCCCTTGATCCGGCATACGCCGAGAAGTTGGGCGTGCAAGTGGATGATCTGATCGTTTCGCAGCCGGACACCGGCGAGCAGGCGCTGGAAGTGGCCGAAATGCTAGTGCGCTCAGGTGCGGTTGACGTGCTGGTCGTGGACTCGGTGGCTGCTCTCACTCCCAAAGCGGAAATTGAAGGAGAGATGGGCGACTCACATGTTGGCTTGCAGGCGCGCTTGTTAAGTCAGGCAATGCGCAAGCTGACGGGTGCCATCAAGCAAACCAACTGTCTGGTGATCTTTATCAACCAGATTCGCATGAAGATCGGAGTCATGTTCGGCAGCCCCGAGACGACGACGGGGGGTAACGCGCTCAAATTCTACTCCTCGGTGCGATTGGATATCCGACGCATT